>Ga0187893_10004339_pt1 | contig 27191 bp, 22 predicted proteins | sample MA1701074metaG_FD_139574 | JGI IMG/M metagenome (GOLD analysis project Ga0187893, IMG submission 139574) | White microbial mat communities from a basaltic lava cave in the Kipuka Kanohina Cave System on the Island of Hawaii, USA - MA170107-4 metaG ... | reverse complement strand
GACCGCCCGACCGGGAGACAGATTGCACGCCACCTGGAGAGTGTGTTTGCTGCCTTGCCGCCTGGAGTGCAGACCCTCTACGCGCGCGTCGACTCTGGTTTCTACTGTTGGGAGGCAGTGCAACAACAGAGCAGATCGAGACCGGATAAGAGGCGAATGCAATAATGGTGCGATGATCCGATCAGGCGCGATCAGAGGTCAGCCGTGTGCATAATTCGGGTAACACATGTGGTCAGTCAAGTTAATTATTGCCCAAAATACGGATGGAAGCCTACTTGAACGCTCTCACTTCTGACACACTTTCTGACACACCGCGAGATTCAGAGGCCGCGCGGGCAAGAAGGGCCCCGGCCAAGACATTGAATTGAAAGGAGAGAGCTGGCGGGCCCGGAGGGACTCGAACCCCCGACCTGCTGGTTCGAAGCCAGACGCTCTATCCAACTGAGCTACGGGCCCGCTGGTACCATCATATCTGCAAGTTGTACGGTCCGATGCCGCCGCCTCTCGAAATTGAAGTCAAGCTCTCAGTACCGTCCGCCTCCCGCGCCCGGCGGCTACTCAACCTGGCGGGCTACACCATTCTCCAGAAGCGAACGTTTGAATCCAACACATTATATGACTACGCCGAAGCTCGCATTCGTTCAGCCGGTGAGATGCTTCGCTTACGCCGCTACGGAACCAGGTTGTTGGTCACCTTTAAAGGTCCCGCTCAGCCAGGACGTCACAAGATTCGGCCCGAATGGGAGATAGAAGTGTCGGACGGAGACGTTTGTGCCGAGATTTTCGGCAGATTAGGACTCCAGCCCGGCTTCCGCTATGAAAAGTTCCGCACGATCTATGGAAAACCACGGGAAAAAGGACACGTGAGTCTGGATGAGACTCCGATCGGCGACTTCCTGGAACTCGAGGGTCCGGAACACTGGATCGACCGCACAGCGGAGCGGCTGGGATTTGCGCCGGAGGCTTATATTACGGCTTCGTACGGCCGATTGTATCTGGAGTACTGTAAAGAAAGAGGCGTGCCGTGTGCCGACATGCGATTCGGGTCTATCAGCGAGGCGGCCAAACCGCTCCTAGGGTAGAAGCCCTTTAGTACATAGGGAAAAAAAACCTAGTACGCTGATTTCATTTTTGTTTATCGGACTGCAATGATATTCTTGACTTGAGGTAAATTCCAGATCGCCCCTGAACGGGCGAACTAGCGAGATTTTTACTATGCCGGTTAGAGCATAGGAGTACAAATGACGGCAAGCATTATTATTATCGTACTTTCGACGCTGTTGTTCCTCTACTGGTTCCGCTATACCTGCCAACTCATCTTGAGCGCGAGAACCAGCCAGGACTTCGCAGCCGACATTGCCCGCGAAAACGAGCTTGGGTTCCTGCACGTGCAGGACACGATCGGAGCCGCCCAGAAGGATCAGTTGGACGAGCTACAGCGCTCGCTCGCTCGCGACTATCAGGTTGTTTCCGCGCTGCTCGCCCGGAACGGCATGAACAGCGGCGAAATGGGTATCGAGCAGACGATCCTCCGAATCGACTTCTTGGGAATGCGGGCGCTGTTTGAGGTCGCTCGCCGGGTGCATGTCACCGCCGCCAAGCGCGCTCTCGCGGAGATGTGCCAGGTAGTCGCCTACATGGCCAACACCGTGGGCGAACAGGCCAACGGGACCGCCGCCGCCTGAACGATCTCTCGCCAAGGCACAAAGTGCGCCAAGAAACTCCCATGTTTGCTTTGCGTTCTCTGCGCCTTTGCGTGACACAGAACGGTAGAATAGTTCTGTGCAATCTGCCTCCGTCCCTCATGCCGCTATTGAGCGGCTGGATCTGATCCGCAGTGAAATCGCGAAAGTCATCGTAGGCCAGCAGGATGTAGTCGACGGCGTCATCATCTGTCTGATCGCTGGCGGCCATGTGCTGCTCGAAGGCGTTCCCGGCCTCGGCAAAACAACGCTCCTGCGCACACTTTCCCGCGTTCTGCATCTGAAGTATTCCCGGATCCAGTTCACCCCCGACCTGATGCCCGCCGACATTGTCGGTTCCATGATGATCGAAACCTCCGATGGCGGCGCCAAAACACTGCGCTTCCAGCCCGGGCCTATCTTCGCTCATCTGGTGCTGGCCGACGAGATCAACCGCGCGACGCCCAAAACGCAGTCGGCGCTGCTGGAGGCCATGCAGGAACGCACCGTCACCAGCGGCACCAGCACGCATCAACTGGAAGCTCCCTTCCTCGTGATGGCGACTCAGAATCCCATCGAAATGGAGGGTACTTATCCGCTTCCGGAGGCGCAACTGGACCGGTTTCTCATGAAGATCGTGGTCGAGTATCCATCGCGGGAAGAGCTCAACCGGATCGTCGAGCGCACGATCACGAGGGAGGATGTGGACCTCGACACCAAAGCCGATCGTGACACCATCCTCGAGCTGCGCGGCACGTCCCGCAAGGTGCTGGTTGCTCCACACGTGCAGGACTATGCGATAGACCTGGTGATGGCGACACAACCTACCAGCACTCATGCGCATGAGCTGGCTCGAAAGTTCATTCGTTACGGCAGCTCACCGCGCGGGGCTCAGGCTCTGGTCGAGTGCGGCCGCGTGCTGGCGCTGATGCAGGGGCGCTTCCATCTTTCGATCGATGACATTCAGGAAGTGGCTCCGTCCGTTCTGCGGCACCGGATCATCTTGAACTTCGATGCCCATGCCGAGAATCACACGGCGGATACGATCCTTTCGCAGGTGATCGCGAGTCTAACGCCTGTGGCGCGGTGAGGGGAGTTTCTTTGGCTTCTCAATCTCTCATCGATCAGCAGTTTCTCGAAAAGCTCGAGCGGCTCACTATCCGCTGGCGGAAATCATTCCCCGGATTGGTAGGCGGCCACAATCCTTCGCGATTCTCGGGACCGGGCCAGGAGTTCCTCGATCACCGCAACTTTCACCATGGCGACGATCTGCGTGCGGTGAACTGGCGCGCCTACCTGCGTCTCGAGAAACTATTCCTCAAAATGTTTCAGATCGAGCCGCGGGTGCCCGTGCGCATGCTGTTCGATACCAGTCTTTCGATGTCGACCGGCGTGAGCGCACAAAACAAATTCGACTATGCGCGGAAGCTCGCCGCCGCTCTCTCTTATGTGGGCATGGTGCGGCTCGATACGATTATTCTGCATCCTTTCACGGATGCGCTCGGCGACGCCCACATCTGCTCCGGCGGCCGCCATCGCTTCGGTCCCGTGGCCGATTTTTTGACACGACTGCCACTGGCGGGATCGACTGACTTCTTCGAGGTCTCCCGCCAGTTCGTCAACAAGTATCTGAACCGCGGACTGCTGATCATCATCTCTGATTTCCTTGCCGAAGAGGACCCCGACAGGCCGCTCCAATATCTAGCCGAGTTCGGTCACGAAGTCTTTCTGCTGCACGTGTGGGCCGACGAGGACCGCACACCGCCGGTGGACGGAGAACTTGATCTGACGGACGCCGAATCCGGCCGCAAAATCGAGCTCGACTTCGACGTCGAGGCGCGCACTCGCTACACCGCCGCTTTCGATGATTTCCGTGTCCACCTCCAGCGCGCGGCTTTCCGCAACGGAGGCCGATATGTCGGCTTGCCGACTTCGGTCGCAATCGAGGAGGCCGTCTTCGGTCCTATCGCGCAAGCCCGAGGAGTCGCTTGATGTATTTCTTCGGCCTCAGCTTCGGCGAGTTCCTGGCGATGTTTTCGGCGGCTTCGGGAGTGGTAGTGGCTCTCTATCTGCTCGACCGGTCGCGGCGGTCGGTGGTGGTGGCCACGCTTCGCTTTTGGACGCACGCAAAGCGTCCCGTGGAATCCACGCGGCGGCGCCGAATCCGCCAATGGCCCTCTCTCTTGTTGCAACTGATTTCCATAGCCTTCCTGCTGCTGGCGCTGGCACAGCTACGGCTCGGAAGTCCCGATAGTTCTTCGCGCGATCACGTGTTGATTCTCGACACTTCCTCGTGGATGTCGGCACGCGACGCCAATACGATACTTTTCGAGGACGCCCGAGCCCAGGCTCTCGCGTATGTCAAGGCTGTGCCTTCCACTGACCGGCTTCTTGTGATCCACGCCGCCGCGCTGGCTACGCCCGCCACTTCCTTTGAAACCGACCGGCGTAAAGTCGAGCAGGCGATCCGGCAGGCTCAACCCGGTCCGGCAGCGCTGAATCTTTCTCAGGCATTCGATCTGGCGCGCAGCCTGCAATTGCGGGCCGCGCGCCGCCCGGGCGAGATCGTATTCGCTGGCAGTCCGCGAACCACATCCACGGATGACATCGCGAGCGTACCACCCAATCTTCGTCTGCTGGCGGTGCGCCGGTCTCCCGAAAATGTGGGGCTCCGCAAGATCGGTTTGCGCCACTCCCTGTCGGAAGCCGGACTCTGGCACATCCACGTCGCGGTTCGGAACTATGGAGCCCGGCCACACAACGTCGATCTGGGAATCCAGTTCGCGGGTGCACCGGCCGGGACTCGCCGCTTGTCGATGAACCCGGGAGCTGAGCAGGAAGCTTCCTTCGAGTATCGAACGCGCTCGGCGGGAATTATGGAAGCGCGCATCCGCTCTTCCGGTGATGCCTTCCCCGGTGATGATCGCGCCGTACTTGAACTGCCGGCCGTCGAGCCCATCGCCGTCAGCGTCTGCTCGCCCGAGCCTGCTCTGTTCCGGCCCTTGTTCGACTCGATTCCAAACGTGAAGGCGACTTTCCACGACCTCAGCTCATGCCCGCCGGCGGCGTCCGGGGTTGCCATTTACGATCGCTTCGCCCCTCCATCGCCCGCCGCGAACGCGATTTACATCGAGCCTCCGCCGCAGCGTTCACCAATCCCGGTGCGGTCGACGTCATCCTCGGTTTCGGTCGAGAGATGGAATCTCGAACACCCCGCGAGCAGCGGCATCCGCGCGCAGGATCTCCAGTTGGCTTCGGCCCAGATTCTCGCTCCCGGGCCAGGCGACTCGGTTCTGGCGGAATCGGCTTCCGGACCCGTCGTGGCCGCCCACACGGGGCCGGACCGCCGTTACTTGGTCGTAGGCTTTCACCCATTGCAGTCGGCCCTGAAATTCGAGCTCACTACGCCTTTGCTGTTCGCCAAGGCGATCCGCTGGATGGCGCCGGATGGCTTCCTCCGCCGGGAAGTGTTCGCATCGAGCGTCGGCTCTGTGCTCGTCCCGTTGGACCGGGAGTTGGCTCCAGCCCAGATTAGAGTTCTTGCCTCGGACAATTCCCAGCTTCCGTTTTCATTGAAGGGAAACAGCCTACGGTTTTTCTCTGGAGTCCCCGGCACAGTACGTGTCCAGGCGGGGGAACGCGAACAGGTCCACTCGCTCGCCCTGCCGGAAGTTGCGGAGGCGGCCTGGGAGCCACCGTCGAATGTGCGCCGCGGAATACCCCGCGCCCACGAGGCGCCCGCATCTTCTCGCGAGCTGTGGTACTGGCTGGCGATTCTAGGAGGACTGGGGCTTCTCATCGAGTGGCTGTTGTTTGCGCCTTCCGGCATACGGCTGCCGTCGGCTGCACCCGTGCGCGCGCCGGTTCCCGAGGAATCGTTGCGGCGGAGGGCGTCATGAGTTTCGATCGCGCCTGGGTTCTATTACTGGCTCCCGCGCCGATTCTGTGGTGGGCGTGGGAATGGCGAAGGTCGGGCCGCCGCGTAGGACTCACGTTGAAGGCGCTCTCGCTGCTCGCCATCCTGCTGGCTATGGCAGAACCGCGATTGTCCGTCTGGGAAACTAAGGTTGGCGTGGCTCTAGTTGCCGATACATCAGCCAGCCTCTCCGCCACTGATCTCGACCGGTCTTCCTCCATCGTCAACAACATCGAAAAGGCGCGTGGCCGCCACTGGATTCGCGTGCTTCCCTTCGCTCTCGAGTCCCGCGAGCCGGCCGCTGAAGAAGTCATTGGCGGATACAAATTCAAACCAACCGGCGGCGAAGCGGGGCGTGGCACGGACCTCGAAGCCGCCATCCGCGATGCCACCGGGGTGATCCCGGCCGGCATGGTCCCGCGAGTGGTTCTGATTTCTGACGGTAAGGAGAATCGCGGAAGCATCACGCGTGCGGCCTGGCAGGCGCGGCAATTGGGAATTCCGGTGGACACATGGCTGCTGAATGGGCGCCCACAACCTGCTCTTCGACTCGACGGCGTGCATCTCCCACCCGTTGTTTTCACCGGCGAACGGTTCGCAATTGATTTAAATGTCACCTCGCCGCGTGCCGTCAACGTTACGGTGAACCTGTCGGCCGAAGGCAAGCCGCTCGGCGCCTCGGAGGTGAAGCTCGAAGCGGGCGCAAATCTCGTGCGGCTTCACGCCAACATCGGCATCGCCGGCGCAGTGGAATTGACCGGCGGCATCCGGCAATCGGGGGACGCGCCCGGCGCTGTCTCGCGCCCGGTGCCCAGCGAGGTCCGCTTCGCGCAATCCATCCTTTTACGGCGGCCGCGTCTTCTCTATTTGTCGCAAGATCCAGCCGGCACCGAGACGCATCTGCTGCGTACGCTCGGAGCAGCTGAGTTCGAAATCGTCCCGTCGCGGGAGATGCCCACAACCCCGCTCGACGAATTTCAAGTGGTGGCTTTGAATAACTGGGATCTCGAATCCATCCCTCCGGCTCGCAAAGCCGACCTCGAAAGCTTCGTGCAGCAGGGCGGCGGTCTGGTTGTGATCGGTGGAGAAAAAAACATTTACGCCGAGCACAAACAGTTGGAGGATGCGCTCGACCGGGCGCTGCCGGCCAAACTCGCTCCGCCAAGATCGCCCGAAGGCACCTGCGTTGTGCTGATCGTCGACAAGTCATCTTCCATGGAAGGCAAGAAGATGGAACTCGCGCGGCTGGCCGCCATTGGCGTAGTGGAGAACGTACGGTCGATCGATCTGATCGGCGTGCTGATCTTTGACAATTCCTATCAGTGGGCCGTGCCCATCCGGCGCGCCGAGGATCGTCCGCTCATCAAGCGGTTGGTCGCGGGAATCACGCCCGACGGTGGCACGCAGATCGCGCCCGCCCTCTCGGAGGCGTACCGCAAAATCGTGCCGGTTCAATCGACATTCAAGCACATCGTGTTGTTGACCGACGGTATTTCCGAGGAGGGCGATAGCATCGCGGTTTCCAAGGAAGCCGCTCTGCAGAAGGTTACGATTTCCACTGTCGGGCTGGGCCAGGACGTCAATCGCGCCTATCTCGAAAAGGTGGCCAGCTTCGCCAAGGGAAAATCGTATTTTCTCACCGATCCTTCCGGACTCGAACAGATCCTGTTGCGCGATGTCATGGAACATACCGGCTCGACGGCTGTCGAGAAGCCCCTGGCGCCGCTAGTAGTCAAGCCAGCCGGGATTCTCGACGGCGTCGGCATGGATACTGCGCCGCCGCTGAAGGGCTATGTTCGCTTCATCGCCAAGCCTTCCGCCGATCTGATCTTGAGTATGGATCGCAAGGACCCACTCCTCGTGCGCTGGCAGTACGGGCTCGGCAGGGCCGCGGTGTTTACATCGGACGCCAAGGCGCGCTGGGCTACCGATTGGGTTTCCTGGTCCGGGTATGACCGGTTCTGGGCCAACGTTTTCCGCGATCTGCTTCCACACTCACAGCCCGTGGAAGCGTCCCTTGAATTCGATGAAGTGACCCAGGAACTATTGGCGACGTACCGTTTCTCCCGGCAGGTCGCCGATCCCGCGAAGATTCCCGAGATCTTCGCGCTCGGACCGGCGGGCTTCCGCAAACCGGTCGCGATGCGCAAGATCGGGCCGGGATCCTATCGAGGGACCGTCAAGGTCGGCCACCGGCAGGGACTGTTTCGCGTACGGCCCCTGGAGGATTCGCGTGCGTTTCCCGAAATCGGCTACTACCGCCAGGAGGAAGAGCTCGCCGAATTCGGTTCCAATGCGGACCTGTTGAAGCAGCTTTCCGCGTTCACGGGCGGCCGTTTCCAACCCCGCGTCGAACAGGTCTTCGATTCGGGTGGCCGCGCGATTCCATCCACGATGTCACTATGGCCTGGCCTGCTCGGGTTCGCGGTGTTGTTCAATCTTCTGGAGCTGCTGCACCGTAAGTGGAAAGGCGTCGTCGACTTCGTGCTGGGCTGGCGTTGAGCGGCCTTGTGTAGGGCAAGCCTCCGGCTACCGATGCTGGCCGAGCCAAGTCGTGATTCTCGACCCTGTCCCAGAAAGAGCTTTGTTTGTTGTTACTTAGCGATCGAAATCACTTAAGCACGGAACCGGATGGAGCCGGTCACAGGTGAAATGCAAAAACCCTAAAAAGGCACTTAAGCAATAGATATCAAAAGAAATATAGTTTTGCACACGGGCCTCAAAAAGCGCATAATTCGGACGGAGCACCTCCCTTGGATGGGACAGTTTGTTCAGAAGGTGCATTTTTGAGGGGTGCACCTGTTCGGGGCCGGCGGCTCCGCGCGGTCTAGGTGGTGCCGTGCGTTGAGCCCTGCCTCGGCAATGCCGTCGGAGGCAGCGGGGCTGGATTTACGACATTGGGTCTAGCCCCGCAGACGGCACCAGCTTAAAGGCGTCCTTGTTTCCTGACGATCAACAAATGATGGGGCCACTCGCTCGACGTGTTTCCATGCTGCTCCTGCTATTTGGGCTTCTTCTTGCGATGGCCTTCAGTGCGTGGACGGCCTGGAGCTTTCGTCATCTGGATCATCTCGGTCTTTACCACGATGACGCGATCTACTTGACCGGCGCGAAATCGCTCGTCGAAACGGGCGAGTACCGTATGCCCAGCTTGCCCGGTGACCGATTCCAGACGAAATTTCCACCCCTTTACCCGATCCTGCTTTCGATTGCCTGGCAGTTAGCTGGTGATGTTCCTGCTAACCTCCCGGCGATGATGCTGGTCAGTTGGCTGGCCATTCCTTTGCTAGCTGGAGTCAGTTGGCTGTGGTTACGGCGATGCGGACTCGGGATCGGGTGGACCTCCGCACTCTGCGCCGCCATCGTGTTCAATCCCACGATTCTGTTGATGGGTACCAGCCTAATGACCGACGTCTGGTTTGCGGCGCTCGCAATTGCCAGTATCTGGCTCAGCGACCGTGCACCGGAAAACCGGTCCCTGGCTTTTCTTGCCGGTCTGCTCGCGGGCCTTGCTTTTCTCACACGCTCCGCGGGGATCGTATTTGTGGCCAGTGGTCCACTGTTTTTCCTGATGCGAAAGCAGTGGCGCTCGTCGCTTGCGTTTCTGCTGGCGATGATTCCTTGCGTGGCGGGCTGGATGACATGGTGCGCGCAGCACAAGATCCAGTCGAGCGAGTACGTTTTCCTTTACTATCTCGATTACTTTGCACTTTACAAGGTCAGCGTTTCGGTTCCGGAACTGCCGCATCTCCTCTACATGAATCTTTGGACCTGGATATTGGGTGTTGGCCGCCTCCTGTTTTTCAACTTGCACGACTCAGGACCGTTGTACTTTCTCACCAATTTGGCGGGGCTGGCTGCTGGCGCCGGCTTAATTCGGCGTCTTCGGCAAGGGATCGGGGCGATCTCGCACTATGACCTGTTTGCCCTTTTCTACGTGGCGACCCTGCTCATCTACATGTATCCTCCGAATCAGCGCTTTAGCATTCCGCTGCTGCCTCTGCTCATGGCCGGGCTGTGGTTGGAGCTTCGCTATCTAGGGAGGTTGGTCCGATCTCAGGAGCCAAGCATCGGCATGAGTGCCGATGCGGCAGACAGGAGTGTCCGCGCCACGGTTGTCGCGGGTGTAGTACCGGTGGTAATGCTGGCATGCAGTCTTCAAGCTGCCGCTGAGTTTGTTCCTGCGTCGATGGAAGGGAGTGCAATCCAGTCGCGTGGCAAGCAGCAACTCTACGATTGGGTTCGGTCGAACACGCCGGTATCCGCGCGCTTCTACGCTTTCGACGATCCGACTTTCTACCTCCATACCGGCCGCCAGGCGATTTCCATGCACGTGCCTTCGCCTATCTCAAGACGAGAGGATCGCAACGAACGCGTGAACTACTTCCGGGGTCTTGATCAGTTCGCGGACCGTTTGCATCTCGACTATGTGGTCTTCGGTCCGTATGAATTTACCCGCGATCTGACGGACCCCGAGCGCAAGACAGTGATTGCCGATTTGACGGCAAATCCCACCTGGATCCTGCGCTATTCTCAAAGCAACTGGAGTGTCTATCAGCGCACTCCGACGCGCACCGATCCGGGTCCTTCCACTCGCAATCTCGACCCCGGCGGCGCGGTCAACGCCGTCCTGAAGTAGTAGGTTCGCCGCCAACGCGGATCGTAGTTGTGAATCCAGAGCAAAGGTTCGGCGATGCCGGATGGATATTCAAGAATCGCTTTGAGCGATGTACCTTTTGCCAACCCATCCGGTCGAATCCATTCGATTCTTGCGGCCTGCGGCCAGCGATGCCCGTCGCGTATGGGAACGCCAGCCGGTATTGCTCCAATCGCTCCCTCACGGTCCCGGCTCCGTACTGAGCGGCGCGCATCAGCAAGCGGTGCGGCGGGTTTTTCGGGAAGATACTTCGGATCACCCTCCGGCGCTCCGCCTTCCACCCAATCCGCGATGGTGTGGATCTCCTCCTGAGTCAGCGCGAATTCATTTCGAAATTCACCAAATCCCTTCACGGCGCCCCACGGTGGCATACGGCGTTCAAGGACTTCTTCTTTGATTGCCTTGGCCCAGGGACGCGCTTCCTGGTAAGTGAGCAGAGACATCGGAGCGGCTCCGCCCGCCTGGTGACACGAAGTGCATCGCTTGTACAGGATGCGCGAGATTTCCGCGGAGAACGTCAACTTGGTTGTAATGACGTCGTGCGGCCATACCGGCGCTGCCCCAATCCACGCAAGTACGAGAAGCCTACTCACTGCCGCTGGTGGTGGGCATGGGTTTTTTGGGAGCCCGCAGGAGATCGCCGGGATTCACTTTGACATCGATGGCAACGTCGAAGAAGCCCATCATCATCTCTTCCCAGCTCTGATCGCCGTACCGGACTTCGATCGTAGCGTCCGGGTTGTGCTTGTTGTTGGGCGAATTGTCAAAATAGCCGGTCGCTTCGATCTTGGTTCCTTTCGGAAGCAGCTTCGCCTGCGGCAGTTGGTACCACAACTGCCAGTTGAAGTCATATCGTGGAACCCAAAGCAGCTTTTCGGTTTCACCCGTCGGATATGTGGCACGGATCTCCATCGCCTTGCCGCGCAGATGCATGTGCGGAAGGAGCGAAACCAGCTCGGAATCCGCGTGCAGTGTGATGGCGCCATCCACGCGATGGTTGGGAGCGCCCGCCGGAATCACAAACTTGCTGTTGGCTGCGGCCAAGGTCAACACCCTCTGCCGGGGCTCTTCTCTGGCAAACACCATCCCCACTCTCGAACGATCCTTTCCCGATTTGCCGTTCGCCGTGTAGTGCATCTGGAAAACGATGTCTGAGCCTGCCTTGATCAGCTTCGCCTGTCCGGAGCGCAATATTTCCGGAGGGGCCCCCGGCGCGAATCCCGTCAGGAACTCGCCCATGCCCTCCTCGCCACGGCGTTCACCGCCGCCTTTGCGGTTCGGGACGAATCCTTTCCCAGCCGGGTAGTCGCGGAGCCACTTTGAGTTGGGCTCCCGAACGAACCCTATGATGTGATGCACCAGGGTCCGGTCGCCTGGCCTGGCTTCCGCCATCTGAACCCACTTATCCTCGGTGAAATTCGTGGGGACGATGAAATAGGTGTACTCGATGGTTCCAGAAGCGGGTACGTCGAACTCTTCCGGCATCTCAAAAACTGCGTCCGGCTGCCCAATTCTCCATCCAGTCACGAACTCGCGCGGCGGCGGAGCGTCCGACCCCTTCCCTTCTTTGGCCCCTGAATCAGCCCATGCGGTCAGCGTGGCGATTTCCGCCTCTGACAGCCGCCGCTCATTCGTAAACTTTCCAACATGCGGATCGGCAAACCAGGGCGGCATCCTTCGGGCCGCGACTGCCTCTTTGATCGCCTTGGCCCAAGGGCGCGCATCCTTGTAAGTCATGAGAGCCATCGGGGCGGCCTCCCCCGCACGGTGGCACTCCTGGCAGTTCTTCTGCAAAACCGGCAGGACGTCTTTATAGAAGGTTGGATTCGGCGTGGCTGCGCCAACAAGACCCGCAAACCCAATAAGAAAAATCAACTGGCGCACAGAGCCTCCTTACTTCTACTATACGGCTGGATTGGCCATCCAGTTTGCTAATTCTTCGACCACACCTGTAAATGATCTGGACGCGGTGGCTACCGGTCTGGCAAACTGCATCCATGGCCGTTTGGACAAGCTGGAAACGGGACGGATTCCACGTCCACATGGCTGCTACCGGATCAGGTCTCTCAGCGATTTCGCTCTCCCGGCCGAAAGGAGGGTTTCTCGCGTTGCTTCGATCCAGCTTCCCCGAGTGCAGTTGGCGGCTGGCCGACGACGATGCACTGCTGGCTGAGGCCAGGCAACAAATCGAGGATTATCTGGCGGGTTCCCGGCAGGACTTCAGCCTTCCTCTCGACCTGCGTGGTACTCCCTACCAGAGGCTGATCTGGCGCGAGGTCTCCTCAATCCCTTACGGCCAGACCCGGAGTTATCAGAAAGTTGCGGAGATGACAGGTCGCCCTCGCGCCATGCGGGCCGTCGGCAATGCCATGGGTGAAAATCGGCTGGGGTTGGTGATTCCCTGTCATCGCGTGATCGCTTCCGGCGGCCGGCTCGGGGGCTACGGTGGAAATACCGGTCTGAAGATCCGGCTACTCAAACTCGAAGGCGCCTGGGACCACGAGCTTTCGAAGCCGATTCCAGCCAAGTGAGGAATTCGATCTCGTCCTCGATGTGGGCCTCGATCTTGAGCCAATACAGACCCGGTTGCCTGCGGGCGTCGGGCGGAAGATTGTAGTAATCTTTTTCTGTTGTGACCAGAACATCCGCGAGGCTCCGAAGCCTCCGGAGTTCCGATTCGCTGTATCGATGATGGTCCGGAAAACTCACGCGATGTCCAACTAGCAGCGGAAGCCGCGACAAGGTCTTCCAAAACGAGTTCGGATTGCCAAGGCCACAGAAGGCGGCGACCTTTGCACCGTTTAAGGCCTCCAACTCCAGTCTTTGCCCCGAGCTTGCCTGGACCCAGTTTTCGGCGCGGATCGCACATCGGTACACAGGAGCCGTCGCGTTGAACCTCCGCAATGTCTCGAGAATCCCGGTGTACTTCCGGCCCGGCTCGGCGCGCATTAGCACGAAGGCATGCGCTCTGCTCAGGGAATTGAGAGGTTCGCGGAGGCGACCTTCAGGAAGAACTGCGCATCCGCCAAACTGATCGAGAACATCGATCACCACCAGATCGAGGTCTCTCGCCAGCTTCCAGTGCTGGAATCCGTCGTCGAGCAAAAACAAATCCGGGGCGAATCGATGGTAGAGCGCCGTACCCACTGCCCACCGGTCTGTCGCTATTCCAATGGGGCCGCATTTGGAACGGATCAGGAGCTGGCCCTCATCTCCGGTGAGGGAAGGATCGATCTCTTCCCCCGGTTGCACGATCACAACAGCGCGCGAAACTCTCTTAAATCCTCGTATGAGGATTGCCGCTTGATATTGTTGATCAGATAGTAGCTTAGCAACCGCAACAACCAGCGGAGTTTTCCCGGTTCCCCCAACCGACAAATTACCAATGCTGATCACGGGTACGGGCAAGCGTCTTACAGAGGTGAACCGTCGATCCAGGACCACAAACAGGCGCCAAACCAGGCTCAATGATCTCAGAACCCAACGGAGCGGAGCCGCTCGCCGCTTGTGTGGGACTCCTCTTTCCCAAAGTTCAAGGACGTTGGCCAGAACTAGCGCGGTCGCGCCCTGACGTGCCCGCGCCAGCCGCGATGCCAGCACGCCCAGTCGCAGTCTTTCTTCTTTATCTCTCAGCAAACGGATGACTCCGTCCGCCAAATTCTCCGACCCGGTTACGTTCACCAGCGCAGCCTCGCGCCGGAAATCCTCGGCGATCTCGGGGAAGTTCTGCAGATTTGGGCCAGACAGAATCGGCTTGGCATGGAAACCTGGCTCCAGGAGGTTGTGTCCGCCGCGCTCGGCCAAGGTTCCGCCCATAAACACGACCTCCGTCACACCGAATAACGCGCTCAGTTCGCCCATGGTGTCGACGAGCAAGACACCGGGTAATTCAAGGGCCGTGTCCTGTCCCAGACGCGTACGGCGCTGGTAGGGAATTCGGCGATTCTGCAAAATCCGCTCCGCCCGGTCGAATCGTTCTGGACGGCGAGGCGCCAGCATCAGGAGTAGATTTGGCTCTCGAGTCCGCGCTCTTTCGAAGGCGTCCAACACAATGTCATCTTCATCCACGTCGCCCGCGTGAGCGGGAGGCATCGTGCTCGCCGCGATCCAAATCCGTGCACCCGGCATGGCCGCGAGCCAATGGGATACCGCGTCGGGAATTGCAGGGTCTGCATCGAAATCGTACTTGAGATTTCCCGCGGTCTTGACCTTTTCGGGATCGGCGCCCAACTGCAGATACCGCGCGCGGTAGCCATCCGTTTGCGCCAGGATGCGGTCGGCCAGATTCAGTATGGGTCCAATCGCCCATGCCAGCTTCCGGTATTTCGGAAACGCCTTGTCGGAGATTCGTGCGTTCACGATGCATAAGCGGGCGCCATTCCGGCGGCTTTCCCGCCACAGATTCGGCCAAATCTCGGTCTCCATCACCACTACCAGCGCCGGACGCAAACGCCGCAGGACTCGCCGCACGCACCAGGCATAATCGAGCGGCACGTAAAAGATTCCGTCGACAACTCCCCCGAGGCGTTCTTCGGCAATCGCACGCCCAGCCACCGTTCCGACCGAGACGAATACTTCACAATCGTTCCGCCGCAACTGCTTGACGAGTGAAGCCGAGGAAATGACCTCCCCGACAGACACGGCGTGCAACCAGATGCCGCCGTCTGCCGTCTTTCCGATTGCGGGAGGCAAATTGCCCAGACGTTCCCACAAACTCAGTGCCCACCGCCGGTCCCGCAGGCTGCGGAGAACAAGGTACAGTAGGACGAATGGAAATGCGAGCACCAGCAAAAGCCGGTAGATCCCTATGAGGAACGATACTCGCAAATCGTTGATCCTTGCCGCCACCCTCGTTTCGCTCAGTATAGCCGCCTCCGGCGCCGACAAGAAATCAGAAGGCTTTCGTCCCGCCGCTCCGGAGGCTTTCCCGAATCATCAGAGGTCCGGTGCATTGTTCCTCGGCGCCGCGGCCTATGCTTCGGATGCCAACACGCGGCTCGCCTTTGGCAAATTGAATCCTACAAAATACGGCGTGCTGCCGGTGCTTCTAGTGGTGAAGAACTCCGGCTCGGAAACGCTCAATCTGGCTCGACTCCGGGTCTCCTATGTCGACCTCAACCGCCAGAGCATCGAGAATATTCCACCGCAGGACATCCCCTATCTTCGTGGACCGGAGGCTCCCAAGTCGCCTTCGCCGATTCCCAAGGGCAAGAACAAGAACCCTCTCGCTGCAATGGAAATCGAAACACGAGCGTTCGCCGCCAAGATGCTACCAGCCGGCGAATCAGCGCATGGATTCTTCTATTTCCAAGCCCCACACCGCTCCGGCGCCATGTTGTATGTGACCGGCGTGGAGGAAGCGCGAACCGGACGCGAGCTGTTCTATGCGGAGGTTCCGATCGGTGACCCCGTCCATCGATAGAGTAGAGTCGAACTGCCGGCGCACCGGTCAAACGCATATAGGCTTCATGAACCAGGGCCGTGGTTTGTAACGTATGAGCGGAGTTCTGGCGGTTCATCGAGCGCCTAGTTGTTTAGCAATTCCGTCAACTTGCTGAGTGGAGGGCGACACAAGTAACTCCGACGTCAGGGGGGTATATCACAGCGGCAGGGCCTAGCTTCGCCGGGCGAAGCCGCCTGCCCCAGGTTCCCGAGCCGTCGCATACGACTCCCAATTGAACCTCCGCAGTACCTCCTCCACCCCACCCTCCCCCGCCACTCGACCCTCCCGGAAAAAGACCGCTCTGGTACCAATCGCGCGGGCAAAGTGCCCGTCGTGCGTTGTCACAATCTTGACCTGTGGCAGTTCGAGGAGCAAGTCCACCAGATCCCGTTGCGCTGGTGGATCGAGCGACGTTGTTGGCTCGTCGAGCACCAATATCTCCGGCTGCATCGCCAATACACCAGCCAGTGCAACGCGACGCTTCTCACCGCAGCTCAGATGATACGGCGCCCTGGCCGCCGCATGCGCCATCCCGACCAATTCCAGTTCCCGGAGCGCGGCCTTCCTCGCCTGCTCCACGGGCATTCCCTGATTCAACAATCCAAATGCCACGTCCTCCAATACCGTGGGCATGAAAAGTTGCTCATCCGGATCCTGAAAAACCAGCCCCACCTTCCGCCGGATCGCCGCAAGATTCTTCGTTTCCATCGGCATCCCGCAGATGCGGATGTCCCCCTTGCCGCGCAGCAGCCCGTTCAAATGCAGCGCGAACGTCGTCTTGCCCGATCCGTTCGGGCCAAAGAGAATGACGCACTCCCCGCGCATCATGCGGAAGTCTATCCCTCGGAGAGCCTCCGTTCCGTCCGGAAACTGGAACCGCAGATCCCGGACCTCGATTAGAGACTCCACGCGAGCCTCCCCGCGATGAGCGCCAAAGACAGGCCAACCACGAGCATCGTATCTGCGGCTCGCCAGTGGGTACGGCGCAACGAGGGGACTTTGCCCTCGAACCCGCGCGCCAGCATCGCCTGATGCACGCCCTCCGCTGTCTGATATCCGGATCCAAACAGCACAGCGACCGCACCTCCCGCCGCTTGCCACCGGAACCCGCCGCGGCACTCTGCCGCAAGCTTCATCCTGTGTCCCTTCTCCACCAGTACAAAGAGATAGCGATACAGAAACTGAGTCACAGTGATGAGGATCCGCGGCGCGCCGAACGCTTCCGCGGCGTTCAGGATCGCCGGCATTGGAGTCACCCCCGCCACCGTGGCGATAGCGAGCGCCGATAGATAACTCTTCTCGAGAAGCGCCACTGCACGGTTGGTTTCCCCAGATACCAAGGCGATCGCAGCAAATGTCACCGTAAACGGTAGCACGAGCGCCGCCCTGCCGAAGAGACCAACAACAGGGAGTCCCGCCGTTGCGATTGCAACCAACAGCAGACCGCCGTAGCCCGCAGCCGCCTCAGGAGGAAATGGACTCGTGGTGCCAATCCACGCCAGCAATAGCAGCAGGCACCCAAGCTTGGCTCGCGCGTCGCGGCGATGCAGCCAGCTATCTCCCGCGCTCCAGCGGTCCAGAATCGTGTGGCGCATCTATACCGTCCTTCGCCTTGCCAGCACGCGACCCACGGCCAGACAAATCCCATAAATCATCCCCAAGCCCAACAGTCCGGCGGCCGCTTTCCGCATCAATGGCTGGTCCACCCATCGCAATTCATATTCCGCCACTGGAGCCTCCACGAGGTTCCTGGATCGGTCTGCGATCCCGAGCGTTTCCGCCAGCTTCTCCAAACCATCAGGCAATGCCGATGCGAACAGAGCTCCCACCGACGCCAGCAGGATCGCTGCGATGATCAGCGCGCCCCAACTCCGCCGCGCTTCGGGAGCCGGCTGCAACCAATCCGGATTCATTTTTTCCAGCGAACTCACGACGGCTACCGTAATCGCTCCTTCGATCAGTCCAGAGATCAAAAACAATCCCGAGGAAACGGACGCCACTGCCATCGGCATCGGCAGTCCAGATATGCGCAATTCGACCATTGTAAGCGACGCCGCCACCATGACGGACAAGAGTCCTCCGGCAAATACCGAGGCCCGTCTCCAACTCCCACTCGACCATAAAAGGTACGGCAGGTAGCCCGCAAATACGCCCGCTACACCCATGTTGAAAACATTCGCCCCCAACGCGAGCAATCCACCATCTTGAAAAATGAGCGCCTGCAACGCCAGAATCGCGGTCATGACGATGATCGCGGCGGCCGGTCCTAACGTGATTGCGAGCAGAGAACTCCCGACGAGATGTCCACTCGTCCCAGCGCCCACTGGAAAATTGATCATCTGCGCTGCAAACACGAATGCTCCCATCACCCCGAGCAACGGCACACGCGACTCTTCCCAGACTCCCTCTGCCCGCCGCGCCGCGAATCCGATAGCCGGCACACTCACCACATCGAGCGCAGCCCAGACGGGGGTGCTGAGGAATCCGTCGGGAATGTGCATGGGGCGATTCATCACAGTAGCACGAATTTTAGAATCGTGTCACGACTCGCGGGGGGGCATCAGTAGTTCACAATCAGAGCGAAATCCTCCGGCTTAAGGCTTGCCCCACCGACCAGAACACCGTTCAGCTCGGGCTGGGCCATCAGGCCCTTGATGTTATCCGGCTTGACGGAGCCGCCGTAGAGTATCCGGAGATTCGCAGCCGCCTCCTGGCCGTACTTCGCACGGGCCTGTTCCCGGAGGAAACGATGGGCGTCGGCGGCTTGTTGCGGCGTCGCGACTTTCCCGGTGCCGATCGCCCACACGGGCTCGTAGGCGATTGTGATCCGGGCGAATTGTTCTGGCGAAAGGGGAGCGATGCCCTCGCGGAATTGAGTGGCTAGAACCTCCTCCGTCTTCCCCGCTTCCCGCTCTTCGAGACGCTCGCCGACGCAGACGATGGGAAGCAATCCGGCATCGAGGGCGGCGCGGGTTCGATCCAGAACGGTCGCGTCCGTTTCGCCGAAGTACTGCCGGCGTTCACTGTGACCAATGATCACGGCAGCGCAGCCTGCAGCCTTGAGTATCGGTGCGGAGACTTCGCCCGTAAATGCGCCCTCGTTCTTCCAATGAAGATTCTGGCCACCGATGGCGACGCGTGAACCGCGAGCAGCGGTTACGGCTGCTGGAATATCCACAAACGGCGGGCAGATCAGGATGTCGCAATGGGTAGACTGCTCGACAAGCGGCAGGAACGCTTCAAAGAACCTAGCTGATTCCTCGGGCGTCTTGTACATCTTCCAATTGCCCGCCATCAAAGGCTTGCTTCGACTCACTTGCGGTCCTTTCCGAACGGTAGGTTGAGAACCTCTGCCAGGCGGCTGGCGATGGAGAGCATGTCGAGCTCGCCCAGGCGAGTCGGACGGATGCCTTTGCCCCACAGAAGAAACGTAGAGCGATAATCAGCGCGCAGGGGCCAGAAACCGTGCTCGCCATGCAGGATCTTGGCGCGGGCGGGAGCATCGGGAGAATTCGCGAAGATGGTGTGCGGTTTGGGTTCGAATGCCGCGCGAGGCACCGGACGGTGAGGTGTGAATCGCTTCCACTCCTCGACCGGAATTTCGCGTGTTACATCGGACTTGCGAAGGAATGTGGCGACAGAGTCGTCATTGGTCCAAAGCAGGGTTCCGGAGGTCTCGAATTTACCGTTGACACCCGCCTGTTTCAGCAGAGTCCAGATATTGACTGCTTCATCGACTCTTTCGAAGCCGTGATCGGACACGAGCGCAACCACCATGTCCCTCGGCTTGGCGGCGAGAATCTGGCCGAGCAGTTCATCCTGATATTCGAGAACGGCTTTGGCTTGGCGCGAAAATGGGCCGGTGTCGTGAGCTTCTGAGTCGTGATCGATGAGATGGAGCAGAACCAGATCGGGCTTCTCATGCTTCAACAGATAGAGTGTAGCGAGGGTGCGAATTCGGTCGTCTACCCACTCCTGCGGCATCGCTGGATATTTCGCGATCATCTTGTCGATGAGACCGGGAGTAGCCTTCTCGGCGGTAGAATCCCAATCCATTCCGGCGCCGCGGCGCCGCTTGAAGTGTTCTGGAAAGTCCCAATCGATCGTCTTCGAATCCACTGTTACCGGCCAGTGAATGGCCGCTGTCCTCATACCGGCCTTGTGGGCGGCGTCCCAAAGGGTCGGGACTTTGAGGAAGCTGGCGAAGAAATATCTTTCGCCGCCTTCGGATCTGGGCCGGTTGTTGTTGATGATCCCATGCTGATCGGGGCGAATGCCGGTGACGATCGTGGTATGGGATGGAAACGTCACTGTAGGCCAGACACCGATGACACCTTTGTCAGCCCATGATCCTTCGAGGACCAGACGGCGGAGGTTTGGAATTTTAAGACCGAGCGCATCCCGGTCGCGCATATAGCGGTGATCGAGACCGTCAATCGAGATCACGAGCAAGGGACGAGACCATGCGGTGGCAGCCAGCAGGAGCAAGCACCCGAGCCACGTGAACGTTCGTAGCACGGTGTCCGCGCCACGTCGGCCCCTAAGGCTAAGCAGCAATCGCGGAAAGGAAGCTTTCACCATGAGAGATCCGTGTGTGGAAGATTTCGGCGACGGTCTGGCCGATGTCGGACAGCGTGGCGCGAGTCCCGAGATTGACGCCCGGACGCACCTGCGGACCGAGCGCGAGAAGAGGAACATATTCGCGGCTGTGATCGGTGGAAGGAGTCGTAGGATCACAGCCGTGATCGGCTGTAAACACGAGCAGATCGCCGGCATCGAGATTCGATTCGACCTCGGGAATCCAAGCATCCGCCTCTTCCAGGGCGCGAGCATAGCCTCCGACATCGTTGCGATGGCCGTAGAGGGAATCAAAATCGACGAGGTTCACATAGACCACGCCATCAGGGGCCGCGCGCATCACCTCGATTGTCTTTGCCATCCCGTCCGCGTTGGACTTGGTCTTGCTGGATTGAGTAATGCCGCGGCCGAGAAAGATATCGTAGATCTTCCCGACACTGGCGACTGATACGCCGCGTTCGGCAAGCCGATCGAGCAGCATACCTGGCGGCGGCGGAACCGCAAAGTCCCTGCGATTGGCCGTGCGGGTAAATGATCCCGGTTGACCCACGAAAGGCCGCGCAATTACGCGACCGACTTCATGCGGCCCGCGCAACATCTCGCGCGCGATGGTGCAGATCCGGTACAACTCATCGATTGGGATCACCTGCTCGTGCGCGGCGATTTGGAAGACGCTGTCGGCCGATGTGTAGACAATCGGTGAGCCGGTCCGAATGTGCTCGGCGCCGAGATCCTCGATGATCTCCGTGCCGGATGCGGCACAGTTGCCGAGGGTTTTCCGGCCGATCGCTTTCTCGAAGGGTTCCAGGATCTCCGGCGGGAATCCGTTGGGATACAAGGGAAACGGCTTTTCGAGATGAATTCCCACCATTTCCCAATGACCCGTGGTTGTATCCTTTCCAGGGGAAGCCAGAGTGCATCGACCGAAAGCGGCGGAAGGAGAGGCGCTTGGAGTCAGTCCGTGAAACGACCGGATGTTCGCCAGTCCGGCTCGCTCAAAGTTAGGCAGCCGCAGTGGTCTCTGGCGGGCGATGTTGCCCAGAGTATCGCTGCCGCTGTCCCCGTAGGCGGCCGCGTCCGGCATTTCCCCGATCCCGACTGAGTCCAGCACTACCCAGACCACGCGACGGAACATCACTTTTCCTCGAGAGCTTCAAGGATGCGTTCGCTAAGCATATCGACGAACTTTTCGGGGATAAAGCCGTTCATGCGAGAGGCGATTTCACCGCGCCGGTTGACGATGATTGTTGTGGGAATATTGGAGACACGCAGCAGCAGAGAAAGACCGTCCTCAAAATAGATGGTTTTCTTCCAGCCGTTGTTTTCGAGGAAGGGCTTTACAACCTCTCTTATCTCGTCGGTGTTGATGTTGAGCAGTACTACATCCCGATTCTCTTTGAATCGCTCGATCACCCGCTCATAAAGGGGTTGCTGGGCGCGGCACGGCCCGCACCAGGTGGCCCAAAAGTCAAGCACAACCACTTTTCCTTTTAGGGACGCGAGCGAAAGCTTCTCACCGTTCAGGCCCGAGATGGTGAATTCCATCGGGTTGGTGACTTCCGCATTTGGATCGAGCAACTTCAACGATGCCCGATATTCGGCGATACGGGCCTGGGTGCGATCGTAGGCGGCGATGAGGAATTCGCCCAGCCCTGCTTCAGAGCCTTTGGCCTTCTTCATCCAATCCCGCAAGCGATCGCGATCCTTCGCCCGATCTGACTCGTCGCGGTTCGGGTCCGGAATCATGAAGGCGTCGGCGAGGTAGGCGATCGCCTGCTCCGTCTTCCCTTGGCGATCCAGCCAACGGGCAATTTCGCGAGCCGACTCGGCAACGGGAAACGTGTCGAACGACTTGCGAGCCTTAGCTTCGGCTTCGTTCAGCTTCCCGAGGTTTCCCAAGGCGCGGCTCTGATACACGAGCGCCTTGCCGAGAAGAATGCGCTGTTCCTCCGCCATGCGTGCCGCGTTCCGCGTGCCTGCCGCCGCCTTCGGTTTGCCGTCGATGATCTTTTCGAGCCGTTGGGAGTATTCGAGCGCGCGAGCGGCTCGGGCCTTGTCTTCCGTCGAAAGCAGGTACCGGCTGACGCGTTCGAGCAGTTCGATGTTTTCGGGCTCGCGGGCAAGGACAGCTTCTCCGTATTGGGAGACGCGGTGTGCGTCGCGAATCTCAATGGCGGCCTTCACCACGGCGCGTTCGAGATCCTGGCGTTGGACGGTTTTTGGATACTTCTTCAGGTGCCGCTCGATGGCGCGGATGAAATCGATTTGAGAGTTCCCAACCTCGGCAAGTGACTGGCTCAGCTCCTCCTGCTCCGGGTTGCTCTGTGCGGCCAGAACCACCGCGGTCAGCAGGACCGGAAAAATCTTCATGGCTGATCCGCCTTAGGCTTGGGGTTCTTGATCCAATCGATCAAGGCGGCGGCGCGCTCACGGTCCATGTTGAGATAGCTCTCGTTCCTGGTGACGCGTTCGAGCAGAGGAAGAAACTGACCAAGCCCAATCAGACGGTTACGCTCCATGGCGGCCTGCATTTGGAGAAGGGCACGATTAGTACCGAGCTTCTCGAACTTCACGGCGCGCTCGACGTTGATGTAATGCTGCTCGGTTTCGGTCATCTTCTCGAACCAGTCCAGAATCGCCCGGGCGTCCAGGTCCATGGAGAAATTGAACCTCACTTCCCGGGAGGAGGAGGCTCCGTCTTCCCAGCGGAACGTTTTCATGCCCATATTGGCGACCTTGAGGCCGGATTCTAGCTCCCGCTTGAACTTATCCAGTTTTTCGGCAAGCGCGAAGATTTCATCCGCTTCTTCCTTTTTGATCTCGAAGGGGATGGGCTGAGGGTCGTCGGCAGCCTCTTTGTATACCGCCTTGCCGTTGCGTTCAAGCGTAATGAGTACAAAGGCGGGACGGGAGCCGGGGAATGACTTCGAGTAAACGATCCGGGGCTCGGCCTGCACAGCGGCGCAGAAAAATCCCATTATCAAAGCGAATCTCATGAAGCAACTCCCATGGACAATTTTAGATTCTTTCTGGTGGCATGGCAGATGGCAACGGCCAGCGCGTCGCACGCATCAGGTTGGCCCGCCGGCGCCTCCGGCCCAAGCAGAGACCGCACCATATACTGCACTTGCCGCTTGTCGGCACGGCCGTGACCCACGACACTCTGCTTGACCATCAGCGCCGAGTATTCTGCGCAGCGCATCGTCGCCTCCGCCACCACCAGCAGCGCGACCCCTCGCACCTGAGCCAGCTTGAGAGCTGACTTTGTGTTCGCGGCATGAAACACTTCCTCGACGGCCGCCACTTCCGGAGAGTGCTGACCGATCACATCACGAAGTCCGCGAGCGATGCCGCGAAGCCTCTCTGCCATCGGATCTTTAGCGCATGTGCGAATCGAGCCGGCGGCAACGATCTTGTGAGAGCGCCCATCACTGTCAATGATCCCGTAACCGGTGCACTCCGACCCGCAATCGATGCCGAGCACACGCATACGGCGTCCGTCGGGATTACTTTTCGAGAGCAGCCAGCACCTGCTCGTCGACATCGAAATTGGCGTAGACACTCTGGACGTCGTCGTGCTCTTCCAAGGCTTCGGACAACTTCAGCATTCCCGTCGCGTTCTTGCCTTCCAGCTTGATCAGATTCTTCGGCACCATAGCGACCGAGGCTTCGAGAGTCGGAATACCGGCCTTATGAACGGCTCCAACGACGGCCTCATGCTGTTCCGGAGCTGAGATAACCACCCAGTGGCCCTCGTTACGGATATCGTCGGCGCCGGCGTCTAGGGCTATGGTCATGAGTTGGTCTTCGGTCGTCTTGTCGTCTTCAATGAGGATCTGACTCTTCCGCTCGAACATCCAGGAGACGGAGCCGACCTCACCGAGGTTCCCGCCGTTCTTGGCAAAAACGTGGCGAATTTCGCTGACGGTGCGGTTGCGGTTGTCGGTAGCTACGTTGACAAGAACAGCCGCCCCGCCGGGGCCGTAGCCTTCAAAAGTGATTTCGTCGATCTGGCCGCCTTCGAGTTCACCGGTACCGCGCATGATGGCGCGTTTAATGTTGTCCGCGGGCATCGACACCGCCTTGGCGGCTGTAACCGCAGTGCGTAGCCGGGCGTTGCTGTCAGGATCGCCGCCGGCGCGGGCAGCGATCATGATTTCCTTGATGAGCCGGGTAAAGATTTTGCCGCGCTTAGCGTCCGTGGCGGCTTTCTTGTGCTTGATTGTGTGCCACTTTGAATGTCCGGACATGGAGGACCTCGTGGATGGGCGGCGTGATCGATCCGCTCAGCCGCAACCGACTCTTCAGAATAACAGAGGGGCCTGGTAGCCTCAAGCGCCGGGTTGGATCGAACTGATAGGGTTGAAGCTGTTAGTTGACACTCGTAGACCGCGGCCGGTACGGTGTTGGCTTCCAGGAGAACCTCTGATGCTCATTCGACTCTTGGCCATTACGCTAGCTTCCTGTCTCTACCTCTGTGGGCAGCCGGCTCAGATCACCGGGCTGGTCACTGACCCGACCGGAACCGCTGTTCCTGGCGCCGCTGTGACCGTCACGAATGTCGACACCGGCATCCGAAACGATGTCATCACGAACGATCAGGGCTACTACACGGTTTTGTACTTGAACCCCGGCCAATACCAGCTTCGAGTACAGAAGCTGGGTTTCAAGGCTCTCGAGCGTGCAGCCATCGCGCTCAACGTTGCCCAGATCGCGCGCGTTGACCTTTCGCTCCAACTCGGTGAGTTAGCCGAGAGCGTCACTGTCGCTGCGGAGGCACCCCTGCTGTCTAGTGAGAGCGGGACGGTCGGGCAGGTTATCGGGAACAAGAAAATCCTCGATCTTCCGCTTAATGGCCGCGACTTTACGCAGTTGGCGACGCTGGTGCCCGGCGCGATCAGCCGGGGCGTAAATGCGTCGCTGGACGCTCCGGCGATGAGCGTCAACGGCGCGCGCAACGGCAGGACGGTGTTCATGATCGATGGCGGAAGCGTTTCCAGCCAGTACTTTGATGTCGCCTCAATTACCCCCTCGATTGACGCTATCCAAGAGTTCTCGGTCCAGTCCAACAGCTTTTCCGCTGAGAATGGCCAAGGCATGGCCATTATCGCGGTCGCTTTAAAGTCGGGCACTAACCAACTTCACGGGGCCGCGTATGAGTTCTTCCGAAACCAGGTGCTCGATGCGCGCAATTTCTTCAACGCCTCGAGCACGCGCCCGCCGGTTAAACAGAACCAGTACGGTTTCAACCTGGGCGGTCCCGTTTGGATCCCCAAGGTGTACAACGGCCGCGACCGCACGTTCTTCTTTGGCGATTATGAAGGCACTCGCATCCGCCGCGCGTCGCAGTTCAACACGCTGGTCCCTACTACCGCGATGCGCGCCGGCAACTTTTCGGGGCGACCGGTGATCAACGATCCGACCACCACCCGGCTGGATCCCTCGCGTCCCGGCGCCTTCCTGCGCGACCCGTTCCCTGGAAACCGCATCCCGCCGGACCGCTTTTCCCCTCAAGCTACCTATTTCCTGCAATTCTACCCCGAAAGCAACACCGCGGCGGGCACGTTTGCGTTTTCTCCTGGCCGCTTGAACGACACTGACAAATTTGACGTCCGCATCGATCACCGCTTCTCCGGCGCCGACTCGTTGTCGAGCTCCTATTCGCTCAACGAGACCAGCACCTACGCACCAGGCTCATTCGCAGCGAACGGCGGCGTCACTCTGAGTGTCCGCAAGCAGCGCTGGAGCTTGAGCGAGACGCACTCGTTCGCCCCGGCGACGATCAACGAGTTTCGCCTCGGATACGTGCGCACGCGCTTCTTCAACGCTCCCCAGGGGCTTGGCACGAACCACACCGTGCTGTCAGGCATCGGCGGTTTTGTTGAGCAGTCGAGTGATTTTCCGGGCTTCCCTGGACTCGGGATCACCGGCTTTTTAGGGTTTAACCCAAATGCTTTCAGTCCCATCAAGTTTCGCGATAACAAATACGAAATACTCGATAACGTCACATGGATTCGCGGGGCGCACGCGATGAAGTTCGGCGTCCATTTTCGCCGTTACGACACAGCAACCACGAACGCGGCTCGAAGCCGCGGCGACTTTACATTCTCCGGCACGTACACGACGAACGCCTGGGCCGATTTTCTGCTAGGCCTTCCGTTTCAGGGCCGGCGCACGTTTCCGCGAAATTTGTTCGGTATCAAATATCTCCGCAATGAACACTTCTTTTTTCAGGACGATTGGAAGATCCATCCCCGCCTTACGCTGAACGTCGGTGTCCGCTACGAGCTGAACCATCAGTTGAAGACTCTCAACAATCAGAACGCCTCAACGGACCCGGTCCTTCGGCAGATCGTGGTGGCGAGCGACTCAGCGGGCAAGATCACGGTCGAAGGCCAGCAGGTTGGCCGTTTCCTGCTTCCCTTATTTCAGAACGTTATCATTCCTTCCAGCCAGGTAGGGCTCGATGGTTCCTTACGCCGTCTGGACATGAACAACTTCGCTCCGCGGCTCGGGCTGGCTTGGCGTCCCACTGGTGGCACACTCGTGCTGCGTCTGGGTTACGGCATCTTTTACGGCCTCATTCAAGGTAATCGAGCGGAATCGACGGGTATCGTCAACGCGCCATTCCTCGCGGACGAGCTCTCGAACTTCAACACGACACCGGTGCCCAGCAAGACCCTGGCGAACATGTTCTCGCCCATTTCGCAGGGTTTGAACCTGGTACCGCTGAATTTTTTCCAGATCGAGCCGGACACTCGCGATCCCTACTTCCAGCAGTGGAATGTCACGGTACAGAAGGTGATTGCCAGTTTGCTTTCAGTGGAAGGCGCCTGGGTGGGGGCCAAGGGCACCAAGATTGAGTTCTCCCGACCGGTAAACGTGCCGCTGCCCGGGCCCGGCGATATTCAGGCG
>Ga0187893_10004337_pt1 | contig 27201 bp, 20 predicted proteins | sample MA1701074metaG_FD_139574 | JGI IMG/M metagenome (GOLD analysis project Ga0187893, IMG submission 139574) | White microbial mat communities from a basaltic lava cave in the Kipuka Kanohina Cave System on the Island of Hawaii, USA - MA170107-4 metaG ... | reverse complement strand
GGAATTCTCACTGCGCGGCTGCAACTCAATTGTTTGCCGCAGGTTGCAAACTGTATTTTCAGGCATCCTTTGGTTTCGGTTTTCCTATCCTGTTTTTCGACTGCTAAAAGCCTCATTTTGGTATGACAATCACCGGAGAATCAGATACTTAAGTGAAACGCAAGTATCTCAACGCCATTATTGTCAACCCAACTATCCGTGGTTCTTTACTTTCCGCATAACGTGCCAGCTTCACATCACCGACAGCCAGATATCCTTGCGGCCATTCAAGCAAAGTCGAAGGGCCGCGAATCGTCAAACCAGGATTCCGGTCGATTATGCAGTCCCACGTGTCGCTCGCAGATTTCGCAAAGACTCAAAATAAGCAGCCGATCCTCGGTGGCATCGAGCATTGCTTCCAGTTCCCAACGCAGCCTTTCTATTTGCCGGCGAGTTAGCCGGCACCGAAAGATCGAATACTGCAATCGGCGGCCGTACCCGTTCAGCTTCTTATAGACTTTTCGCCACCGCTTTGGCTCGGTGATGTCGTAACAGATTACGTACCACTGCTTTGCTTCCATAAAACATAAATGCGGGCGAGCCGCCCGCGCTCCCAGATCAACGTAGCCTCATTCGCGCAAACAACCCACCTTCGTTCATCCACTCTTTTTCAAGCAGCCGAACTTCAAGCTCCATAATTCTTGAATACGAAAGCGATCGCCGGACGACCGGATGTCTCCAATAATCACTCTTTCGGCGCTCGTAAATACTAATCAGTTTCTTTCGGCCCTCATCTGAAAGCCAGACTTGTTGCCCCGCCACGTCAAAATCATTTTCAAGGTCCCACTGCTTTCGATTGATCGAAGCAATAACTGGAAGGTCAACCAACGGCACCCGAAATAATTCCATCAGGTCCAACGCGAGCGGTGGCGCTTGAGAGCGTGGCCGATGAAAGAAGCCGAGCGATGGATCGAGCCCTACAACCATGATCGCGTTTGTTACGTCCTTCAGCAGCAGCGCATAACCAAACGACAGCAGCGCATTGCACCGATCTCGTGGCGGGCGGCGACTACGGCCATTGGGTTTCATTTCTTCGCCAGCCTCAGGAACGACGAGATCCGGAAGCGCCCGGAAATAATAAGCTCCGATGCTTCCTTCGTAGCCTCGCAACGAATCGATACTTGTGGCGCGTAACATTGGCGACAAGAGTCTACGGATGGCCTGGATAGAACTTTGAACTTCCGATGTTGCGCGTTCAGTCTCACGACTGGCTCTCAATAGAAAACTCAATTGTCCGCGCGCTCTGGCCTCAGCTAATCGTGCCGACAACTGTAAACATAATTGTGCATCGGTTAGTGCGCGGTATTGGCGAATGCGTCTCTGCACCGATCTAGTTCCCGAAATCCATGCGCCCAAATAGCGTCCGCCCGTTGTAATCCAATGCACGCCAATTTCCTGTTGCCCGCACATCCGCAGCGCCTGGGTGCTGATCTGCGCGAAGCCGTGGAGAACGATTTGTCCAATCTCACGACTCGGATGCAATTGTGGCGGTTCGCCCATCACCGATACTTCGAGACGTTCACCTTTGCGACCGATGCGCGCGCCTTGTGTGAGGACATGAAGTGTGCGGCGATCGTCATCGGCAGGGAAGAGATTGAGCTGTCTGACTTCGCGAGTTTCGGGCGGCAACTCCGACAACATGGAGGCGAGCCGGGCTTCCTCTGGCAGACATACAGGAGCAAGTGAGCACTTCACGCACAAGCGCTCATTCTCGGTTACTGGCGGACGTTCAATCGTGCCTTGCAAGACTCGCGCGCGCCTGATGGCCGTTTTGAGATCATCGTATGCCGCATTGTCAATCGGCACGCGCACCATGACGTTGTCGGCGTGATAGCGTATGCGTCCTTCGGTGATTTCCTGACCCGTATGTTCCGCAACCAATGCTGCGTAAGCGATGACTTGCAGACGATCGCTGGGCCAGGCTTGGGGTTTGTTATCAAGTGAGCGCGCGGATCGGCCTCGCTTGTGCTCGTAAGGGATGAGCAGGCCATCGCGACGCCGGAGGCAGTCGACCTTTCCGGTCAACCCCCATTTTTCACTTTCCAGATTTAGACGCAGCGGCTCGCCTTCGCTTTCGTTGTCGCGCAGGTTGTCAGCTTGCGATTGCTCGAAGCCCACGCTGGAGCTACTCTCTCGCGATTGAGCCTCTGGCGATTGTTCCCAGGGCGCCTTTTGAACTTCACCGTTCTGCGCTGACTTCTTCTTTCGACGGGCGGCGTCAGGTTGAGCTAAGACACTGCCTTTTCGTATACGCGAGTCTTCTTTCTTCTCGATTTCAACGTGGAGGCGCCGTCCTGCATAAACGCGCTCGTCAGCCACACGCATCTCCTCGACCTCTTCGAGATAGAACAGCCGCTCGCAATACGCGAGCGCGTGCAGCGACATGATGCGTAGTGGCTCAGCCATAGATTTAGTAAATGACTAATTAACTCGGTTTTGGATCATTGATTTGAGTCCAAGCCCAATCTGTCCCGCCTGGTGAGTCGGTTATTGCCCTAGCGTTAGGCTCAAATTCAAATCGTTGCCAACGCGTATGCGCAGCCCCTACGTGATCGACCCACACTGGGAGTTCGATAGGTCCCGTGTCGCTGGGCAGCAGTCGATGCCAATTACCATCAATTCGATCGCATAAAGTCACAGAATTCACCGCGTCGTCACTTAAACCAAGATACAAGACGCCCCTTCGGCTCACCTTCGCGGGTAGGTTCAATGTATCCTGTAATCGTTCTTCTAACGTGTTGAGCTCGCTTGTGACCACGGTAGTGATCTTTTCCTGTGAGGAGTCAACCCAACAAAGAAACTCTATGTCACAGAGAGTCTCAACAAAATCGGGAGCATTCCCAAGACTCGATTGTTTACTCGGGACGCCATACTTGTAACGACTTAGTTTGCGAAGGGTGGTTGCGATTTGCGGCAGGCTCTTGTAGGCGAAAGCGAGACGAACGCCTTCGTGTCGCCGGCGAAAATATTCACCAACCAGTGACAGCAACATCCCGTAGACTGTTGCGGGTGGCGGCAGCGGGTACGTTTCCGCAAAGGATCGCGCAAATGATTTGCGAAAGCTCCCGTATGGAACATCAATGTGAAGAGTGATCATTGCCTCACCCGCCGTTCGACGCGCCGTTTTCCGGTGTGACAACTATGAACTCGCTGTGCAAACTCGCAATGCGCACACGCGCTGCGTCAGCAGCCGATCGCACGCCTGAAAATACGTTGACACCGAGTTCCTTAAGCCGTGCTCCTTCTTCGGTTTTAGCAACTTCGCCGCCAATGAAAAGTTCGTCGGCCGGAACGTCCCGATCCTCTACACGTTCAATCAGTTTTTTAACTGTGTAGCCCCGTGACGCTTCGTCGTGCTCAAAACAATTTTGAATCTTAGACGAATGAGCATTCGTCACTCGCAGCACGATTGACGCAGGCGAGAAGTCGTAAGCGAACCGAGCATGGTTGCCGGCCACCGGGGGTGGATCGATGATTGCCTCGACAACGTGACCGATGTTTTCCTTTTTGATTACATCGTCAAGATTCAGACCGAACGAATATTGGTACTCGGTGGTGTGCATTTCCGCGTTATAAAGAGAAAGTTTGCCTTTCTCTTTTTCACCGCTCACGGCATTGAAAGAAAGCTCGCCACGATAAGGCCTGAGACTGACTGCCCGACCTATCGCCAGTGGGCTCGGTCGTTTGGTTGTCTTACCCTTGGACCGTTTCTTAGAGGTTTTCGGTGTCGTCTCACTTTCGCTCAGTATCTCCGCTTCTTCGGTTTCTTTTTCAGCCTTAGCGGCAGCCGCATCCATAAATCCCATCAGATCGTCATCAATAAAGACATCTCCATCAGGTTTCCACGCGGCTCGCTTTTCATCTTTGTAGTTCAGCTTGCCGGCTACGGGATCGTAAGACCTGTTGACTCCCAGGTTTTCCAATTGAAACCGGTAACGCAGTGCAAACCGAATTGATTCAGCCGAAACGCTCGTATGAAGATCATCCTGATGAAAGACCTTTTGGAGAGTTGTGGTATTGCCGATATTGTCACCGCGGTTGTTTGCTGCCACAGCTTCACCGGTTAGTATCGTGCCGTATAGGTAGTTTGTTGCCATCGTTAGTTTGTACCTCCTATCGTAGACCGCGCTTCTTCTCCCGAATAACTCACGAGGGCAAAAAGACAAAGATTTTGAAAGCGCTCGAAGTTGCGGGAATTGAAAATGAACTTGCGCAGTGACTCTTTATTTTCTCGCAAAGTTGCCAGAGAACTACCGCGGGTTGCATCCGCGCAAAAACGGATAAACCAACTTGCCAGCATATCCGAGGTCTTCGTCCGCAGAATGTCATTACGCGTTCTTTCACGTTCAACCTCCACGAGGCGACTAAAATTCAGCCCTTCCTTTCGCGCGCGCTCTCCGAGCGCGCCCATCTTGTATTTCCAGGCTTCGTGAAAGGCGCGAATGACGGATTGGTCGTCCGCGTCCTTAATTGATTCCTTCATAGACTTCAATCCTCCTCTTGCAAAGAACATTCGGTGAAAAACCTTCTTGTCGCTGACCAGGGACTTGAAGTTTGCGCACCAATGGCGCTCACCTGCGAGATTAGCGGCGATAAGTTCCGGCAAAGGGCTCGCTGGAATCGCATAATCATCGCCCTTCTTGCCTTTAATTATTTTTGCAGCGCCGAAATATTGATACGCAGCTTTAAACACATCGATTTCCTCATAGTCACTTCTCACTTTAGCGATCAGACTGCGATTGATCTGATTTGCGTCCCAAGCGACCTTGCCCATGGCAATGACAGAGCATCCAGAAACACTCTTTTCGCTGGAAACGTCTTCGCCCTGGAGGTCAATCAAAAACCGCAGCGCTGCTTCCTCTGCACCTCCAACAACACGATCAAGATAGGTGTTGCTAAACCGTTTCATAGTTTGACCACTGCTGGCAATTCGTTCAATTGCACTGGAAAAGCCGACAAGATCAGCCACATCCGGAACAATGAGGCAAGATTGAGCTCTCTCTTGAAACGTGCGAGGCCTCAAGAGGAATATTGCGCAACCAACCATAAGAAACATCAGAAGGATCACTTCATCGGTGGGAGCGCCCAACTCTGCCGCCCCGCCAGTCGCTCCCGGAACCGTCCATTGCTGAATCGCGGCGACCGGCGGCAACTTCCCATTAAGGCGCGCTTCAAGTAGACCGGTCTTTTGCGCGCGTTGGTGCGCATATAGGTCCATTGCTTTGTAAGTGAAAAAACTTCCTTTTTCCTGGTCCGCGGTCTTTAACTCAAATCGGCGTGCTTGTTTCTCTCCAGGCCTCATCTTTGGGTGTTGAAGAAACGTTGCCGTAATCCCGTTATGGACGGCTAATTGCAAATCCTGCCGGTCGGTACCGATTCGCTGTCCGGGCAGCTCAATCATTTTGTTATCGCTCAGCTTGAACGATGCGTTTATAAGTCGCTTAACAAATTCCTGATCAGAAAGACCCGCGGACCATTTCAGGATAACGCGGTCGCGTTCTACCTCGCCGCTTATCCCCTCTGGCGGTTGGCCGCCCCAAGCGCAGATGGTTGCTGCCAATCCTCCCAGCGCGGCGCGGTGATAGATCGTGTAATTGGGATTGCTCAATCGAAACTCGAGTGGATTCGGTAGTTTGAAATCAGAGTATCGTTTTACTTTCGCCATCGCGCTCCAGTTCCTTCGTGAGTTGATTCGTCATAGTCATAAGCAACTCTGTCTGTTGGCGCCACCCGCAAGCCGCAGAGTCGATCCCACGAAAGAGCCTCGTCGCGAATCGGAATCGAAACTTCATGTTCGCGCAACCAATCATTTGTTGGTCTCTTGTTGGGATGGTCTCGTTCCCAGAAATGCTTGTCGATTTCGAGAATGACGCTTATCGAGTGACCTTCACCGCGCGTTGTGCCGGGACGAGTTTGCCAGAGCCCAGAAAAGAAACACGCTAGTCGCTCAGCCTTATCGATGTCGAACTCTTTTTCTTCATTGAATTCCGCGAATGCCTCAGACAAATCATGTTGGCTGAGCTCATTGCGTTCGCTCAGTGTCATGATCCATTTCCTGGATGTTTCGAGTTCTATGGATTCGTAGGGCAACTCCACTCTTGGCTCACCAATCGGCAATGGGCAAATCAGAGCCGGCTTCACTTTTCGTTCCGACTGAGGAGCGTCAGGCGACAGCCGCCGATTCAAGCGGCCCATTCTTTGAATCAACGCGGGAATCGGAGCGATATCAGTGATTAGTAAATCGGCAGAGAGATCCAGCGACATCTCGGCCACCTGTGTAGCCACCAGAATCGCTCCGCCCTTCCTTTGTTTAAAGTCGTCGATGACCCGCCGGTGGCGAATTGATCGATCTTTGTAGCGTAGCCTGGAGTGATAGACATTAACTTTGAAGTCAGTGAAGTCAGTTCGGCATTTGCGATAGGTTTCGTTGGCCCACTCAACTCGATTGCGCACCCATAAGACCTTTCCACCGTCTCCCAAACATTTTCGCACCTCCTCATCAATCTTGGGGCTTTTTGATACCTCTTGGACCACGTACCTTTTCAATGCTTCAAACTCGGGCGGCCCTGGAATGCATTCAATATCAGGACGAATCCGTTGCAGGGCAGCGAGCCTATGGCTGGGCAAAGAAGCCGTCATCAGTAAGACCGGAATTTTGGGGAAGTTTTTCAGAAAAACCAGCAGGTGCCCAAACAGCTCGTCATCGAAAGCGTGAATCTCATCAAAAACATACGCACCGCACATTAATGCCGGCAGGTTGTAAATTGCACGGCGCGCATTTGCCATTAAACCCAGGACCGTGTCCGTTGTGCTTACAACCAGGGGCGTACTCCAAAGAGACAGTGACTGAATCTTGTCCTTCTCTGCCTTGAGCGCGTCTGCTGCGGCTGCGGCAGGATCCCTGTCGTCTTGATCCGAGATTTCCTCTTGCGGAGCCGTTTCCGCGATTGACCCCAAGTCGATACTCGCTCGCGAATGAGTCAGGCTCATCAATTTGGGGTCGATTCCAGATTCCAGTGCATAGTCCTTAAAGTGCTCAGTCGTAGTTCCTGTCGTCGGCAAACAGAAGAATAATCGGAAGTTGGTTCTTCCTTCTGCTTCAAATCGCCGGCACTGTTCGCGAGCCCACAGATAAGCAGCGAGACTCTTCCCTGAGCCACAGCCCGCCTGAGTAAAGGTCAAGCTGCTCGTGGCGCTTGAAACTGCAAGCTGAAAAGCTCGCGGTTGGATGTCGGGAGGCAATTCTTTTTGGTAATCTGAGTGATTGAATGAAGAGCGTTTCCAGGACCATTCTATTATGATCTGGTCTAAATCAGTGGGGGTCAGACCTACCGCCAGACTCTCGGCAACAAACTCGCGAACGGAATATTTAGCCGCAGACTGCCCACGGAACGCGATTGCGCTCGCTGCAACATCCGCCGCTATACCAAGTCCCTTGATAAGGGCCAGTTTCCGACGGGCACCGGCAGAATCAAATAGTTCTTCTCTGTTTCGGAACTCATCCTGAAGCTCGCGGAGCGCTTCGCGAGCGCCAATATCACATCTATCGCGAGCTGTGTGACCGATGACTACATCATTGACAAGGATTGGCGGCGAGGAAAGACCCAAATCCCGGCTCATCTCTGTGATGACTGTTGTGAAATCCGGATGAGAGAGAGAAGCAGTTAGGTTCAACGTCGGCTCCGGCTTCGTGAGCTTATCAAACTTGCGATGATGGCCCATTGCAGACCAAACAAAACATAGCAGAGCATCGTGGGAAAACTTTTGCCTCAACCAATCGCGGAAGGGTAGACACTCAGTCAACATAAGTAACCCTGAGAGTGTTTCGTGACGGATCAGTTGCTTAATCTGAGGGGATCGACTGACCATCTCCTGAAAATGGCTGCTTACTTTCCCTAAGTCCTGAACCCATCCGTTCGCGCGTAACTGCAAGGCGAAACCTTCAAAGCTCTCAGTGGTTAAGTCGGCATTTCTTAAAGCTAATTTGCCAACCCGTTCAGCCAAAGCATCGCACGCAGCTGCAACGTCGCGGCTGTGCTGTGTGAGCAGCGCATAGTCCGGCGGAGCCTCAGGATACCGTTCTCGATGATACGACTTGGCTAGCAAGGAAGGCATCCAGCTATGACTCCACCGCAGAAATCGGATTGAAAATTCCGCAGCCCATTGCGCGGCGGCTGAAAATGCTTTGCCACTGCGTTGTACCGTCGTCCGTCGAGACTGTCTTGACTCTGCCGGCTTGAAGAAGCAGCGAGTCTTCGTCGTTCAAATCATGCACGGCGACGGAGAAGCCCACTACGGATTTGCCATGAATCGTGACGATGCGGCGGCGGTAGCGGCCTCGTTCGTCGCGCGGTAATTCGACGCGGCCTTTGATTCCGAACTGATCCAGCTTGCGCTTTGTTGCTTCAAGGAACGGTTCGGGCTCGGTGAATTTCTTGATCGTTACTAAACGGGCATATAGCGCCGGCGCGGGTTCGAGTGGGCGTGCGACGGGAAGACCGAGGCGGATCTGGTGACTCCCAATGTCGAGCCGTTTTCCTGCGAGCTGCAGAACATCCCGGTAGTTGTGCGCCGGAATCCTCAGACGCAAACTTGCGCCCCGTTGGGGAAGAGTGATTAACCCAGGGCCAGAAGGGAAGCCGCTGATCAATTCAATGGCAAGCCAATCATTTCCATGCAGTGAAGGCGAAGCCTTCGAAACGGCGGAGTAGATTAGGTATCCGTGGTCAGCGGGTAATTGTTTACCACTCAACGCAAAACTTACGTTGATGTGGAGACAATGATTCAATTGAGGGACTTCTGTCGTTAATGTCTCAATCAATACGAGGGACCTCCTTAGCTCGAGTGAGAAGACTCAAGGAATGGTCGGACTGTTGCTCTGCCTCCTTAGAAAAAGCTGAACCTGAGTCTACAGCCGCTTGGACCTGTTTTTCAATGGCTGAGGATAGCAAAACTGAGTCAAGCTCTTCGACCAAGTTCCAGGAGGAAGAATGGTTGACACTTGACTGTATACTTGGCCGATTCCCCAGTTCAATAACAGAAACCCAAGAGAAAAGCGACGATTCCTTGATTTTGTGTGTTTGAACGCGACTTGGAAGGACCGCGCACTGACCGCAACCTTCCGCCAACCTTTTGGTATTCTCGCCGTTACGAACACTGCGTGGCAAAAAGAAAGGGCCGCCACAAGGATTCTGAGGTCGAGTCAGATCAATTGAGCGACAGTCCGCTAATTGCCATCTCTCTCAGTTCTATCCGCATTGAAAGGGTGAAAACAAACGGGCGAGGCCCTCCCACAAGCCCCGCCCTGAGGCTACGCGTCCTCACCCCGCGTAACCGCTTCGCCCACCGGGGAGGCGGGCGCGGCCAGAGATTATGCACAAGTTGGTACCCAACGCAATCAACGGGCGTACTCCGGTACGCTCTAATACCAAGACTCGAATCCCGTTTTTGCCAATGTTCAAGCAATCTGCTCCAGATTGGCGATGCGGCAAAATTCACTCTACCCCTGGGAGATTCAAAGCGCGAGGACAGCTTCGGCTTGTTCCATTGTTTGCGCAATCTCCTGGGCGGATGGGCCGCCGAGAGCGTTTTCGTGTCCTGCGTTGTTGAATGCTGGCGTTTCGCTGATCGTTTGTGCGAGAGGTTCTCTTTCCGATTGGCTAGCCTGATTCTGGAACTGATCTCTCAATAGTGTGTCCTGCCGATCGTTGTGCTTGTCGAGTAGCGCGATCGGCTCATGGCTGTGTCCGTTGGGAGTATGTCCAAGAGATGCACTCATGGGTGTTTGCGCGAGCGACTGATCCATCAAATGCGCGGTGGTGTGGAAGTGGCCGCTGAATTCTTGTGTATGCGCATACTGTTGGTTCGCGTGTTCCAAACCGACTGAGAGCGAATCGAACAGGTTGCTGGCAATCTCGTTTAGCTTGCCGAGTCCTTCCGATGTTTGGTCGAGTGAGATGTTATTTTCCACGGCGCTTTCCATGATTGCCTGTGTAATACGTTCGACGTGATCATCATGGCGCAACGGTTCCAGCAGGGCTTTGAAGCCTTCTTCTCGAACGGTATCTTTCAGATAGTTGTTGATTGCCGCCGCTGCTGGTTGCGAAAGCTCGCGGAATTGGGCGAGTTCCTTTTCGATCCTAATATCGCTGCGAGTGCTGGAAAGTTCGCGAATGTTTTCATCAATTGCGGTAAAGGACTGTTCGAACTTCGTTTCGAGTCTCTCTATATTGCCGCGAAGGCGGTTATACTGCTCAGCTGCGCGGCCGGTAAGCTCGCTGACAGTTTCTAGATGGGCTGCCTCTCGTTCCTCCAGTTTCGTTCTGGCGCTATCGAGTTGCAATTCGACCGTTTGCGCCGCTGCGACATTGTCCATCAACTGATCGGCTGCTTGTATGAGTCGCTCGTCGACTTCACGTCCCGCGTAAGCATCCTTTAGTTCTTGTGGTTCAAAAGACTGCCAGGCGAGTTCGCGAGCCTGATTGTGGGCGGCATCTCTGGTTTCCTCTGAAATCAAATCTCTGATTGTCAAGTTTTGAATTTGTTCGCGTGATAGGTCCGGAAGCGTTTTGGCGTTGAACATCTCGTGAGCGTGATCTGTGAGAATTGCACGTTCGATTTCATCTGTCGTGACCAGATATCTCTCGGCCGCGGGCATCTGTTCTTTGTTCGCGATTGGGAGGTTTTGGGCCCAGACTTCGGTGACGCGGGATTCGAATGAGCTGATGGCCTTCTGATCCCTGTCAAGCTCAATAAATGACTGCAAATATTCGTTGCGGGAGTTGACGGCATATTTATTAAGTTGCGCGGCGCGTTCAATATCCGAGCTGCTGAGGCTTTGTTGGACGATAGTATATTCGCGTCGGTGCTGTTGGACGAGGGAATTCGGCTCTTGTCGTTGTGGATCGAGGGCGATCTCTACAAGATGTCTGGCAAATTCTCTTTGTTCCTGCGCGGTGCGTTGTGTTCCGGGCGCCATGAAGTCAGCGCGTGACAAGGCTTCCTGCGCTTTAGTTGTGCAGGTGGCAACGTGATTGTCGAGTACGCGAAAGGCGGTGCGTGCGCGTTTCTGCAGTTGGCTAGTTTGTTCGATGCTTTGTTGCAAATCGCGAGCGTCGTAAAGCAGGCTGGCGGGAGCGTCCAGAAGCTGGCTCGGTTGTTTCAGAACCTGTTGTTGCATCTGGCGCCATGCTTCTCCTTGAGCCTGTTGTTGGAGCGTTGCTGTCTCAGTTTGCGACAGAGGCGAGGCGTGTGCGCCACCCTGCAGCGTAGAGTTGATGATTTCTTGAATGGAGTTAGGAGAAACGAAGTAGTTTTCGGGAAGGTCGAGATTGAATTCCTTGACATTGTGCTTGATAGCTGCTGCCTGGATGTCGCCGGCGATCTTGATCATGTCGCCAATGACCTGCTGGCGTTCGTCGGGTGATTGTATTAGGTGTTCAGCAAGCTGGGATTGGCGAGCCAGATCGAAATTATTGACAACATGGCTGATGGTCCTGACTTCAAGATCGGTAAGCTCAGGTACGAGCGAAGAGGACTGTAGCGATTGCGATGAAATGCCATCGCGTAAGGCTTGCGTCTCGGCAATGGATTGAGCTTCAAGTAAATCGGCGCGGGCATAGTATTCGCGGTAGAAAGCGGTTTGTGAGGGGGCCTGCAGGTTTTCGAGAATTCCTTCAGTTTTTGTAGGGGTGTTAACGTACTTCTCCTGCACCCTGCTCGGGTTATTTAATGCTTCGTATTTAGCGGCCAGAGCATGGTTGTGGAGATAGTCTCTTTCGTATTGAGGGAGGCTGCGATGTGCCTTGTAAAGATCGAAGCTATTTTGCCGAGTAAGGGTTTCGGCGGGGTAGCGGAGACTCAGGTAAAAGTGGTTCAGCGCGGCCTTGGTGTGTCGTTCGTCGAGGTTTTCGAGGAGTCTTGCGAGGATGGGTGAGGCTTGCAGTTTTCCTTCGGCGAGTAGCTGCACGCGTTCTGCTTTTTCTTTTCCAAACACGGTCATGGAATAAAGAACGGCGCGCATCTGCTCGGCATCGACGCGGCTGCCAGCCAACGGCGTCGCGGTAAGGAAGAGCTCGCGCATTTCCGAGACGGAGAGTGCTTTCTTATCGGGAGCTGGCTTATTGCCGCGATCGGCTAGGTGCGCTTGGAGCTGTTCGTGGAGGTGGTAGTTTTCAAGACGGATTTCAATTGCGGTTTCGATGAGCTCTTCGGAGGTACGCGTGTCGGACAGTCGCTGTGAGTAGTCGCGGAATACAGGGTTTTGGGCCAGTTGTGCGGTTGCATGATCGTCCAGGCGGTAATCGACGTACTCGCCGATGAAGCGAGTTAGCTCTTCTCGCTCTTCGTCTCGCCCGGTTATTTCGAAACGTGTGGTCAAGTTCGTCCAGGCGGAGATTTGAAGGCGGCAGTCTTCGACGGCCGCGGTCAGGGCTTGATATTCCGGAAGGGTAGCGACGGGAATGCGCACGCTGCCGTTACTTGCCAGTGAAACATAAAGAGGCGTCGGTTTCAGTTCGAGATTGATTTGTGGTGCGCCCTGCTGGCCAAGTCGTGCACGGGTAGTGTCGGCGACGGCCGAAAGGTTTCCAAGTCCGGAAAGCTTGGGATGTAACGCTTCTCTGGCTTCGGCCACGGTTGAGATCTCGCGACCGGTTATTTGGGTAAAGTAGCTTCGGTAACCGGAGAGTTCGCGGTCATTCTCCGCGCGCGCGGCTTCGATTTCAGGACTGATTAGCGTCTTAGCAAGCGAGGACCATCCCACTTGTCGGTCAAATCGATTATTGGTGGAAATTTCGACAAACGAGACTGCGGATTGCTTGTCGAGTGAAGTCGTCTCAGTTTGCGTGAGATAGTCGAAGCGGGCATCGTTGCCTCGTATCAGCGCTTGTCCCTCTTCAAGAGTGCGTTCGCGATCGTTCTGATCCAGGGTTTGCCTGAGGGTTTGGAATTCTTTGCCGGTGCGTACGTGGTCGGCGAACTGTTCAGCAGCATGGGCCAGATGAATTGCGCATCCTTCAGCGCTTGCGTATCTCGTGAGAAGAGTTTCGGTATTGACCGTAGTCGAGCCAACTCGCGATTGAATCAGGTCAAGTGTACGAGCAAGTTCACCGCGAGCGGGCGCCAGCGCTTCGATGCGATCGTTGATTTTGTACCCTGCGCTTTCCAGACTGTTGATACGAGCTATCTGGGCTCGGGTGGGAGCTTTCTGGCCTGGGTGGGCGCCGAGCCAGGCAGTGCGCGCTTCTGTCTGTGTCGCGATGATTTTCTGGTATGCGCCTCTTTGGAGTTTTCCTGCTGACCGGAGGCGGTCAGGATTAAGGCGATAGTTTTCCTTGGCCCACTCGATTGCTTCGCGGGTGAAGTATCTGGTTTCGTGACGATACTCGGCGGCGACGAGCAGTCGAAGTGAGGAAAGAGCATTTAGTTCTTCCTGGCGCGTAGGCGCGCTTGGATTTCTGTCACCATCAGAATGAAAAGCCTGGGCCAGGCGTTCCTGGAAGCGATTTGTCTCATGATTGCGGTTTGCTTCGTATATAGGTGAGAGGATTTCTTTTCTGCTGACACCGTTTTCAATTTGGCTATCAATGCGTGGGAGGATTTCCTGAAACAGTTTTGTTTCGGTTTCGCCGGTTAATGTGTCGGGCACCCGTGGGGGTAAAGCGTCGAGATTGATACGCTCAAAGGTGGCGTCAAAGGCGCGGCTATCGGACGTCTGGCGTTCGACGCCGAGATGGTCTCCTTCGGGAGCAGCGAATTCGATTTCGTCAAGCACGCCCTGCTCGAACATATCAGCATAGATCTGATTTTCGTCGCTGAGCGCGGTTTGATCGTGATTGTTGAAATCGTCTGGGGAGAAACCGGTAAGCTCCCCGATGCTGGCCAGTCCCTGAGAATTCGCGTGAAGTTCCTGGAGATAAAGCAGGCGCGCGTTTTGCTCACGATTGGCTGGATCGATTTGGATTTGCTCTTCCGGAGCAGGTTGCTGTCGTGCGGCGGCGCGGTTTTCTTCGGCCAGCTCGAGAGTGAATTGATGGATTTCTGCGGGCGTAGGTTCGGGAACCGGTTCCGGCAGTTGTTCGGCCCAGATAGCTGTCTGGTCGAGTACTTGGTCTATGGCTAGGGCGCGATCTTCCTTGCTGCGATAGGCGCCGTGTTCGTCTTTCCGTATTTGGTCATAGATGTGAGTAAAGATCGAAAGCCTGCCGTGCGAGTCTATCCACTGCCCGGAGGCTTTATCGCCAAGTTCAAAGAGTCGTTCTCCCTTTTCCCGCGCCTGTTGTGGATCGTCGATGAAGCCACGCACGAAATCGATAGCGTGGGCTTGCGTCCCGATAGTTACTTTTGCGCTGTCTATTGGCCGTGCGTCCGGGTCCTTCGGGATGGATAGGATGGAGTCACTGACGGTGGCGCCGCGTTCGTAAGCTTCGCGGGCCAATTGGTCGGTGTCGTTAAGGCGCGCGGTATGTTCTCCTCGGGTCAGTCCTTCTTCGACGTTGTAGAGTGTGCGGTAGTCATCGGAGGAACTGAGAGCCAGCACGTCGGCATGGGCCTGTTCAGCTCGCAATGAAAGTGCAGGCGATGAGTTGATGGTCTGGCTCCGAGCCGGTTCGGGCTGGGGGTTCGGACCATTAACAGTGTGTTGAAGCTGTTGCCGGCGATCGCGTTGAGCCAGGTGTTCGACGGCGCTTTTGACGACATCACCGTGACAAGGTTGCGGGTGGCAACTGCAGGCGAGGTTAATCTTTTCGCCGGTTTTGACTCTGTCTTTTATTTGTTGAAGCGCTGCGAATGCCGGTCCTTTGGCGGACTGGATTTGGGTCCATAACCAGCGGCGGTATTCGGCTATCGCCTCCAAGCGAGTGTCGACCTTGAATTGAGCGGCTGTGCCGGTTAGGTGAGACCAGTTGTTGCCGAGCGGGGTGCCTCGCCCGATGTAGAGGTAGGAGCGATCGCGCGGTCCGTTGTAGGTATGCCGGTTGACGACCTGGAGGTTTTCCAGCTCTTCAATGGGTGAGCGCGGGTTAACTCGTCCGTGTTTGCTCATCGCGGCTCGTTCCGACGCTGGGGCAGGTCTAAAACTCTAGCGACCTGCGGGAACATCAACGTGACAGCAAAAGCAAAAGGTGTGCGCGAGCAAGGCGGGTGTAAATCCTAATGGTTCTCGCAAGGGCGGGTGATCGACGGGCGCACGGAAACCAGGCTGTTGAATGAAGGTCAGTATATTTTGAGAAAGGGTGTGGTCAAACGGCAACACTCGGAGTGAGGTGCGGCGCCGCTGGTCCGATCTATGGGCTTGGTTTAGCTTGGAGGTTGCGACGCTTGTCTTCCCAAAACTTGGCCTCCGAGTCTTCAATACCTACGCTTACGCCGATGACCGTACCCACCTCAACGGATTCTCCGGCGCCAGGGACCTGAGACAAGATTATACCGGGCGGCACTGAGTGAACCGGGCGTGTCATCATTACCTGCATCTTTAGCTTCGCGCTGCGAGCTTGGGCATCTCCCATCGCTTGATCCAGTCCGACAAGCTGCGGGACGGTGGTTCGTTCCGGCCCGGGTTTCCGATTGCTGGCCACAATAGCATTGATGGCTACCAGGCTTAACGGAATAACACCCAGCCAAATTACGAGGACAGTGATGAGAATTGTCAGGTAGCGCTTCTGCTGTCGTTGGATGGCCATAAGTAATTTTCTGGTGGTTTTTCCTTTCTCAGATTCGGTCTGACATCGCCCGTTTGCTTACAGCTTTCTTTTTGATTTGGTCACTCCAAGATTCCAATTTACCGCTTTTCGGCTAATGAAGAATGTCGAGATCGTGGTTGTCTTGAGCTGGGCTTGTCTGAGCCGGTTCCGAGTTGGCAGTGGGTTCGAGTCGCTGGTTTTGCGGCCGGCTTGGTGTAGCCGGCTGATGGCCGTTGATTGATGTTTGAGCTTGGTCATGGCCGGGCAACGGATCTTCACGAAGATCTTCTCTCCTCAAATCCTCGGAAGATGTTTGCTGCGCCCTATCGTAGGCATGCTGAGTGACAACTTGGTGGCTAAGTTCAGCATGATTGATGAGCGATTCGATGCGTTGCCGCTCCTGCGGATCAGGGTGTCGGACAGCATAGATCTCGAGCTGTATTATTTGCCTGGTGGTGAACGTAGGTTCCGGCATTGTTTTGCCGACTGTGTGAAAGTGTTCGCGGTAGGAATCGGCGATCCCTTTTGTCAGTTCATGGCACTGGAGCGCGTTTGAGAGTTCTTCCCGCAACTGGGTCTCTTCAGCCTCGACCGCTTTGTTGAGTTGCTGTCTTAGGTGACTTTGTTCCTTTGTCTCGGCGATTCGATGTAGCAGCCATTTGATTGGGTGCCGTGGTTCGTGGAGATCGGCGAGACATCCGGTCACTTCGCATCCGTCGAGGTCCGTGATGATCAGCGGCACAAAATCTCTATGCTCGTTAAAACCTTCGACTTTCTTACCCGCCTCTCTGACCATAATCTCGCTTACTATCTCGCGACCGGCGGCTTTGGCAGCCTGCGCGGTCAGCGTTGGTTGTTTATCCGGGCGTTGCCGGTCGTGATACTGCGCTTCAAGGATATAAGCCTGCCGGAGCATACTGCTGTCTGAAAGCGTCGCAGCATGTTCTATCAGGTGGCTGATTTCGCCGCGCGTAAGTATCTTGTCGAGGCGCTCGCCGCCGCGGGCTTGCCGGCGCTCCTGTTCCCGTGTGTGGATTTGAGTAAGCGTTTTGGTCATACGCACTGACTGATCGAGCGACGCGCTCAGTTCCTGTTTCCGTTCGTCGATTTTTGCGACCACTACTTCGCGCACTTCCTTCAGACGTTCGGCGGCAGCCGCGGCCGCGCGGCGTTCGGAAGGGATCAGATGGATGGTTTTGATTTTTAAGGGAAACCCGAAAAAGCGGGAGCGGTTTTGCTTTTCGGCAATGGTCCGATCGAGTTCCGCGAGCGAGTATTTTTCACCTTTGATTTCCCATCGCATCTGGTGTTTGTTTCGTTCGAACTGGTAAGCGCGTTCGTGCCGGGCTGCCTGTTCGGCGCGGCTCATGAGTAACTGTCCTTCGAGTCTGGCGATCTCTTGATCCGTGCGCGTGGGTTTGCCATGTTCGAGCGCTAACGACTGCCTGATATTTTCGAGAGTCTGGACGCGCCTGGAGTTCTGACTGGCAATAGCCTGGTCCTGCAATCTTGCCAACTGGTCGCGGGAAAGCAGCGGCGCCGGCATCTGCCTACCCGTAGCTTGGTAGCGGGTTTGGATGGCGCGAACCTGGGCCTTGAGACCGGCATGTTCAGCACTGGTTTTCCCCAAATCGCTTCCGATTTTCTTGATAGTCTTGGAAACAATAATCTGGTGGTCTTGGATGGCTTTGTCATGATGGTGCAGGTCATTCTCGTAATGGACTTGTCTGGCAAGATGGCGCTGGTCCGGATCGGTGATGGCCCGTTCGCGAACGCTGCAAACGGCGCGCGCATCTGCTCGTCTATGGATATCGAGTTCCGATATCTGGCGAGTGCGCCCGTGGGTAGCATCGAAGACCCGAAAGCGGCGTTTATCTCCGTGATCAATAATCGACTGAAGTTCCGCTTCCAGGCGCTCAACTTCGGCGCGGGCCAGCATGGAGCGGCCTAAGGTCTCGCGATCTTTTTGGATGCGTTCGTGCGAATCGGGTCCACGGGATTTCGAGTCAAGCGCATTTAATGGCGCGGACGGTTCGATATCAGAGGCGGACTTTTCGATTGGGTGATCGGGTTCGAAAATGGTCGTAGGATTTCGTTCGGCGATCTCGGTTTGTGATTCGGATCTGGTTCTTGGTGGGCTGTCTTCCGGGTGAATCTCAGGCCCGCGTTGTCTGAGCGCCTCCCGCGTTAATTCGATCCCGCGATTGACTGATTCAGCTATCAGTCCTTCCTCAAATTCCTTTCCTCCTTCGGGCGTTTTTTCATTGTGAGGAAGCAGTGTTCTGGGCAGGTGATCGATATGTTTCGGCTCGTGCGTGCTGCGGTCAATTCCCTGGCGGCTGATGACCAGGTGCGTGTGCGGGTTATCGGTGTTGAGGTGAATGCCGGCGGCGAAACGAAGTTCATAGAAGTTGACTTCTTTTTCAATCTCGCCCGCGGTATCACGAATAATGTCTTTGAATGCCTGGGTTCTTTCTTCATGGGTCTCGCCGAGCTGTTCAAACGACTCCGACTCAAGGGAGATTACCAGGTGAATGACGTCCTCTTTTTCCGGGAGCCAGCCTTTGCCTTGGGCCAGGATCTCATCGGCCTGCTGGAAACTTAAGCCGTCTTTATCTGCAGAGAAGAGCGGACGGGGTTCCTTGTCTTTGAGGTGTTCTTTTTCCGGGTCTCGTTTTGCTTCGGCGATATAGCGGGTGACGCCGCTGGCGCCCGTAGAAGAGCTTGAAGGTTTGATGGCGACTATGATCCTTCCCATCGGGAGTCACGTTACCGGTCTTGGTTTTTAAGCCAGCGGACGCCAGTGCACTGAAGTCGTCACGGTATCAAGGACTATGCCGGAGCAACATTTGATATTTCCTCAATTACCCTTCTCCTGGTGGGCTTATGAGGACCATTTGAATCGGTTGAGGTGACTGGAATTGTTCATCCATACGTTCGGCCAGTTGCAGCCCTTCTACCCGCGCGTCGCGCCGTTGCCTGACAGACTCAGCGTGAGGATCTTGTTGGTGCTGGGGATTGTTGGCCAGGATGGGATCGACCATGAAACGTTGAAGGAAATCGAGGACTGCCCACACCGCGGTGAAGGACTGGGCCGAGAGGTTGTAATGGGCCGAGTCCAGCGCCAGAACGCGCTTGATTTCGGTCTCATTCAGACTAAGCAAATCGGTTTGCGTTGCCGTAGCTTCTTTGAGTTGTGCCAGGAGAGTTTGCAGTTCCTTGCGGGCCTCGCCGAGTTCAGCGATGGTCTTCTTTTGCAGGGCCAGGAGCGAAGGTTCCTGGGCGTTGTCGGCGGCATCCGGAGCGAGCCTTTTCTTGATGGCCCACTGGTGAATAATTTGCCGGATGAGTTCCGATCTGGTGGTGTCTTTCTGGCGCACTTCGTCGTCCAGGAGACGCCGGTCCGCAACAAACAAATTAGTGCCTACGGTTTCGGGATCGATCTCTCGTCTGCGGCTGAGTCCGAGCCTTCGGGGATATGCCTTCCTGGTCATCTACGTGTCGTCCTTCTGGATGGCTCACCGGCGGTGCGGTGATGAAAACGCACCTTAAGGGGCAACTGCTGTGCCTGATAGGGATAAGGGCTAGTCTTAGGAAGGAAGCACGTTCTTTAGGTTGTCTAAGTCTTTGGATGTACGCGGAGATACGGTGTTTTTGAGCTTAGTTTTTCCTGCGTGTGAGCGACCGATCTGATTTCGATCAAGTTTCGCCCTAAGCATAAGAGCTAAATTCTCATGCGGCTGTGTTTACCCCCTGAGCCTAAGATGAAACCGGCATATCTTAGGAAAACTAGTCTGTAAGCCCTCCCATTTTAAGCGGGTTAGCGGTATGAGTAAGCGATCGTTCGCACAATCCTGTATGCAACCTTTCATACCGATATTTATTGAGTAGTAGATAGTCCGCTATATAACGCTGTGACGCCAGTCTTTCGGGCAAAGATTGGTCGTCGTCAAAAATGTCTTGTGCTGGTTATAAGGACAGGGAAGAGAGGAGTAGTTTCTGCAAAAGAATAGGCGGCTAATCTACCGCGTGAGCGTGTGGTAGGTTAGCCGCCTATCAGTTACCAGGAAGAAGGGAAGGCAGTGGTGGAGGGTCAGGCAAGAGCAGGACGGAGAGCAGGGCGATGACCGACTGTGTTGGCAAATCGACGTTGATATATTCGGTTATGCATCGATTCTGCCAGGCGTGTTTTTTGCGCGTGTTCAATACGAATTCTTTGACCGTTCAGCCAACCAGAAAAGCCTGGATAATCGGAGACGTTTGCTTCAGCCTTCAGACGTATAGCCTTTAACTGACCGTCCATCTGGATATCGTGCCAAAGGTCATCAACGGACTTGCTATTTAGTGGGTTCTTGCTGACCTGGTCGATCACTAGATTGACAAGTAGTTCTGTTCTTTGGGCTTCTTTGGCGATAGCTTCGGCAATGCGTTGCCGAGCGATGTTTCGGGATTGGATATCCTCTTGCCGGATGGCGCCGTCGTTACTGAATGGAGTCATGGCAGGTAACCTCAAAGAAAGCGAATTCAAAACTGAAAATCGAGCGATTGCAGTCAATCCAAAACCCGTTGGTGTTCGTCGAATGTGACCAGGCGTCAGGCGTTCACCTGGGCCACCTTTCCGTGTAGGCAAGCGGCTTTTTGGCATGAGGGTTGTAGGGTGAGAAGCTGCGCTTCGAGCGCAGAGACTTTCAGATAAAGGACAGGTAGAGATATGACTAACAAGAAACCCGCAGCCGGGCCGCTCTTAGACTTGTCAGTGGATTCGGCGAAGGAATTGAAAGTCAGCGTTAAGGGGTCTGTGCTGGAACTGATTGCGAAGTATCAGGCTTTCGCTGAACAGACTACGGGACAGAAGGCTGACAGGAATCTGGTGGTTGAGCGAGGTCTTGAATACGCCTTTAAGAAGGACAATGCTTTTCAGAGGTTCCTCAGTGGCGTGGGCGGGACGAAGCGCAGTGTTTCTTCCGGTGCGAGTCCCGCGGCAGCCTTGGCGCAGTCGTAGTTTCGGACGAAAGCTGAGGCCTTCCCAAAAGGGACTGCCTCATTGTTCTTTTTGGTCTGATTCAGGAGAGCGAGTAGGGACTATGTGAGCATTGATTTGAAGCCGTAGCATGATCTCAGGTGGTCCTCTTGCGCCGAGCAAGAAGGCGGTCACGGATGCCCTGCGGGTCGAAGCGCGCTTCGATTTCGTTGCGAATTTCCTCGCGTTGCGCACGTCTCCCATCAAGATAGGTCTCGATGTCGGACTGATGCTGCAGATAGTAAGTGATTACGGCGTAAACGTCGGCCAGGTCCAGGGTAGTGTACTGCTGGACGATCTCCTCGGGAGTGGAGCCTTCTTTGAAGGCGAAGATGACTGAATCGAGGGACACGCGCGTGCCCCCGACGCGTACTACGCCGTCGGCGTCCGTGGCGAGCGGAATCGGCTCCTTTGAAATAGTAAGGCTCATGCTCTGTATTCTAACACTATCATGAAACCACGCCGTATTTTACCGTGAAGGAACCGCCGACCGTCACTGGCCGCCGTTCTTTTCTGCCTGAAGGGCGGGCGAGTCCGATGCCAGAAGGCGGCAGCCTCGGCGCAGTCGTAGTTCAGACGAAGCTGAGGCGTGGAAAAAGGGAGTGCCGCCGTGCCTTTTGCTTGGGCTGTTCGGCGGCGCTTCCTTTTTAAGTGTCTGGTCAATTCAAGGTAGATTCATCGCTTTCATTGTGAGCATAAATTTGAAGCCGGGCGGATGATAACAGCGATTATGTCCGGGCGCGCCTGGTCCTCCAGGCGCGAGCTTTTGGGAGGACATAATCTTCTGTTATCAGTTGACCGTCCTTAACGGAGGCGGAGGTTCTTCACGCCGCCGGAGTTCCTTTAATGTTCGAGGATAGTCGCAGCGGTTTTTCTGCGGCATCCGAGAACTAATGGCTTGAAAAAGTTCGATGATGTTCTGGATGATTTCGAGGTTTTGGGTGGCGTGGAAGACGCCGATCTTGGATCAGGACACCTGGGTAGCGCGACTGCGGAGCACGCCGTACGTCCTTTGATAGTTTCGAGTCAAGGGGACAAAAAATGTCGCCCCTTTGTGGGCGGCATTTTTTCAAAATTGAGGCTGCTGTCCGTCCTTAGCGAGCAGCACGGATAGTGCTGTGTAGGTTTGGACGTTCTTTCATGCCGCGAGTTCGCATGCTTTGAGCGGGCATGGTCTGGAGTGGCCGACGTACGAGCGGCTGGTTTCTTCGAGAAGTGCAAGGGGAACCGAGCATTTCTCGGGGATTCCGACAAAGAATTTGCCGTCCACTTTGATGTGAGCACCGGGGGTTGGTAGCTCGCTATTGGTTTGGCAAAACAAGGTGCCGGTTTGGTCTTCAAGCATGAAGAAGGGGAAAGGCTCTTCGTAGGTGGCGCGGACGACGCCCGCGACGCTTAGCTGCTTGTTTTGGTACAGAAGCGGGTTGTTTGTGATTTGGTAAATAAGCATGGCTTCATCCAGTAGTCGAGTGTCGAATTCGTTGCAAAGATCCGATGAAATTGTCGAGGGTTGGCCATCGTTTTCGTCTGGCCTGCCTCTTAGAAAACGAAAGCGCCGGTGGCGTCGATTTGCTCACACAGGGGCATTCGTACGTTTAGGCCATAGGCCATTGAAAGCAGGCTTAGGTCGCTGTCGTTATCGAGCATTTCATGGTAAGCGTTCCAGGCGATTGAGTACTGGATCTCGCGCTCTTCGGGGATGCTTGCTGCCTCGTCGTAGGCTGCTTTAAGGTTGCGAGCGGTCCAGGATGGGAGATTAAGTTCGTCGGCAAGTCGTAGCAGGATTTCGAGAGTCATGAAGTTCCTCCTCAAGGTAGAAAATCACCCGATTGCAGTCGGTCTAAAATCCTGGTTTTGTTACTGACGAGGGATTAGGGAAGGTCGTAGACGGTTACGTTTACGCCGTGGGAGCAAAGCTCGTCTTCGATGATCGCGGAGATGATTTGCCAGTCACCGCCCGCCAGGCCGGCGCCGATCCGTGGCATGTGGACGCTTGCCTCGTGTTCGAGTGCAAGCAAGCGAACACGAGTGAGGCCTTCGCGGAGGGAATCGTAGCGAATGGGATTTGGATTTGAGGCAGATCGGATGCCGGACTGGCCGATGATATTTGCGACGCAGAGGCCAGTTTGGACTCGCACAAATTGGACCTCGCCAAGGCGGAATGGGACAGCCGTGAGACCTCTGGCCCAGCGACGATAGTCGCGCTCGGGTTGGTGGAAGCGCTTGGAGAGCGCGCGGACGAACCCGGCGTTCCAGAAGCCGGCGTCATTGCAGCAATGGGCGATGATTCGCTTGCCCTGTGCTGCTGGATTGGTGGCGTCGCCGGTGACGTATTTGATCGTCATTTGAGTCAACATTCCAATCCTTGAAGCTCGAGAGCTTGCTTCAGTTTGCCGGACTGGTAGCAAGTCAAGCAGGTTGGGATTTTGGGGTTTGATGGTTCATGAAATGTGAGGGGAATCCTGAGGAAACCGATTTCGTTGGCGCTGTTGCAGGCAATACAAGTTTGGTCATTCGGATTAACGTTAATGACTTTCGTTTTGACGCGCGCAATGTTCTTTGCGGTTCCGGGACTTGCGCCGTCCCAGATAGCCAGACCGAAATTGGCCGTTCGTCCCATATAAGTGTCTTTATCGGTCTGGCGCGTTCCGGGAACTTGCATGGAATTAAAGCCAAGGTTGTGTCGAGGACGCGCGTTGATGTGACAGACCGTGACTTGTCGGTAGCCTTTGGCCGATAAATAGCGCTGGACAAGCACGTCTACGCCAAAACAATCACCAACAAGAATGGTGAACCCTTGCGCCATGATTCGGTCAAGTGCTTGGAGCGCGCGTGGAGGCAGGAAATTGATTGAGCGGGATCCAGAAACAAAAATGGTCGTCTTAGACATAAACAAGTCTCCGCAAAACAGAATCAGGTAGTTGCAGTCGGTCTAAAATCTTTGTTTTTGGATCATGCGGCTGGATCCAGGCGGGCGGAAGAGTCGCCGGCAACGGTGACCGAGGGTGAGGGGTGCGCTGACCGTTGGAGGTATTTTTTGAGAGGAGAGAGATCATATCCCTTTATCGGAGCGACCGTTTAAGGTCTGATGATTGAAGGTGCAGGTGTGAGTGAAGGCGGCTGGTTTAGTTGCCTGGCATCCATTTTGCAAGTTCGCGTGGGAAGGTCCTCGTTGGGAGCGAGAATTCCTTCCCCGTACTCTTCAATGTTGGATTTGGCCTTTTCTTCGAATTGGCGCGCGCGGCGGATTGGTGGAGAGAAGGTTCGGGTTGTGGTAGTCGCGTACTTGGTTGGTTGGCGGAATCCGCTCCCTTGACGGGACAAGGCTAGGGGGCGCCTTCGCGGAATGCGCACTGGAGTTTGGACCCGAAACTCGCTGAGTATGAATGTGTGAGTTCGATCTCGGTCGTGGTGGCGTGCCTGGTGAAGCTCGCGGGGTTAGTGAGATTCTTGGGGTGGTTATGCCTCGATAGTGCGAGCGCGCTTGTTGTTACGACCAGGACGAGAGGGCAAATAATGAGCGACAGGATGCTTCGGAAGTTTATTGGTGTCATGGTGGCTCCTTGCCTTGAACGCGGTGTCATCCGGGTGATTGCCGCTTCTTTATGCAAACCTTAAAGGATCGCTACGAGCGCCGGGTTGTGAATGGCGAGTTGGTTACTGTAGCGACGCAGGAGTTTTCGCCCGGCTGCGATCTGCAATGGGCTCAGAATGTCTTTGGAGGCCAGGCTGTGGCCGTATTCAGCGTCGAATTTATTGAAACCGACGCCGTCCCGGTGACGAGCGCCGTCGCAACGGCCAGCAAGGTATCGCAGCCCCTGGATGACGGCATCTCGAAGAGCGGGGGTGATGGTGTGGCTCAATCGCTGGACGGTTTCTGTTAGCATCAGCTCGGTGGCTTTGCCGAGTCGAGCGGTTGATCGAACGAGCTTATCGGCCGCTTCCTGGTCGGGATCTCCGTCGTGTCCTCGCACCCATTCGTAAATGATTTCGTGTGGTGTGGCGGCCTCATCAAGGCGTTGCCAGCAATCGAGGTTGGTTCGTCGTTTGAATTTTCCAGTCATCGTTTCTACGACATAGCGAGAGTCCGTGCGGAGAATTACAACGCATGGTTCTTTCAGGGACTCGAGTGCGAAAGCGGCCGCAGTGATTTCGGCGCGTTGGTTTGTTGACGATCCTATGTAGCAGGCGATTGCGCGTTTGTGGCCTTGGTACTCGAGGATCGCGCCGGCGGCGGCGCGGCTTTCTTTTTGGCCATTTCCGAGGCAGGCGCCGTCGGCTGTGATGGTTACTTGCTTTCTCTTTGCTGTTGTGGCTGACATGATGTTTCAGGCCTCTTCACAAAAAAATGTAGCTGCGCGCTGGGCGACCGTGACCGTCCAGCGCGCGAGCGTTCTGTGGTGGTTCAGGCGTGGCTGGGCGTTTCAGAACGGGATGTCGTCGTCTGACAACTCTGCGCCCGTCTTGGCTTCGCCGGCTTCCGCTGCCGCGGCATCGCCGTTGCGGCGCCGCTTTCCGAGGAACTGGACGTCGCTGGTGTTGATGTTCATGGTCAGGCGGGTTTCGCCGTCGCGGCCTTTCCACAGTTCTGGCTTCAGGCGACCTTCGATGTAAACCTGGTCGCCCTTTTGCAGGTGCTGGGAAACGGCTTCGGCGCTGTTGCCGTAGACGTTGGCGGTGAACCAGCTCTGGGTTTCGACGGGATCGCCGGCGCCATTTTTACGGCGTTCGTTCGCGCAAACAGAAAAGGAAGCGACGGGACGGCCATCAGGCATGTAGCGGAGTTCGGGGTCTTTGCCGAGGTTGCCGACTACGATTACTTTCGAAAAGGACATGTTCAATTCTCCTTTGATTGGTGACTTTGCATTGAGTGATGAGCAAACTGCGTTTGAGGCGCGGTAAGCTCGGGTTAGTCGGTCCACCTGTCCGGTGACTGACTGTGACTTATCCTGTCGTCAGCTTCTTTTCTATTTTTTCTTGTGTGGGCTGAAGACTCGGTTGGTAAGGTTTAAGAGGCTCACTTACGCGGCCATCGGTTTGGCAAGTCCTGAAGCAGTTTTCAGTTCTTCCCAGATTGCCGCCTTGTCGGCAGCGGTGAGCAAATGAATCATGTTGTGAGGCTCATTCGGAATGCCGGTTGTGCGATCTTCGTAAAAGGCGAATCGCAGATACATGAGCTTCCTCGCCGATGCCTGATTGATCATTTGGAGCAGTCCTTCCTGAATCCGGTAGTAAAGATCGTGTCTTTCCGTTCGAAGGATGTTCCTCACGCGTTCGCGTTCCTGGATGGGAAGCGTCTGGATCGCGGTCGCCAGGGTGCGTAGTTCTCGGGTTGGAAGTGTTCGCGCGAGTTTGATGACGGGTGTGGCGACGATGAAAGTACGGGCACGGCCGTCAACGTCTTTCGTTTCACGCAAGGGGCTGGAATCAAGGTTTGCGCGCTTCACTTCGTAAGCAGTGTTTAGCGCGGTGAACATCTTGATCGAGATGGTCCCTTTCAAGCGAGCTTGGTAGGCGTCTTGGATAGTGTCGATCAGTGCGCGGGTTTCCGTGGCGGCTTCAATTCTTCGAATGAAGCCGCGGAAGGCAGCCGAACGGTTCATGCTTCGGAGCATGAAGTCACGGTGCATGTTTTCGAGGATCTGTTCGAGTACTTCGCGAACGTATTGTCGCTCTTCACGGCTTGGGTAAACGGAGACGCGATACGTGTATTCGAGCAGACCATTTCGAGTTGAGGTTATTGCTCTTGTTGTTCTGAAGCTCCGAGAGTCTTTGTCGCTCGGATCGCCGTAGATGTGGTTTAAGCGAAAGTCGATGTAGTAGCCGATAGTTTCAGAATCTTCGCCATCGGCGAAGAGGTAGCGGATTTCCGGAACCAGATCGGTCGTCTCCTGGGGAAGATAGGTTTCATCTACGTCTTCGTCCAGAGTTCCGTCGACAACGAATCTTTCTCCGTCGCTCATGTGGAGCGAAACTACTCCGCCTTCGCTGTATTGCTCAGTGACGCGCTCGTGGCTGTCGACAAGCGCTTCGAGATTGTCTTCACTGGCGCCGGCGTCTGCTTGACCGCGTAGATATGATTGGAACTGGCTTTCTTCGTCGTAGACGTTGCCTGTCAAGTGAGCGCGCGAGAACTTGCTGCAAATCGAGCGCAGTTCCACTGTGAAGGGATCGGTAGTATCGCGTTGGTCGAGGATTTGTTCGCAGCGCAGTTCGAAGAGTTCGCGTCGTTGGTTTGGGTTCAGTGCGTCGCTGTAGTGAGGGGAGCCGAAGAATTCGTAGACTTCGGGTTCGTCGAACAGGCGGTCTTCTTTGGTTGAGGTGACGGCGGTGAGGTGCATCGCCATCTTGGCGATTTCGCTGAGGACGCTTGAGATGACCTGGGCTTTGTATTCGCTCACGGAGACGTCGTGGGTAGCAGAGGTGTACTCGGCCAATCGTCGTTTGATTTCGCCATAG
>Ga0187893_10004336_pt1 | contig 27209 bp, 26 predicted proteins | sample MA1701074metaG_FD_139574 | JGI IMG/M metagenome (GOLD analysis project Ga0187893, IMG submission 139574) | White microbial mat communities from a basaltic lava cave in the Kipuka Kanohina Cave System on the Island of Hawaii, USA - MA170107-4 metaG ... | reverse complement strand
GCCTCGACCGCCTGGGCGACGCGGAGGGCGCGCCCGGAGTCCCGGGTCCAGACGTAGGCCGCGAGGCCGTAGTCGGTGTCGTTCGCGATCGCGATCGCCTCCTCCTCGGAGTCGAAGGGAATCACGGTGAGCGCCGGGCCGAAGATCTCCTCTCTCGCGATGCGCATGCGAGGGCTCGCCTCCGTGAATAGAATGGGCTGGATGTAGTTCCCTGGGTCGAGCTCGGCGATGCGCTCGCCTCCGGTGGCAACGGTCGCTTTCTCCTCGCGCGCGGCCGAGACGTAGCTCAGCACCTTGTCCACGTGCTCTCGCGAGACGAGGGGCCCGAGGTCGGTCTCCGGATCGAGGGGATGTCCCACGCGCAGCGTGCGAACGCGCTCCTCGAGAGCGGGAAGGAAGCGGTCCTGGAGAGACCGCGCGAGAAGGAGGCGGCTACTCGACGTGCAGCGCTCTCCGTTGAGGCTGTAGATCATGAAGACCACGGCGTCGAGAGCCCGCTCGATGTCCGCATCCTCGAACACGATGACCGGGTTCTTCCCCCCGAGCTCGAAGTGGACTCGCTTCAGGGTCGGCGCCCCCTGGGCCAGAATTCGTTTTCCCGTGACGGTCTCCCCCACGAAGGCGATCGCTCGGATCGCCGGATGCTCGGTGAGCGCCTTCCCCGCAACCTCTCCGAGTCCGTGCACGGTGTTCAGTACGCCGTTGGGAAGCCCGGCGGCTTTCCCGGTCTCCGCCAGGATCGCTGCCGTGAGCGGGGAGAGCTCCGCGGGTTTGTGGACCACCGTGCAGCCGGCGGCGAGCGCGGGGGCGATCTTCCACGTCGCGAGCATGAACGGCGTGTTCCAGGGAGTGATGACGCCGACGGGGCCGATGGGTGTGCGCAGCGTGTAGTTGAGGTGCTCGTCCTGGAGGAGCGAGAGCCCGTTTCGCGCCTCGGGCGCCTTGTCGGCGAAGAACCGGAAGTTCTCCGCGCCCCGGAGGGCCGCTGCCTTCATGAAGCGGATCGGCTGGCCGGTGTCCATGCTCTCGACGAGAGCGATCTCCTCCGACCGCTCGACGATGAGGTCCGCGAATCGGTTGAGGATCTTCTTCCGGTCCGCTCCGGGCGTTTCGCGCCAGGCGGGAAAGGCGGCGGAAGCGGCGCGGGCCGCGGCGTCGACGTCGCCGGCCGTGCCCTCGGCGATTCTTCCGAGAGATGTGTTGTCGACCGGCGTGAGGTTCTCGAAAGAGCGGCCCGAGGAGCCCGAAGACGGCGCGCCTCCGATGAAATGAGAGGTGACCTCCTCCCGGAACCGCCGGAGGTATCCCTTCGCCTTGCGGAGGTTCTCCTCGAGCTTCTCACTCATACCGCTGCCGCCACTCGCTTTCGGAGACGATGCGGTTCTGAAGCCGCCCGAGGCCTTCGATCTCGACGACGACCTCGTCGCCGGACACGACGTTCGAGACCCCCATCGGCGTTCCCGTCGAGATCATGTCGAAGGGCTGGAGAGTCATGAAGCTCGTCACGTGCTCAAGGAGATGTGGAATGTCGAAAACCATGTCCCGCGTGTTCCCTCGCTGGCGAATCTCGCCGTTCACCCTCGTGCGGATCTCGAGATTCTGAGGGTCGGAGATCTCGTCCTTGTCGACGATGCAGGGGCCGAGAGGGGTGAGCCCGTCCCGGCATTTCACTCTCAGGTTCGGCCGATAGTAGTCCTCGAGATAATCCCGAACCGCGTAGTCGTTCGCGATGGTGTAGCCGAGGACGTAGTCCATGGCCGCGGACCGCGAGATCTTGCTCGCGGTTCGACCGACCACCACCACGAGCTCCCCCTCGTAGTGCATCATCTCGACACCGTCGGGACGGCAGGAGAACTGCTTGTGTCCGGTCAGGCTCGAGGGAGTCTTGAGAAACAGAAGGGGCTCGTCCGGCGCTTTGAAGTCGAGCTCCCGGGCATGGTCCTTGTAGTTGAGCCCGAGCGCAAGCACGGTTCCGTGGGGTGGAGGAAGCCAGGTGACCTCGTCCTCGGGAAGCACGCGTCCATCGCTCGTACGGAGCTGGTCGTCGGGTCCGACAGTCACGTCATGGATCCGGCCGTGATGGCGCACTCTGGCCCGGCGCATGGCGCGCACATTATCGCCGTTTCCGGGCGAGTTCGCGATATTCCCTCTCGCTCACGATGGGATTGGTCAGCTCGAGGAGCCCGCCTGCCTGGACGGTCACCGAATCCCCCGCGACCACGTCGATCCTGCCCGGCGGAACGCCGATGGCGATGGCGTCATCCTTCTCGAGGGTCATGAATGACGTGATGAACTCCAGGAGCTCGGGGATCTTCCAGATGAGATCGCGCGTCGTCCCTTCGTGCCGGAGCTCACCGTTCACCCGGCACGTCAGCGTAACGTCGTGAGGATCGGGGAGCCGCTCTTTCGGGATGACCTCGGGACCGAGAGGGCCGAAGGAGTCGAAGCCCTTGATGCGCACCGGCGGCCGGAGGGTGCTCGTCTCCTTCAGGCTGAAGTCGTTGAAGAGCGTGTAGCCCTTGACGTGCTCGAACGCCTCGCTTCGATTCACGCGGCGCGAGCGGCGGCCCAATACCACCGCGAGCGAGGGCCCCGGCTGGATGGCGGGGACGCCATCCGGGTGGAGGACGGGAGCGAGGTGCCGGGTGATGGAGTTCTCGGGCTTGATGAAGAGCACGGGCGTCTTCGGTGGTGCCGTGAGAACCGAGATCTCGGAGGGAAAATTGAGCGCGACGCCGATGAGCATGTTCTCGGGCTTAGAGAATCCCGTACTCGCGGGCGACCCGGACGATCTTGTCCTGGTTGGCCTCGCTCGGGAGCACGAGAGGCAGGCGGAGCGTCGGCTCGATGAGCCCCATCCGGCCCAGGAGGAACTTGAGAGGCCCCGGGTTCGTCTCGAGGAAGAGAGCGTGGTTCAACTCGAGCATCTCGAAGTGGAGATCCTGCGCGTCCTTCCACCGTCCGGCCTGAGTCAGCTCGTAGAGCTCCGCCACTTCGCGGGGGGCGACGTTCGAAGTCGCGCTCACGTAGCCCGCCCCCCCGACGGCGAGCATGGGAAAGCAGAGCGTTTCGATCCCGGAGAAGACGCCCCAGTCCCGGCCGACGACCTTGAGATCCCAGGAGACCTGGAGAAAGTCGGGATTCGCCTCCTTGACCCCGAACACGTTGGGACACGCCTCGCGGATGCGCCTCTGCGTCAGAGGCTCGATATTGACGGAGGCGCGCCCGGGGATGTTGTAGAGCATCACCGGGAGGTCCTCGACCGCTCGAGCGATTCGGGTGTAGTGCTCGAAGAGCCCCTGCTGCGAGGGCTTCACGTGGTAGGGCGCGACCGCGAGGACGCCGTCCGCGCCGGCCTCGCGCGCGTATCGGCTCAGCTCGACGCTCTCCTCCGTCCAGTTCGATCCCGTCCCCGCCAGCACGGGCAGCCGTCCCGCGGAGGCCTCGATCACGGTCTCGATGACGAGCTTCCTCTCTTCGAGAGAGAGTGACGTGGGCTCGCCGGTGGTGCCCGTCGAGCTCAGGCCGTGGGTCCCGTTCGCGATCTGGAACTCCACGAGGCGGCGAAGGGCGGCGGTGTCGACGCGGGCCCCGTTCTCGGTGAACGGCGTCGGAAGGGGGGCGATCGACCCGTGAAACCGCGCGCCCGCCTTCCGCTCCATCGTCGCGCTAGTTGCCCGCCTTCGCCGCGGGCGGCGGGGGAGGCACGTACGCCGGGGGCTGGGGGTCGAGGGGCTCGAGCGTGCGACCGGCGAGCGCCGGATGGTCGGGCTGGATCTTCGTCGCACGGAACGACGCATAGGGAAACTGTTCCGTACCGGGCGGATTCCAGCCGGCCACGTCGCCATGAAACGGATTGCGGTACTCCCAGACGATGGCGCCCTCGGAGCTGACCTCGAAGTAGCGGCCCTGGGGCCCGGCGCAGACGAACGTGTTGCCACTCGGGAGGCGATGGGCTCCCGAGACGAAAGGCGCGAAAAAGCTCAGCCGGTCCTGTGCCTGGAAGGTCCAGGCCGGAGCGGTCGGGCCAAACGCTTTTCCCTCCTCGAGCGTGTAGTTGCCTTTCTCGTCGATCGGAGGGGCGATCTCGACGACCGCGGACCAGGCGGTGCCATCGGGACGGCCTCCGCCGTTGTTGAAGAGGGTCAGATGGCCCGCGTTCTTCCATCCGTCGGGGATCCAGAGCGGGTGATGCTGGTAGAAGAGCTGCTGGTCGGCTTTGGTGCCGCGACGGTAGACCCTGGGATTGCCCCACCGGTAGAGGATCTCGCCGCCCTTTCCGTAGCGCCCTCCGGAGGAGCCGCGGGCCTCTTCCGTCGTCGTCGAGTGGTCGAGAATCCAGACCTCGCCGATCTCCGGCAGACTCACCGCGATCTGATCGAGCCGGGCGTGGTAGTCGATCCCATTCATGTGCAGGAAGTCCGACTGGATGTCCTCTTCGTCGGCGTCGTCCGGCACGTAGCCGAGCGCCTTGAGCTGCTCGAGCTCCTCCTCGTCGATCATCTCGGAGGCGTCCCCGTCGGCGTTGATGTCGAGCCGGCCCGGATACCGAGAGGGGTCCAAATGATTCGCGGCATCCGGATCGTGGTTCTGCACGAGATGGTCCCAGACGTGCCACTCCCAGACGATCTTCGCGTCGTTCGGCGGAAGGGGCTCGATCTCGAGAATCCAATCCGCCCAGAGTCCCTGCTTCGGAATCAGGTCGACCCCGCGCCCGGCGGCACGGGCCTCCTCCGCGGTCTTCTGCTCCCACGCGATCGCGAGCAGGTTCCCGTTGGGAAGGGGTTTGATATCGTGATGAAGCATCCGCATCTCGTCGCCCATTTTCCACTCCCAGAGGACCTCGCCTTCCCAGGAGAGCTTCTGGATGTAGCCGGCGACCCCGCCCGCCTTGAAGTTGGACGGCTCGGGAATCCGCGCGAGGCGAAAGATGCTCCCATCGTCCTGAAGGTAGACCGCATCTCCGGCCTTCTCGTTCGTCCAGGTGTGGACCACCCGGCCCGCGAGGTCGGCGAGGTAGGTCTTGTCGGAAGTGAATTGGGTGAAGAGCACGTAGCCGGGCGCGGCCCCGGGCTCGCTCCGGATGAGGCCGCGAGGCTGCTCGACGGCGGCGAGAATCCACGGGGGTGGACCTTCGGGCTTCTTCGCTTCCTCCTCGACGGGTGCGCTCCCGCCGCAGCCGAGGGCGCACGCGAGGAGAAGGACTTCGAAATGAGCTACCGCCGTGAAAAGCAAACGACTCCCGATCATGGGGTGGGCCTCCGTTTCGAGATGCGGCCAAGGGTACCAGAGATGCGAAGCGGGCCGCTACTTCACGAAGTTGATGAACGCGGTGATGATGAGCCCGTTCGTGAAGTCGATGAAGAACGCCCCCACCATCGGGACGACGAGGAACGCCCGGGGAGCGGCTCCGAAGCGATCGGTAATCGCCTTCATGTTGGCGACGGCGTTCGGGGTCGCCCCGAGGCCGAACCCGCAATGTCCTCCCGCCATCACCGCGGCGTCGTAGTCACGTCCCATGAAGCGGAACGTCACCCAGTACGCGAACGCCGCCACCATCACCACCTGCACCGAGAGGATGACGAGAAGAGGAATCGCCAGATCCAGGAGCTCCCAGAGCTTCAAGGACATGAGCGCCATCGCGAGAAAGAGCGAGAGCGCGACCGTGCCGACGTCGTCGATGACCCGCTGCTCGAGCCGGATGAGCTTCAAGCCATCGTCCGCGTTTCGCAGGACCGCGGCCGCGATCATCGCGCCGATGTAGGCGGGAAGCGTGATGACCCTGCCGATCCACTGGCTGAGCTCGGCCCCCACTCCCATCGCGACGAGCGCCACCGCCAGCACCTTCATGAGCGTGTACGCCGTCGGGGCTTCGCCCGCCGGCTCGACGTCGATCTCCTGGTCGAGCGATTGATACTCCGACGCCGCGCGCTCGGCCTCTCCCGGAATCGCGCCTCCGCCCCGCGCGGGGTTCTTGCGCTCGATGAGGCGCGTCGCGACCGGTCCTCCGATGAGCCCGCCGCTCACGAGACCGAAGGTGGCGGCGGCGAGAGCGAGCGTGACCGCGCCCGGGAACTGGAACTGCTCCTCCATCAGCTTGCCGAAGGCGGCTCCGGTGCCGTGGCCACCCGTCATCGTGATCGAGCCTGCGATGAGACCGAGGAAGGGGTGCACCCCGAGGCCCTTCGCGAGCGCGACCCCCACCGCATCCTGGACGACGGCGAGCACCGACGCGAGCACCCAGAACAGGAGCACCTGGGGGCCTCCCACCTTCAGAAGGGAGAGGCTCGCGCCGAGCCCGATGGAGGTGAAAAACGCGATCATGAGAGGCGTCTGGAGCGTGCTGTCGAACTCGAAGGCGAGAACGCCTCCGAGCCTCAGAGCGAGCGCCGCGCCGGCGAAGAGGAACCCGCCTACGACCGGAGCCGGAATGTTGTAGCGGTCGAGGAAACGGATCCGCCGCCGCACGCCGTATCCGACGAAGAGCACGACCGCCGCGAGGGCAACGGTCTGCACCATGTCGAGCGCGAGGGTATAGGTCGTCGTCATCGCGCGGCATCATACCGGAAACTCGCCCCGCATCCCCGGATTGCAAGGACGCCAGCCTTCGGCTAAAAGGCTCTCATGCACGACTTATTGGGTGCTCTCCTCTTCTGGGTGGCCGCCGTCCGGCCCGTCACCGTCGACGACCTGATGGCCGTGCGCACGGTGGTCGAGGCGCGGATATCTCCCGACGGCGAACGCGTCGCTTACGTCCTCTCCGAGCCCTCGCTCGAGAAGAACGAGCACGCGGCGACCCTCTACGTCGTTTCCTCGTCGGGTGGCGAAGCGAGGCGCCTCACGTACACCACGCGCATCTTCAACCGGCCGCTCCCGCGGCCCGAGCTTCGCTGGTCGCCCGATGGCCGCCGCCTGTCGTTTCTCGCGTACGTCGATGAGCTTCCCCAGGTGATGTCGATGGATGCGAACGGAGGCGAGCCGCACCCTCTGACGTCGTCGCCCACCGGCATCGCTCGCTACGAGTGGTCGAAAGACTCCTCGCGTCTCGCTTACGTCGCGGCGGAGCCGGAGCCCGAAGAGGAAAAGCGCCAGAAGCAGGAGAAGACGTTCGTCGTACACGCCGGCCGGCCCGAACGGCCGACGCGACTCTTCGTGCAGGAGGTCGGCGGGGTCCCCCGCGCCCTATCTCCCCTCGAGCACTACGTGTCGAGCTTCGATTGGTCACCCGATGGAAAGAGCCTCGTCTACTCCGCGTCCGGTGCGGGCGCGTACCTGGAGAACTGGCGCTCGCGTCTCTACACGATTGCCGCCGCGGGGGGAGAGCCGTCGCTCCTCGTCGGCCGCGACGGCATGAATAGCGAGCCGCGTTTCTCCCCCGACGGACAGCTCGTCGCCTTCACCTCGACGGGAGGAGTCCCGCGCATGATCTCGTCGCCCGGCCTCCACCTCGTGAGCGCGACCGGAGGCGATCCGCGTCCCCTCACCGGGCCCGACACCTGGGTCCGCGAGGTCTTGTGGGAGCCCTCCGGCGGATCGCTCCTGTTCATTCCGAACGAGGCTACGGGACGGGGCGGCGCGCGCATGTTCGAACAGCCCATCTTTCGAGTCGGCCTCGACGGGGAAACGGATGTCGTGACTCCTGCGCCCGTCGTCGCCTTCTCGCTGAGCGCGAGCGCCGAGGGGAGCCGCATCGCGTTTCGCTCCGTCGGCCCGAGGGACGCGGGGGAGGTGGTGGTGAGAGACTCGAGAACGGGCGCTTCGCGAACTCTCACGAACGTAAACCCGCAGATCGAGGACCTCCCTCTCGGATCGCTCGAGGTCCTGAGCTGGCAGTCGTTCGACGGAATGGAGATCTGGGGCATGCTCGTGACGCCGCCCGGTCACGTTCCGGGAACGCGCGTTCCGCTCGTGGTGTACGTGCACGGCGGGCCCATCGGCGGGTTCACTCACGGTCTCTTTCCCCAGTTCATGCACCGGCCCGGCCAGATCGAGCCGTATCCCGTCGAGGCGTTCGCGTCGGCGGGACTCGCCGTCCTCATGCCGATGCCGCGGGGCGGCTCGGGGTACGGCCTCGAGGGATTCCGCAAGATCGTACGCTCCTGGGGCAAGGGGGACTACCGCGACATCATGGCGGGCGTGGATCATCTCGTCGAGCGGGGGCTCGCGGATCCCGAGCGGTTGGGGGTCATGGGTCCTCCTATGGAGGGTTCATGACGAACTGGATCGTGACCCAGACCGACCGGTTCAAAGCGGCGTCGACGGCGGCGAGCGTCAGCGACCTCGCCGATCTCTACTTCCTTTCGGATGCCGGCGAGGTCACGGAGGAGTACTTCGGCCTTCCCTGGGAGGAGAGCGCCCTCTACCACGGGCACTCCCCCATTACCCACGTCGAGGCGGTCACGACACCGCTCCTCATCCAGCACGGAGAGAACGACCGGCGCGTCCCGCCGCAGCAGGGGGAGAAGTTCTACCGCGCTCTCAAAAAACTGGGAAAGACAGTCGAGATGGACGTCTATCCCCGCGGAGGCCACGTCAACTACGAGCCCCGCATGGAGAAGGCGATCATGGAGCGCAACCTCGAGTGGTTCTCGCGCTGGCTCGTCGCGGGCGTCCCCTGAGCCAGCCTCTCAGCCTTTGCGCGGGGGAGGCTTTCGCCGCGGTTCCTTCAGGCGTCCCGACTTCCGGAGCACGTCCCGGAGCAGGAACTCGATCTGCGCGTTCACGCTCCGGAGCTCGTCGTTCGCCCAGAGCTGAAGGGCTTCGAGCATCGCCGGCTCGATCCGGAGCAGGAACGTCTTCCGCTCCGCCACGAGCCTACTGATAGAGGGACCCGGTGTTCAGAACCGGCTGCGCCGCCCGCTCGCCGCAGAGGACGACGAGAAGGTTACTCACCATGGCCGCCTTCCGCTCCTCGTCCAGCTCGATCACGTTGTCCTGCTTGAGCCGGGCGAGCGCCATCTCGACCATGCCCACCGCTCCGTCGACGATCTTCTGACGGGCGGCGATGATGGCGGACGCCTGCTGCCGTTGGAGCATGGCAGCCGCGATCTCCGGGGCGTAGGCGAGGTGGCTCAAGCGCGCCTCCAGGACCCGGACCCCCGCTTTCTCGAGCCGCGCCTGGATCTCTCCCTTGAGATCGTTCGCGACGGAAGCGGTGTTGCTGCGGAGCGACACCTGCGAGTCGTCGTGGGCGTCGTAGGGATAGCGGGTCGCGAGGTTTCGCACCGCTGCCTCGCTCTGGACCCGGACGTAGTGCTCGTAGTCGTCGACCTCGAAGGATGCCTCGGCGGTGTCCACCACCTTCCACACCACGACGGCGGCGATCTCCACAGGATTTCCGTCGGCGTCGTTGACCTTGAGCTTCTCGCTCTCGAAGTTGCGGACGCGGAGCGAGAGGCGCCGCTTGGAGTAGAAGGGGTTCGCCCAGCGGAGGCCGGGCTTCTTCGCGGTAAACGCGTAGGCGCCGAAGAGCTGAAGGACCACGCCCTGATTCGGCTGGACGACGAACAGGCCCGCGAGTGAGATGCAGGACACGATGAGGAGCAGAAGCCAGCCGAGTCCCGCCCACAGGTCCCGCTCCAGCACCCTCACCATGTACCCGGAGTAGAAGAGGAGCGGCAGCAGAATCGCGAGCGCGAGCCAGCCGGAGGACGCGGATTTCGCTTTTTCCTGGATCATGGAGACCTCTCTGATGTCAGAATGATATCATATTGATATATGCCCGGCAAGCGCGTCCCGGGCGCAGTTCAGTTTCCGGTGCGCCCTCGGACGAAGCGCTCTATGATCTCGCGGCCGATCCGAGAGAGCGCCACAGTCTCCTTCTCGAAAGGCAGGGGTCGGCGGATGGGCTTCGGGAAGCCCTCGGAAGCCACCTCGAGGCCGCGCGAGAGCTTCGAGCGCAGCACCAGGAAGGAGCGGTGAGCCTCGACCCCGAGCTCCTGCGGCAGCTCGAGTCCCTCGGCTACATCGAGCACTGACCGTCTCTCGGTCCCCCCCTCGGCGGGTGGGATGGGATAGGATCGAAAGGCGTCATGAAAGAATTCCTGCTGCTGGGAGCGGCCTTTCTCCTGGTGCTCCTCAACGGTTTTTTCGTGGCTGCCGAGTTCGCCATCGTCAAGGTCCGCTCGACCAAGATCAAGGAGCTCGCCGACGAGGGCGACTGGCGCGCTACCGTGACTCGGAGCATCATCGCCCACCTCGACGTGTACCTGTCCGCGTGCCAGCTCGGGATCACCATTGCGTCTCTAGGCCTCGGGTGGATCGGCGAGCCCGCGGTGGCGCGGCTCATCGAGCCCGCTCTCCAGGCGGTGGGAGTCACGAACCCGGCGTGGGTCCATACCATTGCCTTCACCGTGGCGTTCGCCTTCATCTCCTTCCTTCACATCGTGCTCGGTGAGCTCGCGCCGAAGTCGCTCGCGATCCGCAAGCCGGAGTCGATGTCGCTCTGGCTCGCCCCGCCGCTGCGCGCGTTCTACTGGCTGATGTACGTCCCGATCGCGATTCTGAACGGCACCGCCAACGGAATCCTCCATCTGGTGGGGATCGAGCCGGTGGGCGAGGCGGGAGAGGCCCACTCCTCCGAGGAGCTGCGCATGATCGTAGCGGCGAGCCACGCGCACGGCGTTCTCAACGCCACCGAGCGGCGCCTGCTCGAGAACGTGATCGATTTCTCCGAGCGCGAGGTGGCGGAGATCATGACCCCGCGAGTCGACGTGATCTGCCTGCTCGTGAACAAGTCGATCGCGGAGAACCTCGCCATCGTCCGCGGCGAGCAGCACACGCGGTATCCCCTGGCGGAGGGGAGCGCCGACAACGTCATCGGCATGATCCACATCAAGGACTTCATCACCCTCACCGCGGAAGGGGCCGCCGAGCGCGCGGGGAGCGTCCTCCAGTCGATCAAGAGGCCCGTGCTGTTCGTCCCCGAGAGCGCCTCCATCGACGCCGTGCTCCGCACCATCCAGGCCACGCGCACTCTCATGGCGATCGTGGTGGACGAGTACGGCGGGGTCGCGGGCCTCGTGACCCTCGAGGACGTGCTCGAAGAGCTGGTGGGGGAGATCCGCGACGAGTTCGACGAGGTGGAGCTCGGGGTGGAAAGGCGCGGGGGGGAGACGATCGTCGACGGAGGCCTTCCGCTCGGCGAGGTCGAGGAGATGTTTCCGCATCTCGTGGCCGAGGAGGAGAGCGACGTGCGGACGATGGGCGGCCTGGTGCTGAAGGAGCTCGGCCGCATTCCGACCGTCGGCGACGGCGTGACCCTCGGGCCCTACCGGGCGGAGGTGATGGAGATGGACAACCTCCGCATCACGCGGGTGAAGATCAAGCGGGTCTCGCTGTCGGGCGTGCCCGAGAGGCCTTCCTCCCCAGCCTCGAGCGGGGGCGAAGCGAGCCAGGCGCGGAAGGCGCAGGCGACCTGAGCCCGCTTCGCTGCCCCCCGTCTGAGCTCAGGCGGCCGCAGGCCCCTGGTACCTCGCGTCTCCGAACGCGAGCATTGGCATGAAGATGAACGGAAGGAGGAGGACCCCGATTGCGTACCCGACGCTCTGGCCGAAGGATTTGGCGAGGTCGATGACGACCAGGATGCCGACGATGAAGTTCACGAACGGAATCAACATGAGCAGGAACCACCAGAGGGGACGGCCGACGATCTGGAGGAGAACGATGATGTTGTAGATGGGGATGATGGCCGCCCAGCCGGGCTGGCCCGCCTTCGTGAAGATCACCCACATGCTGGCGATCATCAAAACGACGATGGCAAGATAGATCAGTCCGAAGAGGCCCATGAAGATACCGCCGCCACCGCCGCCGCCACTGCCGGTCTCCTGCAACGCTAGAGCGAGAAGCATTTGGACTCCCTCCTCCGAATCGAGTTCACTGCCTGCTTAGAATGAGACGAACCACTTGTGAATGTAACACACATTTGGGGCGATCCGTCAGTATCGTTACCGCCTCTCGAGGAGGTGCGCGGGATGTTCGGTGAGACCGACGAGGTAGAGCGCGAATCGAACCTGGAGCTCATTCGCGAGGAGCTGGCCAAGCTGGAGAAGCCGAAGACGAGCTGGAGCCAGGGCCTCCTCGTTCTCGGTGTCTCGGTGGTTCTGTTCGGCGCGGCGGGGACCATCGGCGAGGGGATGGACTGGGCGTTTCTCGGCGCGCTCGTCGTCGTGATCTTCCTCCACGAGCTCGGCCACCTGGCGGCGATGTGGGCGTTCGACTACCAGGATCTGCGTATGTTCTTCATCCCCTTTTTCGGTGCGGCGGCCGCCGGGCGCAAGCACACGGCGACGGCGACGCAGCGCGCGATCGTGAGCCTCATGGGGCCGCTCCCCGGCCTCGTCATCGGAGTCGCTCTCGGTTTCGTGTGGCTGCAATCGGGGGCGGCGTCGTTCGGGCTCTTCGCGACGCTCTTTCTCGCGATCAACGTTCTCAACCTCCTTCCGGTCCTGCCGCTCGACGGCGGCCGGTTCTTCGATACCATCCTCTTCAGCCGCTGGCCGGCGCTTCAGCTCGTGATGGACCTGGCTACGGGGGGGCTCCTCGTCATCGTCGGCTTCAGCATCCGCGATTGGATACTGATCGCGCTGGGCGCGTTTCTGGTGCTGGGTGCAAGGGCGCGGCACAAGGTTTCCCGGCTCGGACTGAAGCTCCGCGCGGAGCTCTCCGAGGAGGACCGGGCTTCGGAGCGGATTCCGGAACCGCTCGTGGCTCCGCTGGCGCAGCGGAGCTCCGAGCCACCCTGGAGCTCCGCCAGGAAGAAGGAACGAGACTCAGCGGCGCGGAACGGCGAGCGCCGTAGTCCGGGACCTTGCGCCGCTCCGGATACGCAGAAAGTCGCGAGGAGCCCGGAGGGCTGAATCAGCGTTCCCAGCAGCCGAGGGCGCGGCGCACCTGGACCACCTGTCCGAGGTGATACGCGTTGTGGGTCACGACCAGCATCACCTCCCGGAACCAGGTCACTCCGTCGAGATGGGCGATGGGGGCGGTGAGATCGACCTCGGGATCGGCGACGATCTTCTCGAGCGTGTTCAGATCGCGGCGGAAGGCGCGGAGGCTCTCGTTCCAGGAGGCGTCGCTCGGGGGTGACTCCGACTCCGGCCAGTAGCCTTTCGGAAACTCCGGCGATTCATAGTCGGGCTCCCGCCCGAAATCGAGGATGTCCTTCTGGGTGATGCGCAGGTGCTCGAGGAGCTGCCAGAGCGTGTGGGGAAGTCCGGGCCCTCGACGGCCTCGATCGGAGGAGGGGATTTCCTCGAGCGCCGTCACCACCTCGGGGTGAGCGGCCCCGCGAAGGGAGCGGAGGAGCTGTTCGCGAATTTCTTCGGGTGCGTTCATGCCGCGATGGTAGCGCGGTTCGCGTAGCCGCAGCGGAAGATGCACCTCTCCGAGTTCTCGTGGTGGAGCTTCGCGCAGAGCACGGTGGCGCGGGCCCTGCACCGATAAAGCTCCGCGGCCAGCGCCATCCCGAGGGTGGGGGCGATGAAGTACAGCCAGAGGTCGCCCCAGAGCCGGCCGCTCCACGCCGAGCCGAACGTCCTCGCGGGGTTGATGCTCATTCCCGACAAAGGATTCTCGAAGGTGATGAAGGTTGCCACCAGAATCCCGGCGAAGATCCCCGTGTAGCGCGCCAAGCGGGCATGGTTCGTTACTCTCAGGATCATCGACATCATGACGAGGGCCATCAGGAGCTCGGCGGCGAAGGCGACCCCCAATCCGTAGGGGCCGGGCACCGTCGCGACGTAGTTGATGCTCGGGTGCGATACCAGCGGGCCGAGCACGAGGATGGCGGCGATGACGCCCAGGACGCCTCCCGCAAACTGGGCGAGAACGTAGAAAAGCGCGTCCCAGCCTTCGATCTTGCCCAGGCGGTAGAACGTCCAGGTCACCGCCGGGTTGAAGTGCGCGCCCGATCGCTTTCCCCACGGGGAATAGATGATGGCGATGGCGGTCGATCCCATCGCGAGTCCCATGAGAGCCCGCCGCGGATAGACGGAGAGGATCTCCCGAAGCGGCGAGGATGGGTGCTCGAGGGCGACCGCGAACGCGCACGCCGCGATCATGAAGGCCCCTAGCTCGGCGGCCTCCATGAGGTACTCGGGCCAGTGGCGCTTGAGTGCCTGGACCATGATTCTAAGCGGTGTCGTCTCGCGCATCAGATGCCGCGGGCGAGCTTCCTCAAGGCTCAAGGCCCCTCGGCCTCGGGGTGTCCGGCGCTTCGCGATCGCGCGGCGGATGCACGGGGACGCCTCTCGGCAACGTGCCGACTGGTCTTTGGACGCTCTGAAAGGTAATGCCGGGCGCGCAGAGCTTCCCCCACCGACCACGCCTGGAACGGGCAGCCGCGGGGCTCGTGGGGCGCGTCTCCGTCCGCGATCTCGGCGACGTGCCCGGAAACGGCATCCGCGAGGAGAGGCTCGAGGAAGCGTGCGCGCGCGTCCTTCTTCGCTCTCGCCGTCTCGCCCCGCACGCGCACCCAGGCCTCGATAAAGGGCCCGGCGAGGAAGGGCCAGACCGTTCCCTGGTGGTACGAAGAATCGCGCTCGAGGACGCCTCCGGCATAGCGGCCCACGTACCGCGGATCGTCGGGAGCGAGGGAGCGGAGTCCCAGCGGCGTCCAGAGGCGCTCCTCGACGGCGTCGACGACCGCTCGGGCCCTCTTCCGGTCGCGGAGAACCGCTCGCGGAAGGCCGCCTACGGCGAAGATCTGGTTCGGCCGGAAGGACGCGTCGAAGGTGCCGGCCACGTGATCCGGGTCGACGACGTCGTTGAGATATCCGGCAGGGTTCCAGAAGCGCGCCTCGAACGAGCGCAATCCTTTGTCGAAAATCTCCTTCCACGTGCTCGCGAAGCCGCTCCCGAACGAAAGAGCGTTGAGCCACAGCGCCTGGATCTCGACAGGCTTTCCAATCCGCGGGGTCACCACCCAGTCGCCCACTTTCGCGTCCATCCAGGTGAGCTGCACCCCCGGCTCTCCCGCGGCCAGGAGACCGTCGTCGTCGGCGTGGATCCGAAAGCGAGTTCCGTGGAAGTACCCCTCGAGAATCGATTGCGCCGCATCGATGAGCTTCCTTCGAGTCGCTGCCGCGATGCGGGGAGCTCGCGCGAGGAACTCCTCGACGGCGATGACGTACCAGAGCGAAGCATCGACGGAGTTGAACTCCGGCGCCTCGCCGTGGTCCGGGAATCGGTTCGGGAGCATCCCCGAGCAGACGGCGTCGGCCCACTCGAGGAGAATCCCTTCCGCTTCCTGGAACCGTGAGGTCGCAAGAGAGAGGCCGCGAAGAGCGATGAAGGTGTCGCGTCCCCAGTCGGTGAACCAGGGATAGCCCGCGACGATGGTGCTTCCGTTTCCCCTCCGGACGAGGTACGCGTCGGCCGCGCGGTCGAGGACGGTCGGAAGCTTCTCGCGCCGCGCTCTCTCGTCGCGGCGAAGCTCTTCGCACGCGCGCGTGGCCTTCCGCGCGGAGAGCGCCTCCGGGTCCGAGGACAGGAGCCAGACGCCGTCCCCTTTCTCGAGATCGAATCGGACCTCCCCGGGAGAGGCAAGGTCCTCCGCGAAGTCGAGCCCTCGCTCTCGTTCCGTTTCGTAAAGGAAGCTCCGGTACCAGGACGGGTCGTGCCGGTAGACGCCGTTCGTGAGGAAGAGGACGGGAGGGACTCCCTCATACGGACGAAACGCGATCCGCTCGCCTTCGACGGCAGCATCGAAGCGAAACGCCGGGTTCTCGTGGTGAAGGGAGTGGTAGTCCCGACACGAAAGAAACGGCCTCACGGTGAGAGTCGCCTTTCGGGGCGCGCCTTCGAGAGAGAATCGGACCGCGACCACGGGTCGTCCGTGCGCGGCCGTGATCTCCTGGACGATGCGAGTCCCGTCCTCGAGCTTGAAGCGCCACGTCGGCCAAGGCGCGTTCTCGAAGCTCTCGATCCGATCCGCGCCGTCGGGGTGGCGCACGTCGGGAAGATACTTCTGCGAGCTGAGGGCGCAGGTGCCGGAATCCGTCGTCACCCAGGCATCGAACCCGTTCACGAGGACCATCCGGCCCGTGGGGGGAGTCGTGGCCGCGAGGAGAAGGGCGTGGTAGCGGCGAGAGCGGCTCCCCGAAGCCGTGCCGGAGGCGAAACCTCCGAGCCCGTCGGCCTCGAGCCACTCCCGCATTATCGTGCTCCCGCCTTGCGGGCGGCGAGGACGGCGGCGACGAGGTCCTCGGGAACGTCCCCGGGAAGCGGCTCGTCGGGACCGCAAAGAGCGGCCTTCGTGAGCTCGATCGTGTCCCGGTAGTTGCTGAGGTAAGCGACGCAGGACTGGCAGACGGCAAGGTGTTCTTCGAACAGGGCTTGCTGGCTTTGAGGCAGCTCCCCGGAGACGTAGTCGATGAGGAACTCGATGAACTCTTTGCAGGTCATTTCTCCTCCATGGTTGCCATGACCTAGTTGGTGGTTACAGCCTGCATCACTTGAAGAACGTGCCCGTCGGGGTCCCGCACCAGGAAGCCCTCGGGAAAGGGGTAGCCCGGCTCGTCGATCTCGACGACGCCGGGGGAGACGAACGGAGAACCCGCCTCGAGGAGCTCCGCCGCGAGCTCCCGGGCCTCGGGGCTTTCGAGGATCGTCTGCCAATGGATGAGGTCGTTCGCGCGCTCGTCGGCCGGCATCGACCGTCCGTCTCCCGGGGCGAGGTACTCCAGGAACTCGATGCCCGGCCCTCCCTCCGCCCGGAGCGCGGTGATCCGGAGCCGGGCGCCGAAGACGTTGTTCAGACGCTCCTGCTCCGGCCCGTAGTTCTCGGAGTGACCCACGACCTCGAGCCCCAGGAGGTCGCGATAGAACGCGAGGCTCTCGTCGGTGTCGCTGACGGCGATGGCGGTGTGATCGATCCCGAGGAAAAGTCGTCCCGAGGCGGAAAGCGTTCGCCACTTCGGATTTCCCTTTCCCTCGGGGAACTCGAGAATCTCGAGGGGTCTTCCGTCGGGATCCTTGAAGTAGAACGCCTCGATCCCGCCCGCGTTCGGGTTCCAGTCGGGAAGCCTCTGGGGACCGGGAGACGAGTGCTGCACTTTGTGCTCCCGGAGCTTCCGATAGGCGGCGTCCATGTCGCTCACGATGATGGCGACGTGCTGGAACCAGAGGTCGTTGCTCCGGGAATCCGCCGGGATGGGCCGCCCGCGCGGCGCGAGATACTCCGAGAGCTCGATCTCCTCGTCCCCGAGCCGCATCCTCACGATGCGAAGGCGGGAGCCGAAGACTCCCTGGAGCCTCTCGAAGTCCTCCCCTGCGACCTCGCGATCGGAGATCTTCTCGAAAGTCAGCACGCGCGAGTAGAAGTCGACGGCCCGGTCCATGTCGGAGACGGTCATGCCCACCGCTTCGACGCGAGCGATCGGCCGCGCCTCGGCGCTGAGAAGAGGAATGGCTACCGCGAGAAAACCGAGGAAAAGCGCTGACCTTCGCATCGTCCGTTCTCCCGTCAGCCCGCGATCGCGAGCGACTGTCTGTCCTCCCAAGCGGGACGCTTTCCAAGCCGCGCAAGCGTCTCCGCGATCCTCTCCGCCCGTCCCCAGTCGCTCCAGACGACCTCTTCGAGCTCGATGGTCGCGACTTCCGTCCGCGCCCTCTGGAGAAGGTCGGCGGAAAAGTTCCGGATGGGCATCTCTTTGTAGATGGAGGCGAGGGCCGCGCTCTCGCTCGGCGTTCCGATGGCCTCGACGTAGCTCTCGAAGCGGAACATGAGCTCGGGGACGTAGCGCCACCCGAGCCTCCAGAACGTGTCGAGCTTCGCCGCCATGATCATCGTGTTCCAGAGCGCCCCTTCCTCGCGCGCCGCGCGAGCGTCCTCCGCCGACGGCTTCTCGAGAAACGTCCGCACCGCGTGCACCTTCCGTCCCGCGACGTCGAGAAGCTCGCGGCCGGGGAAGATCCAGCCGTAGTCGGGCTCGGGGCCGTCGGGGCGGACTCCGAGAAGAACGAGCCGGTCGCGAAGCGATTCGGCCGCGCGGACCGCGGTAGCCACCGCGCCGACGAAGCGACTCTCGGGATAGATGAAGTGATCGGAAGGAAAAATAGCGACCGTCGCATCCGGGTCCATGGCCCGAACGCGGGCGAGAGGCAGAAAGATCCCGGCCGCGGTGTCGCGGTTCACCGGCTGGGCGATGAGACCCGACGCGAGGCTTCCCGGCACCTGCGTGCGCCAGTAACCCGCGTGCTCGCGGGCGACGACCGTGACGACCTCTTCGGGTCGCGAGACCCGGGTCGCGCGGTCGAGCGTGTGCTGGAGCATCGAGCGCCCGCCCACGAAGGCACAGTATTGTTTGGGCACGGGCCGGCCGAGCCAGCTCTCGGTGAACGAAGCCAGTCTCTCGCCTCTTCCGCCCGCGAGAACGATCGACCAGGGGTGCCCGCTTCCGTTTCCGTTGGGTTTCATCGTCACCTCACGCTCCGCAAGTAGAGATGCCCGTTCGGCTTCCTGGTTTCGCTGAAACCTTCCTCCCGCTCGTTCATCTCTAGTCCCGAACGCGCCGCCCCGGAGGTTCGGGGCGGGCAAAGAGAAACAGGAGGAAAAAGGAAATGCTTCGCAAACTCTCGATGGCAGCCGTGCTTCTCGCGGTGTCCGCTTCGATGGCGGTCGCAGCCGACATGCACACCAGCGGGCCCTTCATGGGTCCGAAGGCCAATACCGGCACCGTGACCCACAGCAAGGAGAACGGGATGAACGTTCTCACGCTCTCCGCGGATTTCAAGGTCCCGGACACCCCGGCGCCTCACTGGCAGGTCGTGGACTCGAAGGGGAACACCTACCTGCTGCAGCGCCTCGTGATCAAGGGCGACAAGTACAACCAGAAGATCGTGGTCCCCGCGTACGTCGCCGACGTCGCCAAGGTCCAGATCTGGTGCGCCTGGGCCGAGACCCTTCTCGGAGAGGCGTCGTTCTCGATGGCCGTGAAGTAATGCCGAGACGCCGGCCTGGCCCGCCGAAGCCTTTCGGCGAAGGCGGGCCGGCGGCTTCGGTCTTGGAGTCGAAAAATGATTCGAAGTCTTTCAACATCCGTAGCGATTCTTGCTCTGTTCGCCGCGCTCTCCGACGCGCAGGTTCTCCAGACGAAGAACCTCGGCCTCGAAGGGGCGCGGAAGGCGGCTGCGGCCGCCGAGGCCAAAGCGAAATCCCTCGGCGCCGGAAGCGCCATCGCCGTCGTCGACCAGGGCGGAAACGTCCTTTATCTCGCCCGGCTCGACGGGACGTTCGCGGCCGGCTCCATGATCTCCATCGGAAAGGCCCGCACCGCGGCGCTCTTCACGAAGCCGACGAAGTTCTTCGAGGACGTCGTCAACAACGGCCGCACCACCATGGTGGCCCTTCCCGATTTCACACCGCTCCAGGGCGGAGTTCCCATCGTCGTCGACGGCGAGGTCGTGGGCGGCATCGGGGTGAGCGGGGCCATGAGCGCGCCCCAGGACGAGGAGGTCGCGATGGCCGGGGCCGCCGCCGTGAGCTCGGGCGGAAGCGCCACGTCCTCGCTGGACATCTTCTATCTCGAGGGCGACAAGGTGAAGGCGGCGTTCCAGAAGGGGATGCCTCTTCTCGAAGGGAGCGCCTACAAGGTCCACGCGAGCCACCGCGAGAAGGCGGGGGAAGCCGAGGTCCACGAGGGCGAGACCGACATCATCTACATGCTCGACGGCTCGGCCACGTTCGTGACGGGGGGCAAGGTGGTGGACGGCCGCTCGACTGGCCCCGGCGAGATCCGCGGGGCTTCGATCGACGGCGGCACCGTGCGCACGCTCGCGAAGGGCGACGTCATCATCGTCCCCAAGGGCACGCCGCACTGGTTCAAGGAAGTGACGGGCATCGTGAACTACTACGTGGTGAAGGTGCTGTGATGAGACTCCCGCGCGCGGCAGCCGCGGTTCTGGCGGCGAGCGCCTGCATTTCGCAGGCGCTCGCTTCCGAGAACGACCTTCTCTCGAAGACGCCGGATGCGGCGATCGACCTCGCGACGGCGGAAGGCTCGGCGCTCGTGAAGGGCCAGTGGCGCTATCACGACGTCGCGATCGTGGAGACCGGCTTCAAGGCCGCGGGTCCCGACGGACAGCCCACGGGCGGGCCGAACCGGACGTACGACTACGCCCCCCACGCCGGCTGGGCGGATTTCGACGACTCGGCCTGGGAGGCGATCGACGCGACGAGTCTCGAAGCACGCCGCGCGGCGGGAAAGATCTGCTTCAACTGGTACCGCATCCGCGTCACGATTCCCGAGCGCGTGGGGACGTTCGACACGCGCGGGGCGACCGTCGTGCTCGAAACTTCTCTCGACGACTACGCCGAGGTCTGGGTCGACGGCGAGCTTCCCCGGGCCTTCTCTCAGAGCGGGGGCTCGGTGGTCAAAGGGTGGAACGCCCCGAACCGTCTCGTGGTGGGACGGGACGTCGTCCCCGGACAGAAGATCCAGCTCGCGATCTTCGGCATCAACGGCCCCATCTCCGCCGCTCCTACGAACTACATCTGGATGAGGACCGCGCGCCTCGATTTCTACGGGCCGGGAAGCGGAGCGGAGTCGGGCCCCTTTGCCGTCGCTCCGCACGAGGTCAATATCGACATCGTCAAGGTCGATCCCGAGATCGACGAGATCGTCCTTCCGAACCCGAAGCTCTACAAGCTTGCTTCCGGGTTCACCTTCATCGAGGGCCCCGTCTGGACGCGAGAAGGGACTCTCCTGTTCAGCGACCCCAACGAGAACAAGATCTACGAGTATCGGCCGGACTCTCAGCTCGTCGTGCGACGCGAGAAGAGCGGCTATGAGGGGGTAGACATCGCCGAGTACGGACAGCCGGGATCGAACGGCCTCGGAATCGACCGGGAAGGAAGGCTCGTCGTCGCCGAGCACGGGAATCACCGGATCTCCCGCATCGGAATGGACGGGAAGGTCGAGGTCCTCGCGGACCGCTTCGAGGGGAGAAGGCTCAACAGCCCCAACGACCTCATCGTGAAGTCGGATGGATCGATCTACTTCACCGATCCCCCTTTCGGGCTTCCGAAATTCTACGACGACCCGAGGAAGGAACTTTCGTTCAGCGGTGTCTTTCGGATCACGCCTGCGGGAAAGCTTTCGCTTGTCTCGACGGATCTGAAAGGCCCCAACGGAATCGACTTCTCCCCGGACGAGCGCTACCTCTACGTGACCAACTGGGATCCCGAGAAGAAGGTCGTGATGCGCTACGACGTCGAAGCGGACGGCCGGCTTTCGAACGGGAAAGTGTTCTTCGACATGACGAAGGCCCCGGGGGAGGAGGCTCTCGACGGCATGGAGGTCGACGAGAACGGCCACCTCTTCGTCTCCGGTCCCGGAGGGATCTGGGTCATCGCTCCGGACGGAAGACACCTCGGCACCATCCGCACCCCGCGGCTTCCCGCGAACTTCGCATGGGGGGGAGAGGACCGGAAGAGCCTCTACCTGACGGCGAGGTCTACTCTCTACCGGCTCCCGCTCAAGGTGCGCGAGAAGAGGAAGTCGCGGTGGAGCATCGTGCGCCGCGACCCTCGGTTCGACGCTCTCGTCCCGAAAGCGGCGGTCGTCGAGACCGTCGCTTCCGGATTCGACTGGGTCGAAGGGCCGGCCTGGGATCGGAAGAGCAGCTCTCTTCTCTTCTCGAACATCCCCGAAAACGCCATCTACCGCGTGCGCTCGACCGAGCGTGCGTCCCTCTTTCTGAAGCCGGCGGGCTACTCGGGCAAGGCGCCCTTCGCCGGGCGCGAGCCGGGGTCGAACGGCCTCGCGTTCGCGCCGGATGGAAGGCTCGTTCTCTGCGAGCACGGCGACCGGAGGATCGCGCGGCTCGAGCCCGACGGGAGCAAGACGACTCTCGCGGATCGATACCAGGGGAAGAGGCTCAACAGCCCCAATGACCTCGTGCTGAAGTCCGATGGGTCGATCTACTTCACCGATCCGCCCTTCGGGCTCCCGGGAACGTTCGACGATCCGCAAAAAGAGCTTCCATTCCAGGGCGTCTACCGTCTCGCAACAGACGGAACGCTCACGCTTCTGACCAAAGAGCTCTCGGCGCCGAACGGAATCGGGTTCTCCCCGGACGAGAAGACCCTTTACGTCAGCAACGCCGATCGGGAAAAGGCGGTCTGGATGGCGTACGAAGTCCTCGAGGACGGGACTCTCGGCAGAGGCCGGGTGCTCTTCGACGCGACGGCGTGGGCCCGCGCGGGAAAGAAGGGAGTCCCGGACGGACTAGACGTCGATCGCAGCGGGAACCTCTTCGCCGCCGGCCCGGGCGGAATCCACGTCATCGCTCCCGACGGGACGCACCTCGGAAGCTTCGAGATCGACGTTCCGGCCGCGAACTCCGCGTGGGGAGAGGACGCGGGCCCGGACGGCTCGTACCTCTACATCGCGGCGGACACCGCGATCTATCGTGTGCGCGTCACTACCCGCGCTCAGGAGGGTTTGCCGATCCACCGGGCCTCGAAGACCCGCTCGTAGCCTTCGCGAGGCCGCCCCGAGGATTCGTCGAGCTCGAGCCCTGACCAGTCGCCCTCGCCGGGAAGAAACGTGTTGATGTCGAATCCGAGGGCACCCTTGGGTCCGGCTTCGAAGGTGTGGATGTTGTCCCGCTCGGGAGTGAGAGACGTCGAGCGACCCGGCCTCAGGATGCGGTTCTCGGTCTCGCGAATCCGGAACGCTTCCCGGGAGTCGAGGGGCGGAGCGTCGACGGCATCGAAGTGCCGGACGCGGCACGCGCCTTCGATACAGAGAGAGAGGACGTGGGCCGGAGTGGATGAGCGTCGGACAGTTGACCTCTTCGAACGGCAGCACCGGCAGGACGGCATCCTGCGCAGAGTCGTTCTCCTTGCCTGCCCGGCGCCGCGCGAAGGGCACGATCGTCCGGGTCACCTCCCGCAGCTCGAGCGAGGAGTTAGGCCGCACTGAGCTGCACCTTGGACACTTCAGCGGCGATTTCTATCCGGCGAGTCACGAGATTAGGCAGGAACGTAGGTCAACCTGATCACATCCTCGCCAATCCGGTCATTAGTCATAAGGCGGAGCGGCGGCCGGGGTCCGGCGAAATATGGTTTGCCGTGACCAAGCACGACGGGGTGCAGGTAGATTCGATACTCATCGATCAGGCCAAGTTCGGTGAGGCTGTGCGCTAAGTCCGGGCCAGCAACTTCGATCTCCCCGTCGCGCTCGGCCTTCAGCTCGCGGATGGCGCCCTCAAGATTATCCTCAACAAGCCTGGCGTTGGGGCCGACCGACTTCAACGAGCGCGAGACGACCCATTTCGGCTGGTTCCGCCACGCCGCCGCGAAGGCGTGTTCCTCTGCATCCCATTCAGGATGATCGTCGTCCCAGTAACGCATGACCTCATACATTTGGCGACCGTACACACAGCCCGCCTGCCCCTGAACCTCCTCGATGAAGTGGCGGAAGAGCGTGGGGCTTGGCGCAAACGCGATATGGTCGACGTAGCCGTCCAGCGACTGGTTCATTCCGAACACGAGCTTAGCCATACACTTCCTTTCCTCACGCGGCACACCCGCGCGGCTTTTGAGCATCGCTGATGACTGGGACGTTGCGAGTTGTGCGGCCTAACGCTCGTTAGACCCCGACTCGATTTCGCCTGTCGTGGCTGACGACGAGCCTTCGGGAATTGCCGAAATCACCGAGCGAAGAAGGCCATTCACGGATTCGGAGGTGCGAAATACCGACGCGACGTCGGGGTCTAGTACAACTACGACCGATCCACGCTTGAATTGTGAGGCAAAGCGATTTGGCTTCGCGCGATGGTAGTCGAAACGATATTCCGCCCGAAGGTCCCCTTCTCCGGAACGCCGGCTACTTTTCGCCTTTTTCTTCATAATCTCGACGCTCTTTCCTTGTCGCAGGTCTCGCGCTGATCAGTCGTACCCTTCCAAGCTCCCTCAGCGAAGCTCACAAGAAGGAGCCGCTGCTCTATCGAGTGCCCGACAATGATCTCCCGCTGTTCACCCTCAGAGTGGTCAGGATCCTCATGAATGCGAGCCAGCGGGTCCATAAAGACCGTGAGTGCTTCCTCGAACGTGACCGCATGCTGTCCGAAGTTGGCCGTCGCCTTCGCGGGAATCCCATTCGAACTCAATCCCACTCATATTTTACTGCAATGGTAGACGTGGTCCGCCCGGGACGTTCCCAAAGGGGTCTAACACTGCGGATCAGCTGCGAGGCTCCGTCGCTTGCGCTGGCCTCGTAGCTGCATCCGCTTGATGGGCGGCCTGTGGTTACAGAGCCGCATTGCCTACATGGCCTCCGCCAGGCGCTTCACGCCCTCAATGGTGCGCAATGCCCTGCGCGCCATGAGACGCCGCAGAAAGAGGGCGTTCAACAGTCGCATCTTCCACCCAATTGGCTCGTAGTAGGCCTCAAGGGCCACATCCGTTTCGAAATCCCCGTGTGGGACGAGAACGCTGTCCACGACGAAGTCCCGCAACATCCTGCTGAGTCCCCAGGTGTCTTCGGGAAAAGCAGTCGCGAATCGTTCTCCTGGGACGTAGTCGACTACTTCTTCAACACAACTGCCTTTCCTACCCTCCAGTATCGTGCATCGGTACTTTACGCCAGTCGCCCTCGTGGTCTGCCCTGATAGGAGATCAACCTTGCCGACCTCCGGATGGTACTTGGGAATCAGGGATATGTCGTCAACGATCGCCCATACCCGGTCACGCGAGGCCCTGATCCTCAACGACGTTCGCCACTGAAAGCGCCCTCTCATCTCAGGGTCCCATCCGATTCATGAGGCCTTGTCCGCCCAACACCGGCGTTGAGTGGCGTGGTCAGCCTTCAATGACCCAGCGAACTCATCGAAGGCGAGGCCGGTCATTTCGACTCTCGTTGATGACGAAGAGGGCCACGTCCGCTCCATCCGCAAGTTCGCCAGTCGGGCACCCGCTTTCAGTCGACGTTCGAATGAGGGCGGCAACCCTGAAAGCAATGATAGCAGTGCCGCCGATCCATACACCTTGCTTAAGCCAGGGCGACAAAGGTTGTCCCAAGATCAGCACATTCGGGATCACAGAGAGCGCTCAGACAAGGATGGTGGTGAGAAAAACATGAGCAAGGGTCCGCTCCTGCTGCACAAATCCTAAACCTGTACGGACGAGGAACGCCGTCACTGGCACGACCACTCCCTGCCCCCGTGCAAGAAGCGCTTCGACCGCCCTGGCAGCGATAGCAGCCGACAGCAGTACCCCGTCAGGGCGCCTGTACCTCGACCACGAAGGACCACTCCTTCCCGCCCGAGGTCGCGGTCACCTCCCAGCACCCGGGCGCTGAGAAGTACAGACGACCGGGCTCGAATCCCTGTTCCAGGTAAGCGGCCCGGCTCCTCACCTTGAACGGCCGCGCCTCGCCATCGATGCGGCGGCCGGTGACTTCGATCTTCTGACCCGGCGGTTTGATCCACAGGACGGGGTTGCCGGCCTTGCCCGGGGCGAACGGCAGCCAGGCTGCCCAGAGGCTTCGATCTTCGTTCGCATACCAGGGGCCGTGTCCGAGCGGTTCTTCGCTCGGGGCGTTCGGGGGCGCTTCCTTCACGGGCTCAGCCGGATGGCAGCGAAGCTTGAACTCGGGAACGAACTCCGGCGTCGTCTGAGAGAGAGCCAGAGCCACCGCCAACGTCAAAAGCATCGCTCCTCCGAGGAATCGAGGCGACCTCGAGCGAGGAGCGAGGCGAGCAACGGGTCCATACGGCGAATCATCGCAGAGCGGCAGCGGAGCGCGCAAGACATCCGCGCCCCGGCGGTATCATCCCGCGACCGCAGGGATTGCCCTGCCCTCGCAGAAGCGCTCGGAGGAACCGACCGGAAACGCGGCGACGGCGGTCACCACGAAGGTGATGACCACATATCCGGCTACTCTCTTCCAGTTCATCGCTCTTAGTCTGGCGAACACTCGGGATGAGCGGCGTGGCCAGCCTTTAGTAAGCAACGAATCTCAACGAAGCCGTCAATGGCCATCAGCTCTCCATCGCCAACGAAGTGGGCCACGACCGCTCCATCGCGAAGTTAGATGCCCGGGTCGTCCTTCATCAGCGCCAAACAATGCTCTCGAATATTCGTAAGTTCTGCATTCTTGATTCCAGCGAGTGCGCGTCGCCGCATTTCGATTTCATACCGCTGCGCTTCGGGACGGTCGACGTATTCCAGGCCGGGAGAAGAGAGAATGAACTCTAGTATCTTCTCGTCTGGCCGCAAGGAAGCAACCTCGCGGAGAAACAAAGCTGGCTCAGAACGGATACTTCGACCCAGAATGTTCGCTAGTTCTTCCAACAAACCGCCATCGGCCTGCACGAGCAAACGATAGGTGAGTCGGAACGCTTCAACATCGCCAGCAAGCACCTGAATCCTCAATAGGTCCAAGTCAGCCGGCCGGTACTCATCTTCGTCGCCAATGCTGTACGCAATTCGCAGAACTTTGGCAGCGTTCTCAGGAGTGGGGAGGGAGAGATACGCTTCCCACGGTGTTTGAGTAGACGCGCATAATCGACCCAACGCGAGGGCGACGACGGCGAGAGCGACGGCGTTCACGGGCATCTAACACTCGCGACGAGCGGCGTGGCCGGTCCGATGGCAGCAGCACGATGCCACCCGAAGCCATCGCCGGTTCATCCAACTCATATGCTACACGAAGGGAAAGGCCACGTCCGCTCCATCGCGGTTGGACCGTGCTCATTTCAACCCCTTTTTGCCGTAGCGAACCAATTCCTCCCGCACGACGCTACGTAGGGTATCCCTCAACCTATAGGCTGTTCGGTCCGCATATTCCCGCAGGGCGGAATTGATCAACGTCTGGTAGTTCCCGCCACCAGCCGCGTGAACCTGATCGCGAAACCACTGAAGGATATCGTCGTCAATTCGAATCGTGATCCGTGTTTTTCCAGGGGGAGTCTTGATGATGGCTCCGCGCTTGGCCCGCCTAAAGTCGTACTCTTTTTTCATCTCTTGCTTTCGTAACGTTCCTTTTCTCCAGTCGTGGCTAGTCGGCGGAGATAAGTCTCAAGGTGTCACCACGCCACGTCTAGACAACGACCAGGAGCCGTCCCAAAGCGTCCATGTGAGTATGACCACGAAATTAGCGGGGAATAGGTTGGATTCTGATCGAGAAGAATAAGGGGATAGAAAAAACCCCCTCAGGAAACTTGAAAAAGAAACCCGAAGGGGGTCTCCTTTGTTTGTC
>Ga0187893_10004335_pt1 | contig 27212 bp, 24 predicted proteins | sample MA1701074metaG_FD_139574 | JGI IMG/M metagenome (GOLD analysis project Ga0187893, IMG submission 139574) | White microbial mat communities from a basaltic lava cave in the Kipuka Kanohina Cave System on the Island of Hawaii, USA - MA170107-4 metaG ... | reverse complement strand
TTCGCTGCCTACCGCGCCGCCGAAACCGGGATCACACAAAAAGTGTGACTCTGTCACTGGTGGCGTATCGAAACGAACCTAAAAACAAGGATGGGATCTCTTCGCTGGTGTGTCGGTGGGCTCTGTCGCCCCTTGAGGAAATGCTGACATGAAGGTCCTTTTCTTCTGGGAGAAAACCGGCCTATCTCTGGATAGGGCCAATCCCTATGGTGGGCTCCTGGCCCGAGCCATGTCGCAGATCGGTATCGAACTGCTGCCAGGCTACCCGGAACAACTTTCTGAATCCTGGCTGGAAGAGAATCGACCCCAGATTGACGTCCTCCATTTGCATTGGCCCTCTTTCCTGTACAACGCCTCGCACCCGAATGAGCAGATCTCCCTGTGTGCGAAGCTTATCAGCAGTCTCGCTCGAGCTCGCTCTATCGGCTACAAGATCGTCTGGACCATGCACAACTTGTATCCGCACGACAGCCAGAATCCGGATTTGGATCGACTGGTTCGCCTCGCGATCACCCAACTGGCAACAGCAATTATTGTTCATTGCGACCACGCGCGTGAACTGGTACGGCAGCACTTCTTTCGAGACTCGGGGGTATTTACCATCCCGCATGGGCACTTCATCGATCCCTACCCCAATACAATGAGTCGCTCTGAAGCCCGGCGGCGACTCGGGCTCACCGAAGACAAGTTTGTTTTTCTTTTCTTTGGAACTGTAAGACCCAATAAGGGAGTGGAAAAACTTCTGGATGCCTTTGCAAACATCTCAGATGAGGAAGCGCTCCTGCTTCTGGCAGCCAGGGTCTGCAGCGATTATGGAGTCCCATTGGTGGAGGCGGCAAAGCGCTCTTCGCGTATCGCGGTTCACACCTCATCGTTCTTCGCAAACGAAGACTTTCAGATTTTTTTCAACGCTGCGGACGTTGTCGTTTTGCCGTTCTTGGAGATCCTGACATCCGGTTCAGCGATTACGGCCCTCTCGTTTCTTCGACCCGTCATCGTTCCGGCCATCGGCTGTCTGCCAGAGATCATCGACAATTCGATGGGAGCTTTGTACAGCCCCAACCAACCTGGGGCTCTTGAGCAGGCCATGCGAGCCATGAAGCAACGCGATCTGGAACCTTGCGAGGAAGCAATCCGTGAACGTCTCAAGAGACTGTCCTGGGACTTGATTGCCCGCCAGACCTTGCAAGCTTATCAATACAAATCAGTGATCACTCAGTGAGCTGGAACTCCTCTATGGTCCAGCTTCTAATCATATGCTTTGGCGGCGAGGCGACGCTGACAAGACAGCTCTCGCCAGCGCTGACTTCAAAACAGGACAACTAACTAGGCCTCCTGATGCCTCAGACCGAACGATCTCCCGAAGACGCAACAACTGACAAATCGCCCCTGTTTGATCAGCAATATGTTGCCTTGTCGCTGATTCTCTATCTCACGACGTTTAGCGCCGCCTGTTTTGCAATTTTCTTAGGGAGCTTTTTGAGTAGTCAGGCGCTCAGCCTCCAATTCGTTGGGCTGATCGGGTCTGCCGCTTCAGCCGGCGCTATGATCGGTAATTTCTTTTGGGGATTTCTTTCCGACCGCTTGAGACAGCGCCGCCTGTTGATTCTGGTTGGTGGATTCCTGACAGTACCTTGTATGTTGATGTGGCTCGGACAAGGAAGTTGGCAGCGCTATGTCGTTTTGAATTTCGCCTGCAGTTTCTTGCTCGTTGCGACAGTCTCCTTGCTAAGTGTTCTGGCTCTAGATCTCATCTCTCCCGCTGGCCGGGCTCAACGCTACGGTACTTTCCGACTCTGGGGGTCGGCGGGACTGCTCAGCGCCTCGTGGGGCATCGGCTGGTTGCTAAAGGCAAACCCGCACCGGATTTTTATGTTCTCGGCCGGCGCAATGTTTCTGGCCATGCTTCCCACTCTCTTTGGAACTCGTGAGAGCGTCCGCTCTCGTTCACCCAGGTTCCACTTCGGTCATGTTCTGCGCAACTCCCGTCTGCTGGTGTTTTTTCTATGCACTCTGCTGCATGGCATCTGGGAACCGGCCTGTTTCCTTTTCCTAGCTTATTCCTTAAGGCAACAACAGGCGAGCGAAGGACTCATCGGAATCATTCTCGGTCTCAACGGACTCGTCGCATTGGTCTCTCTCCCAGTGGCGGGAAGGTTAGCCGACAAGTGGGGACGTCCACCGATGCTGGTGGCGATGTACTTGATATCGAGCCTCCGGATGTTGCTCTACTCGGTAACTTCGACGCCTCTGGCGTATGTGCCGCTGCAGATTCTCCATTTTGGCACCTTCGGAATTGCCGAAGCCGTTGGATCTGTCTATATTTCCGAATTGGCTGATGAGCGAGATCGAGCAACCGCCTTGTCTTGCTTCGATATTTTCCACTCCACCGGTGCTCTCCTTGGAAGCATTGTTGGTGGAGTCATCTCATCGGCCTACGGATTTCCAGTCATGTATCGGGCCTTTGGCGGCTTGATGGTTGTGTCTGCTTTCATCTTCGCGGCTACCCAATTGGGAAAGAGGCAGCCTGTGAACGAAAGTTAGATTTTTCGACTCCCTGACCTCTTCACGGCTCTCCTCGTTCGAAACCTCACATATATCTCGGGAGTTTTGATTGTGATTACATCAGTTGAACATATGGCTCTTGCGGCTTCTGATCCGGCAGCACTGGCCCGCTGGTACTGCGAGACACTCGGTTTTGAGGAAGCGGCGACCTTTGAGGCAGCCAGAACCTATTTTATTCGCTTGCCATCGGGGGGAATGCTGGAAATCATCCCCGCCAGTATCGATCCTCCATTGGTTCTTGCCTCCAGAGAAGAAAAGCGCGGGTTCGATCACCTGGCATTTAGCGTGGAAGATTTTGAATCAAGCTACCGCGACCTCCAGTTGAAAGGCATTAGCTTTACGGGCCCAGTCCGCGGAGTTCCGGGGGGAAATCAGATCGTCTTCTTTCGTGACCCAGAAGGCAATTTGTTGCAGCTCGTCTATCGTGTGGACAGGTTCTGATTCTATCAAGACGAGTTCACGTCACCCGCAGGATTGAAACATTGCAAAATCTCAATGCCGTCTTGGATTGCGCAGGCCCTCTGGAGAAAAGCCGCGGATGACTATCCACTGGGGAATTCTAGGGGCGGGAGATATTGCTGACAGGCACATGGCGCCCGCCATCCGACTGGCTCACAACCATGAGCTTGTGGCGGTGATGTGCCGCACGATCGAGAAGGCAAGAGCCTTTACTCAGAAGCACATGGTTCCTCGTGCCTTTGACGAAGTCGAAGATTTGCTTTCCGACAATGAAGTCAATGCCGTTTATGTTGCCACTCCGCCGTACCTCCACGCCCAGAACACAGTCCGATCCGCGGAGTGCGGCAAGCACGTCTTGTGTGAGAAACCGATGGCCCTGAATGCCGCCGAGGCTCGGTCAATGATCGACGCCTGTCGTGCCAACCATGTCGGTCTGATGGTTTGTCACTACCAGCGCTTTAACGCTCGTCATCAGCGCATCAAAACCCTGCTTGAGGCCGGAGCCATTGGTACGGTGACCGCAATCAGGATTAGTTTTTCCGACTATTATCCCGCGTTCTCCGGCAATTGGCGGCACAACCCCAGTCTCGGTGGAGGAGGGCCGTTGTTTGATCTGGCACCGCATTGTCTGGACCTGTTGCTCTACCTCTGTGGCCCGGTTCTCGAAGTCTCTGCCATGACGGATATTTTGGCATGCGATTCACCCGTCGAAGATACGGCAACGCTCCTGCTGCGACTGGCAAATGGGGCGCAAGCAGTTGTCACGACCCACTGGAGCACAGCCAATTTTGATGGCAATGCTTTCAGTCGCATCGAACTCTGCGGAACAAAAGGGTCGATCATGGCAGCCCCTCTTCATGCCAAGGATTCGGCTGGATTCATTCGACTGGCCACATCGAATGGAATCGAGGACCACTCACTGCCGCCGACGGCTCCCCGCCCGCATGTCGCTCTCTTGGAGGCTTTCGAGCGTGCCTTGGCTGCTGGTACTAAGATGCCTGTACCGGGAGAGGACGGATTGGCTGGTCTGGAAGTCATCCATGCAGCCTATCAATCAGCCCGCAGCGGCGTCCGCATCCGACTGTCGAGCCAAGCCTCTCGCTCCAGCACCTGAGGAATGGGGTTGAATAGAAGTCGAGCTGCCTCTCATGCCACTTATTCCTATTTCCGAATGGTCCTCTCTCCGTCAACGAGCCAGTTCTCCACAGTTTGAGGAGGTAATACGCAGACTAAGACGCGAGGTTGAAGCGTTTGTACGGCAACCCATGAAGGTTCCGGATCTGCCGGGAGGCTACTATCACGACTACTTCTGTCCGCAACATGGCAGGCAGCTGATCTTCAGTCCCACCTCACCGACAGAGCATCGGTGCACTGAAGATGGAACGATCCTGCGTGGCCCGCGTTATGACGCCGCTTGGCGGTGGTTTGTCAACAATCGACTCGCAGAGGTAGCCCAGGAATTGGCGTTGTTATGGCGGTTGGAGGGACAGGAGCAGCATCTCCGCAGTGTGATTGAAATCCTGAACGACTACGCCCGTCGCTATGCTGCCTATGGAACCTTTTTAAGGGAAGGTGAGAACCCGGGTGTCGCCACCCATACGACCTTGGATGAATCTGTTTGGATACTCCCGCTGGCATGGGCGTTTGATATGGTGCAAGAGAGTCTGTCTTCCACCGATGCCGAGACCATTACCGACAAGTTATTGGTCCCTGCAGCCGAGCATCTTGTCCAGCACCACTTCCAGGCGGTCCACAACTTTGCTTGCTGGCATAACGCTGCTATCGGGACCATTGGACTGATTCTCGACCGGAAAGACCTGATCGACTTTGCAATTCGGGGTGAGTTTGGATTTGAAGTTCAACTTCGTGACGGTGTTCTGAATGACGGATTATGGTTTGAGGGTTCATTCAGCTACCACTTCTACACGCTCGCAGCACTCCTCGCCCTGGCAAAGGCGGCTCGTTACCGTCAGGGAGAAGAGCTCTATCGCCAACCAGCTCTATGCGCTATGTTGCGTGCTCCCGTCCAATGCGCCTATCCCGACGGCTCCCTTCCGGCAACCAATGACTGCTGGTACTTCACGAGTTTGGCAGGCCAGGTTTGCCATGGAGTGCCACCAGCCGCATCTTTCTATGAAGTGGGCTACGCCTGGTATGGTGAACCACTCTTCGCCCACATCCTGAACCTCAATTACCAGCAACAACCGCGAGACAACCTTGATGCGTTGATGTATGGAACCGAAGCAATCCCGCCAGTTCAGACTTTTCCCCAGTCGAGTATCAACTTGCTTCAATCCGGCTATGCAATTCTGCGCGCTTCAAAGGATGATGAAGGCTCCGAAGACGGGCAATACCTTTTCTTGAAGTATGGCCCTCATGGAGGAGCACATGGTCACGCAGACAAGTTGAACCTGTTGCTGTATGCCTGCGGCAAACGTTTGTCACCGGATTTGGGGACACCCGGTTATGGATTCGATCTTCTTGAGAGTTGGTATCGTCAGACAATCTGCCACAACACGGTAACCATAGACGGCTGTTCCCAGCCTCCAGCGGAAGGGCAGCTTAAAGCCTTTCGCTCAGATGGACCGATTCAGATCGCCGATGCCAGAGTAGCCTGGAAAGGCCAGGGCTATGAAGGGGTTGCCATGCGACGAGCGCTTCTCGCTCAATCTGATTATTTTCTCGATATCTTTTGGGTTCGGTGTGGCCAGATTCGTCAGATCGATTGGATCTATCACAATCTTGGCACTCACCACACCTCGCTAGCCGATTCAATTCAACCTTTAGTTCAAATCGACGGGTATCGCCGCGACGGGTACGACAATATTTCAAGGCTTCAAAGCTCAAAGACAGACGCGGATTTCGTCAGCACATGGCGAGTCGCTGATGTCACATTGAACCTCTACATGGCTGGTGCTCCCGACACCGAGGTCTTCCTTGGGCACGCGCCGGGTGACCCTCCATCTCAATCATGGCCGATGCTCTTGAATAGACGCAAGGCTGCAGAAACGGTCTATTTGTCAGTGTTTCATCCTTACCCACAAGCGTGTGTGGTCAAGGCCGTTCGATGGCTAGAGCGCGATTTACTACATACCGGCTGGGCGGGCTGCGTCGTCGAACTCACGAACCACAAGGAACTCTGGGTTCTTCGTCGATTTCCAGACAGCCCAGTCCCTGACTGGCTTACTCGTGAGGAAGTGAATGAACGGTTTGAGTATTGTTTCAATGATTGATGTTTACAAATCGGAGTGGTGCTTCCCTGCCCGTTTCGCACTCAATGGAGCGCAGAGGCTTTCAGGAGAACCATGAGAACAGAATCCGCTGGATCCGGCTATCCATCGTCCTTGCAGGCTTAGCTCAGGAGAGTATGAATGGCAGAGTCAATCAAAGTAGGAGTTATCACCGAGCCCACTGGAGCACATCTCGAACTCTACCTGAACTCCCTGGCGCACTGTGAAGGAGTGGAACAGGTGGCCGTAGCCGATTCCACGGGCCAAACGTTTGACAAGGCAAAAGAAATTCTGGTTCCGCGATTCCCCAACCTACGGACTTATCGAAACAACCAGGAAATGATTCGGGAAATCAGCCCTCAAATGGCCTTGATCACCATGGAGGCTCATCATTCTCCGCCACCCATTAGGATGGCTCTGGAAGCGGGATGTCATGTTCTGGCTGAGAAGCCTGCCTGTGTGCGCACGGAGGATTTCAAGCAACTGGTCGAGATCGCAGACGCAAAACAGCGCCACCTCATGCTGGCTTTAGCCAACCGAATCGCGCCGCCAGTGAGAAAGGCAAAAGAACTCGTGCATTCCGGATTCCTCGGGAAGTTATATGGCGCCAACCTCTACCTGGTCGCTGATCAGACGCGGCTGACCAAGCCGGAATACCACGGTTCCTGGTTTGCCTCCAAGGAGAAAGCGGGAGGAGGTTTCCTGATCTGGTTGGGCATTCATTGGCTGGATCTGGTTCAACTCATCACCGGCGACCGAATTCAACAGGTGTGCGGCTTTGCCCGGAATGTCGGAGGCCAGCCGATTCCTGTTGAGGATGGTGCGGTGCTGGCGCTTTCATTTGAAAAAGGCATGGTTGGAACCTTGAATGCCGGGTACTACCTTGATCGTGGTTACCAAAGTCATCTGATGGTTTGGGGCTCCCTCGGGTGGTTGCGGCTTCACTTGGTCGAGGGAACTCCTTTGGAGTGGTATTCAACTCGTGAGGGAGTGCCTCAGGGCATCCAGTCTTTCCCTTATGACCCAAACGCCAGGGGCTACCGTCCATTCGTTCAAGCTTCGATTGATTGTGTTCGTGGCAAGGAGCAGCCCCCAGTTACGGGGGCTGACGCGTTGCATGTTTTGAAGGTAATTTGGGCCCTCTATCGAGCGGCGGACACGGGACAAACTCAAACAGTAAGCTAGGGGAGACCGGCGTGGAAAAGAGACGCCTTGGAAAAACGAGTATTGAAATCTCCAGGATCGGTCTGGGGTGTGCCACGTTCGGACGGGAGATCGATGAAGCGACCGCTTTTCGCATCATGGATTATGCAATCGAAAAGGGAATCAACTTTTTCGACACAGCGGAGATTTACGGCGGCGGACAATCGCGGGAATACCGGCGCAAATACTTGGGCGTTGATGACGTCCGCGAGGTAAGCAATGAGTACCATTCGTCTGAACGAATCATCGGTCGCTGGCTGAAAGCGCGAGGGTCTCGTAAAGAAATCGTGTTGGAATCGAAGGTGCAAACAAACTTTACACGAGCTCACGTCGCTGAGGCGCTGGATGCTAGTCTGGAACGGTTGCAAACAGACGTAATCGACAGCTACCTGTTCCACAGCTTCGATCATAGCAATCCCCTTGAAGAAGGCCTCGAAGCTATGACCCTGGCGGTCAAAAGCGGCAAGATCTGTGTTGCGGGTTGCAGCAATTTCACTGTTGAGCAGCTCACAAGCGCTTTGGATCTAAGTGCACGTCATGGCTGGATACGGATGGAAATCACCCAGCCTCATTACAATCTGGTTACACGGGAGGCCGAACGGGACCTTCTACCGCTATGTCGCAAGCAGCAGGTGACAACGGTCGGTTACAGTCCTTTGGGCGCAGGCTTTCTTTCCGGGAAATACACGCCAGATCGAAATGCATTTCCAAAAGGAACTCGTTTCGATGTCGTTCCCGCGTTTGCTGATCTCTATTTCACTGATGAGAAGTTCCAGGTGGTGAACCAGCTCAAGAGATTCTCTGAAGAGGTTGGAGTTCCCATGGTTCGACTGGCCATGGGCTGGGTATTGCGCAACACAGACCTCACGTTGCCGTTGATCGGAGCCAGAACCACCGCTCACATCGACAATGCTCTCTTGGCTCGTGAAATGGATTTCCCTGGCGAATGGATGGCTGAGATGAGTAGCTGGGAGGCAAAACCCGAGCCGTTCCTCTTTGAGGAGTCTTGTTCATCCTGAATCAACCAACTATCTAAAGAAAATCCCCTCCCTGGGAGGGGTGGCGCGAAGCGCCGGGGTGGGTCGCTGCCTTCAATCCACAACCCACCCTAGGGGCGACGGCCCTTACCCCTCCCAAGAGGGGATCAAACCGCCATGCCTTCAATCCACAACCCACCCTAGGGGCGACGGCCCTTACCCCTCCCAAGAGGGGATCAGACCGCCATTTTCCTTCGCACATTACACCTCGCCCCAGCGCTATTGCCTCGAAACTACTCCGCAGGTAGAGCATAGGCGACCAGCGCGTCGGAAGTCTTTTCGCTGAACGGACCGCCACCTCCTGCCGCAATGACAACATACTGCTTGCCGTTCCTCTTCCCGAGGTAGGTCATGGGCGTAGCGTGACCGTTGGCTGGCAAGGTTGTTGTCCAGAGTTCTTTCCCTGTTTTCGAATCGAAGGCTCGAAATAAACCGTCATAGGTCCCAGCGACGAAGACCAATCCTCCGGCCGTGGCGATTGTCCCGCCAAGACTGGGTGTTCCAGTCTTGGGAATGCCCCTGGCTTCGAGTTCCGGCACCACACCTAACGGAACTTTCCACACGATTTCTCCTTTGTTCAAATCCACCGCATTGAGCGTACCCCAGGGCGGTGTCTGACAGGGCCACAGATTCTCATCCCAGAAGCGTCTCGAACGACCGCGAGCATTACCCAGCTCATTGACATTGACATACAAATAGTTTGTCGAAGGGTCATACGAAGCGCCCGACCAATTGCCTCCTCCGAACGATCCCGGAAACATCAGTGTTGGGTCAGGTCCAGGAGGCGTATAGATACCGTCGTATCGCAAAGAATTGAACAGGTCGGTACAAAACCTGTTGGAAGCAGGGGTGACTTGGCTGATATCCTGCGCTGTCATCGTTAGCCGCACAAGAGGCGGCGGCTTCAAGGGGAAGGGTTGTGTCGGCCATGCTTCTTCGCCTGGTACCTTGCTCGCCCGGACGGGTCGCTCTTCGATGGGGAAAATTGGCTCACCCGTGACTCGGTTCAGAATAAAGAGCAGGCCCATTTTAGTGATCAGCGCAACGGCAGGAACTGTGCGGTTCCCTCGCTTGATCACCACCAGGTTGGGTTGCGCAGGAAGGTCGTAGTCCCAGAGATCGTGATGCACCGTTTGGAAGTGCCATAGACGCTTTCCAGTTGCCGCATCCAGAGCCACAAGCGAGTTCCCAAAGAGGTTTTGGCCTTTTCGATCCCTGCCGTCCGCGTCCGTCGCAGGCGAACCAATCGGCAGGAAAACGACACCTCGCTCTGGATCGACACTCATCGTTGACCAGACATTGGTCCCGGAACGATCCTTCCAGGAGTCCCCCTCCCAGGTATCGTTGCCAAACTCGCCCGGCCGAGGCACCGTGTGAAACTGCCATACGAGTTTTCCCGAACGTACATCAAACGCGCGTACATCTCCGCTCGGACCTTTGGAAGGTGATTCCTGAAGCCGGCTCCCACAGATAACCAGATCCTTATAAATCGCTGGAGCCGACGTAACGGTATAGTTCAACTGCGGCCATCGGTCACCAACTCCCTGGCGCAAATCGACAGCGCCCCCTTTGCCGAAATCCCTGCAAGGAACACCCGTCTTGGCGTCGAGGGCGATTAACTTACCATCCTGAGTTGCATAGACGATACGTTTTTCAATCTGCCCGGATGTAGTGGAGTTACCTTCCCAATAGGCGACACCCCGATGCTGGAGGTAGCGGCGCTTCTCTCCCGCATTCTCCTGCGGATCAAACTTCCAGATTTCCTGACCCGTTTCCGCATCCAGGGCTATGACGCGACTCGAAGGAGTTGAAAGATAGAGTACACCATCGATAACCAATGGAGTACATTCGAAAGCGGCGATTAGGTTGCGAACGTTCTCGGAGTGCGGCCGTTCCAGTTCGCCCATGTGATAGGTCCACGCCTCTTTCAGCTTGATGACGTTTTTTCGATTGATTTGTTTGAGCGGAGAGAATCGCATGCCACCGGGATCGCCCCCATGAAAGGGCCACTCTCCTTGACGCGCTGTACTGGCGGTCTTTTCTCCCGCATGAGGTTGAATGCCAGTCAACACAATCAAACACAATCCCACGATCAAGGCGGAAGGCTTTCTCAGCAGGTAATCCAGCAAGCTATTCTTCATGAGGCTAGCCACCTGTCTGAACTGGTTCAACTGCCAATGTGTCGGTTAATGGAAGGATTGACCAAAGAGAATCACGTTGGCCGAATCACCTGCTTTTGCGGATCAAAGACCATGCGGCGGCCGCTCCAGAGCGCATCGGCGCTCAGGATGCAGGCGATCGAATGCCCGTAGCCGGCCTCCACCGGAGCATAGAGAGACTGGGCGTCTCGCCGGCGAATACAATCGAGCCAGTTAGACATGTGGTCAAGCGTTCCCGGAGCTTCACCAATTTCCTGAACCGCTTGGATCCGGTCTGGCGCTTTGCTGCCCTCCCCCGACAACCGCCAAACATCTTCCACTTCCAGGGTGCCCCGAGTCCCTAACACACGGACGCAATTGCCGGCTCCATTGGTCAAACAAGTTGCATAAGTGGCCAGAAACCTCTTGTCGCCTTGGCCATATTCCAACACCACCTGGATGTTGTCAGGATTCTCCCGATAGTCACGATACGCATAAATCCCCCCGTGAGCGACGGCGCTATTTGGATAGGGGTATCCAGTCAAGAAATGGACCACATCGATGAGATGGGTCATCCACTGATCGATGATGCCACTGGAGAACTCACGGAAAAGACGAAAACTGCGGTAGATTTTCGGGTCAAACGGCCGGTAGGGTTTGCCCGACAGGAAAGCTTTCCAGTCAGTATCTGCTTCTTTCACCTCGGCCAACTGTTCCGGCTTGTGCGCCCAGCGGTAAGGGCTGTAAAAGTTCACGTTCAGGTCCACCTTGACGACGTCGCCTAGCACACCCTGTTTCATCAGCTTCTCGGCCTGGCGGTATTTAGGGTAACAACGGCGCTGGGTACCATTCTGTACGATTCGCCCTGACTTCTTCACGGCTGCCAGGGTGGCATTGGCCTCTTCCAGCACGTTGGCCATGGGTTTCTCGACGTAGACGTCCTTACCAGCTTCCACGGCCATCTTCAACATTTGTGCGTGCTGATGGTCAGCAGTGGCAACAATGACGGCGTCGATGTCCTTGTCAGACAACAACTCTTCGATATGTCGATACACCTTTGGCTCAGTTCCATGCACTTCTTTGACGCGAGCAGCCGCTGCCTCCCGGCGCTTGTTCCAGATGTCACAGACGGCTGTCATCCGGGCGTTATAGTTCGGAGCTGCCGTGAAGAACTCCTTCATCAGGCTGGTACCGCGTCCGCCTGGGCCAACAATGCCGACTCGAAGTGTGTCGTTGGCCCCAGGCGATGCCAGCACTGATGCAGAGGTTGATCCCGCCAGGAGCGCGCCTGTCGAAATCCCCGAAATATGCAAGAAGTTGCGGCGATTCAAGTTCCTTCCATTCATGATTCATACCTCCTGCGTTGAGATTTGTGTGTCATCGAATTTCGAGATCCGTATCTCGGAACCTCGGCGGTCACGTCGAGTTCATGGAGCACCTCACTCATTCTGAAGAGAGCCTCTTGGAACGGTGCGCGCAAGCTTTGCCGTAGTTGCGGGCCATCGGGCTTTCTCAAAACCACTCTGTCAGCCGACATCTGCGCCCCAACGAGAAGAATAGCGACTGGTTTCAGATTTCCGCGGAGAAAAACTCATTCGTTGCATTCAAGCGGAGCGTTTCGTTATAGGTCGTGGGCCACTGCGGCCTCGGCGGATGCCCTGGTGGCGGATTCCCCGGATTCCGCAACTCCCAGCGCCACTTGCCCCGAATCTGAAACAACCACTTCTTGTCCTCCTCCGACGGCTCAACTTCTCTGCGCAAGATGAATTCGGCAAAATCGAAATCGCTGGCAGCCACAAACGTCAGGAAAGCCCGCGTTGGCCGTGTACCATCCCATCCATTCATGTCTGGCAGCGGGGTTGGGCCTGTATCGAATTGAAAGAGACTTTCTTCCACGTTCAAGTTCATGGTGCGAACCGGGTACTCGAGGGCCAGCGTGTATCCGCCGGCATTGTCCTTGTGAGTAGTGCGCACGTTGAGTGGTTTTCCTGCCAGGGTTGCCTCAATGACCTCTTTGGCTGAAGAAAGCCGGGTGAAACGGTTGTGGGTGCGAGTCGTGAATTGGGTCGACGCAAACTTGTGCGGCCTTGGTTTCACGGCCTCGGCTGCGTTGGAAGGGAGCTTAGCGATGGGAATGGAATGAGTGCGCGAGAAAATGACGCGGAACTCGCTGGTGGGCAGCATGAAGAAATCCCGCTTCGGAATGGTGTATTCGCTGAGGCAGGGATGGAGTAGAAACAGTTCCTCGACATGCCCGGTGGAGTGGTCGGTGATGTCGCACTTTGCTTCATAAAGGATGCGCACGTCGCGCACGGAGCCTGCGCCCTGCGCCATCCCGCCGTCATTGACGTAATCTGGGTGTGGCACATAAGGCTGGCTGGTCCAGGTGAAATAGGAACGGTCGAAGTCAATCATGGTGGGCTTCTCGGGAAGCTTACTTTCCATGCGCTTGGAAGGCGCGCAGCCCGGAACTCCAGCGAATGTTCCCAGAGCTACACCGACGGCTGTGTCTTGAAGAAACTCTCTCCGCGATTTGCGTTTCATCGAGCAACTCTTCTATGAATGTACCCCTCGCAAGGTGCTTCTGTGGCACCTATCTGGCACTGGCAGCCAAAAGCACGGTGGTGACTTCTTTTGAAATAATTTCGTGATAGGCCTTTAGATTTGAGCGAGGCGGGCCGGCCCCAGGTGGTCGTTTGTTGGGATCGTGCAATTCGCGCCGATCACGGCCGCGGACGGCGTTGAGCCAGTGTTTCTCTTTGTCAGAAGCATCCACGTCACGACGTAGCGCAAATTCAATGTAGTCGAATTCGCTGAAAGCCAATTCCGCGAGAAACACGCGATCTACACATACACCGTCCCAGGTGGTCAGGTCGGGCAATGGAACGGGACCCATGCAGACCTGAAACAACTTTTCCTTCTGCTGCAGGTTAATCAACTTGATGGGGTACTCCAGCGTGACAGTCACGCCTCGGTGCCGATCGGTGTAGGTAGTGCGCCCATTCATCAGTTCGTCGGCGGCTGTGGCCTGGATGACCTCGTCTGAGGTACTCAGCTGCTTTGAACCTTCGATGGACCGAATTTCGATGGAATAGTCCGCAAACTGATCGTTCAATCTGCCCCTCTTCAGGTTTTGAGCTTCAGTAGACGGCCGACTCGAAATTGGCACGCTAAACTCTCGGCCAAAGACGGGACGAAATTCCCCATTGGGAATCTGAAACAAGTCGTCTTTGACGATCGTGAACTCCGTCCGGCAGGGACACAGCAAGAACAACTCTTCCTTGTGTCCGTTCTTCTCATTCGTAAGCGTGCAAATTGCCTCCAACTGAATGCGGACGCGATGCACCGCGCCCTCCCGCCCCACAAACCCTCCTGCATACTTGTAGTAAGGGTCTCGCCGCATCGGCTTGCTTTTCCAGGTGAAATAAGATCGTCCGAAATCGATCATGCCGATCCTCCAAAGGCCAGGGGCGTCTTCAAAGCGGGTCCCTTGTTAAGAGGCAAATCGTTGGGATTCAAGTCTGGAATTCTTGCCGTTTGAGCCTTGCTAGTCTTTCGGCAGGCACCGGACCCTATTGCGAGCGTATGTGGCAAGTGTGTCTTCGACCTGGTCACGGCTTAGCAACTTAGCTGCGACATCGGCGCAAGCGTGAAGTCGGCGGCGCTGCCGCGAACCGCCAAGAAGAGATTGGATCGTGCCGCCTTGTCAGTCAGTTCGCCTGAAGAATCTCTCGCTGCTTCATGGAAGATTCCATGTAACGGGCTTTTGCCTGGAGGTCGGGGATCGCCTGGGCGGCATAGTAAACAATAGCCACGGCCCGTCTCGAACGTTGGCTGAAGTTGGCGTCGGCTCGATGGATAGTGTCGCAGTGATGAGCCAGCAAATCTCCCGGGCGAACCACGGTCTTTACCTCATGAGCCTGATCCTGTGGACTCCAGTCGGCGATGCCCTGAGAGAAGCCCAGTACATTGGAGAGATTGTGCAGGCGCATTCCCTTCTTGTGCGAACCGGGGACATAACGGACACAGCCATTCTCTTCGTCTACTTCATCCAGAGCGAACCACAAAGTCAGAGCCTCGCTAGGAACCAAGGTGAAATAGTAACCATCCTGGTGGGGAGGCGTTTGCTTTCCAATGCCCGCAGGCTTGTTGAAATATTCGACTCCCTGAGCAATCGCTGGCATGCCCAGCAGTGCTTCGGCCAATTCCAGGTAGGTGTTCCGGCGCAGGAACTCGTCAAAGAAAGCATCATTGTTATGCATGAACTGCATTTGCTTGAGGGTTTCGGGACTGCCTTTGGTTTCGTAAAAGGCATCGGTGGGAGGCAGGCCGGGAACGATCTCTCCAATGTAGCGAGACAGGTTCCGTTCCAATTCGGCCACTTCTTGCAGGGAGAGAAAATCTCTGACAATCACGAATCCATCCCGGGCAAAGTCACTCTTATAAGATTCAAATTCCATGAAGTCTCCCTTTGTCATCCGTTCCAGTCCCATGACGTTATCGAACCATGAGGCAAACAAAACAGCTCTATAACCCCAAACGACAACTGACCGAAAAAGCAGTCGGTTCGGTTTAGACGTTATCTTGGTTCGTTTCAACTCACAGGCTCCATGGAAAGTTGAATAAGTCTTCGGGACCGCCGGCTCGCAATGCATAATTGTCTTCCAACCGAATGCCCCCTTGCAGCGCCTGGGTGTAGATGCCTGGCTCCAGGGTGAAGACATCCCCCTCTTCAAAAACGTCGTCAGTCCCGGGAATGATGCGAGGGGCCTCGTGACCGCGATGCCCCAATCCGTGTCCCGCGTGATGCCAGAAGCTCTTCTCAGTCAGAGGATGAGAATCCAGAAATTCCTTTACACCAGCGTAAACTGAACGCGCTGAGACTGCAGGTTTGACGAGGGACTCGGCCAATCGCACCGCATCCATCACCAGTTGCCAGGCCTCCTGCTGTTTCGCGGTGGGTTCACCCACCGCGAAAGTGCGGCACGTATCGGCAAAGTACAAGTCAACTGCGGGAAAAATGTCGAGGATATAGAGATCTCCGTGTTGAATCTTTCGCGAAGTGGGAGGGCCTCCCTCCTTGATTCCTCTTTCCCCGCAGGCAAAGTCGCCGGCAAACGTGATGCTGGTTCCAGCAGCTCGTGTAATTGCACTCAGCATTCCATTGTAAACATCGATCTCGGTCAGCCCGGGAGCGATGATGTCCCGCGCTGCCTGGTAGGCCACCGCACAATATTTCAAACTTTCCTTCACCCCGGCGATTTCGTCTTCCTCTTTTCTCTTGCGCAGTGCGAGTAGAACTTTGGAGGCATCCAGCAGTTGGATCCCAGGGAAACCATCGGCAACGATCTGCTCGTAGAGGCCAGCAGTGGTTCCTCGCTCCACAGCACAACGCTTTGCCGGTTGAAAGCTCTTCAAGAGTTCTTTCAAAAGCCGGGCAGCGTCATGCGCCGGCGAATCAATCGATCGTTCGACGGAGTATGTCTCCAACAAAACCTGCCGGTCGCAGAAGCCCAGGCCCTTGCTATTGGCAATAAGTGAGGTCCTGCCATCCGAGTCTTGAAGGAACAGCGTTGGGAAGTCCTTGGATCCCAGCATGCCCGAAAAGTAGTAAACCGTGCGGTAATCCGAGGTCATGAAAACATCCCATTGCTCTCTTTCCATCCACTTGAGCAGTCGACTCTGTCTGGCTTGGCAGCCTGGTTGGGTCAACACAGTTTCACCCCTTAGTTAGGATGTTGCGAAACGCAGAGCGCCGGCGAGACAGATCGGGAAATGGTCAATTCATTCAACGAGGAAATCGACGTTCGTGCGATAGCGGCGTTAGATGGGTACTGGAACATCGAGATGTTCTAGCACAGGGCGGACCACCTGTTCTGAATGGTCCAATGGGCAAATTGGGAAATGTGACCGATAACCAAAGGCGCTCTCGGGTCTTCGGCTTAAGAAGTTGACTTTTCGAAGTCGCTTGATGATCCTTCCTGAAGGCCATCCACAATGACCACCAGCCCTTCTTGTTCATTCACACTCAACGAATACCGCACCAAAATGACATGTCCGCCGCGTCGCGCATTCACTCTGGCCAAAGTGCGACCTCCGGCGTCGACAATTCTCCCCAGTTCCTGACCTTCAATCACTTTGTCCCAGAGTTCTACTAACGGAAGGAATAACCCTTTACAAGGTGCGGGATGATCTAGCTGGAGAAATCCTTCTTGTTCTGCCTGGCTGGCAGTTTCGCGGTAGAAACGCAGCGGTCGTCGAGGGTAATCTCCCGAAAGCATTCCGACCAGCCGCATTACGTTCTTGACGCCCTCTTTATAGCGCTCAACATCTCGGCGCAAGAGCCCCCCACTGCCGGTGGTTTCTGCATAGATAGCCGGGATACCAAACTCGGCAGCTTGGGACAGAGTCCGGCCAGGAAAAAGAGGCGTTCCCCAAACCAGGTCCCCACCGAAGGCACAGGCCATTCGCCGCTGCTGGCCTAAGATCCCAGGATCGCTACTCACGCCATAACCTGAAAGGAAGATCATGCGAAAAACACTTCCCGCACTATGCAGATCCACATAGTAGTTGCTGTGCTTCAACAGGTCCTGGCCGAAGCGAAAGGCAATCTGCTCGGTGACCGTGCCATTCGCCTTTCCCGGGAATGTTCGCGCGAGGTCCTGGTCATCGTATTTTCCGGCACGACGAGAAACACTCATTGCCGGTTCGTTCAACACTGGGACACCCAGCCAGGTTCCCTGGATTTCGGTGGGGGAAAGTTCTGCAAAAAGTTCCTGAACCGTTACAGGCCCTTCGTACTCGTCACCGTGAGTGGCGCCATTGACGAGGAGCACCGGGCCCTTGCCGATCCCTCGAACAAACATTAACGACAGCCCCCAGGCTGTTCCATCCGGCGCTTGGACAATCTGGAAGTCCAGAATGCCTTTCTCTCCGTGTTGTAGTCCTTCCGGGTCGAAAGTCTCCAACCTGGGTCGAGAACTTTTTTGGCTTTCGGTTAGAGGCAGCATGGAAATGCAAACGGATGAGATAACTTTCAGGCGTATTCAGACTAGGGCAACACAGCGAACTTGAAGCCCCAAATTCCGCTGACCTACACACCCTCGCGCAGCGAACGGATGCCTTGGATCAGGCTTTGCGCCTGATGCCTAACCATCACACTGACTTCAGAGCAAATGAAGAAATTGAACCCGCGATTGACCCAGAACCTGGCCTGCTCAACCGTTCCGATCACCATGCCACAGGGCTTGTTCAACTTGAGCGATTCGGCCCTCACCTGATCAATTGCTGCGACGACTTCGGGGTGGTCCGTCTGTGCCCAACGACCTAGATTGAGTGAAAGGTCGTACGGTCCCAGCATGGTGGCGTCAATCCAATCATGCGCTACGAGAGAAGCAAGCTGCTTGATTCCAGCCGGACTTTCAAACTGCGGCATGAGAAACAGAGCCGACTCGATCTCATCCCATCCGGCACGGTCAAGGCTGCGATTGGCCATGATGGATGGCCCACCCGGCCCGCGTTTACCCTTGGGAGGCAGGAAGACGGCGTCCAGCAAAGCGTCTATTTGTTCCTGCCGCTCCGTCCAAGGCAACATGAAACCGGCCGGCCCCATATCCAAATACTTCCGCAACAGGTGATAGAGCGTGGCTTCGGGGCGAATCAGCAAAGGGAGTTCCAACAGGCGAGCTGTTCGACAGAGTTCCTCAGCCTGCCGCAGGCTCGCCGAGCCGTGTTCCATATCGAGAACGACGAAATCCATCCCTTCTGATTTGAAAATCTCCAGGTAACCTGGCCAGAAATCCATCGTGAGCAGCGGACCAAGGGTGATGTGATTCTGACGGACCTTTGCTTTAAGAGATGAAGCAAGCATGAACTTAACTCCTGACGTTGCACTTGACGGGAACAGGATACCGGAAGCCTTTACTCGTTCCGATCCTCTGCTTTGCATGGACGACGAGTGCGAGTCTCAATCCATTTTTGCTCAGGCCCGGTGAGCCTGGAAGCGCATAGTCTGGAATGTTCGTCGCCAAGCGCATGCTATAGCGTTCTTCAGGTAATCACGAGTAAAATATTTTTGTCAAATACTCACAATATCCTCTAAACTAACGATTCACGTCAGGAGGACTCACATAGCAGATGGGCATCTTAGCGCAGTTCTCCCTCCAAGGGAAAATTGCTCTGGTCACTGCTGGAGCAGGTCCGCTTTTTGGCCGCAGCATCTCAGAAGGCCTGGCCGAGGCCGGAGCTACTTTGATTGTGGCTTCACGGTCTCTCGAGGCCAATCTGGAATTTGCGTCAGCGCTTCGACAGCGCGGCTACGAAGCTCACGGGATGGAGCTCGACATTACGGATGGCAATTCCATCCAGCATCTTCACGATGCGGTGATGGAGCAGTTCGGCCGGCTCGACGTTCTCGTGAACAGCGCCCTGGCTCGAGTGGGTGGTAGCTTTGAAACTCAGACCGCGGACGACTGGCTCTACAGTGCCAAACGCGACATGGTCGGGCTATTCACGATCTGCAAGGCCTTTGTTCCAAGAATGGTGAGTCAAGGCAGCGGATCGATTATTAACATTTCCAGTATCTATGGGGTCGTAGCAAACGATCCCACGCTGTATGAAGGCACCGACATGCTTCAGCCACCCCACTACAATTTCGTCAAAGCTGGAATGATCAATTTTACCCGGCACATTGCCAACTACTATGGCAAGCGCGGTGTGCGCGCCAACTGCATTTCACCCGGCGGCTTTTTTGCAGACCAACCATCGACGTTCGTCAGCAACTACAATAAGCGCGTTCCAATCGGACGGATGATGAACAACGAGGATATCAAAGGTGCCGTGGTTTTTCTGGCATCGGATGCCTCAGCCTACGTAACAGGAATCAATCTTTTGGTTGACGGTGGCTGGACGGCCCTCTGAGGCGCCGGATGCGACCGAGTATTGGAAGTAGAGCAGCTGCCCGTCAAAGTCCCATAAGTCGGTGAGTTAAGCCACGGCCTTTGCCCACGTTCGGGCTTACTGACTTGCGCCTCGCCTTGTTCAATAGCCGGGCAGTGAGGGAGGCCGGTCACCTTGACGGCCCGTCCATGGAGGGTTCCACTGGAAAGTTCGCAACGCGATTGGGTCAAGGTGCGGGGGCGCTTGCAGTCTTTCGTTCACCGCGCGGATTGCATGCAACTAATGCGCTCTTGAGATTTATAAAGCATGAAGGAGACTATGGCTCTTGCAAGATCGGCTGAATGGTTGGAGCGATCGCAGAAGGTGATGGCCGGTGGAGTGAGTAGTGATGTTCGGCGCTCTGAACTTCCGCACCCACTTTTTTTCCAGTCTGGAAAAGGCAGCCATCTTTATGACATCGACGGCAACGAATATATCGATTACGTCTTGGGACAAGGCCCGTTGTTGCTCGGCCACAGCCCTCGGCCCGTATTGGACGCTGTCCACAAGCAACTTGAGCAAGGTCTGGTCTATGCCGCTCAACATGAAGCCGAAACAGAGTTGGCGGAGCTCCTGACAGAGGTCATACCCTGCGCCGCGAAAGTGCGTTTCAATAGCACCGGCTCAGAAGCGGTCATCACGGCGCTGAGAATTGCCCGCGCCTATCGTAATCGACCCTTGGTCGTGAAATTCGAGGGCCAGTGGCACGGGTGGTATGACAGCCTGTTCATTTCCACCTCACCCTCACTTGAACAAGCGGGACCTGGCGAATTACCCACGCCGGTTCTGCCAAGCCAGGGACAAGTACGGAATGCTGCCGAGAACGTCATTGTCATGCCCTGGAACAATTTGGCGTTATTGGAGGATCTCTTCCGGCATCGGGGTAACGAGATTGCTGCCGTTATCACTGAGCCCATGATGTGCAACTCAGGCTCGATTGCTCCAGTACCTGGATTCCTGGAAGGTTTGCGGCAACTCTGCTACCGCTACGAAATCACCCTGATCTTTGATGAGGTAATCACCGGCTTTCGGCTGGCGCTGGGGGGAGCCCAGGAAGCGTTTGGCGTCGTGCCAGATCTCGCGACCTATGCCAAGGGCATCGCGAGTGGATTCACCCTGAGTGCCGTGGTCGGGAAGGCCGAATGGATGGATTTGATTTCTTGTGGAAAGGTGGTCCATGCAGGAACCTACAATAGCAACCCGATAGTCATCGCCGCAGGACTGGCCACGGTGCGCCACTTGAAGGAGAATAGGGCGACAATATATCCGTGGCTGTATCAAATGGGCGATCGCCTTCGCGATGGATTGCGGAACAGCTTCAAGAAAGCGGGACTACCGGCTCTCGTTGGTGGACTCGGTCCGGTGGTTCAAGTCAGCCTCACCAAGACAACGATGCTGAGGGACTATCGCGATTGGATTCGCCGGGACACCGCCAGCTATCATCGGCTCGTGGCAGAATTGGTACCGTTGGGCGTGAGGACCATCACTCGGGGTACCTGGTATCTCTCCGCCGCCCACACCGAAGAAGATGTCCAGTTCACGGTGGAGAGGGTAGACTCTGCGCTGAAGCAGGGAGGCTAACGGGTTCTCTGCCAGACTTCGCGCTCGGATTCTGCAGTTCCCTCTGTGTTTTCACAAATAGGTTTCAACATTCAACCTGCATCTTCACGGATCCAATCATGCCAACTAATGTAAAAGATCGATCAACAAAAAAGCTTTCCGAACAAATCTATGAGCTGATGCGGAAAGACATTATCGAATGTACTCTGGAGCCGGGGGAGTTGCTGGAAGAAACGGTAATCACAGAACGCTACCAAATCGGTCGAACACCTTTTCGGGAAGCGTGCCACTGGCTGGAGGCCGAAGGTCTGATCGAAATCATTCCGCATCGCGGCTGTTTCGTCGGTTCCTTCTCCAACAAGGATATCAACGATCTGTTTGAACTTCGGATGATCGTGGAACCACAGGTAGCCGAATTGGCCTGCCTGCGCAGCCATGCGGCACAATTGCAGATACTGGAGAAGAACATCGCTGAAGCCCAGCGTCTGACGAAGTCAAAGCGTCCGAACACCAATCCGAATATCAACTGGAACAGTATGGGATTCCACGTCGAACTGGCCAAACTGACTCAAAATCAAGAACTCCAAAATGTCATCGAGGCGATTCATACCAAGTTGATGCGGATCGTCATGTTCACGGCCCGGCGCACTCCGGAGAACTTTCCCTTCAATGCCATCCATCCGGAGATCTACGAAGCCGTCCGTGCTGGGAAAGCTGCCGATGCCCGCAAAGCCATGATCAAGGACGTCGAAAGCGCCCGAAAATGGATCAGCGATTTCGGACGATGACTCGTTGCCGACAACCGCGGACTCCCGGCGGCTCCCGCAGCTTCAGTCGGCCCCTTTTTGAGCTTGAACTTCTTCTCTTTTTGATATTTACTAAACACATTATAAATATATTGTGTGAATATCAACATGCGCCAATCTTGGACGGAGCTCGATGTGGAGATACCTAAGTAGTTTGCCCGTGAAACGCCCCGCCAGTATCGCCACGTTGGGGGAAGGAAATACTGCGTTGGTTCCCAGTTTGCGTCTGGGATCGACTCTGGGATTGAAGCAGCTTTGGTTTAAGCTCGAAAGCCAGAATCCCACAGGGTCGTTCAAAGATCGATTTGCAAGCCTGGCAATCTCGTTGATGCGAGAGGAGGGCCGGACCAAGATACTGGCTACCTCTTCAGGGAATACCGGCTCGGCACTGGCGGCGTACGCAGCCCGTTTTGGTCTCGACCTGGAGTTGTATGTGCTCGAAAATGCGCCCGAGGAAAAGCTGCTTCAGTGTCTGGCCTTCGGAGCCCGAATCTTCAAAGTCAGGAACTTCGGCATTTCGCAACAAGCGACTAATGCGGTGTTTCGCCGACTCCAGGATCGAGCCCGCACCCAAAAGTCGACACTCTTGGTCTCGGCGGTGTGCATTAGCCCGCGCGAAATGGAGGGCGTGAAAACGATTGCCCTAGAGGTCTGCCAGCAACTCGAGTCCTCTCCAGATCACGTCTTCATTCCCGTAGGGGGAGGGGGACTCTTTGTGGAGTGTTATCGCGGTTTCGCGGAAGCCTTCGAGAAAAAGACGCTCTCAAAGATGCCGCGGTTGCACGCAGTCCAGCCAGACGGCTGTGCCACAGTGGTTGGCCCGTTGGCTCTAGGTCGTCGCCAGGCCGAACCCGTTACTTGCACCAGCCAGATCTCAGGATTGCAGGTCGCCAGCATTCTGGATGCACAGGAGGTCATGGATCGGATCATCCAAACCGGGGGCAGCGGGCAGATGGTTTCGGATGCGTCTGTGTTTTGTTGGCAGAGACGAATGGTCCGCGAAGAAGGAATCTACACCGAACCCGCTGGCGCCACGGCTCTGGCTGGCCTGGCGGCGGCTGTTGAGAAGGGGCTGATTCAGCCCGACGAGCGAGTGGTTTGTCTCGTGACTGGCAATGGCTTCAAAGATCTGAAGTCCATTGAGGGAATTGTTGGAAGCTCGCCGATTCCCCTCATAGAGGGCAATGAGATTTGAAGAGAGAGAATCCTTCCACGAAAGGTGAGATTTCACCAATGAGCAATGCCAGCATTGTCACGGTGGACTGGGCAACTCTTTCGCTGGGTGAGCGAATTCGTTACGTTGAAGTCGAGGGTTACGTGGTTCTGCCCAACCTGTTGTCGGGCGAGCACATCGCACGGCTCAAGGCTCAAACAGCCAAGCTTGAAACCAAACCCGTGGACTATAGCGTTCACCAGCAAGTAAGGCCCAATATACAGTTTGAAGGAGGCGCGATCACCGAACTGGCTACCCATTCGCCAGCGATTTCGTTTCTCAAAGAACTGATGGGGGAACAGATTATCTTGATGTCCTATGCCTATGCGCGTTCTGAACCAGGACATCCCGGTATCAGTCTTCATACAGATGGGCAGCCCTATGGTTCCAAGATCTTTGGATTCGAAGGTAGCTGTCCCTGGTTGGTCAGAGTCTTGTATTATCTGGATGAACTGACGCCGGAGGTTTCTCCGTTTCGAGTCGTACCAGGCTCACACCTGTCGATGCATGCAGATGCCAATCCGTACAAGCGATATGAATCACATCCCGAAGAGCGAATGGTCCCGGTGAAGGCGGGTTCGGCCGTTCTCATCAATCATCGTGTCTTTCATGGAAACTTTCCGAACACCGGCACCCGGTCTCGGGAGATGCTGGCAATCGCCTACCGGCCAGCCTGGGCAAGCCCTGTGTCGGAAGTTGCTGTTTGGAATCAGGAAGACATAGACCGCTTGCCTGAATCGGTTCGATCCGTGTTCGGAGATCGCAATACGCGACACTGGGATTTCGGTGGAGGAAACAAACCCCCGAATATGGCGAAGGTCGCACCTGGAATCAATCCGAGCCGTTGGACCCGCAACTAACTTGAGTAGCTAACTCAAGCGCCTAACCTTGAGGTGCGTGCAACGTCAACCAAGTCATGAGACTTCAGGATCGAGTAGCCCTCATTACCGGTGGCGGCACTGGCATTGGCAAGGGCATTGCCCGGCGTTTTCTCGAAGAGGGCGCCAAGGTCATGTTGGCCCAGCGCCGGCTGCCCGTCGTCGAGGAAACTGCCCGCCAATTGGATCCGACAGGTTTTAGAGCCAAGGCCACCGCTTGCGATGTATCCTCGCGACAGCAGGTGCAGAGGCTGGTCCAAACAACGATTGACCAGTTCGGTCAGATCGACATCCTGATCAACAACGCCGCCATCACAGGAATGCCCGCCGTCTCCCCCTTCCTGGAATGCTCCGACAGGACCTGGGACACGGTGCTAAACGTAAATCTGAAAGGTGCATTCCTCTGTTCGCAAGAGGCAGGACGTTACATGGTGAGTCGGAAACGAGGAGTCATCCTCAACATTTCCTCGGTCGGAGCTTTCGCCGCCCAGCAGTTGGCTGCGGCCTATTGCGCCAGCAAAGCCGGTATGGAGGGCTTGACCAAAACCATGGCTCTGGAACTGGCAGTTCACGGTGTCCGGGTAAATGGGATTGCGCCGGGCGACATTGTCGTCGAGAAGAACCAGGATGTCGTTGAAGATCTGACTCGCGCAGGAGTTGATCGCGCCTACTTGCGGAAGACCCCGTTGGGCCGTCGTGGTTTGCCCGAAGAAATCGGCGCTGCTGCCGCATTTCTGGCTTCGGATGACGCCAGCTTTGTTCACGGGACGACGTTGATTGTCGATGGCGGGTTCTTGATTTATTAACTGATCTTCAAGATCGCCAGTGAGCTAGCCCGCCGGGACACTCCGCCCCGCTATCGAGCCCGGCCTTGTTCTGCCTCGAATCGGAAATTGGACTAAGGAGGTAAAGTCTGATGCCCAAAGGAACTCAGCGATGGTTGGTGCTCGCCGTTGTATTCTTGCTTTGGCCGCTGGCTGAGGTGGAATCCGTTGCCAAGATTACCCGGAGAACGCCCCAGATCCTAACCCAGATCGTTGCCTCAGCAACCCCGGACAACCCGCGCCATTCCGAAGGTTCAATGGTCCGGCTGAAGGATGGACGCATTCTCTTCGCCTACACTGAATACTACGGAGGCGAGTCGGAAGATCATTCACCGGCAAAAATTGTTGGGACCTATACCTCGGATCACGGCCGCACCTGGTCACCCAGGTTCACGTTGCTGGAAAACATCGCGCGTGAAAATGTGATGTCCGTGACACTGTTGAGGCTGCAATCCGGGGAAATCGCCTTTTTTTACCTTCACAAGAATTCGAGTTCGGATCTCAAGGCCTATATCAAACTCTCACGAGACGAAGCCCAGAGCTGGGGCGCACCGGTTTGTGTGACTCCAGCGGACGGCTATCACGTGATGAACAACGACCGGGCCATTCAACTCAAGTCGGGACGGCTGTTGGTGCCCGTAGCTTCTTCTCCCGATTTCCGGAAACTCGATCACTGGGTTTCTTCCGTCCACTACTCCGACGACCTCGGAAAGACTTGGAAGAAATCCAAGTCCGAAATCGATCTACCCAAGCGCGGTGCCATGGAGCCAGGCCTAGTTGAGCTCCGCGACGGCTCGGTGATGATGATCATTCGAACTCAGATGGGTTCAGTCTATAGGTCCTGCTCACGTGACGGAGGCGTGACGTGGACGGCTGGAGAATCCATGGGCCTGGTCGCTCCCGTGGCACCGGCCACGATCTCGCGGATTCCCAAAACTGGGGATTTGCTGATTGTCTGGAACAATGCTCCCGACAAACGCACTCCGTTGACAACGGCAGTCTCCAAAGATGAGGGCAAGACTTGGCAAAGCATTCAAAATCTGGAATGCGATCCTCGTTTCGCCTATGCCTACACCAGCATTCTCTTCGATGGCGATTGGGCCCTTCTATCCTACTGGGTGCATCAGCGCACCCCAGAAGGACATCTGATTTCCATGAAGATCGCAGCAATGGAAGTCGACTGGTTTTATCAATGAAGCGGTCCCCTCCTTTCTAGTGGATTCGGCGTGGAGAACCTGATGCGAAAGACCCTTTCCATTCTTCTATTCCTACTGGCTGGAGCCTCTGTGACATCCTCAACCCATTCAAAGCTTCGATGGACGCAGGGCAAGGATCTTTTGTTACCCAAAGGCGGCTATGGATCTGAATTCCTTGATGGGAAGCTGGTTCTGGCCGGCGGCACACATTGGAAGGATGACAAGAAGCTGTGGCTTGACGAAGTGGTCGCCTATGATCCCGAAGGGGACAGGTGGGAAACCCTGACGCCACTTCCAAAACCACTGGCCTACGGAGCCTCGGCCAGTCAAGATGGGGTTTTCTATTTTGTGGGTGGGGCGGGACCAGAAAGCGCAGAACGGGCCGGCTATCGGTTGAGGAAGCAGGATGGAAAGTATCGGTGGGAGCAGTTCACGACGTTGCCGATGGATCGATGCTATTCCAAAGCCGCTATCCTCAAGAATGAGTTGTTCCTGGTCGGGGGTGGCGATAGCGTCGCCGACCTGTCTACCGCATCGTCGATACTGCTGTCTGCATCACTGTTGGAACAGAAGCCCATATGGAAGACCCGGAGGCCGATACCCGGTGAGGGAAGAGCAGTTTTTGCGGCTGCGACCTGCGGCGGGCAGCTCTATGTTTTCGGTGGCTGCAACGCTGATGCTGGCGGGGTCCGCAACCTTGCCTCGGCTTATCGGTACGATCCAACGCTCGACCGCTGGAGCCGTTTGAAAGATACACCCGCCCCGGTGCGCGCGTGGAGTGCCAGTTCGCCCGACAAACGTTACATATTCTTGTTTGCCGGATACTCGAGTCCGACGCCTTCGGATCCCACCATTCCGAAGGATGGGCAGTTCGAGAAGAGAGTCTATCGTTACGACACAGTCAACGACGCTTACGTGGAAGTGTCTCCTTTGCCTTATGCGAATGCCGATATTTCGTTCCACTTTTTCAAAAGTGTCGCCTACGGAGCTGGTGGAGAGCCGAAAGGAAAGGCCCGCTCGCCTTGGACGTTCATTGGAGAGTTCTAGCAGGATGCTGAAAAACCCGACAGAAATGGGTCTCGGAGTCGAAACCGGTCGTCTCGCAAAAGCGTCTTAATAGCATCAGTAAATAGTTTGCGAGGAGCGACCGAATGCGCGGAGACGAC
>Ga0187893_10004334_pt1 | contig 27214 bp, 23 predicted proteins | sample MA1701074metaG_FD_139574 | JGI IMG/M metagenome (GOLD analysis project Ga0187893, IMG submission 139574) | White microbial mat communities from a basaltic lava cave in the Kipuka Kanohina Cave System on the Island of Hawaii, USA - MA170107-4 metaG ... | reverse complement strand
TCACAGAAATTCCCCAAATTGGAGGGACGCGCTCTGTCGCGTCTCCCGCTTCGCGGGACGGTCACGACGGAGCGTGACCCTCCAACTCGCTCTGCGTCAATCTTCTGAATCACAATGGGGAAGTTCTGGGTTGGTCATTGGCGCTTCGTCATTCTTTAGGCATTAGGATTTAGTCATTCGTCATTTCTGCCTGCGAAAGCTTTCTGCCAACGCAATCGCCTTCAACATCCCCATCGCCTTGTTGACGGTCTCCTGAAATTCCTTTTTCGGGTCGCTGTCGGCAACAAGCCCCGCGCCCGTTTGCACATACGCTTTACCGTCTTTCAGCAACACTGTGCGAATTGTAATCGTCGAGTCAAGGTTGCCCGAAAAACTGAAATACCCGACCGCGCCCGCGTATGGTCCGCGCTGCGTCCGCTCCAGTTCGGAAATGATTTGCATGGCGCGGACTTTGGGCGCGCCGCTGACCGTGCCCGCGGGAAACGTGGCGCGAATCAAATCGTAAATCGTCTTACCCTTCTGCAAATTTCCCTTCACGTCGCTGACAATGTGCATCACATGGCTGTATCGCTCGATGACCATCAGTTCGGGCGCGTGCACGCTCCCGAAATCGCAAACGCGCCCGATGTCGTTGCGCGCGAGGTCAACGAGCATGATGTGTTCGGCGCGCTCCTTCGCGTCGGCGAGCAACTCTTTTTCGAGCGCGCGGTCGTCGTCGGGACTGGTTGCGCGGCGGCGCGTGCCCGCAATCGGACGCACCTCGACCACGCCGTCCTCGCAGCGGACGTGAACTTCGGGCGAACTTCCGACGAGCGCAATGCCGCGCGGATTGTGCGGCAGCGCGCCTGTCTCGATGAGGAACATATAGGGCGAGGGGTTCACCGAACGCAGCGCGCGGAAAATGTCGAGTGCCGATGATTTGACGGGTGTCTCGAACCGCTGGCTCAACACCGTCTGGATGGTGTCGCCTGCCTGAATGAATTTCTTCGCCGCTTCCACGCCCGCGCAATATTTCTGCGGCGTCGTGTTGGATTTGAATTTGGGAAGCGGCACATCGCGCTGAAATTGCAACAGACGCTTGGAGGTCGGACGCTTCAATTGGCGCAGGATTTGTTCGATTTTGGCAACGGCGCGGTCGTAAGCAACAGCAGGATTGGCATTTTGCTTGTCCGTTTTTCGAGACGATGCAACGGACAAGCTGGAAGCTTGTCCCACCATGGTGTTCGCGACGATTTTGATGGTTTGCGCGGCGCGGTCGAAAATCAGGATGGTGTCGGCAACAACGAAAAACATTTCGGGAGTGTCGAGTGCACTGTGCGAGGGCTTCGAGACGGACGGTTCTACGCGATGAACAAACTCGTATCCGAGAAAACCGACTGCGCCGCCCGTAAACCGCGGCAAACCAGCGACTGTCACAGGCTCAAATCGGCGCATGATTTTTTCGAGCGATTCGAGGGGGTCGCGTTTGAACGATTCGCGACGCGTTTTGCCGTCCTCGGTGATGACGATTTCATCACCTTCGCTGCGCAGGACAAGTCGCGGGTTCACGCCAACGAAGGAATAACGCCCGACGCGCTCGCCGCCTTCGATGGATTCGAGCAGGAATGACGGCGTGCCGCGCGGATTGGCGGCGCGCAGTTTTTCATAGGCGGAAACGGGCGTCTCCGTGTCGGCGAGAATCTCGGCGTAAACGGGGATGAGGTTTCCCTGGCGCGCGAGTTTGAGGAATTCGGATTTGGTGGGGGTGAACATTGAGCGCGAATGTTTTAGCCACAAAAAGGCTCAAAAGGCACAAAAAAGAATTCTTTGTGGGAGCGATTTTCAATCGCGACTAATGCCGACAGAGTCGCGAATACAATTCGCTCCCATGAGTTTTGCGAGGCGCTCTAAGTGAGACCACAGGCGGAGACGCCTGTGCCACCAATTCTTCTACTTCTTCCCGTAGATTTTTTCTGGCTCAACGAGGCGCGGTTCGGTGAGGTTCACGTTGTCCCCTTCGATGCTGCGGAAGAAACAACTTTTGTATCCCTCGTGGCACGCCGCGCCGATTTGCTCAACTTCGATGAGCACGCAATCGCCGTCGCAATCGAAGGAAATGTTTTTGACATGCTGGATGTGACCGCTGGTTTCGCCTTTGAGCCAGAATTTCTGGCGCGAGCGCGACCAGAACCACGTCTTTTTCGTCTCGATGGTTTTGGCGAGCGATTCGCGGTTCATCCACGCCATCATCAGCACGCGCCCCGTGCCGCTTTCCTGGATGATGGCGGGGATGAGACCGTTGCTGTCGAATTTAAGTTGGTTAAAAATTTCCATCGTTGTCGCTGCGTTTCTATGAAACGCAGATTGATTTGATTGATCAACGGCGCTTCACAGAAGCGCCGCTACACCGTCCTGACTTGGATGCCGCGCTCCTGTAAAAATTTCTTCACATCCGCGACAGTGTATTCGCCGAAATGAAAAATGCTAGCGGCAAGAACGGCGTCGGCTTTGCCTTTGGTCAACACGTCCGCCATGTGCTCCAATTTTCCCGCGCCGCCGCTGGCGATGACGGGGATGGTGACGGTTTCGCTGACCGCGCGATTCAATTCGATGTCGTAGCCCGCTTTCGTGCCGTCGGCATCCATTGAAGTGAGCAAAATTTCTCCCGCACCTAACGACTCTGCGCGTTTCGCCCATTCGACCGCATCCAGTTCGGTGGGAGTGCGTCCACCGTGGATGAAGACTTGCCACGAAGGAATGGGAGAATGGGCGAATGGGGGAATGGGAGAACGGCGGCGAGCATCTATCGCTACGACGACGCATTGGTTGCCGAAACGTTCTGCGCCAGCGCGGATGAGGTCGGGATTTTGAACGGCACTCGTGTTGATGGAAACTTTGTCCGCGCCCGCCTTCAACATCGCGCGCAGATCTTCCACGCTGCGGATGCCGCCGCCGACGGTGAGCGGCATGAAACATTCGTTCGCCGTGCGCTCGACCACATCAATCATCGTCTTGCGATTGTCCGAACTCGCGGTGATGTCCAGAAACACCAATTCATCCGCGCCCTGTCGGTCGTATTCTTTGGCGCACTCGACGGGGTCGCCCGCGTCGCGCAGATTGACGAACTTGGTGCCTTTGACGACGCGCCCCTTGTCCACGTCGAGGCAGGGAATGATGCGTTTGGCGAGCATGGGAGAAGCTGGAAAGTGCCGACTCTCAGAGTCAGCTTGCATTAACTTTGCGGGCGCAACTGCGGAAACAAAATCACGTCGCGGATGCTTTCTGCGCCCGTGAGCATCATGGTGAGGCGGTCAATGCCCATGCCCATCCCGCCCGCGGGCGGCATCGCGTGTTCCAGCGCGGTGAGGAAATCCTCGTCCATTTTTTCCTCGTGTCCCGCCGCTTGATGCAGGAAACGCTCGCGCTGCACGACGGGGTCGTTGAGTTCGGAATAGGCGGGCGAAAGCTCTTGTCCGTTCACGACCAACTCAAATACGTCCACGCAGCCAGCGAACTTCTTCGACGGTTTGGCGAGCAGAATCAATTCCTGCGGCAGATGCGTCACGAACGTGGGCTGGATGAGCGTCGGCTCGATGGTTTTCTCGAAAACCTGATTTGTCACTTTGTAGTCGGGTGTGTCCTTCGGTAAATCGAAGCCGACGAGTTTTGATGCGCGGGCGCGCCGTTCCTCTGCGGAAACGGTGAACCAATCTTTGCCGTGACGTTCTTCGACAATCTCCCAATACGTCACGCGCCGCCACGGAGGGGTCAGGTCAATAACAGCGGAGGGATGAGGGATGAGACCTGAGACCTGAGGGGACGGACTCCGAGACTCAGGTTTCAGGTTTCCGCCCTCTGCCCTTGGTATTTTCAACGTCCCGCACACGTTCTGCGCCACGGTCGTCACGAGACTTTCCACCAACTCCATCATCGTCTCGAAATCGCCGTATGCCTGATACGCTTCCAGCATCGTGAATTCGGGATTGTGCTTCCGCGAAATCCCCTCGTTGCGGAAGTTGCGGTTCAACTCATACACGCGCTCGAACCCGCCCACGAGCAACCGCTTCAAATAAAGCTCAGGCGCGATGCGCATATACAAATCAATGCCGAGCGCCTTGTGATGCGTCTTGAACGGCTCCGCCGCCGCGCCGCCTGGCACCGACTGCATCATCGGCGTCTCGACTTCCATGAAGCCGCGTCCGTTCAGGAATTTCCGCACTTCGCCGACAATCTGCGAGCGTTTGCGGAACAAGTCGCGCGCCGCGTCGTCCTCGATGAGATGCAGATACCGCTGCCGATACCGCGTCTCCACGTCCTGAATCCCGAAATGCTCCTTTGCCAGCGGGCGCAACGACTTTGACAACACCGTGAACCGCTCCACCTTCACCGAGATTTGCCCCGTCTTGGTTTTGAACAGATGCCCGCTCACGCCGAGAATATCGCCGAGGTCAACGAGCCGTTTGAAGATGTCGAACTGCTCCTCGCCCAACGCCGCTTGCTGCACGAAAAGCTGAATGCGCCCGACGCCGTCCTTCAAATCCGCGAACTGTGACTTCCCCATGTCCCGCCGCGACATGATGCGCCCCGCCAGCGTCACCGCGCGTCCCTCGACAAAATTCGCCGTCGCTTCCGAAGCCGATTCCGTCACCTCAAAGCGTCCGCCAAACGGCTCGACACCGCGTTTGCGCAATTCTTCCGCCTTCTGTTTGCGCAAAAGAAATTGTTCGTTGGTTTCCTCAGACATAAAACGCGGCGAGTATGGCGAGGCACGGAGAGGGGGGCAAGCGAAGAGTGGGTGCAACAGAAATTCCCCAAATTGGAGGGACGCGCTCTGTCGCGTCTCCCGCTTCGCGGGACGGTCACGACGGAGCGTGACCCTCCAACTCGCTCTGCGTCAATCTTCTGAATCAAAAATGGGGAATGTCTGAGGGCGGCGACGGCAAGGTGACGCATTTGATTCTGCATCAGGGCGGCGACCGCGAAGCGAAGAAGATCAAGTAATCCGCGCGCGTCACGAACGGCGTTTCGACACGCGGTTGGCGACGGCGTGGCACTGGCGTTTCAATTCACGCGCTGTCTCTGCTACATCGGCGGCGCACAGAACGTCGGAGACGACGGCAATGCCGCGCGCGCCCGCGGCGAAAACCTTGTCCGCGTTGTTGCGCGTGACGCCGCCGATGGCGAAAAACGGGAGGCGCGTGTTGGCTGCAACTTGAGTAACAAGTTTCAGCCCGACGGGTTTCGCCTTCGGTTTTGTGGCGGTCGGGAAAACGGGGCCGACGCCGATGTAATCCGCGCCGCGTTTTTCTGCGTCCAACGCCTGCGCGAGCGAATGCGTGGAGACGCCGAGGATGGCTCGCGCGCCGAGGATGGCTCGCGCGGCGGTGACACTGGCGCGCTGCAAATCCTCCTGTCCGAGATGGACGCCGTGCGCGCCGCTGAGCCGCGCGATTTCAGTGGAATCATTGACGATGAAAATGACGTTCGCCGCGCCCGCGAGTCGCGCGAGTTGGCGCGCCAGTTCGAGCGTCGCGCGGAGGTCGCCGCGCTTGTCGCGTAATTGCACGATGTCCGCGCCGCCCGCGATGAGTTGGCGCATTGTTTGGAGCGGGTCGCGATGACGCAGGTAGCTGGTGTCAATAAACGCGTAGAGGCGGGAATCTCGGAGACGCATGGGTTGAAAACTCCACTCGCTCACGCTCGTGGCTACGAGGATGTCTGGGGCTGCGTGGTGAGGATTTTGGTGACGTTAAGCTCGACGGCTTCGACTTTTTCGATGCCGAGGTCCGCCTGGAGCGCGACGCGGACTTTTTCGCTGACGCTTTGCGCGAGCGGCGGGATGGGGACGGGCTGCTGGAGCGAGACGCTGATGACGACGCGGATGCCTTCGCCGCTGGGCGCGACGCGCGGGGCGATGTCGGTGATGGCGGGGATGTCGGCGGTGATGCGGCGGACGAAATCCTCGATGGCGCCGACGGTGATGCTGGCGCCTTCCTTGCCGACGAGGGAAATCCGCTTGGCGTCTGCGCGAAACTTGAGTTTTATGACGAAGTAAAGGACGCCGAGCGCGATGAGGAATGAACCGCTGATGAAGGCGAGCGCGTGGCGCGACAGTTCGTAGAAATAACCCGAGACCGTGACGTTGAACGCGGCGATGAGCAGGAGGAACCCGATGAGCATCGCGGCGGCTGGAAACAGGCAATCAAGCAGTTGGCGGAGTTCTTTCACGGGGCGGATTGTAATTGGAGGGATGCGAATCTGCGAGGGAGAACGCGAAGCCAGAATTTTGGCGGCGTGGTTTCGCGAAGGCGAGTTGTAGGGCGGGAATGCCCCGACGAAGGAGGAGTTTCCCGCCGAAGATCAGTGGTGTGGAGGCTTACAGCGCACCCAACGGCGCGAAACCCATCCCTTCGCAGACTGCGGGATGGGCATTCGCACCCTACAAATCAGATTCAGACACCCTGCATCGTGCCGCGTGAGGCTGCCATGAACGTCTCGACGAAGTTGGTCGAATAACGCCCGCGACGGAAGTTCAAGTCCTTGAGCACCATCTTCTGGAACGGAATCGTCGTCTTGATGCCGCGAATGATGAATTCGTCGAGCGCGCGGCTCATGCGGTCGAGCGCGGTCTTGCGGTCGGGACCGATAGCGATGACTTTGGCGATAAGCGAGTCGTAATAGGGAGGAATGGTGTAACCACCGTAACAATGCGAGTCCACGCGCACGCCGTAGCCGCCTGGGGCGTAGTAGAGATCAATTTTGCCTGGAGACGGGGCGAAGTTGTTGAACGGGTCTTCGGCGTTGATGCGGCATTCGATGGCGTAAGTCTTGCCGATGCGGGCGTCTATGTCGCCTTGCTTGAAGGGAAGTTCTTCGCCCGCAGCGATGCGGATTTGCTCCTTCACAATGTCCACCTTGGTGATTTCCTCGGTGACGGGATGTTCCACCTGCACGCGGGTGTTCATTTCGATGAAATAAAAATTGCCTCGGTCGTCCACGATGAACTCGATGGTGCCCGCGTTGACGTATTTGATGGTTTCGGCGGCGCGGACGGCGGCTTTGCAGATGTCGCGGCGCAAATTCTTGTGCTCCTTCATCTGCATCAGGGGCGACGGCGATTCTTCAATGAGTTTCTGGTGGCGGCGCTGGATGGAGCAGTCGCGTTCGCCGAGGTGCAGCACCTTGCGTCCGTCGGAAAGAATCTGGATTTCGATGTGGTGCGGGTTCTCGACGTATTTTTCCAGATACACGCCCGCGTCGCCGAACGCCGCCTGCCCTTCGGTCTGCGCCGCGTGGAACGCCTTGATGAGTGTGCCTTCGTTGTGGGCGACGCGCAGCCCGCGTCCGCCCCCGCCCGATTGCGCTTTCATGATGACGGGGTAACCGATTTCACGCGCCCACTTCTTTGCGTCGTCCTCGCTGGTGACGGGACCGTCGCTGCCAGGGACGACGGGGACTTTGGCTTTCTTGACGGTGTTGCGCGCGGCGATTTTATCGCCCATCGCGCGAATGTTGGCGGCGGTCGGCCCGATGAACTTGATGTTGCAGCTTTCGCAGACCTCCGCGAAATGCGCGTTTTCCGAGAGGAATCCGTAGCCAGGATGGATCGCCTCCACGTCACCCAGTTCGGCGGCGCTGATGATGCGGTCAATCTTGAGATAACTCTCGCCGCTGCGGGGCGGACCGATGCAGACCGCCTCATCGGCAAGCTGGACGTGGAGCGAGTCGGCGTCCGCCTGCGAATAGACGGCGACGGTGCGGATGCCCATTTCCTTGCAGGCGCGGATGACGCGCAATGCGATTTCGCTGCGATTGGCTATCAGGATTTTTTCAAACATGAGCGATAAAGGGACGCCGCGACTGGAACGCAAGAGTTGGCGCGTTCACGCGACCTGGACGCGGAACAGGGGCTGCCCGAACTCGACGGGTTTGCCGTTTTCGACAAGCACCTCGGTGACGACGCCTTTGATTTCGGCTTTGATCTCATTCATCACCTTCATCGCCTCGATGATGCAAACGACGGTGTTGGTCTCGACCTTGTCGCCGACCTTGACGAACGGCGGCTGGTCGGGCGCGGGCGAGAGATAGAAAGTGCCCACCATCGGCGAGAGGATGTCCTTGGTGTTGACACGCGGCGCGGCTGGGGCAGGAGCAGCAGGCGCAGAAGCGGGCGCCGAGGCTGGAGCAGCGCTGGGCGCGGGGGGGGAAACCATGACGGACGGCGCAGCCTGGGCTGCTTCGACGCCGCCTCGTTTGATGCGAACCTTGAAATCGCCGTTCTCAAGCTCGAACTCCCGAAGGTCGTTCTGCTTCATCAACCTGATGATTTCCTTGATGTTGTCCAGTTCCACAAGCGCCTCCTGTGTTTGGCTCCGCCAGGACGCGCGGAAGGCGTCTGACGAACGCGGGCGGAGTCTATCAAGCGTGGCAAGCGGTGTTCAACGGTTTTTTCGAAGGCAGGGAAGCCTCGGGCGTATCTTGACACTGTAGCCGATGGCAGTTGATGAAAAGCCGCTCAACGGATTTGTAGGGCGCGAATGCCCCGCTGCGGGGTTTCGCGCCGCCGTCTGCCTTCGGGGCGCCGTCAAGGCAAAAGGACACGGCGCGAAACCCAGCCCTCCGCAGACTGCGGGCGGGGCATTCGCGCCCTACAACCACGCGGTATCGCTTTGCATGGCTACAGTATCAAGATGCGCCCGGAAGCCTCAGGGCTTGAGTGGGAAAGGACAAAAAAAGGACGTAATGAACCAAAACGATGCGAATGGGGCTTCGTCGTTTGCTCCCTTGAGTCCTTTCAGTCCTTTGAGAACTTCGACACTACTTCTTTAGATGCCTGTCCAGAAACTCAAGGCTCACCCGACGGCACGTTGAGAAGTCCTTCTTGTCCGCCTCGCTGCCCGCTTTGCGCTCGGAAGCGTGCCAGCCGCCGCTCAATTCGTGGAACTCGACTTCCACCCCCGCCGTTTTCAGGGCGTCGTGGAGCTTCTCGGACTGGGAAAACGGCACCACCTGATCCTTGCGGGTGTGAAACAACAGCACAGGCGGATCGTTGGAGTCCACGTAGTGGATGGGCGACGCCTTGCGGGCGTGTTCCGAAGCCGAATCAGGCGTGCCGAGCATCCCCAGAAAAATCAGCGGCGCGCCCTTGTTGATCGAATACGCCTGCGCGTCGGTGATGTCGGTGAGGGGATACCGCGCCACAATCGCCAGCACCGCGCTCGACTGTTCCTGGTTGCCGCCGTTTCCCTCGAACCCGTCCTTTGGCTGTGTCAGCCCCGTCATCAACGACGCCCAACCGCCCATCGAATCGCCGTAAAGCGCGCCGCGCGTCGGGTCAACCCCGTATTCCTTCGCGCGCGCTCGCAAAAACCGAATCGCCGCCTTGCAATCCTCGACCGTCGCCGTGTATTGACCGACAGGCGGACCACGGTAATGGATTGTCGCGCACACATACCCCGCCGCTGCCACTGTCTCCGCTTCGTCGTGCCACCCGACGCGCCCGTTTTCCCTGTAACCGCCGCCGTGGACGAACACGACGAATGGCAGCGGCTTCTCCGACTTGGCGGGGCGCACGATGTCCATTCGCAACTTGATCTGTCCGCCTTGCGAGTATTGAACATTGTTCGTCCAGACGACGGGGGACTTGTCGCCTTGCGCGTTTTCGGCGGCAGGCGGGGCTGGTTTGGCGTCGGCATCGGACGTTTTCTGTGGCGGAACGGTTTTGGCTTCGCCCTTGAGATGCTTGTCGAAAAACGCAAAGGTCGCGTTGCTCACGTCTTCGAGGTCTTTCCCCTTGAACCCGTGTCCCGCGTCCTGCACCCGCATCAGTTGCACGGGAACGCCGACCTCCCTCAGTCTTTTCTCCATCAACTCGGACTGTTCCAGCAGCACCAGTGTGTCCGCCGTGCCGTGGATGAGCAGGAACGGCGGGTCGTCTTTCGTGGCGTAAGTGACGGGACTCGCCGCCTTCCACGCGTCGGGTTTGGCGCGGGGCGCGCCGCCAATCAGGCCTTCGCCCACTTTGCGCAGGTAAGCCGCTTGCACGGGCGGTTGTTGGGTCGAGTGTTCCCACGCGACTGTCAAATCGAACCCGCCGAACATCGGCACGACCGCCTGCACGCGGCTCGAAAGCTCGGCGTTCCCGCCGTTGCCTTCGAGTTTGTCTTCCTTTGAAGCCACGCCCAGCATCCCGACCAGATGCCCGCCCGCGGAGCCGCCCGTTGCGCCGATGCGGTCGGGATCAATCTTGTATTTCGCGGCGTTCGCGCGCAGCCAGCGCACGGCGGCTTTCACGTCCTCGATTTGAGCGGGGAACTGGTGCTGGGGCGCGAACCGATAACTGACAGTCACGCCCACATAACCGCGCTGGGCGCACTGCCAGATGACGGGCGTGTAGCTTTTGCGGCTGCCCGAATGCCAGCCGCCGCCGTGGACGCACACGACCGCGGGGAACGGTCCCGCGCCCTCCTTTGGCATCGCGATGTCCAACTGAAGTTCCACGTTGCCCGCTTTGGTGTAAGGGATGTCAGGCAGATACTCGATGTTGTCTGGCGGCTTCAGCGCAGCAGCCTTCGGCGCTGCGCTGTCCTGCTGTTGCTGGCGGACGCGCCTGCCGAGTTCGTCGAGGAATTCTTTGACCTGATCGGCGGGATTTTTCTGCTGCGCGAACGCGGCGCTGGCGCAGAACAAGAGGGCGAAAGAAAACAGCCAACAGAGTTTACGCGCGGGGTTCATACTCAATTTCTTTTCAGTCCAGTCGCAATGTTCAATTCGAGGCGCGAATATTCAACCGCCGCGACGGATGAAAACGCACTCATTTTTTAAATCCGCACCGTCTTGTGGCTTGCGCCCGAAATTGCCGTTTTGCCGTCGGGACTGAACGCGACGCTCAACACGCCAGCCGTGTGCCCTTGAAAATCTGGACGACACGAACGCCTGGCGAGGTTACCCAAAGTTTCACGGTGGAATCGGCGCTGCCCGACAGAATGGAGCGCCCGTCAGGGCTGAACGCGACGGCAAAAATTTCGCTCGCTTCGGTTTCGACGCTCCACAACTCGCGTCCGCTGTCCGTTTCCCAGACCCAGAGTTTCAGCTGTTTCTCGCCGATCCGCGTGACGCGGCGATTTCATCGGGTTTCAGCCGCGTTGGGAAAATCATTCAGGAACGATTCCAGCAGCGCGGCATTTTCTGTTCCACGCCAGAAGCCCGATCGTCCCCGCCCCCAGCCCGAACAAGGCGAGAGTGCTCGGTTCAGGCACGGCTTCTTCGCCGCCGCCAGGACCGCCGCGATCAATTTGCGAGAAGGTCTGGTCAATCTCCGTGATGAGGGCGAACCCTTGGTCGCCAATGCCGCCATACAGGAAAATGTCCTTGGAGACATGCAAGAACGACTGGGGAACATCCTCAAAAAAGACCACGTCACTGAGTTTGTTCGGCGTATGCACAAACGCCTGGCGCACGAACCCGCCTGGAGCGGTGCCTTGCTCGATCACCACCGCCAATGCACCCGTGCCAACAGCGACGCCGTTAAAAAGGAGATGAATGTCGCTGATGAGTTTGGTGGGGTCGAGAACCGTGACGCGGTAAGTCAACAACGCATCCGAAAAAGCGCCTGACGGAGCGAAGAAATTCGACTGAAGGCGAAATCCATAATTGCCCTGAATGTCGGTAATCGGGACGACGGTGATGTCCTCCGCCGAAATCGGGTGGCTCACAGAATGAAAGTCCCAATTGGTGAAAAGCTTGTCACCCACTTGCAGCGACTGACCGCTCACGAGGTCGCTCAGCTTGACAGTCGGCTCTTGCGCGCGCGCGGTCGAAACCACGGCGAGCGTGAACAAGCCAACACTGATTGCGACGAGCCTTGTAATACAATTGATTTTCTTCATCCGTTAACTCTCCGTCGAGTTGCGCGGCATTATGCCATGAAAAAAACAACGCGTCAAACGAGATTTTTTGCGTTCAGAAATTCCCCAAATTGGAGGGACGCGCTCTGTCGCGTCCGATTCGCCAATGCGGTCACGACGGAGCGTGACCCTCCAACGGGCGCATCTTGACACTGGAGCCGGTGGCAGTTGATGAAAAGGCGCTCAACGGGTTTGTAGGGCGCGAATGCCCCGCTGCGGGGTTTCGCGCCGCCGTCTGCCATCGTGGCGCCGTCAAGGCAAAAGGACACGGCGCGAAACCGCAGCCCTCCGCAGACTGCGGGCTGGGCATTCGCGCCCTACAACTACGCGGTATCGCTCTGCATGGCTACAGTATCAAGAAGGTGTCCGACGATTGGCGAAAACTCGAAAACGGCTTTTGCAAGTCGTTGATTTGCAAGTTGCCATTTTTGCAAAAGCCAATCGTTGGTCACCTTCTCAAGATGCGCCCCCCTCCAACTCGCTCTGCGTCAATCTTCTGAATCAAAATGGGGAAGTTCTGTTTTGCGTTCTCGCCCCGTAGATTCTCAACAGTGGCAAAACTGGACTGGCAACGCGCCTTCGGTTGCACAGCCGCTTTCAGCAAGAGGTCATTCGTGTTGGTGACGAATGTCGCGGGCTTCGTAGAGATAAACAATCTCCTCAGCAATGTTAGTCGCGTGGTCGGCGATGCGTTCTAGATTGTGGGCGACGCTCATCAAGTTGAGGCAACGGGTAATGGTGTGAGGGTCTTCAACCATGAAACTGGTCAGTTCGCGGTGTAACTGATGGTTGAGCTGGTCCACCTTTTCATCCCTCTGGATGATTTCGCGGGCGCCGTCAGGTTTTTCATAGACGAACGCGTCCAGCGCGTCCCGAATCATGCTCTGCGCCAACTCCGCCATGCGGGGAATGTCCACGAGGGGCTTGAGCAGCGGCTCCTGGTTCAATTCCTGCGCGCGATGCGAGATGTTCACCGCCTCGTCGCCGATGCGCTCAAGATCGGTGGAAATCTTCATCGCCATCGTGAGCAGGCGCAGGTCGCGCGCGGTGGGCTGGCGCAACGCGAGCAGTTTGATGGCGCGGTCGTCTATCTCGATTTGCAATGCGTCGAGCAGGTTATCCTCCTCGTCCACTTTGGCGGCGAGGGAATTGTCGCGTTGGACGAGCGCCTTGAGCGCCTGCGCGACGTTTTGCTCGGCGATGCTCGCCATGCGAAGAAGCGCCTGTTTGAGGTCGTCGAGTTCCTGATCGAAATGTCGTTCCATATCAACCGAACCTTCCTGTGACGTAATCTTCCGTCTGTTTCTTGCTGGGGTTGGTGAAGATTTTCTCCGTCGCGTCGTATTCGATGACCTTGCCGAGATACATGAACGCCGTGTAGTCGCTGACGCGTGCCGCCTGCTGCATGTTGTGCGTGACGATCATGACGCTGTAATAGCCGCGCAATTGGTAGATGAGTTCCTCGACCTTGCCCGTGGCGATGGGATCGAGCGCGCTGCACGGTTCGTCCATGAGCAGCACCTCGGGGTCGGCGGCAACGGCGCGGGCGATGCAGAGACGCTGCTGTTGTCCGCCCGAAAGCTGGAGCGCGGAATCCTGCAAACGGTCCTTCACTTCATCCCACAACGCGGCGCGCTGAAGGCTGCGTTCGACCACCTCGTCGAGAATTTTCCTGCGGTTTTCCCCGTCAATGCGCAGCGGGTAAATGACGTTTTCGTAAATGCTCATTGGAAACGGGTTGGTCTTTTGAAAGACCATCCCCGTGCGTTTGCGCAATTCAATGACGTCCACGTCGCGTCCGTAAATGCTTTTGCCGTTGAGCAGCATGTCGCCCTCGATGCGGATGATGTCCACGAGGTCGTTGAGGCGGTTGATGCAGCGGATGAGTGTGGATTTGCCGCAGCCGCTCGGTCCGATGAGCGCGGTGACTTTGCCCATCGGGAATTTCAGGTTGATGTCGTGCAACGCCTGCGATGAGCCGTACCAGAGATTGAACTTCTGCACCTCCAGCACGATTCGCTCGTCGGCGAGCGACGGCGTCTTCGGTTTCGCGTCGGCGTCAGCGGGACGAACTTGCGTTGGCGGCGTCGCGCGCGGCGGCAGGGCGTGGGGTTTCATTGGCTGCGTCCGAGTTTCCTCAAGCACGGTTTCCATAGTATGCCTCTCATCCATCGGTTCAAATCCTTAAAATTGCGCGCCGACGTATTTCTTTTTCAGTCGGTTACGGATGTAAATCGCGCTGAGGTTCAGCAGCGCAATCAACGCGATCAACAACAGCGTCGTGGTGAACACCATCGGCTTGCCCGCCTCGGCGTTGCGGCTCTGGAAGCCGACATCGTAAATGTGAAACCCGAGGTGCATGAAACTGCGCGCAAAATGGATGAACGGCGCGTGACCGTCCACGGGCAATTCAGGCGCGAGTTTCACCACCCCAGTGATCATCAACGGCGCGACTTCACCCGCGCCGCGCGCCATCGCCAGGATGAGACCTGTCATCACCCCAGGCATCGCGCGCGGCAACACGATGCGGCGGATCGTCTGCCATTTGCTCGCGCCGCACGCGTAACTTCCCTCGCGCATCGAACTGGGCACCGCGGCGAGCGCTTCTTCCGTGGAGACAATCACCACGGGCACGGTGAGCAGCGCGAGCGTCAGGGACGCCCACAGCAACCCGCCCGTCCCGTAGGTCGGCGACGGCAACCGTTCGGGATAAAAGATTGAGTCAATCGTGCCGCCGACGACGTAACAGAAAAATCCCAGCCCGAATACGCCGAACACAATGCTCGGCACGCCCGCAAGGTTGTTCACCGCGATGCGCACCGCGCTGAGCAGCAGTCCCTGCTTCGCGTATTCGCGCAGGTAAAGAGCGGCGATGACGCCGAAGGGCGCGACCACCAGCGACATCACCAGCGTCATCATCACCGTCCCGAAAATCGCAGGCAACACACCGCCCTCGGTGTTCGCTTCGCGCGGTTCGTCCGTGAGAAATTCCCACCAGCGGCTGCAATACACGCCGAATTGCCGACCAAAACTGAGCGCGTTGGCGGGATACGCGCGCACAATCTCGGAAATCTTTTGTTCCTTCTCGCGTCCACCAACTTCCGCGAGCAGCAGCGTGTAACGCGCGTCCTCATCGCGGATGGCTTTGATGTTCTTCTCCAGTTCCTCGTATTTGACCTTCAACTCCGCCTCGCGCCGCGCGCGCGATTCGACGGCGTCCTGATAAGGGGCGGATTCCTTGCCGTGCTTGAGTTCGATTTTGCGGAGGTTGAGGCGTTGCTGCTCCAACTCGTGATTGATGGCGCCCACGTCCTTCTTTTCGAGTCGGCGAACCTCGCGCCAACGGGCGCGCGCGCGACCGTGCAACTCGTTGAACTTCGCGCGCATTTCGTCGGGAGTGGAGGCGACCGCCTTGCCGTCCACGCGCACTTCCTTGATGAACCCAAGGAACGGCCCCCATTCCTGCCGTTCCAGCATCCACGCATTGGGGGGCGTCTCCGTCTTGGTCACGTTGTGCAGCGCCACCCATTTGAAATCGTCGCCATACAAATCAAAGTTCCCCGTGCGCAACAGCTCGCGCTCGCTCGCGCCGTCCGCCGCGCGGATTTTCGCCGCCGCGTCGGGTGACGTTTTCTCCAATCCCTCAAGCTCCGTCGCGGGAACGCGGTAGGTCTCGATGCGCGAAATTTCGCCGAGAAATTGTTTGCCGTCGGCGGTGGCAACTTGCTTGAGCGGCTTGGGCCAGAACGTCGCCGTGCCGTTGACGAGCACGAACAGCAGCAAGCCCGCGATCATCAGCGTCGCCACCACCAGCCCGCCGCCCGTGAGCCAGACCATCGGCTCGCCGCGCGCCGTAAGATTGGTGGAGCGGGATTTGTTTTTTTGTTCGGAACTCATTGGCAAAAAGATGACAAATTTCTAACGACGGATTTTTCGGGGAGCGCCCGCGCCCGCGCGCGCAGCGACGGACGCTTCGTCCGTCGTAATCCGAATCAGAAGTGTTTTCGACGAGGCGTCGAAAACAGCGCGCGCGGGCGCGGGCGCTCCCCGACGTGGGATTGTCGCGCTCACAATTGAAACGCCCTCTTTCTAAATTTCATCCGAATGATTTCCGCGACGGTGTTGATAACGAACGTAATGACGAACAACGTGAGCGCGGCGAGGAACAACATGCGGAACAGCGTGCTGTCCTTCACCGCTTCGGGCAGTTCGACGGCGATGTTGGCGGACAACGCGCGCAAACCGTTGAAGACGTTGATGTCCATGATGGGCGTGTTGCCCGCCGCCATCACGACGATCATCGTTTCGCCCACGGCGCGCCCCAGCCCGATCATCACAGCGGAAAATATCCCCGACATGCCGACGGGCAGAATGACGCGGATCGCCGTCTGCCACGGGGTCGCGCCGCAACCGAGCGACGCCGAGCGCAAATGTTCGGGCACGCTCGACAGCGCGTCCTCGGAAATTGTGTAGATGATGGGAATCACCGCAAAGCCCATCACGAACCCCACGATGAATGTGTTGCGTTGGACATACGTGCCCATCAGCGAATCACGCGGATCAAACCCCATCCCTGACACCGCCGTCCCCACCAGCCACGACACCAATGTTGTCACGAGGACGATCCCAACGAGCTTGCCCAACTCCATCAGCCCAACTTGCGCGCGGCTCATGTGCGAGAACCTGGCGCCGAGCCGTTGCGAGATGAGTTTGTATTGGGCAAACCACACGGCAAAGAGCGCGAATGGGAACGCCAGAATCGCAATCCCTGGCGCCCCTGTGCCTGCGCGCTTGTCGAGCCACGCCTTGAAATCGCCGTGGAATAAAATGCCTTCGACGGGACCCGCCAATTCGCGGGCAAGGAACAATCCGAGGAACACGAGCGCAACCAACGCGAAAAATTGCGGCAGCCCCGAATAGCGCACGCTGATGCGCGTGGGCATCATCTGCCAGAAGTAGCCAAACAAAATCACCAGCATCGGAATCACCGCGAACACCAGCAGGCAGGCGACAATCCAGTTTTCCACGAACGGCGCGAGCACCAGCGCGGCGATGAAGCCGAGCACGACGCTGGGGAGCGATGCCATCGTTTCGACGGTGGATTTGATGGGTGCGCGCAGTTTTTTGTCGAGAAACTGCGAGGTGTAAATCGCGCCCATCAGCGCGATGGGGATGGCGAAGACCATCGCGTAAAACGTCGCCTTGAGCGTGCCGAAGATGAGCGGGATGAGCGAAAACTTCGGCTCGAAGTCGTCGTTGCCGCTCGATGATTGCCAGGTGTAATCGGGATGATTGTAACCTTCATACCAGACCTTGCCGAAGATGGTGCCGAGCGTGGTTTCGGGGTGCGGGTTGTGAATCTGCCAGAGATGCGCGCGTCCGCTGGCGTCGAGCGCGAAGATGGCGTCGGCTTTGGGCGTGATTTGAAGCTCGACAATTCCCTGTGCGGCAGCCGACGCGTCGCTCCCTGATGTTTCCGCCTTCAGTTTCGCCAGCGTCTGCTGGCTGGTCATGTGGCGGAGCCAGATGTTGCCGCTGACGTCGGAACTGAGGAAGGATTTGTCGCGGCTGGACATCGCGAGCGCGGTGACGCGCGCGGCGTGCGTTTCGAGAACGTGCGCGGCGACAAGTTGGTAGCCGTCCTGCGTGCCCGCTTCGGGACGTTCCACGCGGAACCACGCTTTGACGTTGCCGTTGGAATCGCCCGCGACGATGGACTGGTCGCCGAACATGAACTCGAACACGCCGAGCTGCGCGCTGGGATCGTCGAGCAGGTTTTTGGTCTCGGCGACGACGGGCTGCTTGATGTCGCGCAGATCGTAGCGGCGCACCGTGCCGTCGCGCCACGCGATGAAGACCTGGTCGCCCTGCGCATTTTGCAGGAGATAATCGGGCGGCGTGGCGGCGGCGGTGAACGGCAGCTTGTGCTTGGCGACGCTCACCGTGGTTTTTTCGGTGACGAAGTTGTAGCGGCGCGAAACTTCGTCCCAATACAAATCGCCGTCCGCCTTGAAAATGGTGAACACTTCGCGGTTGGCGCTGACCTTGTAGTCGAGGAGCGCCACGGGAACGTCGCGCTGACCGACGAGCACGGGGTCTTCGAGTTTCGAGTCCACGCCGCTTGCCGTGAACTTGATCACCCCGAGCCGCGTCGTGCCGTCAGCGAACCCGAACGCGACGTGCCCGCCGCGAATGGCGCGGGTGAACGCCGTGACGCGCGCGCTTTCGGGGAAAACCTGACGCTCCTCCTTTTTCTCGCCCGTCCTGCCATCGAACACCGTGAGTTTGCCGTTGCGTTCCAGCGCCATGCCGAGCGTCTGGTACTCGTTGATCTCCACCAACAACAGGTCGCGCACTTGCTCCGCCGAAAGCAACGGATAGGAATTCGGCGGCTCGACCTTTGCGCCGCCGAACAGCGGCACGACGACGCTGGTGAGATAGACCATGATGCCCAGCACCGCGAGAATGACCATGATGCCGCCGCCTGTGATGACCGCCGTGGAAAGTTGGTCCACGAATTTCACGACGGGGCGCGTCTTGCGCGAGCGCGCGGATTGCGGCGCGGCGGACGGCGCGGATGGAGAAGGTTCGGTTAGCGTGGGCATTGGGAAAAGGATGAATGGAGGAACTTGAATGCGGGCGCGGCTTCTTTAATCGGAGTTATAGCTGCGCTTCTGCGGAGCGCAGCATCGTTCTGGGGAGCGCACGCCGCCCTCGCGTGTGGTTTCCCGCGCCGCGCGCAAAAACATCTCGGGCGGCGTGACAGACGAGGGCGTCCGTCACAGCACGCGCGGCGCGTGCGCTCCCCTGTTTCACGAAGGAAAAAATCATCCTCAAACACAACAAGCAGGAGCCGTGGAACGCGCTCCCGCCCCGAAGTTGCGCTTGAGAGACTTGGAGTGCCTATCAAAACCGACGGAATCGTGACCGATTCCGCTCCCATCCGCTTCGGAGCGTTCCGTTCGGAGTTTTGTGAGCGGCTCTTAGCCTCTCCTAAAACCCAATCCTAACAATCGGTGGCACGGGCGTCCCTGCCCGTGTCAGCCACAGGCACGGAGGCCTGTGCCACCAAGTTTTAGAATAGGTTCTTAGCGGCGGCTGGTCTTCACTTCGTAGCCGAGCTTGCGCAGTTCCTCATTCGCGATGCTCGCGGGAAGGGGGATGTAGCCGTCCTTGACGACGCCCTCCTGACCTTCGCGGCTGAACATATAGCGGGCAAATTCACCACGGAGAGGATCGAGTTTTTCGCCAGGTTTCTTGTTCACGTAGATAAGCAGGAAACGCGAGATGGGATAGTCGCCCGCGTAAATGGCTTCGGCGACAGGCTCGAACGAATCTTCGCCGTCCTTGGGCGAGAGCGGGACGAAGCGGACATCGGCAGTCTTGTAACCGACGCCCGAATAACCGATGGCGTATTTGTCTGAAGCGACGCCTTGCACGACGGCGCTGGAGCCAGGCTGTTCCTTGACCTCGTCCTTGTAGTCGCCCTTGAAGAGCGCGACTTCCTTGAAGAAGCCGTAGGTGCCGCTGGCGCTGTTACGGCCGTAGATGCTGATGGGTTTGTCCGCCCATTCGCCCGTCAGACCGAGGTCGCCCCAGGTGCGGATGTCTTTCTTGAACCCGCCACGGCGCGTCTTGGAGAAGATCGCGTCCACTTGTTGCAACGTGAGACTGCGGATCGGGTTGTCCTTGTGGACATAGACGGCGATGCCGTCAAACGCCGTGCGCAGGACGGTGGGTTTGTAGCCGTATTTTTTCTCGAACGCGTCGAATTCGGAATCCTTCATCGGACGGCTCATCGGTCCAAAGTGCGCGGTACCCGCGACGAGCGCGGGCGGCGCGGTGCCTGAGCCTTTGCCTTCCACTTCGATTTTGACGTTGGGGTAGAACTTGTAAAAGCCCTCCGCCCAGAGCGTCATCAGGTTGTTCATCGTGTCCGAGCCGATGCTTTTGAGGTTGCCCGAAACGCCGCTGACGGGCTGGTATTCGGCAAGGTCGGAGTCAACTTTCACGGCAGCAGCATGAGTGGATGCCGCGAAGGCGACCGCGCCGAGCGCGATGCTTGTGACGGCGGCTGCCATTTTTTTTATGGTGAGTTTCATGGTGGTTTCCTTTTGGTTGCTGGTTTAGGGGTTGATTGTTACGAGTGTGTTACGGGTTGGTTTCGCTCGCGTGATTTTCCTGAAGGGGACAGGGCGCGCCCCGACTTCATCGTCGAGACGCGCGCCTTGAGCGGGATTAGAACTTGAACACCGTATCGAGTTGGATGCGGGTCATGTCTTCGCCACGGAAACCGCGTTGCCCGTGCGCGGCATTGGCGCGGTTGCTGATCTTGTTGCTCTTGAAGAGCGTGAAGTTCAACTGCCACCAATCCTGCAAGTTGTAGGCAATCTTGATGACGTGACCGCGACGGTCAGTGCCGCCCGAACCCCAGTCAGAATCGGTGATTGAATCCCACGTGGCGTCGGCTTCCAGATATTTATACTGGTAGGCAGCCTGCCATTGACCCTTGGTCTTCGCTTCGCCGAGGGCGACCTGGAAGGAGTAACCTTCGGTTTCATCGCCGATTGCCGCGCCGAGGATGATGGGGTTCTCGTAGGCGCTCGCCATGTTCGTGATGTATTCAAAGCTCAACGTCACGAGAAATGGCGTCTTACCCATCAACGGCTTGTCGCTGACCGACCACGCCGCTTCGAGGCGACCCGTGAACACCTTGAAGTCTTCGAGGAAGAACAGCGTGGTGCCCGCGCCGCCAGGTTGCTGCGTCGTGTTGCCGCGATTGGGCGAGGTCGTCTGCGAGGCGGGAACCGCCGCGCCCGCAGGCTGGTCGCCCGCGATGACGCCCATCATTTCGAGGTTGCGCGTAAAGTAGTAACCCAGCGCGCCTGTGAACTTGACGCGCTTGAACTTCGCTTCGACGCCGCCCTGGAACTCGAACAGGAATTGGTCGTTGACGTTGCCGCCGACTTCCTCAAGCACGAACTGACCGAGGTTCGCGAAGAGCTTGTGCTGCTTGGTGCTGCCGAACGTCCACGCGAGTTTCTCGGCAATACCCTCAGGCGTCACGTCGCCGTCATAATGCAGCGGCGACGAAATCGCCGTCTGCCAGATGGGGTTCTTGATCTTGCCCGCGTCCACCTGAAGCCAACTGAGCTTGGGCGGTTTGAGCGAGATATACGCGAGGTCGAAGTTCGCGCTCTTGCGCGAGAACGTGTTCTCGAAGGACTGGTTGGTGCTGACGGGGTCGTCGCCGCCCACCGAGAAGCGGACGCCGAACGTCGCCCATTCCTTGTATTTCGACTCGAACCCGAGGCGCGCGCGCATGCGATAGCGCAGACGATCGTCGGCAATCTTCACGCCTGTCGTCGGATTTTTTTCCATGCTGAAATTCTCCATACGCACACGGAAGTCACCCGACCAGGCCATCTGGTCAATGAATGACGGCGCTTTCACCTTCGCTTCGCGGCCGATCGCGCGCTTGATGTCGCTGTCAATCTGCTCGCGCAACTCCTTTGCTTCCTTATCTGTGATGATCCCTTTGCGGACCAACAGGTCAACGATGCTGTCGGACGACTGCGCCTGCGCCGCGCCGCTCGCGGACAACAGGGCGCACAGTCCGAGCGCCAGTGACCATTTTCTGAATGACATGAACTTCATGTTTCTCCTTTTGTGGGTGGGTCCCGAAATTTTCGGGACGGTTTCTGTCCGTTAAGACGAGGCGGAGGCTAGGGAGGGGCAGTTACGGACAAAGAGCGGGATTGTTACGGAACTGAAAACTTTACGGCTTTGTTTGAACGGAAACCGATTCCCCGTTGTCTTTGTCCCGACGCAACAATGCAGCGATGCGCGCGAGTATTTCGCGCATTTCGTAAGGCTTCGTCACGTAATCGTCCGCGCCTAACTTGAACCCGCGCACGATGTCGTCGGACGTCGCCATCGCCGTCACCATGATGATCGGGATGTGCCGCGTCGCGGGCGCGCCCTTGAGCAGACGGCAAATTTCCAGCCCGTTCAACGACGGCAACATCAGGTCGAGCAGAATCAAGTCGGGCTTTTTCGAGAACACTGCGTTCAACGCCGTGCGTCCGTCCATTGCAATGCGGCACTCGTAGCCTTTTTGACGCAAGTGGTAATGCAGCAAACGCCCCGCATCCACCTCGTCCTCCACGATCAAAACATTTTTTCCCCTCGGCATGACAGATTCCATGCCCTTCTATCCGCCGCCCATGTGAGAATCTCGTGACGCAACGATTGCGTTTGGGAAAATTTTCGACGCACAGAGCAGCACGCTTCTACTGCAACTGCTCCAATTGTTTCGAGGTCAGCACCCATTCCAGAGCGGCGCTTTGCTTTTTTCCCGACCAGTCCACGAAGAGTTTGCACAACCCGCCTTTGCGGAAATTGAGCGGAAGCGAATCGTTGCCGATGAGCAGCAGTGAGATGACGCTGCTCAGGTGCGGTTCGTGTCCCACGAGCAGCACCGAACCGAGATGACGGTGCCTGCCACGCAATTCCGCCACAATCAACTCAGGCGCGGCGTCGCCCTTGAGTGCGTCTGAAAACCGCATCTTTCGTTCGACACCCAACACTTCAGCGGCAATCTCCGCCGTCCGTCTGGCGCGCAGCCACGGGCTGGCGAGGATCAGGTCGAACGACATTTCCATTTCGCGCATCGCCTTCGCCCCGCGCCGCATCCGTTTCTCCCCCTCTGGCGTCAACGGGCGCAGCGTGTCGTCGGGAAACTTCGCGGCGTCGCGTTCCTCGGCTTTGGCGTGTCGCAGAAAAAAGAGTTCCATGTGAAATTTTCTCGAAGCGGGCGGCTCACACCGTCCGTTGCTTTTCCTGTGAAACCGACGCGGACGGCTCCACAGACCGCCGCGTCCAGAAAGTGTTCACCTTGTCAACGGACGCCAGAAACGCCCGCGTGATCTCCTCGCGGCGCTGCGCCAACGCGCCAATCGCTTCGCGCAACGCCGCGTCGCGCCTGCGTTTCTTTTTCGCCCTGACGAACGACTCAAGCCCCGCCTTCAACACTTCCACGTCCTGGATGTCGCCCATCAGCGTTTGATACGCGTTCATCTCGCCGTATTGCGCATCGGTCAACGGCAGCAACGGGCGCAGCGTCTCGGCGGTGTAACGGAATTTCTTGAATGCGATGCGCATCCGATGGATGGAGGCGGGGTCGTCAAACCGCATGTGCCGCTGGCAATCGCGCACTTCGAGGAACGCGGCGTTCGCAATTCGCGACGCCAGCGACGGGTCGGACTGCAGCACGGCGTCGGCGTGGACGCGGACACGGACGCCGAGCACGAGTTTCTTGAGCTTCGCAATTTTCGCGGCGCGCAGTTCCTTCCCGATACCCCGTATCAGCTTGCGCTCGCGTTTCGCCAGTTTTTGGCGGAACGGCTCGACCCCAGGATGCGCGGGCGCGAGTTTCTCAAGCTGTCCCAATTGCACCTGCGCGTCGCGCAATGGGCTGAGAAGCTTGAACCGTTTCTTGAGCCGCCGCGGGAGTTTCTTCGGCACGCCGTCGGGAACGACGGAATGCGTGACGTTGAGTGTCGCGAGAAGCCGCCGCGTGCTGACGCGCAAATCGTGCACCGCCGCCTCGGTGCATTCCTTCTGGCAGCGCTTGAGCCGTTTGCGGTATTTGCGCCAGCGCTCCTCCAGCGCGTGGTCGAGCAGCGTCGCCAGATCGGCGGGTGGCGCGGGTGGCGCGGGCGCGGTTGCGCCAAACGGGACTATTTTTTCTCGGACGCGAGCCATAACATTTTGGCGACGGCTTTTTCGATGCGGCGCAAATCCTTGCGTCGCCCTTTTTTCGGTTTGATGGAAAGCGCGTCGAGCGTGCGCAGCACTTCCTGCATGTCGGCGTTTTTCATGTCGTTGCGCCGCGCTCGCTCGTCCACGACATCCATCAATTCCACGATGTCGCTCTCGACGCGCGAGACGTAGCTGCGTCCGATTTCGCGGGTGGTGAGCCGCAGATGGCGCAGTGAAACGGCGAGGTTGCGCTTGTCCTTTGCGGCGCGGGAAGCGGCGGGTTTATTCAAGCGCGATGGCGCGGGAATTGGTTCGGCGGGCTGCCGTTCGGTTTTGGGGGCGTTGCGTTCCATTTTTCTTCTCCTCATCGGGGGATTGCTGGGATTGGAGCACCCATTCGATCTTTGCTTGCAATTCGCGGGAGACGGCGGTGGGGGTGCGGTTGCCGTCTATCGTCTCGAACCCGTAGATGGATTGCATCGAGCGAAACGCCTGCTGCATCTGGCGTTGATACTGGACGAAGCACTCATACATGTCGCCCGAACGCTGGATGTCCATGCCCGACTCCCAGTAATCGAGCATCGTGTTCTTGCGGAACGTGCGTTCGGCGAGCAGGCGCGGGTTGACTTCGAGGTAAAACACCGCGTCGGGCACCAGCGCGATGTCATAAACGCTGCGCGCCCAGTCGGCGTTGACCCCGCGCACGATGGCGCGCGCCATCAGCGTGTAGATGTAACGGTCGGAGAGGACGACGAACCCCGACCGCAACGCGGGCAGGACGATGTGTTCGAGTTGGTCGGCAAAATCCGTCGCGTAAAACAGGCTCATCGTGATCGGGCAAAGGATGTTGCCTTCCATCGCATGGTCCAGTTCGTCGCCGACGAGGACGGAGCGTTTCAGCCCGACTTCCATCGTGGCGTAGCCGAGGCGCTCCAGCCAGTCGCGCAGGCTGGTGATTTGCGTGGTGCGCCCCGAACCGTCCGCGCCCTCGATGACGATGAGCGTGCCCGTCAGTTGCGCGGGGTCAATGTTGGGCAGCCCCGTGCCGTAAAACCGCTTGAGAGTCAGTTGTGGATTTGCCATTTGTATCGGAACCTCGCCAGGTCCATGCGTTGCTGGAGCAATTCGCGCACGTCCTGTTGCTGGCTGTCGGGCGGGCGCGCGCCGTCAATGGAAACGAAACCGAATTCGTCCACCATGCTGACGTATTCGTTGTAAATGCGTTCCTGGAAAATGCGAAAGCTCTCGTAGGGGTCTGAAGCCAGCCCCACGTCCATCCCCGCCTCGTAATACTTGAGTTGCGGGCGCCCGTCGAGGATGCGCCCCAGCGCGATTTCGGGCGGCGTGTTGAAAAACAGCGTCGCATCGGGTTGCCGCGCGAAACTGTAAAGCTTGCGGATCCACCCTCGGTCGCAGCCGCGCACCGCGTCGCGCGCGAACGCCGTATAGATATAACGGTCGGCAAGCACAAGGTAGCCCGCGCGCAGCAGCGGCAGAATCTGCCGCTCGTAACGGTCGGCGAAATCCGTGCTGTGAATCAGCGCAAACGTCGTCGGCGTGAGTAATTGCCGCTTCTTCCCTTTCTTCGTCGCCTGCTTCACGAGGTCGGACGAATTCCATTCGGTGAAAAACACCTTGTAGCCGCCGAGTTCCAGCCAGCGTTTGACCAGATGGATTTGCGTGGACTTGCCCGACCCGTCAAGCCCCTCGACCGCAATCAATTTGCCTGGAATGTCGTTCATCAGTGCAATGTAAATGCCCCCGCGCGCATCGCAAGCCCAGCGGTTATCCCTCCTCCACCGCCAGTTTCACGCCGAACACCTCCTCCAGCAACGCGCATTTCTTCACAATCGCCCATTTCTCCAGCAACAAATCGCCGTCCCCCTTGAGCCGCACGGTGAGGTTCGGCTTCTTGTATTCCACGGCGACGCTCGCCACCTTCGCCGCGTGCTCCGTGTCCAGCGCGTTGGCGAGCCGCAAAATTCCCGCGAGCTTGGACACCGCCATGCGGTCGCGCGCGGACAAATTGCGATACGGCTCGTGCTGCGTGGTGGGAAGGTTTTTCCTGTGATAACGCGCCACGTTGGCGACCATCCCGCGCTGGCCGTCGCTCAACCCGATCAACGGCGAGGCGTTGATGATGTAAAAGGAATGTTTGTGGTGTCCCGCGGCGTTGACGAACATCCCGATGTCGTGGAGCCACGCCGCCGCTTCGAGCAACAGGCGATACTCCTCGTCGAGACGGTGCAACTGCCGCGTGTCGTCGAACAACTGCGACGCGAACCGTGCGACCGTCCCCGCGTGCTGCTCGTCGAAGGCGTATTTGCGCCCCAACTGGATCGCCGAAGCGATCACCTGCTCACGTCGCAGCCGATTTTTCTCGGTCGAAACCTCCCGCACCAAATCCAGCAGCAACCCGTCCTTCAATCCCACGTGCGGGATGAGCGCCTGCTTGACGCCCGCCTGCTTGACGATTTGCTGCAACACAATCGCCGCGGGCACAATCACGTCGGCGCGGTCGGGGCGCAACTCCAGTTCGCGCACCCGCTGCTCGAACGTCATCCCCTGCAATTTTTTTACGAGCGAGTCAAGTTCATCCTCGCCCAGCGCGTCGTTCGGCTTGTCCCAAAGCTCCTGCCGCAGGTCGCCCAGCGCCTCGACGTTGCCGCCCGTGCCGATGAGCAGGTCAATCTTCTGGTTGCCGATTTCCTTGCGGATGCGCTTGCGCGTGGCGTCCACGTATTCGCGCGTCAGTTGCATGAAACGGCGTTCCCCGAATTTCTTCGCCTCCAGTTCCTGCAACAGCCGCACCGCGCCCATCTTGAAACTTTCCGTCGCGATGATGTTGCCGTCCGCCATCAGGGTGACCTCGACGCTGCCGCCGCCGATGTCCACGAGCATTGCCAGTTTGCCCTTGAGCGCCACGCGCTCCCCGACCGCCAACGCCACGAGCCGCGCCTCCTCCTCGCCGCCAATCGGCGTCAGCGAGATGCCCGAGGCGTCCGCCACGCGGTCAATGAAGATGTCGCGGTTGAGCGCCTCGCGCACGGCGCTCGTGCCCACCGCCCGCCAGCGCGTGACGCCGCGTTGATCCAGCAACCGCCGAAATTCCGTGAACGTGTCCGACGCGCGCTCGATGGTTTCCTCGCTGAAACGGCGTTTGGTGAAGACATCCTGACCGAGCCGCACGGGCTGGCGGACGTTGTCCACCAACTCCAACTGGCGGTCCTTCTCGGCGCGGGCTATCGCCATGCGCATCGCGTTGGAGCCGACATCGATCGCTGCAATCATGGGGGCGGACATATTAGCGGAAGGGGCGTTTGCGGTTTGTTTCAACTTTGTGACAATTGCATGAGTCCCAGTTCCGAAGAGTTCGGCAGCACTCATCCCACCGCGCGGATTCTAGGCGGGCGGCAAATCGGGGGCAATGCGGAAATTGGACAGGCAGAAATTCCCCAAATTGGAGGGACGCGCTCTGTCGCGTCTCCCGCTTCGCGGGACGGTCACGACGGAGCGTGACCCTCCAACTCGCTCTGCGTCAATCTTCTGAATCAAAATGGGGAAGT
>Ga0187893_10004332_pt1 | contig 27222 bp, 20 predicted proteins | sample MA1701074metaG_FD_139574 | JGI IMG/M metagenome (GOLD analysis project Ga0187893, IMG submission 139574) | White microbial mat communities from a basaltic lava cave in the Kipuka Kanohina Cave System on the Island of Hawaii, USA - MA170107-4 metaG ... | reverse complement strand
TTCACCGCGACATCAAACCGGAGAACATCCTGCTCGACGCGAAGGGCCGGGTGAAGATCGCCGACTTTGGTATCGCCAAGCTCGTCGGTGAAGACCAACCAAGCGTCACGCTCACGAACACTGGCGCCGCGCTGGGCACACCGCACTACATGGCGCCGGAGCAGTTGGAAAAACCTTCGACGGTGGATCATCGCGCCGACATCTATTCGCTCGGCGTGGTCTTCTACGAAATGCTGACAGGCGAATTACCCATCGGCCGCTTCGCCGCGCCATCGAGCAAGACGCCCGTGAACGCCAGCGTCGATGAGATCGTCTTCCGCACGTTGGAGAAGGATCGCGAGCGGCGATTTCAGAGTGCGGGCGAGATGAAGACGCGGGTTGAGCATTTGACCGAAGCAGCAGTTGGCAGTTCGGTACCTCATAGTCAAGGGACCATGCCCGATGTTTCGTTGGTCAAACGGCCCGCCCAAGCGCTGGTGGCTGTTGGGATTTTCAACTGGGTCGGGAGCATCATTGTGATGCTGGTCCTGACCTGGGGCGGTCTTGGCCAGCAATTCCCGCTGTCATCACAAGAACTCGGCGTCATCGGCCTGCTGATGATGGTATTCAGTTCTGTCATCCTGATGGCCGGGCTGAAGATGATGCACTTGCAAGCCTATCCCCTGGCCGTGCTGGGCAGCGTGCTGGCGATGTTCACCACTCCGGGAAACATCATCGGCCTGCCCGTGGGTCTTTGGGCATTGATCACGCTGAGGCAACCGAAGGTGCGCGCAGCGTTCGCTCGGCCCGCGACGCGCAAGGAAGAGGCGCAACGCCGTGGCGCATTGCAATGGGTCTCGGCCGCTGTCCTGGTCACGGTGTTTGGCCTTATCGTGCTGCCCAACTTGCTGACCACGCGGCAGACAGTGGTGCCGCCGTCCGCTCCAGCGATGGCGGGATCGTTGACAGACACAAATCAGCCGCTGATCGAGGTCGTTCCGAGGATTCAATTAACCTTCACGAGTGTGGAATTGCGCGAGGAATCCAGGGCGCGCTGGCTGACGATAGATTTCGTCGAGCAAGTCCGGGGTGACTGCCAGAATACGTTCCGTTACGATGCCAACGTACCAGGTTTCAGAGCTTATACTCGAAAGGAAGCGTACATGTCCGATGCCAATGCCGATTTTCCCTCCGTCCTGCACCAACGGGTCCTGTGGAAGCTGCCGGACAGTCTGCCGCAAGCCAATGCGCTCACGCTGCGCGATCTCGTCGCGAAAGAATGGTTAAGAAAGCCCACTGTCATCGAAGCCGGCGATGAACGGGTGCTCTTCAAAGTGGTAGTCCCGGACGGCGGCTCGCTTGTCACCGCCGTGGGGGTGAGGCTCACGTCTGATGATACCTCGTCCACGAACGTTATCCCGGGATTGCGGCCATCGAGGAATCTGTCTCCAAATCCTGCCGAACCCGTATCCTCAGCGCTCGAGTTTCGCCTCGTCGCCGCCGACGGCGACACGGCCACGTCTGCCGACGAACTGCCCGAACGCCATGGCGACGGACGCGAGTCACGGCTGCGCGTGTTGCGCACGATCATGCTCGACGGCTCGGCCGTCGCTCGCGCGGGTTTCGAGACCGAGCTGACCGGCACCGTCGCCATCGGCGTGGAACTCACCGCCGAGGGCACGCGGCAGTTTGGCGCCATCACCGCCGCGAACACCGGCCGCCGCCTCGCCATCGTCTCGCACGGCCTGGTCTTGAGCGCGCCGATCATCCACGGCCCCATCACCGGCGGTGAATTGAAAATCAGCGGCTCCTTCTCCGCCGACGAAGTCCGCCGCCTCGTCGCCACGTTGAACCGCCAGCCGGCGGGGTTGGAGTTTGCGCCCGTGGTCGAGCGAACCTTGCCGTACATTGCGCGACCTGCTGGGACACTCGCCCTCGACCTGGATTCAGGCCGGTTTCTGACGAACCAGATCCCTCGTCCCAACCAGCGAGAGGCTTGGGACCGGACGTGGGACCGGATCCGAGCAAGCGGGGCGGATATCCTTGGCTTTCATCGGGCTGCTCGGGTGGATGGGTCCGTCCGCACGTTGAACTCGTTTTATCTCGCCGCCATCGAAGCTCCCGAAAGCGCGTGGGACAACCTTGCGGCGGAGGAAGTGGGTTGGAACTGGGCCTTGATGCGGGACGCGTCCAAGCAGGACACGCAGCCGGCCGCCCCAACCAACGCGCCCGGCACTTTCCTGTTCCGCACCCGCGAGAACGGGTTCGGCCTGCTCCAGATTCTTCCAGCCACCAATGCCGCGCCGGACGTGAAGATTCGGTACAAACTCGTGCGGGGCACGACCTCCCACCGACCTTGAGCCACGACGATTCGACCGCCGCCGCCTTCGCCCCCACGCGCTGGACGCTCATCCTGCGCGCGCGGGGCGAAACGCCGGAGGGCCGCGCCGCGCTCAGTGAACTCTGCGAGGCTTACTACCAGCCCGTCCTCCGTTTCCTCCGCCGCGAAGGGCGCGATGAGGACGCGGCCCGTGAACTCACCCAGGAATTCTTCACGCAGATTCTTTCTCGCGATGGATTTGACCAAGCCGATCCGGAGCGCGGACGTTTCCGTTCCTATCTGCTCGGCGCGCTCAAGCATTTTCTGGCCGACCAGCGCAAGCACCAGCACCGCCTCAAACGCGGCGGCGGCGCGGCGCACGAATCGCTCGACACCAGCCCGACGGACGACGACTCTGGCTCGCAGCAAGTCGCAGACACTTCCGCGCCCACACCCGAAGCGTTCTTCGATCGCGAATGGGCGCTTGCCGTCATGGCCCGCGCGCTGGAAACGTTGCAGAAAGAATTCACTGCCGCGGACAAGGGCGACCAATTCGACACGCTCAAGCCCTGGCTGATGGGTGAGGCGCCGTCGATGTCGCAGGCTGACGCCGCTCGCCAACTCGGCCTGAGCGAAGGCGCGGTGAAGGTGGTCATTCACCGCCTCCGCAAACGCTTTCGCGACGCCGTTCGCGCCGAGATTGGCCAGACCCTTCGCGATCCGTCGCTGGTGGATGAGGAACTGCGGCATCTCGTCGAAGCGCTCTATTAGTCGGACTGGCTTCCCATCAACCGCAAGTTTGGAGTCCCGGCTTGAGCCGGCGTGGCGTTCCTCCGGCTAAAGCCGGGACTCCAAGCCCAGTCTCCCGTCCAAGGAAGGGCAAGCAGGCCCGCAAGAGATATGAAGCTTCCACCATCTCTGGCTTCGGGCAGCACAATTCCGTGCTTGGATACCTTTGAAGCCGGAGCATACTTCAACCGTCAGCAAATGCGTTCGATCATGGCTTTAACAAACCGGAACTTTCACAGACCCCGCGGCGCCGTTTTCGCCAGCCTGGCAGTACTGCTGGTGTTGCCCGGGGTCACGCGTGCCGCCGAATCCCCCATCCGTTTCAATCGCGACATCCGGCCCATCTTTGCTGACAACTGCCTCGCTTGTCACGGGCCGGACAACAATGCGCGCAAAGCGGGGCTGCGGCTCGACACGCGTGACGGGCTTTTCGAGAAATCGCCCAAGCGCGACCCCGCCGTTGTGCCAGGCAGCTTGACGAAGAGCGAGCTTTGGCGGCGCGTGACGGCCACCGACCCGGATGACGTGATGCCGCCGCCGGATTCCCACAAGGAACTCAAGCCGGAGCAGAAGGAGAAATTGAAGCAGTGGATTCTGGCTGGCGCGCCGTGGCAGGGGCATTGGGCGTTCATCAAGCCGGAGCGACCAAGCGTGCCGGGCAAGGCATTGAACGTTGAACGTTCAAAGTTCAGCGTTCAACGTTCAAAGTTTCCAATTCGCAATCCCATCGATGCCTTCGTCCTCGCGAAGCTGCAATCCAAAGGACTCAAACCAAACCGCGATGCCGACCGACGCACGCTCGCCCGCCGCTTATCGCTCGACCTCACCGGGCTGCCGCCAAAACCGGAAGTCGTCGAGGCGTTCGTGAAGGACAAATCGCCGGACTACTACCAGAAGCTGGTGCGGCAACTGATGGCGTCGCCGGCATGGGGCGAGCATCGCGCACGTTACTGGCTGGACGCCGCGCGCTACGCGGACACGCATGGCTTACACTTCGACAATTATCGCGAGATGTGGCCGTACCGCGATTGGGTCATCAAGGCGTTCAACACGAACGTGCGCTTCAACCAGTTCACCATCGAGCAGCTTGCTGGCGACTTGCTGCCGAACGCCACGGACGATCAGGAAGTGGCCACCGGTTTCCAGCGCTGCAACATGACGACGAACGAGGGCGGCACCATCGAGGATGAAAACCTCGCCAACTACGCCAACGACCGTGTGAGCACATTGGGCTGGGTATTTCTCGGAGCGACCTTGAATTGTTGCGCCTGCCATGACCACAAGTTTGATCCGTTCACGCAAAAGGATTTTTATTCGATGGCGGCCTTCTTCCGGAATACCAAGCAGACTGGCTTCGACAAGAACATCCGGGAGAGCGACCTCTTCCGCGTTGTGCCGCAGACAGAATCCGACCGCGCGCGCTGGCGGGCGTTGCCGGGCGAAATCGAGTCGGCGCAGAAAGCTCGCGAACAACGCGCGCTAGAGGCAGGGGTCCTGTTCACCAACTGGCTTGCGAATCTCAAGCCTGAAACTCCCGGCAGAGAAATCAAACTCCCTGGCGAGGTGCTTCGTCTGCCGTTAAATGAAGGCTCCGGCATCAACGTCAACGGCAGGCTGGCGGGCATGGAGAAAACGTTTGCCGGACCGGCGAAGCTGGAATGGACGACAAACAGCGGGCCGTTCGGCGCCGCGCCAATCTTTGCTAAGGACGCGAACATTCTGCTCGGCGACGCGGGCGACTTCGAGGCGAGCGAAGCTTTCTCTGCCGGAGCATGGGTGCTCGTGCCCAAAGATTTCAAGGGCGAGGGCGCGGTGCTGGCGAAGATGGGTGGTGATGAAGAAAAGTACCGCGGCTGGGACTTGCTGGTGCGCGACGACGAGTTGGCCGTTCAGATGGTCAACCGCTGGTCCAACATCGCGATGGAAACCAAATCGACCGGCAATGCGGTGAAGCGCGGTGAGTGGCAGCACATCTTCTTCACCTACGACGGCATCGGCCGCACGAAGGGGATCAAATTGTTTGTGAATGGTGTCGAGGCGAGCGTGAACCGCGACAACAACCGGCTGGAAGGCTCCATCCGTTCGCCGTTTCCGCTGCGCATTGGCAAGCGGGAGAAAAACCACCCGCTCAACAACGTGGCCGTGCAGGATGTGCGGGTCATTCGCGGACGCCTTTCGAGCGCGGAGGTCCGCGCACTGGCCGCCGCTCCGAGGCTTAAGGAGCTGTTGGCGCAGATGAATGAGGAACTGCCGAAGCCCGCCGTTGTTGTGACCAACGTGACTTTGACAAACACAGTCGCGACTGCCGAAGTCAGCGCGGAGGAAAAAGCCAAGGCAGAGAAAGCGGAAAAAGAACGCGTCGAAAAGGAGAAGACCGCCATCGCGAAAGCCAAGGCCCGCCGCGACTCGGCGCACGATGCGTTGAAGGATTATTTCCTGATGACCCAACACGAAGACTGGCAGCAGGCGAACGCGAAGCTTGCCGGGCTTGAGCTGGAACAGCAAACCATCCGCGGACGCAGTCCCGTCACGCTCGTGCAGCAGGAGAAAATGGACTCCGAACCGATGGCTCAGGTTCTTTTCCGCGGCCAGTATGACAAACCCAAGGACAAGGTCGGCGCCGCGCCGCCCGGCGTGCTGCACGCCATGCCCGCGAACGCGCCGAAGAACCGCCTTGGCCTCGCGCAATGGATGGTGTCGCCGGAGAACCCGCTGACCGCGCGTGTGACGGTCAACCGTTTCTGGCAGGAAGTGTTCGGTGTCGGCTTGGTGAAGTCGGCGGACGACTTTGGCATCACGGGCGAGACACCGGTGAACCAGGAACTGCTTGATTGGCTGGCGGTGGAGTTTGTTGAAAGCGGTTGGGACGTAAAGCGGTTGTTCGAGCTGATGATCACGTCTTCCACCTATCGTCAGAGCGCGGAAACAACGCCAGAAAAGCTGGAGAAGGATCCGCAGAACCGGCTGCTCAGTCGCGGGCCGCGCTTCCGCATGGACGCGGAGATGATCCGTGACTACGCATTGGCCTCAAGCGGACTGTTGGTCGAGAAAGTCGGTGGGCCGAGCGTGAAGCCGTATCAGCCTGATGGCGTGTGGGAGGCAGTCGCGATGCCCGAGAGCAATACGCGCTTTTACCAGCGTGACAGCGGCGAGAATTTGTATCGGCGGAGCCTCTACACGTTTCTCAAACGCGCCGCGCCGCCGGCCACGATGGACATCTTCAACGCGCCCAGTCGCGAAGTGTGCGCCGTCCGCCGCGAGCGCACGAACACGCCACTTCAAGCACTGGCCACGCTGAACGACCCGCAGTTCGTCGAGGCGGCGCGGCACCTTGCCGAGTTCGCGCTGACTCAACGGCGCAAGGACGAAGAGGCTTTGCAGGTCATGGCGGAAAGGCTTCTGTCACGACCGCTAACCACGAAGGAACTCGCCATCGTGAAGAGCATGTTGAAGGAGACGCAGTCGTTCTACGAGAAGCAGCCGGACTCGGCGAGGCAGCTACTGGCCATCGGCGAATCGAAGGCCTCAGATCAACTGCCCGCGCCCCGCTTGGCTGCGATGGCGATGGTCGCCAACCAACTGATGAACCTGGATGAAGCACTGAACAAATGATTTTCCTGTTATGAGCCTCTTTGAATATTTCCAACGCCTCGAAACCCGCCGCCAATTCTTCGCGCGGGGCAAGAATGCGCTTGGGTATGCCGCGCTCGCTTCGCTGCTCGGCCCGACGTTGAAGCTTTGGGGCGAGGATGCCGGGCCGGTCAGCGCCGCGCTGCCGCACTTCCCGGCGAAGGTGAAAAACATCATATACCTGCACATGGTCGGCGGGCCCTCGCAGATGGATTTGTTCGACCACAAGCCGGTGATGAAGGAGTGGTACGACAAGGACCTTCCCGATTCCATTCGTATGGGCCAGCGGTTGACCACGATGACGTCCGGCCAGAAGCGGTTCCCCATCGCGCCGTCGAAGTGGGAGTTCAAGCCCGCTGGCCGAAATGGCATGATGATGAACACCGAGTTGCTGCCGTGGACCGCCAGGTGCGTCGATGACATGGCGTTCATCCGCTCGATGCACACCGAGGCCATCAACCACGAGCCGGCTATCTGCCACATGCAGACTGGCAGCATGGTAGGCGGGCGTCCGTGCATCGGCTCATGGGTCAGCTACGGGCTGGGTTCACTGAACCAGAATCTGCCAACGTTCGTGGTGCTCGTCGCCGAGCCGACCAACAAGGAACAAATCCAGGCCATCAGTGCGCGGCTCTGGTCGAGCGGTTTTCTCAGCGGCGAACACGCGGGTGTTTCTTTCCGCAGCCAGGGTGATCCAATCCTTTTTATCAACAACCCGCCCGGCGTGACCGGTGACTTGCGCCGCCGCCAACTCGACGGATTAAACGCGCTCAATCAAATTGCTTACCGCAAGGTTGGCGATCCCGAAACACACACGCGCATCCAGCAATTCGAGATGGCGTTCCGCATGCAGACCAGCGTGCCGGAACTGACCAATCTCTCCAATGAATCCGAGGCGACGCTCAAACTCTACGGCGACGAAGTGAAAAAGCCCAGCACCTTCACCGCCACCTGTCTGCTTGCGCGCCGGCTGGTCGAACGCGGCGTACGCTTCGTGCAGGTGTATCTCAATAACTGGGACCACCACTCCAACGCCGCCGGACGCCTGCCCTCGCAGTGCAAGGATGTGGACCAGGCGACCTATGCGCTGATCCACGACCTTAAGGCACGCGGATTGTTTGACAGCACGCTCATTATTTGGGGCGGCGAATTCGGACGCACGATTTACAGCCAAGGTGGACTCTCGAAAGAAAACTACGGGCGCGACCATCATCCGCGCTGCTTCACGATGTGGCTGGCGGGCGGCGGCGTGAAGGGCGGCGTGGTTTACGGACAGACCGATGAATTTAGCTACAACATCGTCGAAAACCCCGTTCACGTCCGCGATCTGCACGCGACCATCCTGCAACTGCTCGGCATCGACCACCACCGCTTCACGGTGAAATGGCAGGGCGCCGACATGAAGCTCACCGGCGTTGATGCGGAAGGGCAGGTGGTAAAGGCGGTGCTTTCCTGACGCGGCAAGAAGCGCTTAACCGGTGTGCCCGATTACGTAACTGGCTCGATGCCGCGCTCCGCAAAGCGCGCCAGCGTCCATTCGTATTCGGAAACCAATTGCTCCACCACGTTGCGGTTCTTAAACTCCTGCGGCATCACTTCCCAGGTGTAGGTTTCCATCTCGAAATGCCCGCAAAGATCTGGTGCCTGGCGCACCTCTTCGAGCACGCCTAGCAGATGATCAACCGTCGTATCGAACTGCGTCGTCGGCTTTGCGTGGAGCGGAATATGAAAGTGAATGCGCCACTCGATCTCCAATTGCGGGTCTCCTATTGGAGAAGTTGCCAGCGCTTCATCCAGGTCGCCATAGCGGATGAGTTCACCATCAGGCCGGCGTTCGATCGTCTGGTGAAAATAGATATCATCCGCGAACGACTTTAGTGCGGCGCGAACCTCCGGCGTCGGACGGACCTGCAGCGCGTTGCTCAGATGAATCTTGCTGATCTTGATGCCCGCACGGCGCAAGCGGGCGAGGGCTGCACCGGGCGCCTCGAATTCCACCGCCAGGTGGCAGCAGTCGTAATTGACGCCGAGGTGTTCTTCAAGGCGGAGGTCGCCCGGACGATCAGCGCGCAATTGCTCGAAAAAGGCAGCCGTTTCACCGGTCGTTTCCAGAAAGCAAAGCGGCTCTGGTTCAAGCCCCAGATGAAGTTTCCGCCCGGTGCGCCGTGTGAGTTGTTCGATGTGCTCAACACAACGCCAGAGGTGATCGCGCGCGATCCGGGACTGACGAGCGTCGAGTTTGAAGCCTTTAAATGACACTGGCACCGTGCTCACACTGCCTTCCACGCCTTCAGGAACGAGTTGAGCAAGCAGATCAAACAGGAGATTCGTATAATCAAGCCGCTCACGGGTCGTCCAGTCCGGCGCATACACTTGCTCCTTCACGCGCGCACCGTGAAACTTTCTATAGGGAAATCCGTTAATCGTAAAAACGTAGCAGTTCTCGCGCTCCAGCCATGCGCGAAACAATTTGATCGCTTTCGGTTCGCTCAATTCGCGCGCCGCGTCGGCGCCCAAGCGCAGTCCGATGGCGTAAGGTCGAGAAGGAGAAACACGATCCCGCACCGCCAGGGTGTATTTCTGGAGTGTGTCGAAGGTCTGCACCCAGGTTTCGCCCCGATGGACGTTGGTGCAGTATGCCAGATGCAGGCCGTGACTGAGTTTCATGCGCGGAATCGTTGTACGCCGCTTGACATGTGTTGGCCAGCGTTTCGGTTTGGCTCGACTGGCGTTTTTCGTGTGTCGTGGTTTTGCGCCGAAATCTTCGCGGCTAGTGTCTCGCACATCCAAACCTGTTCGGTTGAACCCGCGCCAAAGGCCTGTCGGTAGAAGCCGCGTTCAGGAGGGTGACGAAGCGCAAGTGTCTCAGAATTGGGCATAAGCCGATTGCGAGACGACCATTAGTAAAAGTGGATTGCCTGTGCTATTTTGCGTCGTCGCCGGATCAACTTGGCTCTTTTAAAATTCAACGGAAGGAATGAATTGAGCAGGAACTATGAAAGCTTTCGCTTTGTGCTTGTTGTATCTAGCCTTGGTTCTCACGACCACGGGATGCAAAGCTTTGTTCTCTTCCACCAGCCAGCGATCGCGCACGCCCTGGCACAACTTCGACGAAGCCCAGTCGGCATTTGACAAGGTTATTCCCCACAAGACTACAGTAAGCGAACTTAGGACTATGGGTTTTGATCCGATGACGACACCAAACATCAAGATCCTGACCTATCTTGATCTCATCCAACGGTTCGTCCCCAACGCTTCGATCACGCTCGACGATCTACAACCGGATGTTAAGGCCTGCATCGAATCCAAGGATTGCTGCCACGCCTACGAAATGGACCTGGAGCTGACCGATAGCAAACGTTACGGCAACCTGGCGGCGGATGTTTTTGGCTTCAACCGGAAAACCAAAACAACTGGTTGGACCTTTAAGGCCCTGATCATCGTCAAGGACGACGTGGTCGCCTACAAGCTCCGCTCTGGAGAACCTAACGTGGACCGGCTCGATAAGAAGACCAAACCGCTTGGCCCGCTCCAGGAGTTGGACAACATCATACTCAAGGCAATTGGCGCCTTCTGAAAGCGCTCCACGGGTGGTCCTCCGAAAAATCCAAACTTGTCTGATGGCGAGAGCTTGAGCAAGCTGGATGACACAGTTGTGTAACGTATATCTGGAACAAGCTTTGGATTTATGGCTATCGCATTGAGACTTTTCGCTACGGGCCTGCTTCTCTTCGCGCCAGCCTTCCTCGCTTGCGCAGAAGACGCCCGCGCAAGCACTCCATCGGAGTTGCTTGCGGCGGCCCTTCAGAGGGTTGTCAACCTTATTGACCCCCCTGCGGGAGGCGAACTTCAGACCTTTTCCACTAAACTCACCATAGTAAAGGCAGAAGGCTTGCCCAAAGAACTTGCCGGGCAAAGCGCGACGCTCGCTTTTCAGGCGCCGGATCGCCTCACGCTCTCTGCCGAATATAAGAGAAAGACCTACGCTGCGGGGCGGAATGGGCAGGAAATCTGGATCCACGTTCCTGACAAAAAGTTCGGCGTGGTTGGACAGCCCGGCCAGCCGCGCTTCACAACCGCGCCAGAAAAAAAGGACACGACCAAACTAGGCCCGTTCAAGCTGCCCTTGCCCAAGGAGCAAATTGCCCTGCTTCCGCTGCTGATGAAGATCGAAGCTCAGCCCGAAGAGCAGGTTCAAGACGCTCGCTGTCATGTGTTGACCGTCACACCGAAGCCCGAGGCCATCGAAGCGCTGCAAATACCAGGCGGAACATTGAAGCTCTGGATTCGCGACGGTGACAATCTTCCGGTTCGGTTGGGGTATGCCGATGGCAAAAACGTCAACGTAGAAGTTCAGCTTCGGGACGCGCGCCTCAGCGAGCCATGGCCGGCGGAACGATGGAAAATCCCCGCGGGCCCTGACGACAAGGTTGAAACCACCGCGTTGGGCCATATGACCCGGTTTGGATCGGTCACTCTATCCAGCCTCGGCCAAAAAATCCCGCCGCTCGGCCCCGCTATCGGCGACCGGCGCGTCGTAGCCGTTTCGGGCAAAGGACGGCTCGAAGTGCGGGACGGCACCCGGGTTCTCTTTCTTTCAGGCGCTCCGGAGGAAATGGGCGCCCAACACGGCGCGCTCTTGAAGAAAGAGATCAAGGATCTGGTCAACCGCATTCTTTACGGTGTGGGCGTGGGCAGTTCATTCGCCAAAGGCCGATGGTTCTTCGGCGAAATCGAGGAAGCCCAAAGCCGCATCAATCCATTCATCGACCCGCGCTACCTCGCCGAGATGGATGCCATTGCGCTGGCCACCGGACACGAAAAGGAGGAAATCCGCCTCGCGAACTTCTTTCCCGAACTATTTCACTGCTCTGGTTTCGCGCTCTTCGGCGACGCCACAGTCGGCGGCAAAATGTATCACGGACGCATTTTGGATTATCTCCGCGGCATGGGGCTGGAGCAGAATGCTGTCGTCATCGTGAGCAAACCCGATAAAGGCAACGCTTGGGTAAACGTCAGCTATGCGGGCTTTATCGGCTCCGTCACGGCGATGAACGAAAAGCACGTTGCCATCGGCGAAATGGGCGGGCGCGGTGAAGGCAACTGGGATGGCAAGCCGATGGCCCAACTTATTCGCGAAGTCATGGAGAAAGCCAACACGCTCGACGAAGCCGTGGCGATCATGCGCAAAGGCCCGCGCACCTGCGAATACTACTACGTCATCTCGGACGCCAAGACCAAGACCGCTGTCGGCATTGCCGCCACGCCCTCGACGTTTGAAGTCGTGAAGCCCGGCGAAGCCCATCCGCGATTGCCACACCCTATCAAGGACGCAGTCCTCATGTCAGCCGGCGAACGCTATGAGGAACTGGCAAAGCGTGTGAAAGAGGGCCACGGCAAGTTCAACGCAGACTCTGCGCGCGACCTGATGACCCGTCCCGTTTGCATGGACTCCAACATTCACTCCGTCCTGTTTGATCCCGAGACGCTCGACTTCTGGGTGGCCAACGCCGACTCGAAGAACCCTGCCAGCCACACACGCTACACAAAATACAACCTCACGGAACTGCTGGGGGGATGGTCATCAGAAGTCCACGGTGGTCGCACCCCCGGTCGCGAAACTTCCAACTAGACTAATCCGGAGAGTGACTGCCGCCCGTCGCTTCGAAGGATCGTGCTTCCAGGAACATCTTTAGGTCCGCCGCCGCTTTTCCGCCGAAGCCCGGAACGGCAGCGATTTCTTCTACCGTCGCGGCGCGGAGCCGCTGGATCGAGCCGAATTTTTTAAGCAACGCCGCCTTGCGTTGCCCACCGATGCCGGGGAATTCGTCCAGGATACTTTCGGAGATGCGCTTGATACGGAGTTGGGCGTTGTAGGAGTTGGCCACGCGATGCGATTCGTCGCGCACGCGCTGGAGCAGCTTGAGCGCGCCGCTGTCATGGCTCAAAAGCAGCGGCTCGCATTGGCCAGGCCTGTAAATCTCCTCGAATTCCTTGGCCAGACCTATGACGGCGATATGGCCCAATCCAAGTTTTTCGAGTTCTGCACACGCCGCATTCAACTGGCCTTTCCCACCATCGATCAAAATCAAATCAGGAAACGAAGGCCTGCCGGCGTCGGTCCACTTCGGCGCTTCGCGGCGTCGTTGCATCAGCGTGCGCAGTTCATCGACGATCGGTTGAGAGGATTCATCGTCCGATAACGCAGGGCTGGCGTTCTCTCCCGCAGTTTCCGACGCGCCGGATGATGACGAACCGGAAGCCTGTCCTGCGTTGTGCTCGCCCAACAGACGGGAGTAGCGCCGCCGAATGGTTTCGGCCATGCAGGCGAAATCATCCTGGCCGACCACGGTCTTCATCTTGAAACGCCGGTAATTCGCGCGATCCGGCCGGCCGCCCCTGAAACTGACCATGGAAGCAACTGCGAATGTGCCGCTGATGTTCGAAATATCGAAACCTTCGATACGTTGGGGTGGCGAGGCCAAGCCGAGCGCATGGCCCAATTCCTCCAAGTCTCGCAGCGGATCGATGGCCACTGGCAGCTTGTATGGAATGCGCTCAAATTTTTCCGTCCGGCGCGTTGTGCGTTTGAGATCGGCCAAGGCGTCGCGCAATTCTGCGGCCTTCTCAAAATCCTGAGCAATCGCCGCCCGCTTCATTTCTGTTTCAAGCTGTGTGGCCATTTCCTCGCACTGGCCGTCGAGGAAGTCGCACGCGGCCCGCACTTGTTCCAAGTACTGATCGCGGGTGACGTTGCCAATGCACGGAGCGGTACACCATTTGAGATTTCCGTACAGGCAATGCTTGTAGTCAGCCTCGGTCGGCGTGAGTGGGCGGCAGCCTCGCAGGTTAAATTGCCGTCGGATCAACGTAAGCGTGTTGCGCAATGCGCCCGAGTGGGCGAATGGTCCGAAGTAACGCGCGCCGTCATCCGTGCGGAGTCGGGTGAGCGTGAAACGCGGGATTGGATCGTTCAGATTCACTTTGAGCAGCAGGAACCGCTTGTCATCGCGGAAGCTGACATTGTAGCGCGGGTGAAATTCCTTGATGAGCTTGCCTTCGAGCAGGAGCGCCTCCGGCTCGCTCTTCACCACATGCACGTCAAGATCATGAATGGCCTCGACCAATGCGTTAAACTTGAGGTCCCAACCCAGACGGCGCGACGGATGGAAATACTGGCTGACGCGCTTGCGCAGATCGCGCGCTTTACCCACATAAATAACCGTGCCAAAACGGTCCTTCATCAAGTAAACGCCCGCCTTGTGCGGAAGCTGGCTCAGTTTGTTCCGAATGTGCTCGGTCGTTGGCACAGTGGCAGTGTGCCAGAAATCGCGCTTTTTTGGAAGAACTGAACTGCACCTGAATCACGTTTCGCCGAACTTCAGCACGCGCGCCTTCTCTGCTTGCTTGGGCTGGTTCTCGTCGAGGATTGTTGGCCGGAGATTTAAGCGTGTCTTTTGTCGATGCACTCAAGCGGTGCGTTGCGCCCATTCGCATTGCATTCTGTAAATCGAATTGACCAGTCGCATCGCCACAAGACACAGCGCGATGTCCACGACTCCGGCCCCCCAAACTCACGATGGCGCTGGTCAACAATGCCTGCTCGGTTTCGGCTCGCAACGCGAGACGAAACGACATCTGTCCCAGAAAATTGCTCACCAACCAGAGTCCCCACCAGTTTCCAACCAACGACGGCGGGTCTTGGCTGGCCCATGAATCGGGATTGGCGCTAGCCTGCCAGATTTCCTTCATCGCCTGATACGGCTTCCACAAGTTCAAAATGGGAATGAAGCACCAGCCGACCGACCAGCCGGGACTGAAGGTCATGTATTTCGCCCCAAGCGCACGCGCGTTACGATTGGCCCTATGAATCCACATCAGGAGCGCAACACCCGTGACGATGTAAACGACCAATTGCCCCAGCCCCAGGAGCAGTTCAAAGACATCCAGCAGACTTAACTCCTGGTCGAGTGGATCAGTTGCGTTTCCGGTTGCCAGCGAAAGGCTGCCCAAAGCAAGGCCTATCGTTGCAAGACCGATGGAAATCCACAACATTACCTTCAGGAAGCTTGTCAGTGCCGTTGGGTCTTTGGCAAAAGCGCGGGAAGGCTGAGGTTGCATGGGCACCGCCCCCGGGGAAACAACGCCAGGGATCTGCGGACTCTCTCTCATCTCAACAAATTCCGCGACTGGACGCCATTCTGTCATGCCTGCATCCAATAAAGCGCCTGGCTTGAGACTCTACCTTGATTCCACAACTCGCGTGCCTGTGCTTCCGAATAAGCCGTCTCTTGCCCTCCCGGCTCGAAGAGGCGGATGGTGCTCATGCTGGTGAGCGCGTCTTTAGCGCGAACACCGTTGCATTTTCAAGCGCGATATTGCGTGGGAATTAGCTTTTATTCAGACAGAAACCTGAGCGTACGCGTTTTTTCCGCCCGCTTGCGCTGGTTCTCGTCGAGAATTTTTTTGCGCAGACGGAGGTTTTTGGGCGTGGCCTCGACGTATTCGTCCACGTCGATGTATTCGAGGGCGCGCTCAAGCGACAGCTTGAGCGGGGCATTGAGTTGGATGCCTTTGCCGTCGCCCTGAGAACGCATGTTGGTCAGTTTCTTCTCCTTCACGGGGTTCACTGGGATGTCATTCTCACGGGCGTTTTCGCCAACGATCATGCCGTGATAAACGTGATCGCCGGGCACCACCATCAACCGGCCCCGCTCCTGGATCATGTTTAGCGCGTAAGAGGTAGCCTCGCCGGCATCCATGCTCACCAGCGAACCGTTCTTGCGCGCAGCAATTTCGCCGCGGTCAGCGCCATACTCATGGAAGAGGTGGCTCATCACGCCCAGGCCGCGGGTCATGTTCACAAGATCGGTCTCGAATCCAATGAGGCCGCGCATTGGCACGAGGGCCTCTACGGAGACGAGGTTGCCGACATGGTTCATGTTCGTGATCTGCGCCTTGCGGAAGGAAAGATTCTCCATCACCGCCCCGAGGTTTTCGTTCGGGATCTCAACAAAGAGCTTTTCGATGGGTTCAAGCGGTTCGCCGCCGGGACCCTTCTTCCAGAGAACTTCCGGCCGACTGACGAGCACTTCATAGCCTTCGCGGCGCATTTGTTCGACGAGAATGGCGATCTGCATCTCGCCGCGGCCGGAGACGGCAAAAATTTTTGGATCAGGCGTCTGGGCGATGCGAAGTGCCACGTTGGTGCGGCTTTCCTTTTGCAGCCGCTCCCAGATATGGCGGGCCGTAACGAGCTTTCCGTCCAGACCGGCGAGGGGGCCGTCGTTGACGGCGAATTCCATCTGGATGGTTGGTGGATCAATCGGAATGTAGGGCAGCGCGCCGCGCTCCGGCTTGTCGGTAATGGTTTCCCCGATGAATACGTCCTCGAAGCCGGTGATACCGACGATGTCGCCGGCATGAGCTTCCTGGATTTCGACGCGTTTCAAGCCCTCAAAGTGATAAATCATCGTAATCTTGCCGGCCGTCACGCGGCCGTCGCCATGGAGGCAAGAAGCCGCGTCGGCGACCTTCACCTTGCCTTCGACAATCTTTCCAAAAGCGATGCGGCCCAGATAGTCGGAGTAATCCAGGTTGGCGACCAGAACCTGAAAGCCTTCTCCGGCCTTGGCGCGCGGCGGGGGGATATGCTTGGTGATGGCGTCGAAGAGAGGTTCCATCGTGCCGCTGGTGTGCGTCAGATCGGCCTTGGCGTAACCCGCCTTGGCGGAGCAATAGACGAACGGAAAGTCGAGTTGCTCGTCGGTGGCCTTGAGCGACATGAACAACTCGAACACCTGATCGAGGACTTCCTTCGGGTTGGCGTTGTCGCGATCGATTTTGTTGATGACCACGATGGGCTTGGCGCCGGCTTCGAGCGCCTTGCGCAGCACGAAGCGTGTTTGCGCCTGGGGGCCTTCGGCGGCATCGACCACCAGCAGCACGCCGTCGATCATGTTCATGATGCGCTCGACCTCGCCGCCGAAGTCCGCATGGCCGGGGGTGTCCACGATGTTGACGTGGTAATTCTTGTATTTGAACGCGGCGTTCTTGGCGCGGATGGTGATGCCCTTCTCCTTCTCCAGGTCCATCGAATCCATCAGCCGCTCCTCCTGCGACTCGTGTTGGTTGGCGCGGAAGGTGCCCGACTGTTTAAGCAGGCAGTCCACGAGCGTGGTCTTCCCGTGATCGACGTGAGCGATGATGGCGATGTTTCGGATGTGCTGCATAAGTCTTACGACCCAATCGAGCCGCGTAATCTGGGCTTTTGCCGGAAAAGGTCAAGCCCATGTCAGCGCGGCCCGCAACAATCTTTACAAACGCCGCCCGTCCGACCAAGTTGGAGCGTGGCGCCGTCGTCCAGCGCCACTGGAAAACCAGAATTGAATTATGAAAAAGCTTTTTTTGATTGTCGCCGCCGTCGTTGCCGTGGGCCTCGTCGCGCTCGTTGTCATCCTTGCACTCTCGCTCGATTCCATTGTCAAGAGGGGCGTGGAATCCGTCGGCCCCCAAATTACCGGAACCGAAATGAAACTTCAGAGCGTTAACCTCTCGCCCTTCTCCGGATCCGGGACGCTCAAAGGCTTCTTGATCGGTAATCCGGAAGGCTACAAGACCTCTTCAGCCATCAAGGTCGGCGAAACGAGCGTGGGAGTGCGTCCAAAGTCGGTGCTTTCCGACAAAATTCACGTCACTCATGTGCGCGTGGTCGGGCCTGAGATTACTTTTGAAGGCACGCTCGGCACCAAAAACAATCTCGGTAAAATCATGGAAAATGTCGAAGCGGCCACGGGTGGCGCCAAACAAACCAAACCGGACGGCAAACCCGCTGACAGCGGTACAGCCAGAAAACTCCAAGTGGACGATTTCCTGATTTCCGGCGCGAAAGTTAACGTGAGCATGACCATGCTCGGCGGCAGATCGCTGACGGTGGCTATTCCCGACATTCATTTCTCCGCCCTTGGCACCGGCCCGGAAGGCATTACCGCCGCGGAACTGACAAAAAAAGTCTTAAGCCAGGTCAACGCTGAGACTCTCAAGGCGGTGGAAAAGGCCGTTACCGACCTGGGCAACCAGGCCACCGATCTAATCAAAGATGCGGCCGGCAACAAAGTCACCAATCTCCTCGACAAGGCCACCAGGGGGGCGGGCGATTTGTTCAAGAAAAAGTGATTCGCCAAAGGCCTCACACTGCTCCGCGTCTTGTGCGATGAAAGAAACCTACATCGCGGCGAAGGAACGTTGGGCGAGAAAGATGGCGGGCAAGGAAAAGCCCGCTATCCGTTCAGAGAACCGTCTCCCTCCCGGCCAGCGGGAGGTCCAAAACTTCCCCGTGCTCGACCTCGGCATTCGCCCGGACGTGCCGCTGGACAAGTGGGTGTTGGAGGTTCACGGCCTGGTCGAGAATTCTGTGACACTGAACTGGGCACAGTTCATGGCGCTGCCGCAGTTCAAGGACGTAAGCGACTTTCATTGCGTGACGACCTGGAGCCAGTTCGACATGGAGTTTGAGGGTGTGGCGTTCTTCACGCTCGCCGATCTTGTGAAGCCGAAACCCGAAGCCACGCACGTCTTCTTCAAGAGCTACGACGGCTATTCGACAAACAACCCGCTGGAGGTTTGCATGGATGACGACGTGCTCATCGCGCATTCGTGGAACGGCAAGCCGCTGACGAAGGAACACGGCGGACCCGCGCGTGTCATTATCCCGTTACGCGTGGAAGGGAGCAAAATTTGTCCGCGACATTCAATTCATCGACCGCGACATTCTCGGATTCTGGGAAGTCCGCGGCTACTCGAATACGGCCGACCCATGGACGGAGGACCGGTTTTCGTGAAACTCACATGGGAGGGTGAGGCTCCCGCCGAACCCTGATCTTGATGAAATAATAGGTTCGGCAGGAGCCTCACCCTCCCGATGAAGACCTTCTACCTCGACTATAATGCCACCACGCCGCTCGACCCGGCGGTGCGCGACGCAATGCTGCCGTATCTTGGCGACGTCTTCGGCAATCCTTCCAGCGTGCATCACGTCGGACGCCGCGCCCGCGCGTTACTCGATGATGCCCGTGACCGGGTGGCTCGCGTTTGGGCCTGCAAGCCGAGTGAAGTCATTTTTACCAGCGGAGGGACCGAGAGTACGAACCTGGCAATCTTTGGCGCGGCCCGCCTTCTGCGTGACAAGGGGCGGCACATCATCACCAGTAGCGTGGAACATGACGCGGTGCTGCAAAGTTACGAGTATTTGGCGGCGAAGGAAGGATTCGAGGTCACGTATCTGCCCGTGAGCAGCGAGGGGTTCGTGAGTGTCGAGTCATTGATGGCGGCAATACGGCCAGACACCGTTCTCGTTTCCCTCATGGCGGCCAACAACGAGAACGGAGCCATCCAGCCCGTTGCCGAACTGGGCAAGGCCTGCCGCGAACGAGGCGTGCTTTTCCACACGGACGCTGTGCAATGGTTCGGCAAGGAACCGTTTGCGGACATTCACCAGTTTAACGCCGACCTCGTTTCCATCTGCGCCCACAAATTCCACGGTCCAAAAGGCGCGGGCGCGCTCTACGTTCGTTCACCGCTGCACCCGGATCCGATCCTGTTCGGCGGCGGCCACGAGAATGAACGCCGCGCCGGCACGGAAAATCTGGCGACGATTATCGGCTTCGCCGAAGCCACCGACCGCTTCGTGAAAACACCGGTTTTTCCCAAGGAACATTTGCTCGCGCTCACAAACCGCCTGGTCAACTTCATCCAAAAACTCGGGCCAAAGCTCGCCGTGTTGCGCAGCCCGCGCGAATGCCGGCTGGCGAATACACTTGCCTTCACCGTGCCTCGCGGCGACAGCATCTCACTGCTGGCGGGACTGGATCTCGAAGGCATTTGCGCCTCGAGCGGCTCGGCGTGCTCGGCCGGTTCATTGGAGCCGTCGCATGTGATGCTGGCGCTTGGTGTGCCCAAAGAGGAAGCGAACTCGCTCGTACGCTTCTCCCTGGGCCGCGAGTCCACGCTTTCCGAAGTCGAACACGTCGAGCGTGTGCTGCCGAAAATCATCGCGCGAGTGACAGGTGCATGGTGAGCTGATTCACTGATTACTGACCTACCGATTACTTCCAGAGTTAGTCAATAACCAGTGAATCAGTTTTAAGTGGGGAACAACTCATCCTCCATTCCTCTTCACCACGTCGGCAATCTTCACCGGCGCTCCGCCTTGGCGTTTGCTTTCGTCGGCGGCCTCCATGAAGGCGAAGAGTTCAAGCGTCTCCTCGGGCGTAACCGGGGCAACGCCGGTTTGGAAGAACTTGATGATTTCGCGCACCAACGGGGCGTAGTCGCCGCCGCCCTTCTGTTCGGCGACGGCTTTGGTGCCAAAGACAATGACTTTGTGCGGGGTGGGACCTTTGCGTAGCGCGTGCAATGTGCCGACGCGTCCATTGCTCCAAGTCCCGGTGATAACGTCGGCGTCCGGTGTCGTCGCGCGCACCACGGTTTCGCAGCCGGTACCAAGGATGGTGAACAGCGCTTCCGTGGGATGTACGCCATACCAAAACAGATCGGGATGATGCGGTTCCAGGTGCGCCGGGCCGTAAGAGATGACACTGCGGATGTCGCCAACGTCCGTCTTTTTCACCTCGACCATGCTGGGGTAAAAGCGGTAGGAGGAGGAACTGAACACGGGGACCCTGGCTTCCTTTGCCAGACGATAAATTTCAATGGCATCGCGCAATGAACCGGCCACGGGTTTGTCGATGAACATCGGCTTGCGCGCTTTGAACACGGGTTTGGCCTGCTCCAGATGCGGACGGCCATCGACGCTCATCAGCAGCACGGCATCCACTTGCTGGCAAAGCTCCTCGACCGTCGGAACTATCCTGACTCCATACTGATCCTGAAGTTGTTTCGTGTAGCCCTCCACCCGACTCCAGCTTGATTCGATGTCCGGGCTCCCGCCTTTGAATGCGGCAATGACCTTGCCGCCAGGGACGTAGTCTTTGTGTTTTGAATCGTTCAGCAGCCTTGTAAACGCGGTGACGTGCGAGGTGTCGAGGCCGATCATGCCGAGGCGCAGTTCTTCGGCGGGGAAGGCGGGACAAACAACGGCGATTCCGAGGAGGATCGTCAGCGGAAGTTTCATGCTCCGCAGAATCCTACCGCGGAAGGCCGGGCAGCAAGAGGAAAGTTGAGCGTCTCCTGCGCGGCCTTACCATTCGATGACGGCGGCAGCCCAGGTGAGGCCGGCGCCAAAGACGACCAGCAGCGCAAGGTCGCCACGCTTAAGCCGGCCTTGCTGGACGGCTTCATCGAGGGCGATGGCCACGGAGGCAGCGCTCGTATTGCCATATTTATTGAGGTTCACGAAAATCTGGTCGGGCTTCACCCCGAGGCGCTCGCCGACGGCATCGATGATGCGGCGATTGGCCTGATGCGGGATGACGAGCTTGATTTGCGTGATGTCGATCTCGCAACGCCGCAACGCCTCCTGCGCGGCGCTCATCATGGCGTTGACGGCGTTCTTGAAGGTTTCCTTGCCGTCCATTTGCAGGTGGTGCAACCCGGCTTCGACAGAATCAGTCGTCGCCGGGATGCGGCTGCCGCCACCGGGCATACAGAGCAGCATGGCCTTGTCGCCATCGGCGCCCATGCACGCGGTGAGAAGCCCATGGGCTTCCGGGCGATGCTGCAGAATCGCCGCGCCGGCGCCATCGCCAAAGAGCACGCAGGTGTTGCGGTCCTTCCAATTCACGATGGAGGAAAGCCGCTCGGCGCCAATGACCAGCACCGTCTCGTAGGTGCGCGACATGATGAACTGCTGCCCAATCTCCAGTGCGTAGATGAAACCGGAGCAGGCCGCCTCGATGTCAAACGCCGCCGCGTTGCGCGCGCCAAGCTTGTTCTGCACCAGCGCCGCCGTGGACGGGAAGAGCATGTCCGGCGTGATGGTGGCGACGATAATAAGGTCGATTTGCCCGGCGGTGACCCCGGCCTTCTCCATCGCGCGCTGCGCGGCCTTCGCCGCCATATCGGACGTGAACTCGTCATCCGCCGCAAGCCGGCGTTCCTTGATGCCGGTGCGCGTGGTGATCCACTCGTCGGTGGTGTCCACAATCTTTTCCATCTCGGCATTGGTCATAATGCGCTGCGGCACGTAGGAGCCGACGGCAGTGATGGAACAGGTTCGCCCCTGAAAATTATGTTTGGCGCGGGGGTTCTTGAAGAGTCGGGTGGTGCTCATGCGTCCACAGGTGCGGGAGTGTGAACAGCGGTTCTATTGAGGCCGAGCCGTTCGTTGGCTTCGGCTACTTTGCGGGCAATGCTGTCGTTGATCTTATGCTCGATGGTTTCGCCCGCGACGCGGATGGCGTTGAGGATGGCCTTTTCGCGGGCCGAACCGTGGGCCTTGATGACTGTTCCGTTTAAGCCCAGCAGTGGCGCGCCGCCGTAGGCTTCAGGGTCCATGCGCCGCTTGATGCTCTTGAGCGCGCCTTGCGCCAGCGCGGCCCCGGCCTTGCGCAACGAGTTGGCGGCCAGTTCGCGCCGAAGCAGCCCCACCACCGCCTTGCCCATGCTCTCGATGCATTTCAGAACGATGTTGCCAGTGAAGCCGTCGGTGACGACCACATCGACGTGGTCAGCGAAAAGGTGGTGTCCTTCGACATAGCCGATGAAGTTCAAATCCGTCTGCTGGCAGAGCCGGGCGGCTTCGCGGGTGAGTTCGGTGCCTTTGGATTCCTCGGTGCCATTGCTGAGGATGCCGACGCGGGGTTTCTTGCGACCAAGGACGCCGTGAGAGTAAGCACTGCCCATGATGGCGAACTGGACGAGGTGGGTCGGCTTGCATTCGTGATTTGCCCCCGCATCGAGCAAAACAAATTCGCCCTGGCCGGACGGTATGACCGTGGCGATGGCCGGTCTATCCACCGGGTCCAGGCGGCGCAGTTTGAACGTGGCCGAAGCGACCAACGCCCCCGTGTTGCCACGTGAAATGACTGCTTCGGCTTTGCCATCCCGGACCAGTTCCATCGCGCGAACCATCGAACAATCCTTCTTCTTCCGGACGGCGTCGATCGGCTTGTCCTCCATCGTGATGACTTCGGAAGCGTGATGAATGCGCAGGCGGGGGTCGGCGCACTGGACACACTTGAGACCGGCTTCAATCTCTGTCTGCTGGCCGACGAGATGAAGTTCGGAGATGTGCGGATAGGCTTGCAGCGCCTGTTTGGCCCCATCGATAACGACCTCGATTCCGTGGTCGCCACCCATGACATCCACGACGATTCGCATAAATGGAAAGAGCGCAGAACAGCTTCCGCCCGAACCGCGCTCTCAAAGCTTATGCCCCGGCTGTGACTGTGATGACCTGGCGGCCCTTATAAAACCCGCATGCCGGACAGACCCGGTGCGGCACGTAAGGGGCCGCGCATTGGGGGCAGGTGCTCAGTTGCGGGAGCTTGAGCACGCTGTTGTAGGCCCGCCGCATGCGGATGCGGCTGGTCGATGGTTTTCGTTTAGGAACGCCCATAAATTCGTTGGTTCACAATTTCAGTTTGTCCAATGCCGCCCAGGCCGATTCAGACTTCGCGGTCGTACCGGGTTTCTTTTCCGTTTGTTTCCGGGTGCTGGCCAGTCCGCGGCAATCCGGTTTGCACAGCGGATGCTGCGGAAAGGCGAGGACAATATCTTCGCGAATATAGGGAGTCAAGTCCACGCAATCGTTGACCGGCGTCACCTGGCCTTCGCCTTCCAGCGGCAGGTGGCAAACCCAATGGTCCAGCTTCAGCCAGTCCTGATACGGCTTGAGGCAGCGGGCGCATTCGCACTGCAACATCAGGCGGAGGCTGCCTTGCACGAGCACCGCTTTCTCCAGCCCCTGCACTTCCAGGTCGTAGGCCAGCGGACTGCGAACGTGAATCAATTCGTCGAGAGCATCCACCTCGAGTTCCTCGACGGGCAGTTCGCCCTTGAGGCGCAAGTTTTTGTCTTCCAGATGACGCAGGTTGAAAATGAGGGGCATAACTCCTCTCAGGTTTTGAGTTTCTTGGGTGAAGCCGCCAGCACGCCAAGCTTCCGCTGCAATGCGGACGCCACATGCGGCGGCACGAACGCGCTCACGTCGCCGCCCAGGCGGGCAATTTCTTTTACGATCCGCGAACTGAGAAAGGTGTAGGTATCCTTCGGCATCATGAAGATGGTTTCCACGCGCTCGTTGAGCTTGCGGTTCATCAAGGCCAGTTGGAACTCGAACTCGAAGTCCGACACAGCGCGCAGTCCGCGAATGACGGCCTGCCCGCCGCGCTTCTCCACGTATTCCACGAGCAACCCATCGAACGCATCCACCGACGCGTTTTCCAGTCCTTTGATCGACTGGCGCACCAGATCAAATCGTTCGTCCACGCTGAACAATGGCCCTTTGCCCTCGTTCTTCGCCACCGCCACGATCACCTGGTCGAACAACTTGGCGGCGCGATGAACCAGGTCAAGGTGGCCGTTGGTCAAGGGGTCGAAGCTTCCGGGATAGATCACCGTTCGCATGACCGCAATGTAGCAAGCAAGAGCCGAATGCCTACGAAAAAAACGGCTCGCGCCCAATCACTTGCCGGACAACAAGGGGGTTAATCCTCCTGCCCGGTTCGCACGCCGCCCTTCTTCAGACAGTGGGTCAGATAAGGCAGCAGTTGCTTCTTGCGGGAGACGACACCCGTAAGCTCGAAGACCCGTTCCTCGACCAGCGGATAGTCGATCTGTTTCAGCAAACTTCTGGGGCCGGCGACCAGCAACAATGAGCCGTTGCTGACCACGTCGGTCACGAGCAACGCTGAGAAGTAATAACCCTTCTTCGCTCGATAGCGTTCGAGAGCCGCCATCGCTTCGCCTTTGTGTTTGTGGAACTGGTCGAAGCCCAGTTCCTCGATCTGGGCCACGCTGAAGGTGCGGCCTTGTTCCTTGAATTCTTTGCAGTCCGCCACGATGGCTTCCGCCGCGGGCAGCGAGGTAAGCACGGAGCCGGAGGCGAAGAGTTTTTCGGTGAACTTGCCTGCATCCACGCCTGCCAGGCCCTCCAGTTTTTTGAGAACCTCCGCGTCACGCACCGTGGTGGTGGGCGAAGTGAGATTCAGCGTGTCGCTGACCAGGCCGGCCAGCAACAGGCCGGCGACGGGCTTTGGCATTTCCACCTGATGCCGGAAAAAACAGTCCGCGACTATGGTGCTGGTGGAGCCGACCGGTTCGTTGCGAAAGAGAATCGGTTGTGCGGTGGTCAGCGACCCGAGCCGGTGGTGGTCAATAATTTCGATAATCTCGACCTGCTCCGCGCCATGCACGGCCTGGGAAAGCTCGTTGTGATCCACGAGGATGAGCTGCCGGTTGACCTTCTTGAGAAAGTCCGATTTCGTCAGGATGCCGACCGTGCGGTTGTGTTCATCGGCCACGGGAAACGCCTGGAAATGCGATGCGACAGCCACGGGTTCGATGCTGGCCAGCGATTCATCGTCACGGAACGCCAGAAAGCGCTCGTGAATCATGTGTCGCACGGTGATCGCCGCGCGGCAGAGCATGGCGGTGGTGGTGGTGTCGTGCGGCGAAATCAGCAGCGTGACTTCCTGCTTGGTGGCAAAATCGATCATCGACTGCGACACCGGCAGGCCGCCGGTCACAACCAATGCGCGCACCTTTTCGCGGATGGCGAGGTCCTGAATTTCGAGCCGGTCGCCGACGACCACGATGAGCTTCTCGCGCGGGAACTGGGTGAAACGTTTGTAGAACGAATCGAGGTTCATCGCGCCAATCATCAGGATTAAGTCCTCCTCTTGATCGGGCCTGGCGGCGAACACCATTTTGGCGTCGAGCGTCCGGGCCAGGTTGCGGATGGATGCCAGCACGCGACGAGACTCGAGCAAGCGCCCCGGCGCAGGCATGAAAAATTTGGTCATTTTGAAGACCGAGAGCAGGCCCTTGCACACCCCCTCCTCGGTGAGCACCGGCAGCACGCGGATGTTTTTGTCGTCCATCACGCCGAGGGCGTGCGCCACCGTATCGGTGGGCGGAACGCTGATGAGGTGGCTGGCCATCACGTCGCGGACTTTGGGCGCGACATCGGCGACAAAGCGCGGCGCGGGCACGCCGAACGTTTCAAGCACGAAATCGATGCGATCGTTCGTGTCGCCGCAGCGCGCGGCCTCGGCGTGCGGCGAACCGGTGCGGCGCTTGAATTCCGCGTAGCCGATGGCCGAACAGATCGCGTCCGTGTCGGGATTGCGATGGCCGATGACCAATAATTCGCTTTCGCTCATGCGCGGCAACAAGTAACCCGTTGGCGAAAGCGGCGGCAACTTGATTCCTTGAAGTCAGCATCATGCTCCCGTTAAATCGCCCGCGTGCCGACTCCCGTCATCGCGGTCGCCAACCAGAAAGGCGGCGTGGGAAAAACCACCACCGCCGTCAACCTCGCCGCCTGTCTGGCCGCAGTGGGCAAGCGCGTGCTCCTTTTCGATCTCGATCCGCAGGCCAACGCCACCAGTGGCCTGGGCCTGGAAAAAACCGAAGGCGCAAGCTGCTACAAGCCGCTGCTCGGCGAAGGCGCGCTGCTGGATAAAATCCAGAAGACCGCCTACGACCGGCTCGAAATCATTCCCAGTGAACTCGACCTCTGCGGCGCGGACCTCGAACTGGCGCGCACGGAAAACCACTTGCATCGCGTGAAGCTTGCCTTGCAGCCAGTGGTGAACAGTGGACGCTTCGAGATCATCGTCATCGATTGCCCGCCATCCCTCGGCGTGCTCACCTTAAACGCCTTCGCCGCCGCAGATAGTCTGCTCGTGCCCCTGCAATGCGAATATTACGCGCTCGAAGGCATCTCCATGATCACGCGCCTGCTCAATCAACTTCGCGACACCGGCGTAAACCCAAAGCTCGAACTGCTCGGCGTGGTGATGACCATGTTCGACGGGCGCACGAATCTTTCTCACCAGGTGGTGAGCGAGGTGCGGCAGCATTTCGGCGAGACCGTCTTCGAGACAGTCATTCCCCGCACCACGCGCCTGGCCGAGGCGCCCAGCTTTGGCAAGCCCATCATCCATTACGACAAATACAGCGCCGGCGCCTCGGCTTACGAAGTGTTGACGCAGGATTTGTTGAAGCGGCTCAAGCTGTAGCCGGTCAATTCCCCCGGAGCCGCAACCACACGGACCGCCTCGGTCCCCGAGCGCAGCGTGTCGAGATGGCGAGCGTGTTCGATAGTTCGTGGAACGGGTTCCGCCGATTACGCGCTGCGAGCCGGGACGGCTCGCGGTCCGAAAACTTTGCCCAAGACGCGAGAGCCAACCATCGACACTGTCCGCATCCGTGTCTATCCGTGTTCATCCGTGGTTAAATGTCCCAGCGTGTCCGCAACCCCAAACCTTAGCCATTGCCTGAAGTGCTGCACCGGCGGGTGAAGTTTTTGGTGAAGGCCTGAACATTTCGGTGGGTTTGGCGTCGATGAGCGGTGCCCATCACCAAACGCTCGCCCAAGA
>Ga0187893_10004331_pt1 | contig 27229 bp, 27 predicted proteins | sample MA1701074metaG_FD_139574 | JGI IMG/M metagenome (GOLD analysis project Ga0187893, IMG submission 139574) | White microbial mat communities from a basaltic lava cave in the Kipuka Kanohina Cave System on the Island of Hawaii, USA - MA170107-4 metaG ... | reverse complement strand
GGATAAGGAAAGGCAATCGAAGTCACGTTTGAATCGTCGTCACAGGAAACAAGCCCACGTGGGTTATCGGGCTTGGTCCAAAATGGACACGGAGAATGACAGCGTAACAACTGTCGGGAGCCGGGCAATTTGATGTTTGACCCGGACAGCATCCTCTAAGTATCCCGGCGAAGAGTGAGTTCCTAAGTCCAGCGCCAAACAGAAGCCAGGAACGTGGTAACTCCCAGCGGCCCTCGGAGCAGCATTGCCGCTTTCGAGTAGGTGTCAACCGGATGCCGCTGACGAGTGGGATTGTCCAAACAGCCAAAGCCTGGGGTAATGCCCAGGATATGCTGACGTGGACACGATGACTGGGAAGGTAAGGGTATGAGTAGGAGTATATAAGCTATGAGCACGGCAACTCTGCCGATGTATAGATGGGACGATCTCCCCTGGAAGAAATTCCGGAAGGTTGTCTGGAAGCTCCAAAAACGCATTTACCAAGCCATGCTTCGTGGCGATGTCAAGTTGGTTCGCAAGCTTCAAAAACTGTTGATGAAGTCCCGCGCCGCCAAGTTCTTAGCGGTGCGGCGGGTAGCCCAGGAGAACTCGGGAAAGAAGACCGCCGGAGTCGATGGGGTGAAGTCACTGACCCCCCAATCAACGACTACGGATGGCCCGCTCTCTCGGAACTTACTCCAAAGCGCGTCCGGTTCGTCGAGTCCGGATAGAGAAGTACGGCTCAGATGAACTCAGGCCGCTGGGTATCCCGGTGATACGCGAAAGAGCTCAGGAAAGCCTGGTCAAGGAGGCGCTCGAACCTGAATGGGAAGCGCGCTTCGAGGCCAATAGCTATGGCTTTCGTCCGGGGCGTTCGTGCCACGACGCTATCGAGGCTATCTTCAGGACGATTTCACACAAGGCTAAGTTTGCTCTTGATGCCGACATCGCCAAATGCTTCGATAGAATTTCCCATTCTGCGCTCTTAGCCAAGTCAACGCCAGTCCACCGGTCAAACGCCAGCTTAAAGCCTGGCTTAAGGCTGGAGTAATGGAGGGTGGCGAGTTGTTCCCCACGGAAGAAGGCGTTATGCAAGGGGCAACAATCTCGCCGCTGCTGGCTAACATTGCACTGCATGGGCTTGAGACCGCAGTCGTCTCAAGCTTTCCACGCGGGAACGGACCGCTCGTGGTGCGCTATGCCGATGATTTCGTCGTGCTGCATTCCGAACGACGAATCTTAGAACAACTGCGCAGTGATAGTGCAGGATTGGCTAAAGCCGATGGGATTGGAATTGAAAGCCAGTAAGACCCGCATGGCCCACACGCTAGAAGAAGTTGACGGGCAAGCGGGTTTCGACTTCCTCGGGTTCAACATCAGACAGTACAAAGTAGGTCGTACTAAGTCTGGCAAGAACACTAACAGGAAGCCGCTCGGCTTCAAGACCATCATCAAACCGAGCACTAAAGCAATCGCCAAGCATGTTCAAGGCCTACGGCAAATCGTTGACAACCACAAAGGAGCGGCACAGGCGCAGTTAATCGGCGCTCTCAACCGCGTCAACTGTGGTTGGACTCGCTACTATTCTGCGGTGACGAGCAAAACGGTTTTCGGCAAGGTCGACAACCTGCTGTTCCAGATGCTCTGGGCTTGGGCCAAACGCCGCCACCCCCAAAAAGGGGCGAAGTGGGTCGCTAACCGATACTGGGACGTGGACCAGGGACAGGGCTGGATTTTCCAGTCCCAGGGCCAAGCTCAGATGCGCAAGCACGTGCAAACTGCTATTCGTCGACACGTGAAGGTGGCCGGTAAGCGCACGCCCTTTGACGGCGATTGGGTCTATTGGAGTATTAGACGAGGCAAGAGCCTCGATGTTTCAGCTAGAGTCGCAAGACTCTTGAAGAAGCAGCAGGGCCACTGCGTCGAATGCGGGCTTTATCTCCGCGATGGAGACCAGTTGGCGGTTGCCTACATTAACCCACAGCGAACTCGCTGGCGGGAGGCAAATGCCAATCTGATGTTGGTCCATCAGCATTGCCAAGACGCGCTTGGGGCCGAACTAGCGCAGCTCGATGGGTACGTTTGACAAACGCCCAGCCACCGAGGAGCCGTGTGAAGCGAAAGTTTCACGCACGGTTTTGAAGCCGCGCGGCGCGGGTGACCTCGCCGCTTAGGCAGCCCAAACTGAAGAGCGTAGTGAAGTGGACTTTCTTTTATCTCTACGTGGTGCTGGACATCTTCAGCCGCTATGTAGTGGGCTGGATGGTGGCCACCCGCGAGAGTGCGGAGTTGGCCAAACAGTTGCTCCTGGAGAGTTGTCTCAAGCAAGGCATCCAGATGGACCAACTGACGATTCATTCAGATCGTGGTCCCGCGATGACTTCCAAACCAGTGGCGCTGTTACTGGCTGATCTGGGCGTCACCAGGAGTCTGAGCCGGCCGCACGTCTCCAACGATAATCCGTTCTCGGAAAGTCAGTTCAAGACGCTCAAGTACTGCCCTGAATTTCCCGAGCGCTTCGGCTCTTTGCCGCATGCGCGCAGCTTCAGCGACAGTTTCTTCACCTGGTACAACCAGGAGCATCGGCACTCCGGCATTGCCATGCTCACCCCTGCGATGGTGCACTACGGCCACGCTGAAGCAGTCATTGCGGCGCGTCGCTTGGTGCTCGAAGAGGCTTATCGTAAACATCCGGAGCGATTCGTGCGCCAACCGCCCCAGCCGCTTCAATTGCCGGCGGCAGTTTGGATCAATCCGCCGGCGCAAATGATGCAAAACTCGTCTTGTGGCCCAAGCGCGGAAAAAACTTCGCGCGTATTTGACCCACAAGCGATTTGTTCGAGCGCCCCCGATGCTTTGGATGGGCCAGAATCGAATCGCGGCGGCGAGATTCAGTCGATCGCTACACTAAATTCGATCGTCCAGTTGTCTCAAAATCGTTGACACGCTCCGCTTATCTGCATAGGGTAATGAAGCGATTCCAAATCTAATAACGGAGTTTGCGAACGTAATTAAAGGTTAGCGAGCACATCGAGGCTTGTCCTGCTCGATCAAAAGAGGTCTGCTTCGTTCATTAATATATGAGCCTGAACTGTGTCTACTAAATCGGGGCAACCTTGTCTAAGTACAGCTAGCGACGAAAACGAGGGCGGGAATTATTTATTCAAGACTTGCCAGGTTCTTTTGGAAAAGCGGCGAGTAGGGGTTAAGCGTTAAGGCAGCGCGAAAATCGTTAATTGCCAGGTTTCTTTCGTTTTCCTTGAATGAGCTACACCTCTGTTATTGTACGCATCGGCACTTTTGGGATCTATTTCTATTGCTTTGGTGTAATCGTTGATCGCTTCGTCGTATTTTTGCTGCGCGAGATAGATTGAGCCACGCTTAAAGTATGCGTTGAATGATTTGTAGTTTAATTTGATAGCTTCGGTATAGTCCTTGATCCGCATAAGCATGCCCACGCGTCAGATATGCCCAAGTAAGATCCGGCTTGAGTAAGATAGCATGCTCGCAATCTTGCGTCCGTGTATTTTTTCTGCACCAGGTATGCGCTAGCACGACAAACGAGTGCCTCCGCGTAGCTAGGCATCAAAGTGATTGCCTTGTTGCAATCAGCAAGTGCCCGTTCAAAATCGTGGCGTGCCGAATAAGACAAACCACGACAGGTCAGCGCCTCTGCAAGGTCCCCCTGGAGCCTGACTGCTATATCACAGTCTTCGATTGCCTTTTGGTAATTGCCTTGACTGAAGTAAGCCCAACCACGTCCGCTATAGGCGGCAGCATAACCGGGGCTGCCCCTAATGGATTCGCTATAATTCGCAATCGCGCACTGGAAGTTCTTTTGTTCCTGGCACGCCACCGCTTGGCGAAAGTCTCGGTTGTAGAATCCGTAAAAATAAGCAGTCGTGACCAGGGTGAGCAAAGTCACCGCTCCGATGAGCATTCCGGCTTTTCCTTTCCATCGCTCCCACCATGGGACCGCCGGTATCCGTTCCTTCTTACGCTGGATTGATTTCGCCAAGACATAAAGCAAAGGATCGGCGACCCCTCGAGGTGACATCTTTATCTTCAACTTCTTTTCGCCATCACTCTCCTCAGGCGCCGCACCGAGGCTCGAAACGGCAGTAAAGCTCACGCTACGGAACCAATCATTAGCCTCGTTGATAAACTTTCCCGCTCGAAGCTCAGTCATCGTAAATTCCTCGAGCAAACTCGAAACCTTCTGAAGATGTTTTAGATGACGCTGGGGATCGGCGAGAGTTGGCGGTCGCTGTTCATTTAAATAGTCTCTTAGCTCAGGCTGCTTCTCGAGAAAGGTTTTAAACTCCGGCACGGAAACTTTCATGTCATCCGATTTTGTGTACACCACGATCAGGTGCTGCGACTTTTGCTCTACCGCCAGGTGATCCATCCCCAGCAAATAGGTATCGAGCAGTTCCGTCATTTTGTCGGGGATTGAGTCGCCCAAACTGGCAAGATCGATCAGAAAAAGCACACAGCTTCCGCGTCTGACGAAACTGGCGAGCTTCGAGATGTTTTGATCAGTTACAAAGGCTTCGCCTGGCGGATCGTAAATGAGCACCGTAGTGTCACCGAGCGGGGACGCGCTGCCTACAACCGACTTAGGTATGTTTGTAAGTCTAAAAATTCCGGGACGCGGAAAGCTTTGTTGTGTAGGTGGCGGTAATTCGCCTTTGCGTAGTCGGTTGCGATTCTCATTGAGGCGGCTTAGCGAGTCTTGATCGAGGACCTGACTAAAAAACCGAGGCCAGATGTGGGTTAAGTGATTATCCAGAAAATCAAACAATGCGCACAGGAAAACCGTTTTGCCCTGTCCAACTGAACCGACGACGCTGAACACGACTGGATCATCGGAATCTTCCCGCCCATGAAACCTAACATATGCCGGTGAAAATTCCTTGCCCGCTTCGATCTTACAGTCTTTGTGCTCCGGAGATTTTGCGGAAACGTCATCGAGACAGTACGGACAAATCACAGAACCCTCCTTCTTTCATCACTGTTTTGAATTCCTATTGTTTTCGACGTGATCTTGAATCTGTTCTTACGGTGAATTGTGTTCCCGTTTTGAACTCCATGTTGGGCCCTGCTGTGACGAGAGTGCTAGTCACACCAACACCGGCACCAATGGCGGCACCTGCAGCCGCTCCTTTTCCTCCGCCAAGGATCGCGCCGATGCCTGCACCAATCAGCGCTCCAGTCACTGCACGCTTTACCCCAATCTTGACTCTGGATTTTCCTTTTACAGTTCCCTCGTTATCGGCCACTCCCTCGCTGCCAGCATGGGCCACATCGTTTACTTCCATCACCGTAGCGTTGAATCCACCCATACGGCCGTCGGTCAAAGTGATGGTGTCGAAAGCCAGATCCATTTCCGACTTTCCCTTACCCTTTCCCGAACTCTTCACCCTGCGGATATGGCCGCTCACAATACTTCCGGCAAGCGGCGCTGGGCTAAGCACTTTGCATTCAAATCGATCGCCCTTCTTGCTAACTTCGGTGCTTAACGGTGAAAGAAGTTCCAGTGCAAAGGTTACGTCCTTATCGACGAGCACTTCGCCATCGGGTTGGCTGTGCGCCTCGCCGGGTAAGAGAAGCAAAAGGAAAAGTGTGAGGGCAATACTCACAGGTGTCGCGTACCGCATAGTGTTGACTCCTTTTTTGGTCCTAGTTTCCGTTTTGAGAATAGAGTGGTGTTTTTGAAGCGCGAGCGCTGCCCAGGTTTTTCCAGTTGATGGCAAAATGTACTGGACGTTTCGAAGACTTGGGACGAATCCGAACAACGATACGAGCCCATTGATTCGCCACGCCAGGCGGCTCAACAAAGGAGTATTCCGCCACATTCTCAAGCCTTACGAGATCCACTTGGCAGGGGTATCCGGTGAGCATGCCTGAGACATAAGCGCTCACGCCTTCACCTGCAGTCAGCTTAATATCGATGGCTCCCACCGTATTCGACGTGTCGCCGGAACGTCCGTTGATAACTACAACGATAAACTTGCCAATAACTGAAGTTTGCACCTGGGTTTCTGCGTCGGGCCGAAAGCGCGGCTCAGCCGTAATGCGCGTATTGGGCGCAGGCGCCTTCGGAAGTTGCTGAAGTGATGGCTCTAGAAGAGTCGTCGAAGCAGCCTTCACTGAAACATCACGAGCGACCGTCCTATATCCCTCTTTCGAAACGAGAATCTGATAACGACCCGGTGGAAGTTCCAGGTTTCGCGCTTGTCCGGAATAGGTTCTCACAACTGCATTTGTTTCAGCGTTGAGCACATCGATTTGGCAGCCAGTAACGGTGGGTTCGATATTTAGAACTCCCATTTTTTGTTTAAGGACAACGTTGACCGGTGCATTAGTGTCCGGGTCCAAGCTGATTTGTAGAGTCTGAGGCTCGTATCCGTCTCGCTGAACAATCAGCCTGTAGGTCCCCGGCACGAGACCGGGGCGTTCAAGAGTCCCATTCTCAAAGCGCTGAATTTCTTCGTTTAGGATGATGATGCTGTCGGGCGGGGTGACATTGACCAGAAGGATGGCCTTAGGTTTCGGCTTCGGAGGTCGGTTTCCGCCGTGGCCAGATCCGCCTCCTTTTGGTGTCGGCGGCGCCTCTCGCTCTCGCCCTCCCCTTTCCTGAAAACCACTTACCGATACACAAAGTAACAAGAGAGGTGTGATTAGTATCCAACTTACTCTAATCATCCTTCCGACTCCTCCGGTGTGCATAATGCTTTCCGCAACCGTGCACAAAAACTGTGGTAGACTCCTTCACTTGAAATCGCTGGGAGTCACATCTTTCACGCAACGAAATCCAGTCGCCGAGTAATCCTTGCTGGTGCGTGCCAACAGGTAGCCCCGATAAGTTGTGGTCGCCTGCTCTGGGCCTTCCTTCCATGAACCGCCGCGTATCACCTTCAACTCGCCTCTCGGTGTGCCAGGAAGTTTTCCACCTGGGTAAGGTTGGAGGTCGCTGGCAGTCCATTCCCATACGTTGCCGACCATGTCATACGCACCGGCCGGCGACGCGCCTTTGAACGTACCCACGTTAGCTATTCCGCGGGACGCACCACCGCCGGCATTCGCCATCCGCTCACTCCACTGTTCGCCCCACGGATAAGCACGAGCGTCAGTACCACGTGCAGCGAATTCCCACTCCTCTTCAGTCGGGAGCCGTTTGCCGGCCCACGCTGCGTAGGCCATCGCGTCGTACCACGTAATACCGCAGACAGGTTGCAGTGCCATGCCTGGTGGGCATTTCTCGCTTTGCCAGCCTTTCGGCGGAGGGTGAGGTGCCGACTTGACGAACCGTTCATACTCTCCGCAACTCACTTCGTAAACGTCGATAAAGAATGGCTTGACAGTGACCGAGTGGGCTGGTTCTTCGTAGACGTCACCGTTATTTGTTCCCATCATGAAATTGCCACCTGGCACATAGACCATTCCTGGAGGTGGCGAGGGATTGGCCTTCGCTCGGCTTACATTCTGTTTCTTAGGTGTCGCAAGATTGGCTGGTGCGTTTGAGGTGTTACCTCCAGTAGCTTGAGGGCCGACAATCCACCATAAAAACAGCACCAACAAGATGATCAGAAGCAGGGCCGCGCCAATCAAGAGCGCTATCATCAGGATCGGCGGATGCGGAGGAGGTATCGGAGCTGGCGGAGGCAGTTTTGGTTTCTTAATTGACTTGGCCAGCACGTACAAGAACGGATCAATGACGCCATGTGGCGAGATGTTGACGGCCAGCTTCTCTGCCTGCTGGCCCTTGTCATCCAAGAACTTTTCCGGCGCCGCACCTAAGCTCGAGACAACCGTGTAACTCACACTGGCGAACCAATCGTTTGCCTCGTGGATGAACCGCCCGGCATTCAGTTCAAACCGAGTAAAATCCTCAAGCAACTTCGATATTTTCTCCAGGCGGTTGAGGTGACTTTCGGGATTGGTAAGACTCTGCGGCAGTTGTTCGTTTAGATAGTCCTCAAGATCAGGATGTCTCTCAAGAAAGCCCTTGAACTCCGGCACTGAAACCTTTAAGTCGTCTGATTTTGTGTAAACGACGATCAGGTGCTGAGAACGCTGGGCAATTCCCATGCGCCTCATACTGAGCAGATAGGTGTCAAGTAGTTGCCCCATCTTGCTGGCCACCGAGTTTCCCAGCCAACCAATATCAATCAAGAAGAGCAGACAATCGCTTCGCTTCACGAAGCCGGCAAGTTCGACAATTTCACTTTCGGTTTTGAACGCTTCGCCGGGAGGGTCATAGATCAGGATCGTCGTGTCATCCAATACTGGCAGCTTGCCTGCACCATTAGCCTTGAGCATGTGCGTCGGCCGAAAAATGCCCGGCCGCGGGAAAACCTTGTCAGTGCGCGCCGGTAAGATGCCGGCAGTCAATTTATCAAGGTGTGTCTGCAGTGTTGTCAGCGAATCTTGATCGAGTCGGCGGTTATAAAAGTTGGGCCAGAGTTTGAACAGCTCGTGATCTAGGTAATGAAACAAGGCGCAGAGAAATACTGTCTTGCCGTGCCCACCAAAACCCACAACGCTAAGGATCACCGGATCCCGTGCATACTCGTCGCTGTGAAGATCAAAGTAGTAAGGCGGAAACTCTTTGTCCTTAAGCTTCTTGCACGTCTCGTGTTTTGTAGATTGAGGCGGAATGTCTTCAACACAATATGGACAGATCATTGAGGAGCTTCTCCTGTACCCAAAATTCGCCGATTATAATCGGGCCTGCCCGACCGTCTTATCTGCGACCGAAGGGCAGCATGTTTCTCAAGAACGAATTCTTACTTTTTGTACGCTCGCTGACAGGCTTATCAAGTCCGGCTTGCAAGCGACGGAACTTATACGGCGACGACTTAAGCCATGCCGAGAGAGATTTCCTTTCTTCTGAGTCGAGATACTCATGAATATTCTCGATGTAATCCGAATCTTTTTTGTCGCCGTATTTTGCTACCGCCTCGATGGCCGCCTCGATGTCTTCAATTCTGTACTTACCGCGAAACAGATCGCGCCAGGCAGACATGAAAACGGGAGACAATCCCTGCCATGGCTGGAAGATGGTGGAGGTGCGCAGCTCGTTTAGCCGTTGCACATATGACTGCAAATCCATGGCCGCCAAAGTTCTAAGTCTTAGGGATTCGTTTCCCGTTTTCAGTGACAACAATAAGGCGAGACCCGCGTGCGCCGTTTCAAATTGCGCCAGGAATTCCAGTTCAGTCTGACAGAGTGACAGGTCACTGTTTTGCAGCAAAGCTTGATAGATTGGTTCCGCGATGAAGGTTGCATATCGCCGATTGAGCAGTGAGGCGAACATTTGCTCCGAAGGTAGTTTGAGCTGGGCAACGATTGCCTGACCCAATGCGGCCGAAACCTTCTCCGAAGAAAAACCCTCCGCAAGAACCGGCGACGTCGCTGGAATCCTGACTTCCCTCCGTCCCGCATCAATAACATATTTGGCGCCCTCGGCTGCCTGAGTTCCGTGCCCCCAAAACACGACATCAGATTGCTCGAGGCAGGCCGGAGCCCGCGTATCGAACGAGCAAAACTTTCGTTCGCTCGGCGGAGTGAGCAGAAATGCGACTTTCAGAGCCGCTAGGATCTCGCTCTCACTTCCTGCCAAAATTACGTGCTGTCTTTGGTCAAGTAACTGTCGCGGCTCGTGCATGAGCAGGTAAAGCCGATCTAACTGCTCGCCACTCCAGTCTCGCAGCGAGTTCTGAGCTTCCTTCGCCCATTCCTTTTTGCAATCAATCGCAACCTCAGGAATGTTGCCGCTACTCATCGCGTCGGACGCCAGAACTTTATCCAGCGATCCAAAGAATCTCGCATTACGCAACAAATCGAAGAGCGTCTCGTCGAGCTGGCCCGTGTTTGCCGCGTCAAAGACGAGGCTATGTGCGAAGAAGCGTCCCCGTCGTCCAAATTCGTCTGGATCGGATATCGGCGTGATGCGGGAGATGACATGTCGGTTTGAGCTCAATCTGTAAGATTGCCATTTTGCTTGACCGTCTCCGGCAAAACTAAGCTGAGCCTGACGTTCAATGATGCGGATTTCGTCGGGTGTGAGCAGTTCCCGGGTACAGAAGAGCGTTTGATAGCCGGCTTGGCCCGTGGGCGACTGCCGACTCGTAAGCACGCCCGAAACGTGTTGCGCTGCACTTAGCTGCATTACCGTAACCTCGCACATAATCTAAGACCCAGATTCTTCAAGCGCCCCAGCGGGCGTACCGGATCACTCGCCTTCCGCTGGAACTTCGACGACGCCGGCTCTCCCACACCGCAGTACCGTCCTGGTCGTTCGACAACCCATTCAAGTATTCCCTGTTTCATTAGCGACAAATCCCGAAACGTCGACTGCCCATTCAACCACTGCGTTTCTACGAGATCCCAAATTGCCGCAGCATCTTGCGACAGACTGTTTCTGAGTTCCTCTGACAATGAGACTGCGTCCTGCGCGGCGAACCAGTTCGAGCAAGTGGACCATTCCTTCGCGGTCAGCAAGCGATACTCACGTCCCAACCACCGGCTGAAATCTAACGCTTCGTCTGTAGTCACTCCGGTCATGAATAGGCCATCAGGTGACGAGATGTCTGCGCTGCGATATGAAACGCGCGGATTCAGCTCAAGCAGTTCCGTGTACCACTCATCCCCGAAACCGGGCTTGCGTCCCGAGGCGATAAATTTTTCAAACTGCGGTTTGGTAACTGGAAAGAGCTGGACATAGGCGTCGAGCGGTTCAACAAGAATGAGCGGGTAGCCGGACGGATCAACTTCCCATTGATACTGATCAGTGCTGTCAGACTTGCAATTTGAACTGCCCGGTTGTTGGGTAGAGCGGCTGAAATAGCTCAGTAGAGTTTCGATGTCATCCCAGGGGATCTGGTCCAACTTGATTTCGGCAACTCTGCCCAACGATGCCTGCAACGAATCGTCACCGGTGCATATAAGCAGCCAGCCATCGATTTGCGGATTGCCGGTCCAGTCGTCCAGATCGAAGATTTCGCCATTGCCAATTATGATTACTGAGTACTTCTGGTCTTCCATTGTTAATGTACTCATGATTGGCGCAATCAGACTGCACGGTTGAGTTTGGGGATTGACACCGGGCGGCAAGACTTGTCTCAGAATAGTCTGCGAGATGGGGGTGTAACTGCCGAGGTTGAAGAGTTTGAGCTGCTCCGATCCGGTCATGAGACAGATTCTCTGCGCCACTTGCCGGGCTTCGATGATTGCCGACGAAGCGCTGTAGCTGTTGTCGATAACTATCGCAATTGACTCACTCTGGAATGGGGGCGTTTGCGACATCAATCTCCCTCCTCTTTCGTTTTTAGGCTCGGTGTCTTTCTGCACGAGAGTTGAATGATTTTCACCGCGAACGTTAGATTGCTCGCACTACAGATCAGAAAGAATTCGTTCCACTACGTCTTTCTTGCCACAGTCGCGTAGGCAAAGCCTCAACTTGCCACGCATCCTGCCGTTCGTATCAGCCGCGATAATCGCCTCGCAGAGCGTATGGATGCGTGACTCGTACGAAGGAGAATTGTCCTGAAGCCCGTTGACCCATCCAAGCCAGTCACACAGCAACTCTTTGGCTTCGGTTATAGTGGCCCCGTTGCGCATTACCACCTCGAATATCCCGGCGAGCTGGGAGCGATAACCAACCTCGTCCTCCATCAGTCCGTCCGAGACCAGTTGCAGTAGCACCGGCGCACCGTCTGACTGACCATTCCCGCCGACAACCAGCCGTGCCAAAGTGGTGAACATGAAGAGGCCGAGCCCGGCATCGCCTTTGGCATCGGCCATCCATCTCTTCAAGCCGTCGAGAATGCCAGCGAAAAGCGGGCGCTTTTTTTCCTCGGGCATCTGCGCCACGCTCACGAAGAAACGGACCATCGCATCCATCAGACTCATGTGCATCGGGTTGTTCAGTTGCAGCGCCTTGTCCTCTGTGACCTGAATCAAAACGGCGGCATATTCAGAGGCGGCGATGGCGCGCCAGCGCGCGATCACTTCGCTGACCGGCTGGCAATAAGCGCCCACGTAGATGTAAGCGCGCAGTGCGGCCCATCGCTTGGCTTGCTCGGGTGATTCAGACCATTTGCTCAGCAAGCTCTGCACCTCCGCTGCCCAAGCCTCTTTTTGGACGAGGACACCGAGGGCCATGCCGATGGCAGTTCTGTATTGCGCGTCGTCGCCCTCTACCCAGAGATCCAACAAATTCTCGCGCACGAAGCGATAGTCTTTGACAGCGAGGACACCTGCCGCGAGCGCGGCGCGGGTTCGGACATCGGCTGGTCGTCCATTGACGTAACTTGTCAGCCATCCAATCAGCTTTTGCCGCCATTTGTTCTCGCGGTAGAGTTGCCACACGTGGACGAGCACCTCGCCGGCCAGTTCCGGCTCCTTTAATTGAACGACCTTCTTCCATTCCGGCGCCTCGCCATCCGTTTCGTAAGCGCCAGCCCTCTTCAAGCGCTGCATCAGCGGAACGTGTGGTGGGGTGGGAGGCGCAATTGCCGGCGCATCTGATGCGGGCGGTGAAGGCGGCGAGGGAGGTGGCACGAGTTCCTGAAACGCCTCCAGCAGATCGTTCTTCGCCCGCTCTATCGTCTCGAAGGTGGTGCCGTGAAAGACGGCTAGCGCGATGCGTAGCGCCCGTTCATCCAGATTGTCACCCGCTTCCTCGATCCATTGCACTGCCCGCCCTTCGCCCCCCTTCGCTTCGCTCGCGCCGCTTATGACCGCCAGCTGCTGTTGATAGTCTTGCTCCTGCTCAGGGGCTCCGGGCTGAAGGAGCGCATTTCTTATTTCCACCTCCAGCGTCTGACACTGTGTCTCCCTCCAATCCCCTATGTATTGCCGGGCGAGTGCGTTGAGCAGAGCGAGCAGTACCGGCTCAAACCATGTCTTTCCATGTCTCAGCAAGTTGAGAAATATTTTGTCGTGATCGAGTTCATCTGAATTGGGTATCCACTTTTCTGTCAGTTGAAGATGTGTGAGACTGGCGAAAGTTCTTAGTTTCGACGGGCTTTTGAACTCGTCGCATTCCCTGAACACCGCGACGCAACGCACGCGGAGGTCTGGGGAAATTCTAAGTTCCGCTTTGTAGTCCATCCTAATACCCATCCTCAAAACCTCAGAATCGATACTCATTACGCGCGGCCCTTCCTATCTGCCTGCTGCGGGAGCACGTTCGAACCGCCGCTTCAGGCTGTCCCTTAATTGCTCGCATTGCTTCCCCCGATAATCGTCTCTGTAGTGCGCGCCAAGCACCGACAAGAGGTCTACCAGCGCCTGCCCGCGGTAGTCGCGGCCAGAGCGGTAAAGGCAATCGAGTAGCAGGTCGAGTTCAAGGCGCGCGGCAAAGGCGACACAATTCTGGCAGTTCCTCAGTTCGGCTCTAGATAAAAAGGCGCGCAGACTTTCCGGGTTGCGAAACTCATCGAAGAGCTTGAATAACTCCAGACAGCGCAGGAATAGTTCCGTGAGATCCCCCGAATCTGACTTCGCAGAGTCGGGCGTAGAATCGGGATCTGGAGGGTCGCCTTCGAGAACGGCCTGCAGAAACGCCTGGCCCATTTCGTGTGCGTGTGTGTAGCGGTCGGCGGGGTCGTAGCTGAGTGCCTTGAGGAGTACCTCCTGCGCTACTTTTGGTAAAGCCGGGCATAGATTGACGGGCAAGACCGGCGCGTCATTCAGCATCGGTTTATCTGCGTCGGAGAAGGGCCTTTGCCCAGTCACCAACTCGTACGCCACGAGGCCGAGTGCCCATACGTCGCTCGCCGAAACGGGATGGCCCCGCAGTTGCTCAGGCGCCATATAGACAAGTGTCCCCGCCCAAGTTTCCCGATTGGACCGAGCGGCACGCGAGACTTCTACCGTGGCGATGCCGAAATCGATCAGGATGGCAAACTCTTCACCGTAAGAAGACTGGAGCATTATGTTTTCGGGCTTGAGGTCACGGTGGACGACCCCTGCACGGTGCACTGCACTGAGTGCGGAGCCGAGTTGACTAACGATGTGCGCGGCGCGCTGCGGCTCCATCGCGCTCCCGTTCATCGCGGCCCGCAGAGTCTGACCCTCGACGTATTGCATGACAATGAAGGGTCCGTCCGACGACCACCCGTACTCGTAGATATCGACCACAAACGGATGCTCGATTCGGGCAAGAGCCCTTGTTTCTTTTTCGAATATCGTTTTGAACGAGGGGTGCTCGAAGCTCCTCCCTTCTGGATCGTGCAGAAACTTGATAACTACACGACGCGAGTGGATTTTCTTGTCGTGCGCAAGGTAGGTGATACCAAACGAGCCCCTACCCAGCTCCCGTTCGATCTCGTAACGTTCGGTAATAGACGTGGCGCCGGCCGGACGCCCCATTCCGCCACCGCGCTTGCTCTTTGCTCCTTCTAGCAATGGCGAAGCATTTTCCCCGATGGCCTCGTAGAAGAGCGTGCGGTGCGGTGCGTCATCGCCGAGCCGAGATCGCGCGTCCGCGATAATGCTGTTGATGCGGACGCCTTCGTTTGAGAGCCAGTTGACCTTGGCCCACATCTGCAGTTCCTTCTCGTAGGGAAGCGGCAGCCGCGTGTCCCATTCGTCGCCGTTCCGGAGTCGATAGACTTTTGGCCGCACCTCGTCAGGCACGCCGCTGTGGTGAAGTGCAACGAGCTGCCACTGGTCGTTGAAGACTGGCGAGCCGGAAGAGCCAGGCTGCGTATCCGCCTCGTAATGAACGAAGTGATCCAGAGACTTAACCACCTTGTTGTCGCGCAATGCGACCTGCTGTGGATCGCCGCCGGGATGCTGGATGATGTTCGCCCACTCCAACACCGTCATATCCCCCAAGGGTGAAACCAGCGGAATGGATCCACGCCCGGCGATTTCTTCACCCTGCGAGTTGACAGGCTCGACGGCGACGATGGTGTAGTCAAGGTCAACATCGTCGCGGGTGACGGAGGTGAGGAAGAACTCGCTGGGGAGCAAGCGAAAGAGTTGTGTAGCGCCGAATCCCCTGTCGAAGCGACACACGTAGTCGAACTCGATGCAGCACCGCGCGGCGACTCTGTCGCTCTCAATTACGTGATTGTTTGTCATCAACAGCCGCCTTGAGATGAGGAAGCCGGTGCCAACGCCGACCCCGGTTCGCGTCACGATGCGCCCAACGGCGCGGGCGCGTTCGGCGCCTAGTGTTAGGAAGAAGCTGCTCATGAGCTGGTCCTGCCCGATGATGCGTTCGAGCGGGTTAAAGCCAACGAAGCCATTACCACTCGACATGCTCCGTGACAGCGTTAACGCGTCCTGCTTTAGCCCGAGTTGTTCCAGGCGGCGCAACACACGCTCCGGCCGCTCGACGGTGCGCCAGTCCCTGGTGGCTTGTTCGAACGCCTCCGTGCCGCGCCGACGAGTATGACCCCCGCCAGCGCGCCGTGTTGTTTGCTGAATCGCGTCTAAAATTTTCATGCTCGCCTCTCTCCGGAAGGCCGATGTCTCTCGAAACGTCCCGCGGGCGCAGCCGAAAGCAACGGTGGTGAGGCCGTTGGTTTCGGCACGCCTCTGGGGTGAGGGCACCCCGGGCCAAGCGGCGAACTAGACTGTCAGTAGCGATCGAGTTTGTCTGTTGCACCCGACGCGTGGGGGACATAAAATGCATACCCGTTGGACTGCGCGCCAAGGTGACTCTGCCTGTCGTATTTCATTAAGTGGCATTCGGTCGAGCGCCGGTTTCTCAGCTCGTGCTGCGGTTCCCCGCTCACATTTCAATCGCGCTGAAACAGGCAGGTGGCTATCACCTTCAATCAAAATTTCTTGCGGACTAGCTGGGGAGGTTTGGCCAGCATGTGTGTGCGGGTCTCCGCCCGATCAAGGTACTCACTCCACTTGTAGTAGGTTGAAAGCGTTACTATGCATACCGAGAGCGTGACCGATCTCCTCATCGCTTGGAACGATGGCGACCCTTCTGCCCTCGACCGGCTGATCCCACTTGTCGAGGTCGAATTGCGCCGCCTGGCCAGGTACGAGATGCGTCGTGAAAATCCTGGACACACGCTCCAGACCACCGCGCTCGTCAACGAGGTCTACCTGAAGCTGGTCGATCAAACTCACGCTCACTGGCACAACCGGGCACATTTTTTCTCCATCGCCGCGACGATCATGCGCCGCATACTCATCGACTACGCGCGACGCAACCTGCGCGGTAAGAGGGGTGGCGGGGTGGCTAACGTTCCGCTTGATGAAGCAGCCGTCCTGACGCCTGAGAAGTCCGCTGAGCTGCTAGCTCTCAACGAGGCACTCAACCAGTTGGCAGCGGTCGACCCATTGAAGGCCCGTATTGTCGAGTTGCGACACTTCGGTGGGCTGAGCGTGAAAGAGACAGCCGAAGTTCTGAGAATCGCCGAGGTGACGGTGATCAGGCATTGGGGTCTGGCGAAGTCATGGCTCCGTAGGCAGGTACGTGAAAGTTAGACGCTTCTGATAGTTTTTGGGCGCGACCGCCGCGTTCTAGATAAGGGGCGCTCTATTCGTTGGTCACCCCTACCCTGACTTCATTTTGCGTCAGCGACCTTCACTCTGCGCATGGACTCTGAGCAATGGAAACAGGTAGAGGCGCTCTATAACGCCGCCCTCGAAATCGATGCCGGCGAGCGCGAAGGTTTCCTCGCCGCCGCCTGCGCTGGCGACGAAGAGTTGCGGCGCGAGGTGCTCTCACTGCTCTCCTCATCGGATCGCACCGACAGTTTCATGGAAGCGCCGTTGGTGAGCGTGGGACTTATGCTGATGAGCGCCGAGCACGAGTCTCTAAAGGGCCAGGTTGTCGGCCCGTACCAACTCATCGAACTGCTCGGCCGCGGCGGCATGGGTGAGGTGTACCTCGCCCACGATCCGCGCCTGAACCGTCGCGTCGCGCTCAAGCTACTACCGGCCGCAATCGTCGACGACAAAGAGCGCGCCCGCCGCTTCGAACAGGAGGCTCGCGCCAGCTCTGCCATCTCCCACCCTAACGTTGCGCACATCTACGAGATCGGTGAGGCAGAGGGGCGACGTTACATCGCGATGGAGTACGTCCATGGGAGAACGCTGCGTCAGGCATTACAGCGGGGACCGCTGGGAGTTTGCGAAGCGCTTGACATCGCTACCCAGATCGCAATCGCGCTCGTGGCAGCACACGAAGCCGGTGTCGTCCACCGCGACATCAAGCCTGAGAACGTCGTGCTGCGCGGAGATGGATACGTGAAAGTGCTCGACTTCGGTCTCGCCAAGCTCGTCGAAAACAGGCTTTACGCTGGCACCCCGGAAGCCACACCGCTCCCCTCGCTGCACACCGAGCCCGAACTGTTGATGGGCACGTCGGATTACATGTCGCCTGAACAAGTGAGACGCCAGGCCACAGACGAGCGCACAGACTTGTGGAGTCTCGGCGTAGTGCTCTACGAAATGCTGGCTGGCCGGCGCCCCTTCCCAGGTCGCGAGTCCCGTGAAGTCATAGTCTCAATACTCGAGCGTGAGCCCGAGCCCGTAGGGCGTGTGAGAGAAGGACTGCCGCAAGCACTTCAGGAAATCGTGACGAAGGCGCTGCAAAAGCGCAGGGAGGAAAGGTTCAAGTCCGCTCGGGAGATGGTTGACGAATTGCGCCGCGTCCGCCGCCCCGTGAATGAAGGGCAGGGCTCGTCGGGTGCGCCTTATGTCGGATCGTCCTACGCGCCCCGCGACAGGTTCGACCCGTCGTCCGAAAAGCAAAATACTTTGAGCGCTGAATCAAGCCGCCCCTACGGCGCGTTGGAGTGGATGACGGGTTTCAAACCGGCCTCGCTCATCAGCACGGCCTCGAATTTCACTAGCAAATGGCGTCCTGCTTACTGGCTCGTCTTACTCTTTTTGGCGGCTGCCGGCATCTACTTCTACTTTAGCCTCGCTCGGCAACGCCCGCTGCCTCTCCTCGGCAAGGCACTCAACTTAAAGTTCCAGCGCCTGAATTTGTCTGGAGACATCAGCGACATCACGCTCTCGCCTGACGGAAAGTACGTCGCCCGCGTCGTCGCTGAAGATGGCAAATACACGATCCGCATCACAGAGCTCGCTACCTTGAGCGACCTGCGTATCGTGCAGCTCTCAGTGGCTGTTTACAGCGGCCTTTCTTTCTCGCCCGACGGCACTTACCTTTATTACTTGGAGAATCAAGCTGAGACCGGCACTCTCTACCGCGTCTCCAAACTGGGCGGCGGCCGACGCAAGATTCTCGACGACGTTAACACCGGCGTCAGCTTCTCGCCTGATGGTGCGTCGCTGGCGTTCGTCCGCACCAACCGCGCGTTGGATACTCCCGACCTCATCGTCGCGCAAACTAACGGAACGTCAGAACGCATTCTCGCGCGGCGCACTCGTGCCGACGCCGACACGTTTATGTCCGACATGAAAAGAGCCGGCCCCGTGTGGTCGCCTGACGGAAAAGTGCTGGCGTGCCCAACCCTCAGGTTGTCTCCCGAACAGCAAATGAATCTTGAAGTGATCGACGTCGAGACGGGCGCCAGCCACCGACTCAACGCTAAATCATGGCATGATATTTCTCGCGTGGCTTGGCTGGCTGACGGGAGCGGGCTTGTGGTATCGGCAGCCGCAGAACCGGGCGCGCCATGGCAGCTTCATCTACTCGCCTATCCGGGCGGGGAGATCCACCAAGTCACCAACGACCCGCACAACTACACCCTTATCACCAGTGCGCGCGATTCGAGTCTCTTTCTCACACTGAACATCGAAGAGGATTCCAGCGTCTGGCAAGTCTCCGCGGTAGACGGAGCGCGGCCCGACGTCACGAAAGTCACCCAGCGGAAAGGTGTTTCGGAAATCCTTTGGGACGAGGCAGGAAAGTTTTTTTACACCGTCAGCGACGGCACCCATACGAATCTGTGGGTGCAAGAGCCGGGTGTGTCGCTGAGGCAGTTGACTTTTGAGCCGGACAATTTCAAGCCCGCGCAGTCGGACGATGGACGCTACATCGTGTTCGTTTCCACACGCGCCGGCGCGATGAACATCTGGCGCATGAACGCCGACGGGACGCAGCCGAAGCAGCTCACCAACGGCGTATATGAGGACGTGCCGTCGGTAACACCGGACGGCAGGTGGGTGATTTACCGCACCGGAAACAGCATCAAGAAGGTCTCAATCGACGGCGGAGATGCGATCAAGTTATTCGACAAGAGCGCGCTCTGCCCTGTACTCTCCCCTGATGGGGGGCTGCTTGCCTTCTTCACCAACGATCAGCCTGAGAGTCAGGCGTGGCACATCGAAGTGTACGACCTCAGCTCCCTCGCTCTCGTCAAGCGTTTCGAACTGCCAGAATCTACCACGCCCTTTAATGGTCTGCGCCTAACGCCCGACAACAGGCTGCGCTGGACGACCGATGGTTCGGGGCTCTCCTATGTCAGCCGCGCCGATGGTGCCTCAAACGTCTGGTTGCAACCGCTCGAAAGTGGCGCACCCCAGCAACTGACATATTTCAAGGACGCCGCCAACATGCTTTCGTTCGCGTGGTCGCCCGACGGGAAGCAGCTTGCTTGCGTACGTATGACAAAAGCGTACGTGCCCGTGCTCGTCAGGCTCTTCGATTGATTTCATGCGCGCCATCACGAATCGGCAGTCAGGCGGCACGGCGTGAGATTACTGCCGCGCCGCCTTAAGGGAAGACGCAGATTATTCCTCTAGGGCCGTCTTGCCTTCGGTGGTGGGAACTTCGTCGTCGTCACTTTCCTTTTTCGGGCATGGAACCACCCACACGCCATTAACCCAGCACTCATCTCCCCCTTCATATCCACAGTCGCCCATCGCTTTTCTGAGCATCAAGGTGCCCATGTAAGATTCCCCATCGTAAGCTCCGGTGGAGGTCCCGGTTATAATGAGATCAGCACCGTCACCCAACTCGATTCTGATCCTCATCCCTGCGGGCTCACCATAACGGTTCTCCCGAAAGCTCGTTTCGAACTCTAAGACTTGCGTTGCTGACATCCTCGCTTCTCCTTTCTCAACCGAAATTGATAAAGCCTCGTACGCCGCCCTGGCGTCTAGCTTTCCCTGTCCCCAGTTCGTGTTTGGTGTTACGCCAGTGAATGCATCATCTCTCGCCGTTGATAAAAGCGCGTCGCGTAACTGCCCCGCCGCCAACTCGGGCCAAAGTGACCATAACAACGCAGCAACGCCTGCCACGTGTGGCGCAGCCATACTTGTTCCGCTCATGAGATCGTAACGAGTGGGGTGGCCATTTCTGCGCATTCTCGGTGCCATGACGAGGGTGCCGGGTGCGCTCAGGTCGGGTTTAATGCGGCCATCGCGCGTGGGACCCGTGCTTGATCCGGGCGCAAAATCTCCCCTCACTTGACGGTTGTCCTCGCATAGTGAAGGGCGCGAGATAAATCCGCCCACCGTGATAGCACGTAGTGAGTTGCCGGGGAGCGTAATGGTCGAGGCGTCACACTGGTGACTCTGAAAGTCGATCACCGTAACCGCATTTGGGCGATCGGCCCAGGCGTCGAAGTCGCCGCGCTCTACCTTGTCGCCACGCAAGATTAATTGCCAAAGGCCCGTCTCCCACTCCTCACCGCGCTCTAGAACAATGCCGATATGATTGTCGCCGTTTGTCGGGTGGCAGCTCTGCGAATTGACGAGTGCGCGGTTCCTGCCAGGAAATTCAATTACAATGTTCATTCCGTCTGGCTCGATGAAGTTGCTCCTCTCACCGCTGGGCGTTTGGAGGGCGACTGCGAAACGATCGCCGCCGCCGTACCAGAGTTCTATTGCGTCACCATCTACGACGTGGCTCGGGCCCTCCGCGAGCGTGAACGACAGGGCGAGTTCGCGCCCTTGCTCGACCTTCCCTTGTGCATGGTGACTGGCTGGCCCGCCACTTTCGTTGCCGGCCGAGACTACGACCAGCACACGCCCCTCTTCGATCACGTGATCGATTGCGCGTTCCAACCGGCTCATGCCGTCGTGGGAGCCCAAGTTGTCGCCCTGGCTCAGATTGATGACTACAGGCCGCCCCAATGCTCTGGCGAGTTTCCGTATGTAATCGATCGCGTCCAAGACGTAGGTTGATCCGCCTACAGGCACATCGTTTCGGTAGGTGACGAGAATGAGGTTTGCCTCCGGTGCGACACCTTTATAATTACCATGCGGCGCGCCGTTGCCTGCGGCGATCCCCGCCACATACGTGCCGTGTGCCCCAGCGCCCTCATGATTCCTGACGATTACGGTGCTCTGAGCTGCCACGTGCTCATCGATCATCGCACCTGTGTACTCGACGCCATAACCGAAGGCCAGCGGTGGCTTGCCAGCCGAGCCGCTGAGATTCACCTGATCCCACGCGGCGAGAATCCGAGTTCTGCCCCGCGTGTCCAGAAAGCTAGGATGGGTCAGGTCGAAGCCCGAATCGATGAGGCCGATGAGGGTACCATGCCCGTCGCTTGGGACAAGGCGAGCGCAAGTGATGGGTTCAACCAGGTTGATTTCTATAAGACTGATATCCATCTCTGAGTTTGATTAACCCCACGACTCGGCCTCCGGTAACGCAGCCCCTACATTTACTATTCGCGCCGAACTATGTGATGAACTATCAGGGATGGTTGAGGTCGATAGGCTATCATCGCTTGGGCGACTGGCTTCGAGAAAGTGGCTTCAATCCTAAAATAGTCAGGCTGAACAGGATCAAGGGCAGCTCCGAGGACTCTCGTGGGTCTACGCCGTTTGATAAATAGCGATCATTAGGCTTGGAACCGCCGGTTTCAGATCAGGCGTGCGCTTGGCAGCCCATTGCGCCCACGCTTCGGTAGCTTCCAATGGTACGTTGGTTTTCTCGCCTTCGATCACAGAGCCCGAACGGTGATCTGTTTTCAAGAGACTTGCCGTTGGGCTATGTAGCATGCTATATAGTTCCGGTAGATGATCAATCTCTCATTTTCAGGGACTGCGATCCTCCAGGCACTGGCCCACGGCTATCAGTATGGATTTGACATTATGGACGTGACCGGTTTGCCCAGCGGCACGGTCTATCCAGCTTTGCGAAGGCTGGAAGAGGCCCGCTTAGTCGAATCGAAGTGGGAACCTGAAGCGATCGCGCGCAACGATCAGCGGCCGGTGCGTAAATACTACAATTTGACTTCCACGGGCAAAGCAGCACTGACCGAATCCCTCGGCAGGTATCGCCGATTGGACGGGGCGCTAATGAAAAAACCGAAGCGCTCAACGATATGAGATTGAATTTTGATAGTCCGATACTGTGGCTTCGCGCTATTCGCGCGCTGAGCCTGCTGGTGCCGGCACACTCGCGCGTGGATTGGCTCCGCGAATGGGAAGGCGAAATCATCAACCGCTGGCGAGTGCTGCAGAAATGGAACAGGCTGAATCTGAAAAGCAAACTCGATCTATCGAGGAAAGTGGCTGGTGCAACGCGCGACGTCGTTGTGTTTCAGCATAATAGAACGCGCCTGATTCTGATCACGCTGAATTTCGTGGTTGCGTTGGCGCTTGGATTCGGGGCGGTGGAGGAATTTATCATTCGAGGAATCGGTGATCGGCAGCTTCAGCCGTTCCTCTTGAGTTCAGTTGCAATCATAGTAAGCATCTTATTCATCATTTCGGCCGTGGCGATGTTGCGACACTGGACTGTGGTGGGTCGGTTGATACTTATTACCGGCATTTTGTCGATTCTGCTCCACATTTACGGCGCGTTGCCGCCGCATCGGAACGTCGGTTATCCAGCATTGCTGGTGGGCGCGGGCTACGCGGCGTTGATGATGCTGATTTACCAGAGGAATGCTCGGCGAAATCAGATCGCATAGAGAAACTGAAAAGACCGCAAGATGCTAAAAGAAATCTGTTTGCTATTGACAACTACCCTCGCTGTCGCGTCGTATATTGCTGATCTCTCGACGCTTCAACAGCCGACTAACCAGTCAAGCGAATTAGCTCAACGAGTCTTCGATCGGTATCTTACGGCGGTTGGCGGAAAAAAGGCTTACAACGAAATCATCACCAGAGAAGTTAAGGGAACCTTCCAGTATGATGGCATGCTGCAACCCATGCCTGGCCGGTTTGAACAGCAACACGGTTCCGGGACAATAGAGCTCTACTGGAAGGCGCCGAACAAATTATTCGAAGTGCTACGTGGCCCAATGGGTGAAATCCGGCGCGGATATGACGGCGCAAATGCGTGGGGTTTTCATCCGCAGGTTGGCGTTCGCAAGATAACTCCCGCAGAAATCACAGAGATCATTCGCGAAGCCGCCCTCTATCAACCCATACATCTGAGTCAGTTTTACACAGAAATGGCTTATGAGGGTAAGAGGAGAGTCGACGGACCGGAAGTCGATATTGTTTCTGCAACTACCAAAGAAGGCCGTAGGGAGAGGTTCTATTTTGATGCTGTAAGCAGCTTACCAGTGCGCGTCGATTTATGGGAAGAAGGTTCTGAAGACAGGCGGGCTGGAGAGTATTATCTTGCCCAGTTTTATCTGGGTGATTACCGAGTCGTGGACGGTATTCGAATACCGTTCTATATCCGCAGGGTTCGCCCTCACTCAACAATGATATTCGTCTTTACTGAAGTTAAGCAGAATGGCGTTCTCGACGAAACCCTTTTTCAGCCTTCAAAGAAAATGGGCATGTAAACGGATTGGCCCTTAGACCGCTGTTGATGAAAGACGCCAAGACACGTTTTGGTGTCTGTTTGGTGTCTATTATCGGCGCGCACCAGTGAGACTAAAGAGAAATAGTGCATATTTGAGAGACGAGAATTAAACTCTTTTGCCGAAAACTGTTACCAGTAACTCTTTCATCCAACAGCAATTACAAAATGTGATTAGATCGCAGGAGCAGGACGCAGATCAGTATTGCCGCAGATGGATGATTGTGGTCAAACGCAACGAGTAAAACCCGTCTTCGCTCCGTTAGGATTTTATAGCCTAGAAACCACACAAGCTGCAGCCGCCATTGCAAAGTCCTTCCTCACTCCGTAGGAGTGACATCTTTATAGCCTCGAACAACCACAAAAATTAATCGCCGTTCGGTGGAGCGGAAAGGAACTTGACTGACACCTCTCAAGTTGAGTTCCGCTCCACCGAACGGCGGATCAGATCCATAGGCATTCACGGGGTAGTCGGTGATGTGGTCATCGGGGTTCTCAATGTCGATTACCATCTCGTCCCTACGAAGCAGAACGCTTGCCATCTCAGTGCTCGCATCGTCGATATTCACAAACTGAATCTCAACGTTTTTGAAGAGTTTCGTTTTTGTTTTACAGGCATATTAATTCAAACCGCCGACATAACTCATCGCCAGTCTATATGCGGAACTCTTCACGGCTGCGCCTTTTCCGAACATTGAATAGGCGTAGCGGTCGCCTTTGATTTCTTGCGCATGGTCGACGAAAGCGGTCACAGCATTCAACATCCCCCACACTGTTTCTGGCGCCGGGCCAATCGCGAGACCATTCGTTACGCCGTTCCTGAAAACGTTCTCTATGCCATCGTGCACTAACTTAACGTTGGCCAGCCTCGTCTCGTATTGCTTGAGCGCGAAATTGGTGGCGCGATCGCCGACCGGTTGTACAGGCAGCGGCACCAATTTGTTTAAGAACCCACTTAACGATTCGGTGTTGAATGGAGTATTGCTCATGGCTTGGAATTCATCACGGAGTTGGTTAACACGTTCAAGTGTAGATTTGAAGAAATCTTTAGCTGGATCAGAAGGTTTTCAAAGTGAGTTTTGGAGATTTCCCGGTGAATCGCGGTTTGCTGTTTCTTGTTCGGGATCGCGCCATCTTTCGAGGTGATCTCAAACACGGCAACGCCGGCAAGTTCTGCAATCTGTCTTTGTGAGACTTTCAAATCGCCGATTGCGAGTTTCTTTGAGACTGGCGAAGCGGCGCGCGACCAGCCGAGTTCTTCGACAAACAGTCTTCCGAACTCGAAATCTTGCAGGAGATCGCGGGACTGACTGAGGTTTAGTTTTGACATCGAAAGCTGACTAGGTGATTTCGTCGGCTTGCAATGGAGGAACTTGCGGCACTGCCTTCAGATAGCGTTCAAAATCTTCGCGACGCCCCAAGGCCGCTTCACGCCGCAGATAATCCATTGTCATTATAGCTGCCAGTTTTTCCCTGGCGGCACTGGCCAAGAAGTGGCTCACCGAATAACCTTCTCTGGCAGCCAGGGCTTCAATACTCTGTTTCAGTGGCTCGGGAAGTTCGATGGTTATCCTGCTCATGGTTGGCTTTGAAATCAGGGCCCAAGAAAATCACGAAGAGTGATGACGGTTATTCCGAGTTTCTCCGATCCTTAGAAGCTTTTCAGATTACGAACTATTACGAATAATTACGAATAACTAGTTACCGAAAAACAGCGCGAAAATTAAGTACGGTCGTGGTTTCTATTCCGAGCAAGCCGAAAACAACCGATTTTCCGACCCGCTTATTTAAGACTCCAAACCAGCATAAACCGAGGTTGCATCTAGGTTCGTTTCTTTCTGCTCATGTTGTAGAGATCGACGCAATGGTCGAAGAACGCCAAGGTATTGAAATACTTTGATTCGGTCCCCTTGGGAACCCCATGCTCAGTCAAAAGCGCGAGGCATTTTGATCGTGGCTTTTCATTTTCAGAGCAAGGTGTCATGCCCTTCACGAAGAAGGCCTTCGGCCAATTCACCGCCTTTAGCCGGCTAGCCTGCTGATTCTTGAGAGGAACGTCGTAATCGACTAGCAGGCGTTCGATATTACTCGAGCTCTGTTCGATTAATGATTGAATAAACAATGTAGCTTGAGGCGTGGCGAGAACACCAATCCAATCCGCCACGTTGTACCAAGATGCAGCATCCGTGACGGCATCGCCAAGCACCGTATTAGTTTCGCTGTCTACGTAGAACGGCCCGATGGAAATTGACCCTCGAAAAAGAATGCCATGTTCAAGAGATTTTATGGCGAACCGGCGGAGCAGTTCGCCAAAGCCTTTGACATCCGAAAGAGTTACCGGAGCCTTAGTCTGATAGAGAATTAGAACGGTGTCATTGAATGTGAATGTGGTGAGCGAACTGGGGTCTACACCTTTGACGCGGGTTGCCTTGTATCGGAGTTGTACCAACACCAATTCGCGCGATTTAAGGAATCGACTTATCTTCTCCTGGGAGTAGTTGGCCGCCCCTAAAGCGTCAAGAATCGCTATTAGTCCCTGCTGCTGATCAATAGTCATGGTTTACGTCAAAAACCTCACGATCCTCGGTTATGACTTCCTTCCGGCTATGCCGGCGGCCGAAACTCAGTTTAGGTAAGTTGTCAACACGGTTGGCCACCGCCTCCGCGAACGAGTACAGGTTCTTCTTCCAAGGCATGTGAGTCGAGTTCCTGTTTTTGGATTTGGCATTCGAGCAGAGAGAACTTTTGGGGTCAGCTAAATCGTGTCGAAATGGCCGCAAATACCATCGCCGCACGATTTAGTATGTCGTCAGGCAGTTTAATTTTCTTTTCTGCCCATTCGGAGACAAGGCTAATCGCTACAGAAGCTTTCCATCCGTCTGGCAGCGTAATGCCTTTCCGCGTCGCCGCTGCCTTAATCTGTGATGGCAGGCTTCCAGCTTTTCGATCAGCCTCGGATAGTTTCAGACTTCTTTCCAGGAGCAAGGATACAGCGGGAAGTAGCAAATCTGCCCCAAGTATGTCCTCGATCTCGACCTCAGTTCCTGGGACATCAAGCGCATCATCTAGCATTATGATCATGGATGTGTGACTAACATAGAGCTCCTTTATCAAAGCCTCTTTCCGAACGCGACCGGCGTCATCCCCGTCCAAAAGGAGGACGGGTCTGACTTCTTGGCCAAGGAAAAGCGACGCAATATGACCGACTAATTTTGTACCGCCGCAAGGAGTAATGAATGCGTCGGTCGGAAGCGACGGGAGGCCCGATGTGCTACATTGGCTCGCCAAAGCGTGAAGGTAATAATAATCGGACATCCCCTCCACAAGCACATTCTTTCGGTGGCGGAATAGTCCACGAACCATCGCATAGCCCGCTGCAGCTTGAAGTGGGAAGATAGTTTCACGATCAGCAGGCCAAGTATCAGCGTTTACTAGTGAATGGCCAGTTTCATCCTCGGTGACTGGCCTGACACGATGCAAATGCTCACCATCGATAAGAAATGGAGAATGCGTGGTGTAGAGGAGCTGATTGGATTCGGAAAGTTTCTCAAAGAATGATATAAGCTCTTGTTG
>Ga0187893_10004330_pt1 | contig 27233 bp, 27 predicted proteins | sample MA1701074metaG_FD_139574 | JGI IMG/M metagenome (GOLD analysis project Ga0187893, IMG submission 139574) | White microbial mat communities from a basaltic lava cave in the Kipuka Kanohina Cave System on the Island of Hawaii, USA - MA170107-4 metaG ... | reverse complement strand
GTTCACCCGCGCCGATCTCGCCAAGCTCATGGAACGCATCGCCGACAAGCCCGACTACCAAGCCGCCGCCTGATCTGGACCCGCGGATACGTGATCGAACTTCCGTGCCAGAGCACTTAGGACTCCCCCTGATGCTTGCACAGGGTGCCGGCCACGGCGAGGATGCGTCGTCGCCCTCGGGCAGCCGGGGTGTGGTCCGGCGCGATCATCCCCGGCCGGCCGCGACGGGGCCCGGCGGTGAGCTTCGTCGACGTCGAGCCCCGGTGATGGCCCCGGTGACGCCGGCGGTCGCGTACGCCCGTAGCCAGTCGGGGTGAGCCGTGTGCCGTGGTCGAGCCTCTGGGCGCGAGGTTCGCTGGGGTCAGGCCGAGACGGGCCGGGCGGCTCGAAGGATGGCCGCGAGCGAACGGTCGACGTCGTCGGTCGTCGTCTGCCAGTTGCACACCGATATGCGCATGGCGGCACGGCCGTGCCAGGTCGTGCCGCTCAGCCAGCACGTGCCCTCGCGCTGGGCCCGACGAACCACGTCTTCGGTGGGTACGTCGCCGTGGAACGAGACGAGGACCTGGTTGAGGACGACATCGTTCAGCACCCGGACGCCGGGTTCGCGTCGCAGGGCGTCTGCGAAGCGCCGGGCGTGACGGCAGCAACGGTCGACCAGGTCGGCTACGCCGGATCGTCCGAGGGCGCGGAGCGCGGCGTACACCGGCACGCCCCGGGCCCGGCGAGAGAACTCCGGGTTCCAGTCCATCTGCTCGCGGGGGTCGCGCTCGTCGCGCTCGAGGTACGCCGCGGAGGCGCACATGGCGGCCCGGTGCGCCTGCGGGTGGGCGCAGAAAGCCAGCCCGGAGTCGTAGGGGACGTTCAGCCACTTGTGGGCATCGGTGGCCCACGAATCCGCGTGGCCGACGCCGGCCACCAGCGGCCGCAGGGTGGGTGATGCGGCCGCCCAGAGCCCGAAGGCACCGTCGACGTGCACCCAGGCGCCGTGGTCGTGCGCGATCCGGCTGATCTCGCCGACGGGGTCGATGGCACCGGTGTTGACCTCACCCACCTGGGCGCAGACGATCGTGGGCCCGGGCGGCCGCACCGCGAGCGTGCGATCGAGCGCGGCGGTGTCCATGCGCGACCCGGCATCGGCCGCCACGACCTCGATGTTGGCCGTTCCGAACCCGAGGTAGCGCAGGGCCCGGTCGACGGTGACATGGCGGTGGGCTCCGACGAGCACCCGAACCGGCGGAGCACCACCGAGGCCGCGCTCCTCGACGTCCCATCCCACCTGCGCGAGCTCGTGGTGGCGCGCCGCCGCCAACGCGGTGAAGTGCGCCATCTGACAGCCGGTCACGAACCCGACCGAGGCGTCGGCGGGCAGGGCCAGCAGGTCGGTCAACCACGCCGCGGCCACCTCCTCCATCACCGAGACGGCGGGCCCACCGACGTACAGCCCGGCGTTCTGGTCCCAGGCCGACACGAGCCAGTCGGCGGCCAGGGCGGCCGGCTGGCTGCCGCCGATGACGAACCCGAAATAGCGCGGTGACATCGTCCCCACTACCCCACCCGCCGCCGCCTCGGCGAGCTCGGCTACCACCGCGGCCGGATCGACCGGCCCCTCGGGCAGCGGGCCATGAAGCGCCTGTCGCAGGTCCTCGAGCGTGGCCGTGGCGTGGACGGGCCGGTCGTCGAGCCCCTCCAGGTACGTGATCGCCCGCTCGGCCGTGTCGCGGAGCAGACCGCCAGCATCCATACGAACAACCTTACGGGACACTGCCGGCGGCTGGCCGGCCCCGGGCCCGGACATCCGGTTCGTCACCGCTGGCGCCGACAGCGCCGCCGAACAGGCCGAGGCGGCGGCCGAGTTGGTTGAGCCGGATGCTCCAAACGTGCACGGGTATCCACTCGGGCGGACCTGAGGGTCGGTAGGTTCGGAGCTCGTGAGCGCCGTTGCGGTCGCCAGGCCGGCACTGCCCGAGGTCGGTGGGCGAGCTCGGATCGAGTTCGCTACCGACGACCTGCCTGGACTACCAGACGCGCACGCCGCTCACGGCGTGGTTCAGAACTTCGACCGGGGCGGCGAGGTGAGGACGAGGGCGTGACGAATCACCCCCACCCGCCGAAGGGGCGCCTCGCTCGAGTCCTCCACGAGTTCGACCTCCTGGACACGATCGGTGTGAGCATTGCCCGCTTTGCCGGAGTCGAAGCTCCGCCGCCCGATGACGGGCCCCGGTTGGACTTCCCGACGCTCACGCGTTCAGCCCGGGCCGTAGCTCGAGATCCCCGTAAGCGCAGGATCTTTCTCGCGTTCGCCGCCGCGGTCGCCGTCTTGTCGACCGTCGTGGTCGTGTTGCTGGTCAACGGCACGCTGGCTGACGTCTATGAGTCTGTCTGGCGCCGGTGGCCGGGGCGACCATGGACCCACGCCATGCGCGACAACCCGTGGATCTACCTCCTGCTGGCGGTCGCGCTCGGGGTCACCCCCTTCCTGCTCGCGCCTCGGAATCGGTGGGGGCGCGCGTTCCTGACCTACGTGATGTTCCTCATCGGCTTCCTCGGCGGCCACGTGTTCTGGTAGTCGGTGCGCCAACGGGCCCGACACCGGCGCCCCCGGTTCCCCGAGAAGCCCTCCGAGCTGGACTCTGCGGTGCGGTGCGGTGCGGTCGGGCTGGCGGGATTCGAACCCACGACCTTCGGTCCCCCAGACCGACGCGCTAACCAAGCTGCGCCACAGCCCGTGACCGCTGCACTGTAGTCCCGTCTACAGGACCGACCCGACGAGCTGGACCGTGCGCCACCCGAGGTAGATGACGGTCAGCACCACCAGGACCTTGAAATGCCAGGGCGCCTTCGGGTAGTCGAGCCCGTCGGCGGGGTCGGCGGGGTCGGCGGGGTCGTCCCCATCTGGCCGCGCGCCCGTCTCCAGCGGGCGCGAGCACGTCGGGCAACGCCGGTCAGCCGGAACCGAGTTGGGGTTCCAGAACTTCGAGCATTCGTCGCACCACGGCATGACGGGTCGGCGCCGGTCCTGTCCGGCGTTTCAGACCGGGGGTACGCCATGGCGGCGATCGCTGAAGTGGCGGTCCTTGCCCTCGGCCGTCGCCAGGCGCCGAACGATCTCACCCCGCAGCGCGCCGAAGGTGACCACGGCGTCGACGACGAGCTCGGAGGCCAGCGCCAGGATGTCGACGTCGGCCTCGTAGGTTCGGCGGTGCTCGTCGACGAACGCAACCCGCGCCTCGTCGTCGTCGATCGCCGCGATCTGGTTGGCGAACACCGCGTTCACCGCGGCCTCGGGCCCCATGACCGCGATCTTGGCGGTGGGTAGGGCCAGGGTCGCCACCGGCTCGAAGGCCGGGCCGGACATGGCGTAGAGCCCTGCACCGTAGGCCTTGCGCACGATAACCGACACCTTGGGCACGGTGGCCTCGGCCACGGCAGTGACCATCTTGGCCCCATGGCGGATGATTCCCTCGCGCTCGACCTTGGTCCCGATCATGAAGCCAGGGACGTCGGCCAGGAACAGCAGCGGGATGTTGAACGCGTCGCAGCACCAGATGAAGCGAGCAGCCTTGTCGGCAGAGTCGACGAACAGCACGCCGCCGAGATGAGCCGGGTTGTTGGCCACCACGCCGACCGGGCGGCCGTCGACGAGCCCGAGGCCGGTGATGAGCTCGCGGGCGTAGAGCGGCTTGGCCTCGAAGAAGCTCTCGGCGTCCACCAGCGCGTCGATCACGTCGTGCATGTCGTAGGCCTGGTGCTCGTCGTCGGGGATCATGGCGGCGTGCAACGGACGGGACGGTTCGGCGCCCTCGTAGCGCGGCGGGCTCGCCCGCCAGTTCGCCGGGAAGTACGTGAACCACGCCTTGGCCTGCTCGATGGCGGCGGCGTCGTCCACCGCCAGGTTGTCACCGCAGCCCGACACGGTGGCGTGTACCCGGGCGCCGCCCATCTCCTCGAGGGTCGTGCGCTCGCCGACGACCATCTCGGCCATGCGGGGGGAGCCGAGGTACATCGACGCGTTCGCTTCGACCATGATCACGATGTCGCAGAACGACGGGATGTAGGCCCCACCGGCGGCCGAGGGACCGAACAGGCAGCACACCTGGGGCACCCGACCCGACAACCGCACCTGGTTGTAGAAGATCCGTCCCGCGCCGCGCCGGCCGGGGAAGAGCTGGACCTGATCGGTGATACGGGCCCCCGCCGAGTCCACGAGCCAGAACACCGGCATCTCCTGGCTGAGGGCGCGCTCGGTCAGGCGCACCATCTTCTCCACCGATCGAGCCCCCCAGGACCCGGCCTTGACGGTGGGATCGTTGGCCACCACGCACACCGCTCGGCCCTCCACGCGGCCCACTCCGGTGACGACGCCGTCAGCCGGCAGGTCCGCGACCGCGGCGTTGGCCAACAGGCCGTCCTCGACGAAGGACCCCTCGTCGAGGAGCAGCGCCAGTCGGTCCCGCACGAACAACTTGTTCTGCCGGGCCAGCTTGTCGCCGGCACGGTCCTGGTTCCCGGCGCGCGCCCTGGCAGTGGCGGCGGCGAGCTCGGTCTCGTCCATGGCGCGCGTGAACCTATCGCCGGGCCGGGCGTGGCTCACGCACGGGCCGATGTATCCCCGGTCGGGCCTCGGAGAGGTTCGCGGAGAGGTCGGCGCGGCCGCCACCGGGGACGGCCGCAACGCCCGGGCGGTCAGGCGCGGCGGATGGCCAAGATGGCGATGTCGTCGGTGATGGGCGACTTGGCGAAGTCACGCGCCGCCTCGATCAGCGACTTGCACAACACGTTGGGGTCGATCCCCGGATCGCGCCGCATGGCCTGGGCGATGCGGTCCTCGCCGAAGAGCGCCTCACCGTCGCGCGCCTCGGCCAGCCCGTCGGTGTACATCAGCAGCAGATCGCCCGTCTCGAGGGGGATCTCTCGGCTGTGGTACCCGGCCGCCGGGTCGAGCAGCAAGAGCGGCCCGGTGGCCCGCAACGGCTGCACCTCGCGCTGGTGCCACAGCCAGGCGGCCGGGTGCCCGGCGGAGGCGAAGCGCAGCGTGCCGGCTTCGATGTCGAACAGCGCCACCAGCAAGGAGATGAACTCCTCGGGCCGGGCGTGGGCGGCCATCTGGGCGTTGAGCTCCTCGATGGCCTGACCGGGATCGCGGTACTCCCGCAGGAAGACCCGGAGCAGGTACTTGGCCTGGAACGCGGTGATGGACGGCTCGATGCCGTGGCCGGTCACATCCCCGATGACGGCGGCCACCCGGGTCGACGCCACCCGGAACACGTCGTAGAAGTCGCCGGCCATGAGCCCGGTGCCGGGCTGGTACACCCGGCCGATCTCGAACCCCGAGACGTCGGGCAGGTCGTCCGGGGCCAGACGCTCGGCCCAGCGCCGCGGCGCCAGCTCCTCCTGGGACAGCACCTCCTCGGCCCGGCGCTCCAGCATCGACCGGGCCTCGAACAGCCTGGCCTCGGGGATGAAGTCACGGCCGTACAGAAAGGTGAGCAGGACGGGCACCAGTACGAACGCGAACAGCAGCTCGGCCGGCGATCGACCCGTCAACGCGACGGCGCCGGCCGCCAGCGCCACCATGGCGTACAGGCCGGTGGTGTGCAGGTCCTTGCGGAAGGCGGAACGGGCCAGCACCGTGACGTCGTTGTCCAGTCCGAACTCGCGCTCGACTCGCTCGTAGACCCGGCGCAACGAACGGGCCGACCGGCCCCATACGATGGCCGCAACCGCACAGGCCGCGGCGACGATGGCCAGTATCGATGCGTCCATGGGTGTCGAGAGCGTACCGGTTGGGGCCGCCCCGAACGCTGCGAGCCGAACCGTCGGGCGCCCGTGGGCGGGTGGGCGACGAAAGGCTCCGGTTTGCGCTCGTGCGGCTCAACTCGACCGGCGCCGCACCCGCATCGTGATCGGGGTCGCGCCCAGGTCGAAGGCCTCGCGCAGCTTGCGCTCGAGGTAGCGCAGGTAGGTGGCCGGCAGCTCGCGGTTGGCGAAGAGGGTGAAGGTGGGGGGATCGGCCGCCCCCTGGGTGGCGTAGAGGACCCGGGCGCCGGCCGGAGCGGGCTGGGCGGCCTGCGCCGCCCTGATGGCCTCGTTGACCTTCCTGGTCGGCACCCGGCGGTGGTAGGCCTCGATGGCGTCGCCGAGGGCGGGCAGCAGCTTGTGCAGGCCTTTGCCGGTGAGAGCGCTCACCTTCAGCACCGTGGCGTCCCCGATGAAGTGCAGCTTCTGGCCGACCTGATAGGTGAGCTCGACCCGCGCCTCGGCGTCGAGCAGCTCCCACTTGTTGAGCAACACCACGACCGGGCAGCCGGCGGCGTCGATTCGCTCGGCCAAGCGCTGGTCCTGGGCCGTGACGGCGGTGGTGGCATCGATGACCAGCAGCGCCACGTCCGAGCGGTCGACGGCCTGCAGGGCCCGGACCAGCGAGTAGTACTCGGTACCGTCGTCGATCTTCGAACGGCGCCGCATGCCGGCGGTGTCGACGAAGCGGATGGGCCCCACCGTCGTGTCGACGACCGTGTCGATGGTGTCTCGGGTGGTCCCCGGCAGGTCGTGCACGACGGCCCGGTCCTCACCGATGAGCCGGTTGAACAGCGTCGACTTGCCGACGTTGGGCCGGCCCACCACCGCCACGGAGAACACCCGCCCTTCATCGCGCGTCGTTGCGGCCACGCCCGCGGCGGCCACACCCGCGGCGCCGGCACCATCGACGCCACGGCAAGAGGCCGGGGCGGGCCTCTCGGCGGCGGGCTCGGGCCGGGGGGCGCGCGGCAGGACCGCGACGAGCGCGTCGAGCAGGTCGCCGGTGCCCCGGCCGTGCAGGGCGCTCACCGGGTGCGGGTCGCCGACGCCGAGCGAGACCAGCTCCCAGGCACCGGCCTCGCGCCCGCGGTCGTCGACCTTGTTGGCCACGAGGAGGACCGGGCGGCCGAGCCGGCGCACCACCCGGGCCACGCGGGCGTCGTCCTCGGTGACGCCGATGGCCGCGTCGACCACGAGCAGCACGGCGTCGGCCTGGCCCATGGCCAGCTCGGCCTGGGCGCTCACCTTGACGTCGAGCGTGTCGCCCGCGGTCTGCCAGCCGCCGGTGTCCACCAGCCGGAACCGTCTGCCGGCCCAGTCGGCCTCGACCTCCTTGCGGTCGCGGGTCACGCCCGGGCGCTCCTCGACGATCGCCTCACGCCGACCGAGGATGCGGTTCAGCAGGGTCGACTTGCCCACGTTGGGGCGACCCACGATGGCCACCATCGGAAGCTCGGCCAGGGCGCCGCCGGGCTCAGCCACGAGCCGCCACCGGCCGGGGTACCGACCGGGCCGCCGCCTCGGCCATGAGGCCGCCGCGGGCGCGCTCGTCGAGGGCCCTGCGCAGGGCCACCCCGTTCGTGGCGATCACCTCGACGTGACCACCCAGGTCGGCCGGGCTGGTCCCGTCGAGGAACCGGCCGTTCGAAAGACACACGTCGGGCAGCAGGTACCGCCGTCCGCGCGGCTGGCCGGCCAGGGCTCTGGCCACGTCCTGGCCCACGAGCAGGCCGGTGACTCCGATGTTGCCACCGAAGAACTCATTGGCCACGGCCAGCACCTCGATGTCGTCGCGACCGAGCGAGGCGACCAACGGCGCCAGCACCGCCGCGCCGTACGTCCCGGTAAGCACGACCACCGGCCCGGCCGCGGTCCCCTCGACCGCGGGCGCCTCGACAGCTTTGCGCGCGCCTGTCGTCGCTCGGCGGGGTTCGGCGCGCGCAAAGGCGTGGCCCAGCGTGACGTTCACCGCCGACGCGCCGTCGTGGCGGCTTCCCCGGTAGGTCTCATAGGGCTGGTCACCCGCGTCCACCCAGGCAAAGAACCCGGCCTTGGGCCCCGCCCCCGCAACCGCGGCCGGGGCCGGGGCCGGGGCCGGGGCGGGGTACCGGCCGGGCGTGCCCAGGAACTCGGCTTCGAACGTTCGGGCCATGCCGATCCCGTCCTCGTGCATGGCGAAGTCGCCATAGGTCTCCGCCCGCGGGAACGCCCGCTGCGCCACGAGGTAGTACTCGTCGGCGGCGAAGGCCAGGCGCCGGCCCAGCACGCGCTGGTACACCCCCTGCCAGTCCTCGACGCAGTCGATCACCGCGGCCGCCTCCTGCTCGGTGTGGGGACGCATGCGGGCCTCGTCCGACCACCGGCTGACGCCGAGGGGCACGACGCAGATCGAAGCCAGCTCGGGGTACTGGTCGAGGACGCCGGCCAACGTGTCCTCGAGCACCACCCCGTCGTTCACGCCGGGGCAGACCACCACCTGGCCGTGCACGGCGATGCCGTGGTCGAGCAGCGCCCGCAGCCACCGCAGGCTGGTGGCGCCCCGGCGGTTGCGCAACATCGACGCCCGCACGTCGGGGTCGGTGGCATGGAGGCTGACGTTGAGGGGGCCGAGCCGCTCGGTCACGACCCGCTCCAGGTCGGCCTCGGTGAAGCGGGTGAGCGTGGTGAAGTTCCCGTACAGGAACGACAGGCGGTAGTCGTCATCCTTGAGGTACAAGCTCGGCCGCAGGCCCGGGGGGAGCTGGTAGATGAAGCAGAACTCGCAGTGGTTGTCACAGGTCTGGACCCGATCGAACAGCGCCGAGTGCACCTCCACGCCGAGCGGTTCGCCGTCGCGCTTGGCCACCTCCAACGCCGAGGTGAGGCCACCCCGGTCGACGTCGAGCACAAGGTCGGCCAGGTCGGTGAGGAGCCGCCAGGCGATGACATCGCGGGGCCGCTCACCGTTGACCGCCACGATCTCGTCACCCACGGTCAGCCCGGCCCGCGCCGCCGGCGATCCGGGCGCGACGGCGACGACCCGAGGGACGGACATGCGACCAGGATACGAGCGCCGACGGCGTAGCGTGGATGCGATGGACGTCGATCGCGTGCTGCTGGCTGCTCCGCGCGGGTTCTGTGCCGGCGTCGAGATGGCCATCAAGGCGCTGGCCTGGATGGTTCGTGCCTTCGACCCGCCGGTGTACTGCTACCACGAGATCGTGCACAACCGCCTCGTGGTCGAGCGCTTCGAGGCCCTCGGCGTGATCTTCGTCGACGCCATCGAGGACGTGCCCAGCGGCCGCCCGGTGATGCTCAGCGCCCACGGCTCCGCGCCCGCGGTGGTGCGGGCGGCCCGGGAGAACGGTGGCTACGTGGTCGACTCGGTGTGCCCGCTCGTCACCAAGGTGCACCACGAGGTCAAGGTGCGCGTCGGCAAGGGTTACCGCATCGTCTACGTCGGCCACGACGGCCACGAGGAGGCGGTGGGGACCATGGCCGTCGCCCCGGAGGCGATCGACCGGGTCGAGAGCACCGAGGACGTCGCCGCCCTTCCCGACTATGACGCCCCGGTGGCGCTGCTGGCCCAGACGACGCTCAGCCATCGAGACTGGTCCGACGTGCTCGACGCCACCCGCCACCGCTACCCGCAGATGTGGGTGCCGGGCCGCAGCGACCTCTGCTTCGCCACCACCAACCGCCAGTCCGCCCTGATGGAGATCGCCGGCCGGTGCGGCTCGGTGGTGGTGATCGGCTCGGCCAACTCGTCGAACACCCGGGCGCTCGAGAAGCTGGCCATCGATGCCGGCTGCGGGCGGGTGTTCCGGGTGAACGACCCCTCTGAGCTACCCGAGGACCTGTCGGGCACCGTGGGGGTCACGGCGGGAGCGTCCGCCCCGGAGGAGCTGGTCGCCGCGGTGATCGCCCGGTTGGCGCCGGCGCAGGGAGTAGAGGAGGTTCGGATCACGTCGGAGGACGAGTACTTCCCCCCACCCCGCAAGCTGCGCGAGCTGCTCGCCGCCATCGACGTCGTGGCCACCTTCAGCCTCGGTGGCGACGTCGGCCGCCGACCCGGGGTCGACGACCGCGCCCTGGCCGCCAGCGACGCCCTCGCGGCGCTGGCCTGAGCCGGGCCACCCCCATGCCCGATCCGACCCCTGGGCGCTGGCCTTTGCTCGAGGTGCTCGACCACGGCGAACCGATCTCCATCGCCTTCGAGGACCTGGTGCGCTATCACGGGCGCGCCTCCGTCGGCGGCCTGGCGCTCGGTTTCAAGGCCATGGAGCGGGGCCTGCCGCTGCTCGACGGGGGCCAGGCCGTCGAGCGCTACGCCATCGCGGTGGCGACCGCGTTCGACGGTCCGGGGACCCGCGACGCCTTCGAGATGGTGACCCGGGCGGTCACCGGGGACCGCTATACGGTGGCGCACGAGCTGGCCCGACCAGGTGCACCCGAGGCTCCCGAGGGCCACTTCGTCTTCCGCCTCACGTTGTCCGGCCCGGGCCTCGCGACCAGGGCAGTGGACCTCACCCTGCGCGACGGTCTCGTCGACGACGACTTCAACGACGCCATCCGGCGAGGAGCCCGCACGCCCGACGAGCAGGCTCACGTCGCCTGGCTCAAACGCGACCTGGCGACGAGGGCCCTGGCCCTGCCCGCCACGAAGATCTACGACGCCGAGCGTCACGACCGCTGAACCGTCCTGGGCCCACCACGCCGCCAGTTCCCGCACGAGCCTCGGCGTTCGGCCCACCGCAGGGCCACCGCGACGATTCGCCGGCCGAAGCGGGCACGACCGGTCCGGCGGCGGCCCTTACCCGTTCGAGCGGCCGGCTCTCGACTGAGCCTCGTCGAAGAGGAGCTGCAGCTCCTGGTGGAGCTCGGCGGTCATGGCCTTGACCGCGCTTCGCCGCACCTGGCCCGCGGCGCTGCGCTCCGGCGGGGACAACGGCGCCCCGACCACCAACACGAGGCGGGAGAACCGCAGGAACCTCGCGCCCCTGGGCATCATGGCCTCGCTGCCGCCGATGCCGACGGGGACCACGGGCACGCCGCAACGCCCGGCGAGGTAGGCCGTGCCGTCGAACAGTTCGGCCACCTCGGGCCCGCGGTTGCGGGTGCCCTCGGGGAACATGACGAGGGGCGAGCCGCCGTCGACCACCTCCCGGCAGACCCGCAGCGACTCCCGGTCGGCCGCGCCCCGGCGCACCGGGAAGGCGCCCAGCATGGACACGAAGCGCCCGAGCGGCTTCGACTTCCAGATGGCGTCCTTGCCCATGTAGCGCATGGGCGTCGGGGTGAGCAGCGAGGTGAGGGCGAAGTCGACGTTGGACCGATGGACCGGGGCCACGATGAACGCGCCGGCGGTGGGAACGTGCTCCTGGCCGACGATGCGGACGCGGCCGAACAGCGTGGCCACCACGCGGATCAGGCCCCGCACGATGGCGTAGGAGAACCGGGTCCGGCGACTGGGCGCCCCGAGCCAGGTGCGGGCAGCCGCGCCCGGTCGGAGCTCCGGCGCGTCCTCAGCCATGTCGGTCCAGACGGCTCAGCACCTCGGCTACGACCTCGTCGACACTGCGCCCCGTGGTGTCGACGGTCACCGCATCGGCCGCCTCGACCAGCGGGCTGTCGGCTCGATCCTGGTCGTAGGAGTCGCGCCGGGCCAGGTCGGCGGCCACCGTCTCGTAGTCGAGGTCGCGCACCTCCTGCGCCCGCCGGCCGGCTCGGGCCTCCGCTGACGCGGTCAGGTACAACTTGAGCTCGGCGTCGGGAAAGACGACGGTGCCGATGTCGCGGCCCTCGAGGACCCCGCCGCCCCGTGCCGCGGCCCACTCGCGCTGACGACGGCGCAGCTCCTGACGCACGGCCGGGTTGGCGGCCACGACGCTGACGGCCCGCGTCACCTCGGGGCCGCGGATCTCGATGGTGGCATCCACCCCGTCGACCCGCACGCGGTCGGGCTCCACGGTGATCTCGACCCGGCACGCCAGCGACGCCACCGCGTCCTCGTCGGCGGGGTCGATGTCGCGGCGTAGGGCGGCGAAGGCCACGCCGCGGTACATGGCGCCGGTGTCGAGGTAGGCGAGACCGAGCCGCTCGGCCACGAGCCGAGCCACGGTCGACTTCCCGGACCCGGCCGGGCCGTCGATGGCGATCACCCTCATCGGCGCAGCAATCTACCGGCCCAGTGGCCCTCCCCCAGCCGAAATGGCGTCCAGATGGCCCACATGTGGGCCATCTGGACGCCAGAACCGCTGGTTCTTCAGCGCAGGGAGTCGAGGGCGGCCCAGTAGCCCGGGAACGTCTTGGCCACGCAGCCCGGGCCGGCGATGGCGATGCCCGGCGCGCGCAGGCCCAGCAGCGCGAAGCTCATCGCCATCCGGTGGTCGTCGTAGGTCTGGACCACGGCGGGCTTCGGGGCGCCGGGATGCACGACGAAGCCGTCGTCGGCCTCGTCAGCACCGATGCCGCACCGCCGCAGCTCCGTCACCACCGCGTGGATCCGGTCGCTCTCCTTGCCTCGCACGAAGCCGATGCCGCGCACCCGGGTAGGTGAGTCGGCGAAGGCCGCGGTCGCCGCCAAGGTCGGGGCGGTGTCGGACAGACCGGAGAGGTCGGCCTCGATACCTCGCAGCGCCCCGGTGCCGACGACCTCGACGGCGTCGTCGTGCCAGATCACCCGGGCTCCCATCCGCGCCAGCAGCGCCGCGAAGCCGAGATCGCCCTGGAGTGACCCGCGGCCCAGCCCGGGCAGGATGACCCGGCCGCCGGTGATGGCGGCGGCGGCCAAGAAGTACGACCCGGCCGAGGCGTCCGGCTCGACCCGGTACTCGCTCGGTCGGTACGGGACCGCGTCGACCCGGAGGGCATCTCCGGACCATCGGACCGCCGCCCCGAAGGCCCGCATCACGGACATGGTCAACTCGACGTATGGCCGGGATACGAGTGCGCCGGACAACTCGACGCGCAGTCCGGCGGGCATGGCCGGTGCCGCCAGCAGCAGGCCCGACACGAACTGGCTCGAGACGGCCCCGCCCACCGCGACGCGCCCACCCCGTAACCGGTCGGCCTCGACCCGCAACGGGAGCCGACCCTCGTCGCCCTCCTCGGCGGCCACGACCCCGAGGTCGCGCAGCGCGGTGATGCCCGGTCCCATGGGTCGGGCCCGCAACTGCGCAGCACCGTCGAGGCGGTAGGCGCCGGTCCCCAGGGCCAGCAGCGCCATCACGAAGCGAGCAGTCGTGCCCGACTGGCGCGCATCGACGGTGAGCGGACCGGGCCGAAGCCTCCCGCCGGTGCCGGTGACGGTGATGCGCGCCGCCGGCCCGTCGACCGCGATCTGCGCCCCCAGCGTGCGCAGGCAGGCCAGCATCGCTTCGGTGTCGTCGGCGACCAGGGCGCCGTCGAGCGCCGATCGACCGTTGGCCAGCGCGGCGCAGACCAGCGCCCGGTTGGTGATGCTCTTGGAGCCCGGGACGGCCACCACCGCGTCGGGCGACCGCACCAGCGGCTCGATGGGGAGCGGGTCGGGCCATGCCCCCGGCGGCCGGCCCGGGAACGGGCCCGTCACTCGAGGGTGTGGGTCGCGGGGCGATAGCCCCTCGCGGACAGGCCGTTGCAGAACCGCTCGGCCCGGTCGGTTTCCACCAGCAGGATCAGCACGCCGCGGTCGCCTTCGCTCGAGTGGGCGATCTCGAGGTCGACGATGTTGGCGCCGATCTCGGTGGCCAGCGTGGTGACGTCGGCCAGCACCCCGGGCCGGTCGGGCACCGGCACCCTGACCTCCACCAACGCCGAGGGCCGCTGGAAGCGCGACGGCAGGTTCATCCTGGCCCGCTGGGCTCGTTCCAGCACGGCCAACAATCCGGCCCGGTCGTCGCTCGCCACCACCTGGCGCATCTCGACCAGGGCGAGCACCACGCGGTGCAGCATCTCGGAGATGGCGGCCCGGTTCTCGCCGCAGATGTCGGGCCAGATGCCCGGGTGCCCCGCGGCGATCCGGGTCATGTCACGGAAGCCTCCGGCCGCGAGGCGCAACAGGGCGCGATGTTCCTCGGCCCGCTCGTCGGCCAGGTGCATGAGCGTCGCGGCCACCAGATGAGGAACGTGCGAGACGACGGCCACGAGGGTGTCGTGACGGTCCGGGGGCAGGGCCACGACCTCGGCGCCCAGTGAGGACACCACGGCCCGGACCGTGGCGTAGGCGTTGTCGTCGGTGGCCGCGGTCGGGGTGAGCACCCACACCGCGCCCTCGAAGAGCTCGCCGTCGGCCCCCTCCACCCCGACCTGCTCCGAGCCGGCCATCGGATGGCCCCCCACGAAGCGGGGGTCGGTGACCGTATCGAGGATCGATCCCTTGACGCTGCCGACGTCGGTCACCGGGCCCCGGCTGGCGGCCAGCGCCTCCTTGGCCGCGGCCGGCACCGCCCCGACGGGGGTGGCCACGAAGGTCAGCTCGGCCTCGTCGTCGACACCCAGGCGATCGAGCGCCCCGAGCGCCAGCGCCTTGGCCGCGGTCACCGGGTCGGCGTCGGTGCCGCTCACGTGCCAGCCACGGGCCCGCAACGCCAAGCCGATCGACCCCCCGATGAGGCCGGTGCCGACCACCCCGGCCCGGCGCATCCCGTCCGGCGCCTTCAGCACCCTGTGCGCCCCCTCGATGATCCCGTCACTCAACCGGGAAGGTCGTCGCGCAGGCTGCGCGCCCCTTCGAGGTAGACATGGCGAAGCTCGTCCCGGGCGAGCTCGGTGCTGAGGTGCACCAGCACGCGAATGCACAAGGTCGTGCTGCCCTCGACGGCCAGCTCTCTGGCGCACAACAGGGGGACGTCACCGAGCCCGAACTCCCGAGCGGCCTCGGCCGGGAACATCGAGGTGATGTCGCAGGTGGCGGTGAAGATCACGCTGATCACGTCGTCGTGTTCGACCCGGTTCCGCTGGAGCAACTCGCCCAGGAGGGCAGTGACGCGCCCGGTCACCTGGTCACGCGTGTCGGCGTCGACCGTGGTCGCACCGCGTAGCGCTCGGACGGCAGGGGCCATTGGTCAGAGCGTACGGCGCCGGTGGGGCGTCGAGATCACGGCCCGACCCCGCCGCCCCGCGCTCGATCGGGCGAGGTGCCGGCCGGCGTGAAGGCGCGCGACGCCTCGGTCGGGCCGCCGGCGGCGGCGCGCTCGAGGGCGCGCACCTCGGCCGGCTCCAGCGCTCGCCAGTGACCGGGGGCGAGGCCCCGCTCGGCCAGGGGGCCGATGCGGACCCGGACCAGGCGCCGCACCGGATGGCCGATCGTGTCGCACATGCGCCGGACCTGACGGTTGCGACCCTCGTGGATGCAGAGCCGGATGAGGTTGGGAGCGGGCGCAGAGACCGAGGCCGGGGCGGTGCGCCCGTCGTCGAGCTCCACGCCGTCGCGCAGCCGGCGCAACGAGCCCCGCGACGGCGCACCCACCACCTCGACCAGGTACTCCTTGTCGATGCCGAACGACGGGTGCGTCAGACGGTGCGCCAGTTCGCCGTCGTTGGTCAACACCAGCAGGCCCTCGGTGTCGAGGTCGAGCCGGCCCACCGGGAACACCCTGGGCTCGGCGGGGACGAGCTGGAGCACCGTCGGGCGACCATGGGTGTCGCTCGCGGTGGTGACCACCCCGGCCGGCTTGTTCAACAGGTAGTACACGAGGCCCGGTCGGACCGCGACGGCGACGCCGTCGACCTGCACCCGGTCGGCGACGGGGTCGACACGGTCACCGAGCGCCGCGACCACGCCGTTCACCGTCACTCGGCCGGCGCCGATCAGCTCCTCGCCGGCGCGCCGGCTCCCGAAGCCCACCCGAGCCAACACCTTCTGCAACCGCTCGCGGCCCGCGTCGGCCGCGACCGCCGCGCCCCGACGGGCCCGCTCATCCGGGGCCGGGGCGTCGGGAACATCATCACGCGTCATGGTGCGCTCACGTGGGGGCTTGTCGCCATCGTGCCCGTGCGCTACGGCGAAGGGTCGCCGGGACCGCCGGTCGACGGGGGCTCGGCCGGGCGCAGCCCGGCCTCGAGCACCTCGACCACGTCGGCTCCAGGGACGAACTGGCCGAGCGGCGGAAGGTCGGCGAGGGAGTCGAGGCCGAGCCGCTCCAGGAACAGCGTGCTGGTGCCGTAGAGCAGGGCCTGGCCCGGGCCCGGGTCGCGAGCCACCTCGTCGACCAGGCCGCGCTGGTGCAGGGTGCGCAGCACGCCGTCGACGTTGACCCCCCGGATGGCCGCGACCTGGGCTCGCGACACGGGCTGCTTGTAGGCGACGATGGCCAGCGTCTCGAGCGCGGCGGCCGACAGGCGCGCCCGTTGACCGTCGAGGACGAACCGCTCGACGTACGGAGCCAGGTCGGGATGGCTCTGGAACCGGTAGCCGCCGGCCACCCGCGCCAGCACGAAGCCCCGCCCGTCGGCCTCGTAGCCCGCGGCCAAGCCCGCGCACAGCTCCTGCACCCGAGCCGGTGCGAGCTCGAGGAGCTGGGCCAACAGATGCGGGTCGACCGGCTCCTCGGCCACCATCACGATGGCCTCGATGGCCCGGGCCGCCTCAGCCGTCATAGGCGTCCACCGTCGCGTGGGAGCGGACGTGCCCGGCCGCCGACCTTGCCGCGGCCTGCGACTCGGCATCAGGACCGAGCCAGACCACCGTCAACTCGCCGAAGGTGGCGGGCTGATCGAGCTCGACGAGACCCTGCTTGAACAGCTCGAGCACGGCCAGGAAGCGCACGACCACGTCGAGACGCGCCACCAGAGAGGCGGTGAGGGCGCGGAACGTGATGCGCCCGGCCCTGGGCAGCTCGTCGACCAGCTCGGCCACGGCGTCGGTCACGCTGGCCCGGACCGGGGCAACGTGGTCGAGATCGACACGAGCCTGCGGCTTCGGCGCGCCGGCGCGCCCCATGGCGTCGCGCAGGCGCAACGGCGTCACCCCGGCCAGTGGATCGGGGGCCAGGTCGCGGAACCGGTCCTCCAGCCCGGCCGTGCGGGGGTACGAGTGACTGGCGGCATCGCCCAGGCGGCACAACGCGCCGGCCGCATCCTTGAACGTCTTGCACTCGACCAGCCGGGCCAGGAGAAGGTCGCGCTGTTCCCACCGGGCCAGCTCGTCGTCGAGATCGCCGTCGCCCGTGCCCGGCAGAAGGCGCCGGCTCTTGAGCTCGACCAGCGTGGCCGCGATGAGCACGAACTCGGTGGCCACGTCGAGGTCGAGCCCATGGGATCGACCGAGACCGGCCAGGCGATCGAGCTCGGCCAGGTAGGCGTCGATGATGACGCTGAGCTGCAGGTCGTAGAGCTCCACCTGGTCGCGAAGGATCAGGTGGAGCAACAGGTCGAAGGGCCCCTCGAACACCGGGGTGCGCACCTCATACGGCATTGCTCGCCAAGCGTAACGGCGCGACCCGTCGCGCCCGTGCATTCATCGTGAGCCAGGGTGCACGAAAAGCCCGGGTCCCCTGACGTGGCTGGGCACCGGGTCGACGCCCCTACGCTCGGTGCCCATGGCGCGCGTGTTCTCGGGCATCCAACCCACCGGAGCGGTCCATCTCGGCAACTACCTCGGCGCGCTGCGCAACTGGGTGGTCGACCAGGACAGCCACGAGTGCATCTACTGCGTGGTCGACCTGCACGCCCTCACCGCCCCCCACGAACCGGCCGAGTTGCGAGCGCGCACGCTGGAGCTGGCCGCGACCCTGGTGGCGGTCGGCATCGACCCGGACCGTTCGACGCTCATCGTGCAGAGCCATGTCCCGGAGCACGCGGAGTTGGCCTGGCTCATGGAGTGCACGGCCAGCTTCGGCGAGCTGCGGCGCATGACCCAGTTCAAGGACCGCAGCGACGGCCAGGAGGCGGTGTCGGGCGGGTTCTTCACCTATCCCGCCCTCATGGCGGCCGACATCCTGCTCTACGACACCGACCGGGTGCCGGTGGGCGACGACCAGCGCCAGCACCTCGAGCTGGCCCGGGACCTGGCCCTGCGCTTCAACAGCCGGTTCGGCCCGACGTTCACGGTGCCCGATGCGGCCATCGGCCGGGTCGGCGCCCGGGTGATGGACCTCCAGCACCCCACCCGCAAGATGTCCAAGAGCGAGGACTCGCCCCAGGGCACGGTGATGCTGTTGGAGGACCCCGACTCGATCGCCCGCAAGATCCGCCGAGCCGTCACCGACGCCGACGACGCCGTCCGTTTCGACCCGTCGACGAAGCCGGGCGTGTCCAACCTGCTGGCCATCCTCGGCGCCTGCCGCGATGAGGACCCGACCCGTCTGGCAGAGCGGTACACCCGGTACGGAGCGCTCAAGTCCGACACCGCCGACGCCGTGGTGGAGCTGGTGCGCCCCGTCCAGTCCCGCTACGCCGAGCTCGTCGAAGCTCCCGACACCTTGACCGAGCTACTGGCGCGGGGGGCCGACCATGCCCGCTCGACGGCCCGGGTGACGATGGCGCGGGCCCGCGACGCGGTCGGCCTCCTCAGTCGTCGTCTGCGGCCTTGAGGGCGTCAGCCACCCCCCTCGGCACCGTCCAGCCCGACGGGGGACGGTGATGCTCGCGGGCCCACGCCACCGTCAGCTCGTCGCTGCCGGCGTCGGCCAGCAGCTCGGCGCCGAGCTCGGGGTGCGCGAGGTAGCGCCCGATCGGGCCGCGCCAGTGCCGCGCCCGGCGGTGCCCCACCGCCGCGCCGACCACGGTGGCCAGCACCCGCCCGAAGGGCCCCAAGCCGGCGGGCACCTTGCCCACGTCATGCAGCAGGGCCGCGGCCAGGACCGTCCGCGTGGCGTCGGCGCCGAGGGCGGCGACGGTACGCCGGGCCACGCCGACCGCGTGGCGGCGGTCGGCCCCGCACATGGTCGCCCACAGCGCGGCCTCGCCGGCGATCAGGTTGCCCGCGGCCCAGCGCTCCTCGGCGGCATCGGGCCCGCCGGGCCGCAACGAGCCGAAGAACCGCCGAACCAGATGCGCGACATACCCAGCCCTGTGCCCAGCCCTGCGCCCAGCCCTATGCCCAGCCCTATGCCCAGCCCTATGCCCAGCCCTATGCCCAGCCCTCCGAGCGCTCCGAGCGCGCCCCGGACCATCCCCGCCGAAATTGCGTCCAGATGGCCCACATGTGGGCCATCTGGACGCCAGAAACGTTGGAATGACCCTCACAGGAATCGGCCCCAGACCCACAGGGCCGGCTCGGCCACCGAGGCGCCGAGACGGGGCAGGACGAAGAGGACCACGACCAGCAGACCAACCATCGAGTACGCCCTGAGCTGGTGGTACCGGGGCAGCCAGCGCTCGGGCAGGAGGCGCTCGACGACCGCGGACCCGTCGAGCGGCGGGATCGGCAGCAGGTTGAACAGCGCCAACAGCACGTTGAGCAGCCCGGTGAAGAACAGCACCCGGACGAACAGCGTGTCCTCGAGGAAGAACGAATCGCCCCGGATCAACACGCCCGACGTCGACCGCAACATGGCGGCGGCGACCATGGCGATGGCGATGTTCATGGCCGGCCCGGCCAGGCTCACGTACAGGGAATGCTGGCGCGGGTTGCGCATCCGGCGCGGGTTCACCGGTACCGGTTTGGCGAACCCGAACACCCCGAACCCGCTCAAGGCCAGCAGCAGAGGCAGGATCACCGTTCCGAACGGGTCGACGTGGGCGATCGGGTTGAGGGTGAGCCGGCCGGCCCGTTTGGCGGTGTCGTCCCCGAACGCCAGAGCCGCCCAGCCGTGAGACACCTCGTGCAGGATCACCGACGGCACGATCACCGCGACCAGCAACGCGACCTCGCCCAGATCGGGGTTCATGGCGCTGGCGGTGAGCTCGGGAACTGACGGGTGCGGAGCGCCGGATCAGGCGTGCGCGATGCAGTACCGGGTGGCCGGCATGGCCTCCAACCGGAGGGTGGCGATCGTGCTCCCGCACACCTCGCAGGACCCGTAACCGTCCCCCGCCAGCTTGGCCAGCGCGTGCTCGACGTCAACGAGCTGCTCGCGCAGAGACGACGCCAGCATCTTGGCTTCACCTTGCTCGGCCGCGACCTGACCGGAGTCGGCGAAGTTCTCGTCGAAGGTCAGGCCGTGGCCGCCGTCGCCGTCCATGTCGGTGAGCTGACGACGAAGCTGGGCCCGCTCGTCTTCGAGTTGGGCGCGCAGCGTGCCGAGCAGAATGTCACCAGCCATGGCCGGAAGACTATCGGGCTGACGGCGGCGCCCGGTGGCCGGCTCGCGGATGCGCCGACTCGTACACCCGCCAGAGGCGTTCGGTCGAGACCTTGGTGTACACCTGGGTGGTGCTGATCGAGGCGTGGCCGAGCAGCTCCTGCACGGCGCGGATATCGGCGCCCCGATCGAGCATGTGGGTGGCACAGGAATGGCGCAGCACGTGGGGGGTGAGGCGGTCCCCCAAACCGACCCGGTTGCCATAGCCGCGCACGATGCCCCACGCGCCCTGTCGTGAGAGACGTCCGCCCCGGCGGTTGAGGAACACCGCTTCGGCGTCGCCGCGCCGAGCCCAGCGCTCGGGGGCCAGCGTCGGTCGTCCTCCGGGGTCGAGCCAGCGAGCGACGGCCTGTCCGGCCAACCGGCCGATGGGCACGATGCGCTCCTTCGAGCCCTTGCCCAGCGCCCGCACCAGGGCCGCGTCGAGGTCAACGTCACCGAGCGAGAGCCCGACCAGCTCGGAGATGCGCAGCCCCGTCCCGTAGAGCACCTCGAGGATGGCCCGATCACGCCGGGCGGTGGCGTCGTCGCCCACCACCGCAGCCAACAGCGTGTCGATGTCCTCCTCGGCCAACGCCTTGGGCAGGCCTTGGGGCACCCGGGGCGCCTCCACGTCGACCGAAGGGTCGCCCGCGGCCAGGCCCTCGTCGGCCAGGAAACGGTGCAAGGCGCGAACGGCCACGAGATTTCGGGCCACGGTGGCGGGCGCTCGGCCGGCGCCGCGCAGATGGGCGACGTAGGCGTCGAGGTCGGCACGTGCCGCCGAGCCGAGGGTGGCCCGCCGCGATGTCAGCCACCGCGCGTAGGCCCGCAGGTCGCGGCGGTAGGCGATCACGGTGTTGACCGCCCGCCCGCGCTCCACCGCCACCCAGGTCAGGAACTCCTCGACCTCGAGGGGCACCACCTCGGCCCCGTTGCCCCCGCCCGAGCGCGCCGCGGGATCTTCGACCGGCTCGGCACGCACCACCGGCCGGAGCCTAGAGGCCCGAGCGTGGGCCCGGCAGCCTCCCACCCGCTTCGGTGCCGCGTTGCCGCATCCGACCAGCGGCGCCGCCGAGTGGTTCCCGGCCGAGCCTACGAGAGCCCCGTTCCGGCCCCGTCCCCGCGGCCAGCATCGAGGCGTTCACGCGCCAAGGTGAGCCCGATGATCGACTTGGCATCGGTGAGGCGGCCCTGCCTGATGAGAACCCCCACGTCGGCCAGCGCGACGTGTTCGACGGTCATGTGCTGCTCCTCGACGCCCTGGAGGTCGCGGGCGCACGCCCGCAGATCGAGACCGAGGAAGACGAATGACTCCTCGTCGGAGAAGCCCGGGGAGTTGTGGAACCGGGCCAGGAGCTCGAGCCGGCCCGCCCGCATGCCGATCTCCTCGGCCAGCTCGCGCGCCGCGGTCACCTCGGGTGCCTCGTGGCGAACGTCCCGCTTTCCGGCGGGGATCTCCAGCAGCTCGGCGTCGAGCGCGGCGCGGTACTGGCGTAGGAGGACCGCGGTGGTGCCGTCGAGGACCGGCACCACCGACACCGCCCCGGGGTGGTGCACGATGTCGCGCTCGAACCTCGACCCGTCCGGGGCGCGGAAGGTCCCGGTGGCGACGCTGATGACCGAGCCGCGAAAGCGCTCGTCCTCGCCGAGCTTGCGGAACCCGGCGATGGCGGTCACGGCGGTGCTGGCGGAGCGCTACGACGCCGTGGCGGTGGCCGAGGCAGCCGCGACCGGCGCACCGCGCCGCGCTCCGACCGGCGCCGAGCCGTGCCCTTCGTCGAGGGCGAACAGGTGCGGGTGCCGACCTTCGGCGCGCGCCAAGGCGGCCGCCAGGAAAGCCCGGAACAGCGGGGCCGCCCGCTCGGGGCGGCTCTTGAACTCGGGATGGGCCTGGGTCCCGACCCAGAACGGATGCCCTTCGAGCTCGATGAACTCGACCAGGCGCCCGTCGGGCGACAGCCCGCAGCACGCCAGGCCGGACGCCTCGAACCGGTGCTTGTAGCGGTTGTTGAACTCATAGCGGTGCCGGTGGCGCTCGGACACCACCGTGGCGCCGTAGGCCGACGCCACCCGTGAGCCCGGCGCCAACTCGGCGATGTAGGCGCCGAGGCGCATGGTGCCACCCTTGTCGGTCACCTCTCGCTGGGCGTCGAGCAGGTCGATCACCGGATGCGGGCTCTGGGGGTCGAACTCGGTGGAGTTGGCCCCGCCCAGGCCGAGCACGTTGCGGGCGTACTCGATGGTCATCACGTGCATCCCCAGGCACAGCCCGAGACAGGGGATGTCGTTCTCTCGGGCGTAGCCGGCGGCGGCGATCTTGCCCTCGCTCCCCCGCTCGCCGAACCCACCGGGGATCACGATGCCGTCGAGGTCGCCCAAGCGCCCGGCGGCCAACAGGCCCTCGACCTCCTCGGCCTGTATCCAGTCGATCTCGACGTCGGCGCCGTGATGGAACCCGCTGTGCTTGAGCGCCTCGACGACCGAGAGGTATGCGTCCTGCAGGCTCACGTACTTCCCGATGAGCCCGACGCGCACGGGCCGCTCGGCCGCCTCCACCCGTTCGACCAACGCCTCCCACTCCGACAGGTCGGCGGTGCGGTCGCCGAAGCCCAGCAGGGCGCAGACCACGGTGTCCAGCCCTTCCTCGTGCAGGATCAACGGGATCTCGTAGAGGTTGCGGGCGTCGGTGGCGTTGACCACGGCCCGCACCGGCACGTCGCACAGGTTGGAGATCTTGGCCTTGAGCGACTCGGACAGCGGCCGGTCGCTCCGGCACACGATGGCATCGGGCTGGATGCCACGGCTGCGCAACTCGGTGACGGAGTGCTGGGTCGGTTTGGTCTTCTGCTCACCCGCCGGCCCGATAAACGGCACCAGGGTGACGTGCACGTAGCAGACGTTCTCGCGGCCGACGTCGAGGCGGAACTGGCGGATGGCTTCGAGGAAGGGCAGGATCTCGATGTCGCCGACGGTGCCGCCCACCTCGGTGATGACCACGTCCACCTCCTCGCCCGCCAGGCGGTTGATGCGGCGCTTGATCTCGTCGGTGATGTGCGGGATCACCTGCACGGTCTTGCCCAGGTAGACACCCCGGCGCTCGGCGGCCAGCACGGCCGAGTAGATCGACCCGGTGGTGGCGTTGGAGTCACGGGTGAGGCGCTCGTCGATGAAGCGCTCGTAGTGGCCGAGGTCGAGGTCGGTCTCGCCGCCGTCGTCGGTGACGAAGACCTCGCCGTGCTCGAACGGGTTCATGGTCCCCGGGTCGACGTTGATGTAGGGGTCGAGCTTTTGCATCGTGATCCGCAGACCCCGCGCCTTGAGCAGCCGGCCCAACGACGACGCCGTCAGCCCCTTGCCCAGCGAGCTGGCCACTCCCCCGGTCACGAAGATGTGCTTGGTCACCGGCGCGTCACCGTCACCGCCCCGACGGCGCCGGGCTCGCCACGTCGCCCGCCCGGCCTACCCGTCTCGGTCTCGTCACGGGAGAACAACCTATCCCGCCGAGAGCGCCCACCGACGGATCCCCCCGGAGGGGGCCTCCCGCCGCGCCCGCGCTGATCGCTCCCCTTCCCGAAACGGCGTCCAGAACGGATCTTCTACTGCCCTGACGCCAGGAATGCGTTCGCTACCGGCCTTCGGACGGCAGCACGACGGTTCAGGCGGGTTCGCGTGTCGACCGCTCGGCGGCGGCCAGCGCCGCCAGCTCGTCCTCAAGGTCCTCGCCCCACGGGTCATCTCGCGACAAGCGGTGGGGCGCTGGCACCGCTTCTTGTCGCGAGATCGCCTTGGGTAGGGTTCGCGCTCGCATGCGGCTACTGCAGCCCGACCGGCGGTTCGACCTCGCCGCGCTGACCCTGGCCACGGTGCTGCTACGGCTCCCCGCCTACCTTGCCGAGCGCCACCTGACCTTCGACGACGGCGTGTTCGGGGCCTCGGCGGTGGCCATGCGTGCCGGCGGGCGGCCCTTCGCCGACGTGTTCTCGAGCCAGGGCCCGCTGTTCCTGCCCCTGGTCTGGCTGGCCGACGGGGTCGGGCTGCGCACGCTCGACGCCCCCCGGCTGCTGGCCGTGACCTCGGGCGTGGCGCTCGTGGTGGCGGTGTACCTGGCGGGACGCCTGCTGGCTGATCGGCGTGGCGCCCTGATGGCGGCCGGGCTGACGACGACCAGCGTGAGCGTGCTGGGGATCACCGGCCCCCTGGCCGCCGACGGCCCCGCGTTGGCCCTGGCCACGCTTGGAGCGGCATTGGCCCTGGGCTGGAGGGGCGGCCTCGACACCCGGCGCGTGCTCGTTCTCGGCGTGGTCGTGGGCGCGGCCCTGTCGGTGAAGAGCCTCATGCTGCCCGCCGTCGTCCCGGTGGCCATGGTGCTGTTGGCCTCGGGACGCGCCCGCCACGTGCTCTACGGTGCCTCCAGCGCCATCGCCGTGCACCTGGTGGTGGCGCTGCCGTGGGGGCTGGCCGACGTGTGGGACCAGTCCTACACCTACCACCTGGAGGTAGCCGGCGAGCGCACGCCACTGGCCAACCTGGGCAAGGTGGCCAGCACGCTCGGTGATCGCGACCTTCCCCTGGTGGCGATGGCCCTCGTGGCCGCGCTGCACGTCGCTTGGCGCCCGGCGCGGGCCCGGCCGGCGGCGCCGACGACGGTCGGGCGGCCCGATGTCGGCCGCGTCCGCTGGCACGAGCGCGTGCCGACCTCGCCGGTGGCGCTGCTCGGTGCCTGGTTGGGGGCCACCGTCGTGGTGCTGACCCTGGTGGACCCGCTGTGGCGCCCGCACATCGCCCAGCTCGTCCCTCCCGGCGCGCTGCTCGTCGCCAGCGCGGTGACCGGTAGTCTCGCCGCCCACCGCTGGTGCGGGCGAGCCCTCGCCGTTGCCGCCGTCGTGGTCGTGCCCTACCACGTCGTGCATGCCTCCTCACTGCTGGCGCCGTCGCCCTACCGGGGCTCCGCGGCCGAGGTCGTCCACTCGCTGACCGGGCTGCCCGACGGCGCCCTGGCCATCAGCGATGACCCCGGCCTGGTCTGGCGGGCGGGACGCCGCACGCCGCCCGACCTCGTCGACGCCTCGGTGCTGCGCATCGAGACCGGCCGGATCACGGCCGCATCGGTGGCGGCGGCGGCGGCCACCGACGATGTGTGCGCGGTGGCGGTGCGCAGCCGGCAGCGCTGGGGATCGTTCGAGGACCTGCCCGAACGTCTGGCCGCCGCGGGCTACCGGGCCGTGCTGACCGACGAAGGGTCCCGGGTGCTGTACCTCAAGGAACGCTGCGCGCCGGCCTGACCCGCCGAGATCGCACCGCGGCGACGAGCGCGCTCAGGGCCACCACGGCCCACACCAGGGCGAGCGCGGTGATCGTGGCGCTGGTGTAGTCGAGGGGACGGATGGTGGCGTTGCCGGCGTTCCCACCCCACCCTCGCAGCGGGACCCAGACCACGGCCAGCACCGCGGCCCCGCCGACCAGGCCGGCTTGCACGTGGGCCCGGGCCAGGCCGGCCGGCACCACCCGAGCCACGAGCGCCCCCAGCAGGCAGGCCAGCGGGGCCACGATGGCGTCATGGGCCAGGTCGGCGCCCACGACCCACAGCGCCCAGCCCCCGAAGTCCGCGCCGAGGTCCCGCCACGCCCCCACGACGGCGTACCCCATCACCGCCCCGCCGATCGCCAACGCCGGCCAGGGCGGACGCGGCGGTGCCGGGCTCATCGGATGGTCAACCGGCCGACCCACTTGGTCTGCAGGACGCCCGGGCGGTTCGGCCCGATCAACCGAAGCGGGAAACCGTGATCGAGGTGCAGCGGCTCGCCGTCCAGCTCGAGCGCAAGCAAGGTGTCGCGGTCGTGCGCATGGGCTCGGTTGAGCTCCGAGGACCCCAGTCGGGGGCCCTGCTGGAACGACACCACCGTCACCTCGGCGTCGTCGGGCGCGCCGACCAGCGCCAGCAGCTCGCGCACCGGCACGCCCGTCCAGCGGGCATCCGCGCTCCAGCCCTCGACGCAGGCGATCGGCAAGCGCGCGCTGCGCTGGGGCATCGACCGCAGCTCCTCGAGGCTGAACGACGCCGGGCGCTCGGCGCCGGGACCGTCCACCACGAGACGGAACGCCGGGCTCTCGCCCATGGCCCGGGTGACGCCGGCCGATTTCGCCGTTCGGTTGACGGGCAGGCCTTGGGGGCCGACCGAGGGTCGCCGAGGGCTGAGCAGCGCGAGGCGCTCCAGCGGCTCGAACGTCTGGCCGACGGTGAGCAGCCCGACCCCGGTGGCCGTGGCCACCGTCGTGGTCATGAAACCACGCCGAGACAAGCCTCCCGCCGACACGGGCTCGAGCCGGCCGGGACGGGCGGGCGCCCCGTCCTGGTCGGGCCGGTCGGCCTGGTCTGCGCGCGAGCCGGGCTCGTCGAGCCGGTCGGGCGGGGCTGCGCGCCAGCCGGGCTCGTCGGGCCGGTCGGGCGGGGCTGCGCGCCAGCCGGGCTCGTCGGGGCCCTGACGACGCAGGTGGCGGCGCGTGATCGACCACTTGGCGCCCACGTGTACCACCATGGCCCCCATCGTGAGCCACGCCGCCCAGTAGTGCCCCGGTCGGAAGCCGAAGGGCCACGGCCGGTAGATGTTGATGTTCCCGAGGCCGGTGAACAGCAGGACCAGCGATCCGCCGATCAGCGGCACCAAGGCGAGGCGCTCGAGCGCCTGGGCGACCGAGGCGAACGGGGGCCAGGTGAACAGCTTGGGAAAGACGCTCCACAGCTTGGCCAGCAGGAGCGGGATCGACATGAGCCCGGTGGTGACGTGCATGCCCTGGGTGACGCGGTACAGCCCGGCCGGCCGGGACGGGAACGGGAACCAGCTGTTCGGCTCCTGCCAGAAGTACGAGACGAGCCCGGTGAGGAAACAGATCAGGAAGGTGATGCCAAGCGCGGCCCCGAGCAGGGCCGCCACGCGCTCGTCGTGGAGCGGGCTCGTAAAGCGCGCCGCCAACGGGCCACCCGTCACGCCGGTGTCCTGCATCGAGCCGAGGCTAGCGACGGCACCGCCTCCTGGATCGAACGAACCGGTTAACTCTCCGGTAGCCCGTGCGCCCGCCGGTAGCCCGTGCGCCCGCCGGTAGTCCGTGCGCCCGCCGGTAGTCCGTGCGCCCGCCGGTAGTGTGTGCGCTGAGCGTGAACCCTTGACGCTCAGCGCACACGGTACGGCCGGGCGCACACGGGGCGGGGCGGGGCGGGGCGGGGCGGGGCGGGGCGGGGCGGGG
>Ga0187893_10004329_pt1 | contig 27234 bp, 23 predicted proteins | sample MA1701074metaG_FD_139574 | JGI IMG/M metagenome (GOLD analysis project Ga0187893, IMG submission 139574) | White microbial mat communities from a basaltic lava cave in the Kipuka Kanohina Cave System on the Island of Hawaii, USA - MA170107-4 metaG ... | reverse complement strand
TGAGCCCTCGGAACTGGTCGCCCTGCCCCACCGGCAGGAAGACGGGCACCGCGTTGCCCCCGAGCTCCTCCTGGATCATCGTGACCACGCGGTGGAAGTCGGCGCCCGTGCGGTCCATCTTGTTGACGAACGCGATCACCGGCACGGAGTACTTCTCCGCCTGCATCCACACCTTCGCCGACTGAGGCTCGACGCCGCCGACCGCGCAGAACAGCGCGACCGCCCCGTCGAGCACGCGGAGCGACCGCTCCACCTCGACCGTGAAGTCCACGTGCCCCGGCGTGTCGATCAGGTTGATGTGGTGCCCGCGCCACTCGACGGTCGTCGCGGCGGCCGTGATCGTGATCCCGCGTTCGCGTTCCTGCTCCATCCAGTCGAGCGTCGCCTCGCCCTCGTCGACCGTTCCGATCCTGTGCGTGCGGCCGGTGATGTAGAGGATCCGCTCGCTCGTGGTGGTCTTCCCCGAGTCGATGTGCGCGATGATCCCGATGTTGCGGATGCGCGAGGCGTCCATGGAAGGCGCGGCATCGTAGCGGGGCCGCCGGGCGACTTCAACAGTCGATTGGAAATCGTTCAATCGCTATACTGTGCCCCCATGCTTCGGGCCCTCGCGATCGCGCTCGTCGCCCTCTCGGCCGCGTCCTGCCGTCGCGCGAAGACGCCCGCCGCGCGGCCGGCCCCGATCCCGGCGGCGGTCCCGCCCACGCCCGCCCGCACGGACCCGGCCGTCCCGCCCTCCGTCGCTCCGGCTCCGCCGCCCCGCGAGACGCCCGTCGCGCCCGACAAGCCGCTCCTCTCCGTCGACCGCATGGAGAAACTCATCGACTCCATGAAGGAAGGGCACAACCCGCTCCTGGCTCAGTTCGCCCCGACGGGCGCGCTCCTCGACCTCGGCACGCAGGAGAGTCGCCGCGCCGAGTTCGACGCGTTCGCGCGCCGCTACGGGTTCCGGAATCACGAGGACTACCTCTACGCCTGGGGCCGCGTCGAGGGGATCGTCATCGCGCGCCGGGCCGCCGCCGAGAAGATCCGCGAGCTCGAGGCGAAGTCGCCGCGCACGCCGGAGGAGGACGCGCAGCTCGCGTCGCTCCGCCGCGGCCCGGGCTACAACGCGGACGACGCCGCCCTCGTCGCGAAGTACGAAACCTCCTACTCCGACGCCTCCCAACGCTACCGCACGAGCAAGTGATGCGCGCCGTCGGCAAGAGCGTGCCGCGCAAAGAAGGCGCGGCCAAGGTGACGGGGACCGCGAAGTACGTCGACGACCTGTCGTTCCCCGGGATGCTCCACGCGATGACCGTCCGCTCGACGGTTGCGAGAGGCGAGATCACCGCCGTCACGCCCGAGTTCGACACGACCGGCTTCACGATCGTCGACCACCGCGACATTCCGGGCCGCAACGTCGTCGCCATGATCGAATACGACCAGCCCTGCCTCGTGGAGCGCGAGGTCCGCCACCCGGAGGAGCCGATCCTCCTCGTCGCGCACGAGGACCGCGAGCGGCTCGCCGACGTGCGCGTGAAGATCGACGGCGCCGCGCTGACGCCGATCTTCGACCCCCGCGCGTCGACGACGGTCTTCAAGGAGATCGCGATCGCGAAGGGCGACGTCGAGAAGGGCTTCGCCGAAGCGGACCTCGTCGTCGAGGGCGAATACGCGACGGGCGCGCAGGAGCAGCTCTACATCGAGCCGAACGGCGTCATCGCGGTGCCCGAGAACGGCGGCGTCACCGTCCACGGGTCGCTCCAGTGCCCGTACTACGTGCACAAGTCGCTCAAGGTGCTCCTCGGGCTGCCCGACGACAGGGTGCGCGTCGTCCAGGCGGAGACCGGCGGCGGGTTCGGCGGCAAGGAAGACTACCCGTCGGTGATCGCGGGCCACGCGGCGCTGCTGGCGCTCAAGGCGAAGCGCCCCGTGAAGCTCGTCTACGACCGGCTCGAAGACATGGTCGCCACCACCAAGCGCCATCCGTCGATCGTCCGCCACCGCACCGGCGTGAAGAAGAACGGCCGCATCACCGCGATGGACATCGACGTGCTGCTCGACGGCGGCGCGTACGTGACGCTCTCGCCGGTGGTGCTCTCGCGCGGCGTGCTCCACGCGACGGGCCCGTACCGGTGCCCGCACGTGCGCGTGCGCGGCCGCGCGGTCATGACGAACACGCCGCCGAACGGCGCGTTCCGCGGCTTCGGCGCGCCCCAGACGCAGTTCGCCGCCGAGGTCCACATGGAGCGGATCGCGGAAGCGCTCGGCGCCGACCCGGTCGAGCTGCGCGAGAAGAACTGCCTGCGCCCCGGCGACACGACCGCGACCGGCCAGGTGATGGGGCGCGACTGCTCGGCGCTGAAAGTCCTGCGCGAGGCCGCGCGCCGCTCCGACTTCCGCCGCAAGCGCCGGTCGTGCAAGGGCACGGGGCGCGGGATCGGGCTGGCGCTCTTCTTCCACGGCTCCGGCTTCACCGGCGGCGGCGAGGTCAAGCTCGCCTCGAAGGCGTCGCTGGAACTGACGGAGCACGGCGCGCGCGTCCTCGTCGCGTCCACCGAGATCGGCCAGGGCACCCGCACGATGCACGCGCAGATCGTCGCCGACACGCTCAAGATCCCGTACGAGAACGTCGAGGTGTGCGCGGCGGACACCGGACGCGTCCCCGACAGCGGGCCGACCGTCGCGTCGCGCACGTGCATGATCGTCGGCCGCCTCCTGCAGCGGTGCGCCGAGGAGATGAAGAAGAAGCTCGGACGGTCCAGGCCGGCCGACTACCTGCGCAAGCACGGCCCGCTCGTCGTGACGAAGGAGTACGCGAAGCCCGGGGAGATCGCCTGGGACGACGCGACGTACGCGGGCGACGCCTACGGCGCGTTCGCCTGGGCATGCGACGTGGCGGAGGTGGAGGTCGACCGGGACACGTACGAGGTGCGGCCGCTCCAGTTCACGAGCGTGCACGAGATCGGGAAGGCGATCCACCCCGTGCAGGTGCGCGGGCAGATCGAGGGCGGGAGCGCGCAGGGGATCGGGTGGGCGCTGCTCGAGGAGGTCGTGATGCGCGACGGCCGCATGGCGAACGGGCAGCTCATGAACTACATCGTGCCGACGACGCTCGACACGCCGCCGATGGACGTCGAAATCCTCGAGTCGCCGTACAAGCACGGGCCTTTCGGGGCGAAGGGGGTCGGCGAGGCGCCGATCGACGGCCCCGCGCCGGCGATCGTGAACGCGCTGCGCCACGCGGGGCTCGACGTGCGGTCGATCCCGGCGACGCCGGAGCGGTTGAGCGAGCTCTCGAAATGAAATTCACGCTGAACGACAAGCCGGTCGACGTGTCGGCGGCGCCGATGAAGCGGCTGCTCGACGTTCTTCGCGAGGAGTGCGCGCTGCCGGGCACCAAGGAGGGGTGCGGCGAGGGCGAATGCGGCGCGTGCACCGTGATGGTGAACGGGGAGCCCGTGTGCGCCTGCCTGGTGCTGTTCGCGCAGGTGCGCGGGGCGACGGTGACGACGATCGAGGGACTGAAGGGGACGCACCCGCTTCAGAAGTGCTTCGTCGAGGAGGGCGGAGCGCAGTGCGGGATCTGCACCCCGGGGATGATCATGGCCGCGTGTGCGCTGGGACCGAGGCCGAAGCTGGAGGAGATCCGGGAGGCGCTCGCCGGAAACCTGTGCCGGTGCACGGGCTACGAGGCCATTTACAGGGCGATCCGAAAGGCCGCCCGATGAGAGCCCCCGTCTCCTCCCTCGAACTCCTCGAGCCCCGCTCGCTCGAGGAAGCGCTCTGGATGCTCCGGCGCAACCCGGGGATCGTCCCCGTCGCCGGCTGCACGGACGTCCTCGTCGGGCTCAACTTCGGGCTCGTGAAGGAGAAGAAGTTCCTCAACCTGTGGGGGCTCCACGAGCTCCGCACCATCGAGATGAAGGACAAGAAGACGCTGTCGATCGGCGCGCTGGCGACCTTCACCCAGATCGCCCGCTCGCCGCTCGTCGCGAAGCGCCTCCCGATCCTCGTCGACGCCGCGCGCACGGTCGGCGGCGCGCAGATCCAGAACCGCGGGACGATCGGCGGGAACATCGCCAACGCCTCCCCCGCCGGCGACAGCCTGCCCTGCCTCGCCGTGGCGGAGGCGACCGTCGCCCTCCAGAGCGCCGACGGCCCGCGCCGCGTCGCGTTCACCGAGTTCTACACCGGCTACAAGAAGACGCAGCGCCGCGCCGACGAGCTCATCGTCGCCGTCGAGATTCCGCCCGTCTCCGGCCGCCAGTGCTTCCGCAAGGTCGGCACGCGCGCCGCGCAGGCGATCTCGAAAGTCGTCATGGCGGCGATCGTCGGGCCGGCTCCGCGCATCGCGATCGGGAGCGTGGCGCCCACGGTCGTCCGCCTCCCGCGCACCGAGTCCGTGCTCGCCGCGGGAGGGACCGTCGAGGACGCGCGGCGCGTGATGCTCGATGAGATCAGGCCGATCGACGACATCCGGTCCACGGCCGCCTATCGCAAGCGCGTCGCGGCCAACCTGCTGGAGCGATTCTGGAGGAGCGAATGAAGCCGTCGTTGACGCCGGCCGCCGCACGCCCGGCCCTCGCGCGCCTGCGGGCCGCCAACAAGGCGTTCGCGACACGCTACCCCGGCGACCGCGCCGAGCGGCAGCCGGTCCACACGGTCTACGGGGGCGCGCACCTCTTCAAGGCGGACACGGCGCGCAAGCTCGGCGACACGGCGCTCCGCTCGCTGTCCGACTACGCGCCCGATGCGGCCGCCTTCGCGAGGGCGATCGGCCTCGCGGACTCCCTCGCCGCGAGCGTGCACGCGCGCGTCGTCGAGAAGCTCAAGCGCGAGCCGGTCGAGGACTTCCGCATCGACTTCGAGGACGGTTACGGCAACCGTCCCGACGCGGAGGAGGACGGCCACGCCGAGGCGGCCGCGCTCGAGGTCGCGAAGGGGATGTCCGGCGGCACGCTGCCGCCCTTCATCGGCATCCGCATCAAGCCGCTGACGGAGGAGCTGCACGCGCGGAGCCTGCGCACGCTCGACCTCTTCGTGACGGCGCTCGCGGCGCAGGCGCGGCGGAAGCTCCCGGACAACTTCGTCGTCACGCTGCCGAAGGTCACGATACCCGGCCACGTGGCCGCGCTGGCGGACATCCTCACGGCTCTCGAGTCGCGTGCGCGGCTGCCCGAGGGTGCGCTCAAGATCGAACTGATGATCGAAACGCCGCAGTCGATCCTCAACCTGCCGTCGCTGGCCGAGGCGGCGCGCGGCCGCTGCACGGGCGCCCACTTCGGCACGTACGACTACACCGCCGGCTGCGGCATCACCGCGGCCTGCCAGACCATGACGCACCCCGCGTGCGACTTTGCCAAGCACATGATGAAGGTCTCGTTCGCGGGGACCCCGATCATGCTCTCCGACGGCGCCACGAACGTGATGCCGGTGCCGGTCCACCGCGGCGCGTCGCTCACGCCGCCACAGCTCGACGAAAACCGCGCGGCCGTCCATCGCGCATGGCGTCTCCACTACGAGCACGTCCGGCATTCGCTGCTCAACGCGTTCTACCAGGGATGGGACCTCCATCCTGCGCAGCTGCCGACGCGCTACGCCGCCGTCTACGGCTTCTTCCTCGAGAGCGCGGAGCTCGCGGGGGAACGCCTGCGCAACTTCGTCTCCAAGGCCGCGCAGGCGACGCTCTCGGGCGCCATCTTCGACGACGCCGCGACGGGACAGGGACTCCTCAACTTCTTCCTGCGCGGCATGAGCTCGGGCGCCATCACCGAGCAGGAGGCGACGTCTGCCGGCGTCACGGTCGAGGAATTCCGCGGCCGGTCGTTCGCGCAGATCCTCAAGAACAGGGCCGGGCGATGATGCAGTGGCTGCAGGACCAGGGGCTGCTGGAGTGGATCCAGCTCGTCCTGCGCTGGTTCCACGTGCTCGCCGCGATCACGTGGATCGGCCAGACCTACCTCTTCGCGTGGATGGAACGGCACATGAAGCCGGGCCAGGCGCAGGGCGCGGAAGGTGAACTCTGGATGGTGCACGGCGGCGGCTTCTGGCGGCTCGAGAAACTGATGGTGCCGGAGACGATGCCGTCGAGCCTCCTCTGGTTCAAGTGGGAGGCGGGGCTCACGTGGATCAGCGGATTCCTGCTCCTCGTCATCCATTACTATGCGGTCGAGGGCCTCCTCCTCGAAGCTCCCGCGAGCATCAGCCACGGCTTCGGCGTCGCCGTCGCGATCGGCGCGCTCATCGCCGGATGGATCGTCTACAACGCGGTCATGATGTCGCCGCTCGGACGAAACGAACTTGTCGGCGCGGCCATCGGCGTCGGCCTCGTGATGGCGTCCGCCTGGGGGCTGCGACACGCGCTCAGCACGCGGGCGACCTTCGTCCACGTCGGCGCCATCCTCGGGACCATCATGGTGGCCAATGTCTGGATGCGGATCATCCCGACGCAGCGCGCGCTCATCGCCGCCCGCCACGCGGGAACCGAGCCCGACCTGGCCCGCGCGGAGCGCGCGAAGCGCTCGTCGAAGCACAACTCCTACATGTCCGTGGCGGTCGTCTTCATGATGATCAGCCAGCACTTCCCGTCCGTCATCGGGCACACGCACGCGTGGGCCGTCCTCGGCGGACTGACGCTCCTCGGGTTCGCCGCGCAGCGGGCGTTCCGCGGCGGAACTCACGAACCCCGGTAGGTCGAGTACCCGAACGGGCTGAGCAGAAGCGGCACGTGGTGGTGCTGCTTCGGGTCGCGCACCGTGAAGACGATGGTCACGACCGGGTAGAAGCCGTCGGGCAGGTACCCCTTCGTGTCGAACGTGAGCCGGTACTCACCTGCGGCCGGCGGCTCGGCGAGCTTCAGCCGCCCGTCCGCGTCCGTCGTCCCGCGCGCGAGGACGCTCGCGCCGTGCTCGAGGACGACCGGCACCCCCGTCGCGGGCCGGCCTTTCGAGGTGTCGAGAACGTGGGTCGTGATCATGGCTTCATCATCTTCTCCAACCGCAGCCTCGCGATCTGGCGCTGCTCCTCCGCCGCCACGCGCAGCTCCGCCTCGGGCGCGTTCGACATGCGCTCGCGGCAGCGCGCGAGAATCTCGTCGCCGCTCCTGCCTGTCGCGCAGATGAGGAAGACGTGACCGAACTTCGCCTCATACGCGCGGTTCGCTTCGACGAGCGCCGCGGATGGCTTCACGCCCGCCTGCTCCTTCTGCGACCAGCTCTCCTCCCCGCGCTCGCCGATGCGCGGATGCGCGCCGAACGCCTCCAACCAGTCGTCGCGACCCAACTCGCTCCACACGCGCTCGGCCGTCTCGACCAGCGCTTCGAACGTCGCCAGCGGCCGCGCGTCGGCGACCCGCTCCGCCCACCGTCGTGATCTGCAGCACTTCATCAGCTCGAGGATCGCGACCGACCGGTGCAGCGCGTTCAGACGCTTCGTTCCGGCCTCGCGGAATCCCTCGGGCGTCACCTCGCCCCAAAGACGCAGGCGCGCGACCCCACCGTCCGGATGGATGCTCAAGCGCACGAAACGGGCCGGGCCGTTGACCTCGAACGCGTGCTTGCGATCCGGCCCGAGCTCCGTCCGCACCAGCAGCTCGCGCCACGGTCCCTCCGCCGCGTCCGCGGCCTCCACCCAGCAGCTCCCGGGAGAGTTGCCCTTGAAGTGCGACGTGTCGACCTCCGCGCGCCTGACGATGCCCGCGGCGCCGAGCCGTACCACCACCCAGTCATGTCCCGCTCCGCGACGGCGCCGGGTCTCCCAGCCGTCGCCCATGTTGATCGCGTCTCCGGGCAGGATGAGGTTGCGACGCGAGCCGAAGAACTCGTCGTTCGCCACGACGACGACGCCCCCGTTTCCGACCGCGGCCAGGTCGATCGTTCCCGCCAGCTGCGCCGGCGAAGGCACCGCCTCGCCGTAGACGCGCAGCCTCGCCACCCCGCCGTCCGGGTGGATGTTCAACCGCACGTGCGTCCAGAGCCGCGGTTCGCGGATCTCGAACCGGTTCTGCGCGTGACCCTGGAGCGGCGCCTTCGGCAGGATCTCGTCCCAGTCGCCGTCGTCCCCCACGCGCGCGTCGATCGAGCAGGCTTCCGGGAAGTTGCCCTTGAAATGGTTCGTGTCCACGTCCACACCGCGCACGACGCCGGGCAGGCCGAGCTTGATCAAGCACCAGTCGTGCCCCGGCGTGCGGCGGCGCCGCGTCTCCCACCCGTCCATCCACTTGCCGCGGTCCGTGTACTTGTCGTCGATCCACGCGCCGCGGCCCGGCTTGAGCAGGTTTTCCTTCGCCGCGAAAAACTCGTCGTTCGCCTCGAGTGCCACGCCCCCGAGCCGCTCCGCCGCCAGGTCGACGAGGTCAGTGAAATTCACAGGCGTTGCTCTCCCCGAACGTACGTCTGCTCGACGACGCCGAAGAGCGTGCGGCCGCGGTACGGCGTCACCGGATGGCGGTGGAGCACCCTCTCGACGACGAATGCCGCCTCCGGATTCCAGACGACGAGATCCGCGTCCTTTCCGGCCGCGATCGCGCCTTTGCGGTCGAGCCCCGCGAGCCGCGCCGGAGCCTCGGACATCCACCGCGCAACGTCCGCCAGCGAGTGCCCGCGCGCGCGGGCCTCCGTCCACACCGCCGGCAGCGTGAACTGAAGCGACGCGATGCCGCCCCACGCCGATGCGAAGTCCCCCTTCTTCAGCTCCGGCGTGCACGGCGAATGGTCCGACACGATCATGTCGATCGTACCCTCGGCGAGCGCCCCCCACAACCGCTCCCGGTTCTCCCGCTCGCGGATCGGCGGCGCGCACTTGAAGTGCGTCGCCCCGTCGGCAATCTCCTCCGCCGCGAACGTGAGGTAGTGAGGACACGTCTCCGCCGTGAACGGCAGTCCCTCGCGCTTCGCCGCCGCAATCGTCCCGATCGCGTCGGCCGAGGACAAATGCACGATGTGCACGCGACACCGGAACTCCCGGCAGAGGCGCACCATCATGTCGACCGCCGCGTTCTCCGACTCGCGCGGGCGCGACCCGAGCCACCCCGCATGCGTCCCGTCGCGCGGCGCGCGCAGCGGCCCCGGCAGCTCCGCATGAACGAGCAGCACCGCACCCATCGACGCGAGCACGGGCATCGCGACGCGCAGGTCGTTCTCGCGGACGTGCGGAAATTCATCGACGCCCGACGGGGCCAGGAAGCACTTGTAGCCGGGCAGCCCCATCGCGAGCAGCTCGCCGGCGTTGCCGGGAACGACGCCACCCCAGAACGCGCAGTCCACGCGGCACTTCCCGGCCGCGGCGGCCCGCTTCGCATGCAGCCCGCCCACCGTCGTCGTGGGCGGCCGGCTGTTGAGCGGCATGTCGACGATCGTCGTGATCCCGCCCGCGGCGGCCGCGCGCGTCGCCGTCTCGAACCCCTCCCACTCCGTGCGGCCCGGCTCGTTGACATGCACGTGGCTGTCCACGACGCCCGGCATCACGACGCGATCGCCGACGTCGAGCGCGGACGCGCTCGAGGGCGCGGTGACGGAATCGACGCGTCCGTCGCGCACGCGAATCTCCGCCGGGCGGACACCCTCCGGCGTGACGACGCGCCGCCCGCGAATCACGAGATCCGTCATGGGATGCGCGGCTCATCCTACCATGAGCTCGCGGACGTGCGCCTCCGCGCACGCGCCCAGCGCGTCCAGCGCATACCCGCCCTCGAGCGCCGAGACCACCGGCGCCCCCGGCGCCGCCTCGCGTACGATCCGCGTCAGCGTCCCGTAGTCCTCCGGCTCCAGACCCAGCCCGCCGATCGGGTCGCGCGCGTACGCGTCGAACCCGCACGAGATGAGCACGAACTCCGGCTGAAACTCGGCCCCGACGCGCCGCACCTCCTCGTCGAAGCGCTTGAGAAACACCTCGCGCGGCGTCCCCGCGAAGATCGGCAGATTCAGGATGTTCCCCGCCCCCCGCTCCTCCGGTCGGCCCGTCCCCGGATAGAAGGGCCATCGATGGCTGCTAATATAGTAGATGCTGCGTTCGGACTCGAACGCGTCCTGGGTGCCGTTGCCGTGGTGGACGTCCCAGTCGACGATCAACACCCGCCGGCGGAGCCAGCGGGCCGCGATCGCCACGTTGTTGAAGAGGCAGAACCCCATCGCCGCGTCCGGCGTCGCGTGATGCCCCGGCGGCCGCACCGCGCAGAAGGCCGTCCGGTCCCGCCCCGCCGCCACCGCCTCGCACGCCGCCAGCACCCCGCCCGCCGCGCGAAGCGCCGCCGCCAGCGAGTGCTCGTTCATGTACGTGTCCGGGTCCAGCCACGCCGGCGGCTCCACCGCCCGGATCCGCGCGATGTGGGCTCGCGTGTGCACCAGCGCCAGCTCGTCGTCCGTCGCGTCCCGCGCCGCAACATGCGTCAGCCGGCCCCAGAGCCCGCACTGCTTCACGTGATCGACGATCGCCGTCACCCGCTCCGGGCACTCGGGATGATCGCGCGCCGCGTGACGCAGGTACAGATCGTCGCAGACAAAGATCGTCATCGCCCCCGCGATTCTATAATCGTGGCCATGATGAACCGACTCTTTGCGATCCCGCTGCTCCTGCTCGCCGCCGGGTGCGCGTCCACGACGACGAAGTCCGGCGGGGCGACCGTCGTCCGCCGCTGGGACGACCGCACCGTCACCTTCAACGTCCTCGGCGTCGAGAGCGCCTCCGTCGACGTGCCGCCCGGAGAACCCGAGCGCGACGCGGAGACGTTCGACGTGATCGTCGTCGGCGGCGGGATGAGCGGACTCACGGCGTCGTGGTACCTGCGCGACCGCAGGGTCGTCTGCCTCGAACGCAAGGATGAGGCGGGCGGTCTCGCGTTCCGCGGCTTCACGCCCGAGGGGATCGCCTACGGTCGCGGCTCCGCCTACTACTCGAAACCGCGCAAGCACGTCGAGCGCATCTACAGGGAGCTCGGGATGGCGCCGCTCGAGGAAACGGCGATCCCCGAGCCGATCGACAGCTACTGGACGAACGGCAGGCTCGTCGAGCACGTGTGGGAGGAGGAGGGCCTCAAGCAGCTCCCCGAGGGCTTCCGCCGCTTCAAGGCCGCGCTCCTCAAGGTCGACGAGGACGGCCTCGTCCCCGAGCAGCCGATCGACGAGGCGAAGGAGCTCGCGCTCGACAGGATGACCGCGGCGGAGTGGATCAAGCCCTACGGCCCCGAGGTGAAGGACTTCCTCGACAGCTACTGCCAGTCCGCGCTCGGCGGGAAGACGGACGAACTGAACGCGCTCGCCTTCTGCAACTTCTACCTCGCCGAGATCGAGACGCGCTACGCGTGGCCCGGCGGGACCGCGGGCGGCAGCGCGCACATGATCGGGATCCTCAACAAGCACAACCCCGCCATCCTGCGCACCGGTGCCACGGTCACGCGCGTCCGCAACACGGGCGCGGGCGTCGACGTCGAGTATGTCCACCGCGGGCGCCGCCGCGTCGCGTCGGCGAAGTACGCGATCGTCACGGTGCCGCTGCGCGTCGCGGCCTGGATCGTCGACGGTTACCCCGAGGAGCGACGGCGCCTCGTCGACCGCCTCACGTACGCGGACTACGTCGTGCACGCGGTGTTCACGAAGCGCGACCACTTCACCGATTCGTACGACACGTGGTTCGCGAACCGGTCGTTCACGGACGTGATCGTCGCGCGCTGGATCGAGACGGACGGGTTCGAGAAGAAGCCGTCGTCCGGCCCGGGCATCCTGTCCGTCTACCAGCCGCTCGCGCCGCACCGCGGCGTGAAGCGCCTCGACCCCGACACGGTCGCCGACCTCGGGCTCGCGGCGATCCGCGAAGTGTCCGAGATGGTGCCGGAGCTCCGGCAGGAGCCGTCGCTGTCCGTAGAGTCGTACCGCTGGCCCGCCTCGATCCACATCGTGCCGCCCGGGTACTTCAGCGAGTGGGTGCCGAAGCTGAAGGACCCCGTGGGCCGGATCTACTTCGCGGGGAACAACCTCGGCACGCCGAGTTTCGAGGAGGCGCTCTACCGGGGATGGAAGGCGGCGGACGAGCTCCGCCGTCTGCTGTCGCATGCGCCCGTGCGCCGCGCCGAGCCGGCGCTGGCGAGATGATCGGCGCGGTTTGACAACCGTCGGACGCTTCAAGTATTATCGCGGCTTCCTGCGATTGCCGCGCTCATGGACTCTCCCCCGAACGCCTCTGATGCCGTGCCCGTGCTGGGTTCCGCACGGGCGGGGCTGCGGTTCGAGCTCGTCACGCCGGCGGGGACGCTCGACGAGGTCGACGATCCGTTCGTCCCGCTGAACGAGTCCGGTCGCTACTCGCGGGTGCTGCTGGGCCGCGTGGCCATGGGCGGGGACACGACGCTGCGCCTGCTGGCGGTGAAGCTCCAGCGCAGCTCGTACCGGCCGTCGGCCGCCTCCGCAGGCCAGTCGCCGATCACCAACGCCGTGATCGACGAGCTCTGGCAGCGCGAACGAGCCACGTTCGTTCAGGCCGCGGGCCCGGAGATCGCGACGCTCCTCGACGTGGGGGACGCCTTCGCGCGCAACCGGCCCGTGCTGTTCTGCAAGAAGTCGCGGCGCTACTTCCACCCGTTCTGTCCCGCGTGCCACGCGCTCCTCGAGGACTGCCGCGACGACGCGCTCCTGCGCGATCTCGGCCTCCCGCAGTACGGCGCGACGACCGTGCGCTACCTCTACTGCAGGACGTGCAAGCCGGGGACGTTCTACACGTACTCGCTGACGCCCGAGGAGCAGCCCAAGGGCAGCATCCGCATCCGCCGTCGCGCCGAGCTGTACCAGGACATGCTGGCCGCCAAGGGCGTCCCCGCGCACCTCTTCCCGTGCGCCTCCTGCGGCCACGACGCCGACGGCATCGCGCGCGTGATCGTGCCCGTGTCGTTCTACGAATTCCACATGCTCCCGCTCGAGACGATGCCGCTGCACTTCGACGAGCTCTCCGACCTGCTGGGCGGCGCCGACTGGGCGGAACTCAAGCGCACGACCACCGAGGTCTCGGGCGCCGCGGGGCGCGAACGGCTCCTCGCCGCGCTCGACGCGGGCTACTCGTCGCCCGTCCAGTGGTTCTTCCGCGGCGACGCGGGCGGACGCTTCCCGCTCGAGGTGCTGCGGCTCAAGCTCGCGGCGTTCACGCAGGTGTGCCGCGGCGTGCGCCACTATCATGCCAGGGCGCGCATGCCGCACCTCGACCTCAACCCGTCGAGCGTGATGGTGTCCGTGCCCCCGCCGAACCAGGACCTGCCCGCCCGCTGGAACTTCCAGATCCGGATCCTCGACCTGGCCAGCCCGCAGCGGTTCCGCGCGCCGGGCGCCACCGAGATCGCCACGGAGCTCCTCCTCCCGGCGCCCGACGTGCCCAAGACCTACCTCTCCCCGATTGCGCGCTCCGGCGGGACGGGGGCCGACGAGTCGGAGCGCATCACGATCAAGGAGATCAAGTTCGACGGCGCGATCGCGCGCTTCGAGATCGAGACCGTTTCGAGCAAGGCCCGCCTGCGCGAGTACCGCCCGCGCGACGTCGCCCGCATCGTGCCGGCGACGCAGCTCTCGTGGCTCGAGAACGCGTCCCTCTGGGGCACCGTCAGCGACGTCGGCGACCGCGGCTTCCGCATCTCCGCGACGCTCGCCTCCGCGCACAAGGGGCTCGCCGCGCTCAAGCTGCCGATCACGCTCGAGGCCGGCGTCGCGCTGTTCAAGCGCTACCACGTGCCGGTCGACCTCTACGCGCTCGGCATGCTGCTGCTGCGGTCGATCCTCGTCAACGACGGGCAGGACATCTTCGCGGTCGAGGATCTCGTCCAGCGCGTGCTCCAGAAGCTGACGGTGGCGCTCGAGGGCGGGGGCGGCGGCGCCGATTTCAAGCGCGTCGCGTCGCAGCTCCAGTGGCAGCTCGAAGCGCAGCAGGACGCGTTCAACCGCAACAGCGTGCTCTACGTGAAGGCCGACCGCCAGCAGAAGGGCAACGCGATCCCGCCGCGCCTGTGGCAGGACCTGCTCGTCTTCGCGTTCCGCCTCATCACGAACATCGACGGCTTCAGCTTCTGCCAGCACCACGGCGACTATCCGCCTGAAAACCCCGAGGCGGTGATGGATGAGGTGCTGAACGAGCTCGGCTCGCTCAACGCGCGTCTGCACATCGAGCTCTTCGCCGCGGCCGACCGCGACCGCACCATCTTCCAGGCGTGCGACGAGGTGATGAGCGAACTGCTGGGCGGCGGCGGCCCCGGCGGCGGGACGATGAAGGGCGGCCTCGAAGCCGCGGAGTTCTCGTCATGAGCGCCCCCGTGAAGCTGAGCGTCGCGACCGCGACCGACACGTCGCCGCTCTCCGAGCACACGTTCACCAAGGACCTGATCACGATCGGCCGCACGGCGGCGAACGACGTCGTGCTGCCCGACGTGGAGAAGCGCGTCTCCAGCAAGCACGCGCAGATCGAGCGCAAGGGCGGGGCGTGGACGATCACGGACCTCGGCAGCACGAACGGCACGTTCCTCAACGAGAAGAAGATCGAGCCGCGCACGTCCGTCGCGCTCAAGAGCGGCGACTGCCTGGGCTGCGGCGTCTTCCGGCTGCGCTTCGTGGTCGAGGAGGAGCCGGCCGACCAGACGATCGTGCACGTGGACCCCTCGCGCCAGGCCGCGAAAGTCTCGGACGAGGTGACGTCGGTGTACGCCCGGCATCTCACGTCGACGCCCGAGCAGCGGCTCACGGCCGTGAAGGACGTGATGCGCGCGGCCATGTCGAGCGTGCCGAAGGAGAACGCGCGCGCCGTCTTCGCCCAGATCCGCTCGCGCTTCGAGCGCGGGGCGCAGGGCGGCGGGGGCGGGGGCGGCGGCGGGACCGACCGCAGCACCATGGTGCGCAAGCGGGACTTCGAGATCCAGCGGCAGGAGGAGCTCTACCAGGCCGGATTCAAAGCCGTGAACAACCTGTCGAGCCACTTCGTCGGGGACACGGGCTTCGAGACGGCCGAGCAGGTCGAGCTCTTCGGCAAGCAGATCGAGAACGCGCTCAACGCGACGCTGCAATGGCTGTCGAACGCGCTGAAGGGCCGCCGCGAGTTCGAGAACCAGTTCAGCGCCGACCTGACGCTCGTGTTCTCGAAGGAGGGCAACCCGATCAAGACGGCCGCGGCGCCGACGGACATCGGCAGGTTCCTGCTCGACTGGCACAAGGAGGAGAACGCCGTCCAGAGCAAGAACGCGCTCGAGGGCGCGTTCAAGGATCTGACGATGCACCAGCTCGGGCTGCTGGCCGGCGTGCAGGAGGCGCTCAAGGCGGCGCTCCAGCGCCTCGACCCGAAGAACATCGAGACGCAGGCCGGGACCGGCGGCGTGTTCTCGAAGGCGCCGAACTTCAAGAAGGCGTGGGAGATCTACGGCACCAAGCACAAGGAGATGTTCGAGGAGAACAGCAAGCTGTTCAATGAGGTGATCTACCCGAGCATTCGCAAGGGCTACCTCGCGTCGCACGCGGGCGAGGGGGGCGGCGCCTCGGACGCCACCCCGTCGAAGCCGCTGACGCACATCTAGAAGAAAGGGAGGAACCGTGCTCGCTCGCAACCCCATCGTCGCCGCCGTCGTCGCCGTCGCCGCCCTCGTCCCCGGGTGCGGCAGCGCGCTCAAGGACATCAGCTACCGCGGCACGCCGCCGCTCAACGTGAACGAGAAGGGCGAGAACACGCCCGTGAAGGTCCGGCTGTACTTCCTCAAGAAGCCGGACAAGTTCACGAGCAGCGCGTGGGGCGACCTCTACTCCGAGGCGAAGGCCAAGGAGATCCTCGGCGGAGACCTCGTCGGGGAGCCCATCGTGTTCGACGTCTTCCCCAACGACAACAAGATGCTCACGTTCCCGGAGGTGAAGCCGGAGGTCGGGCACGTCGGCGTGTTCGGGCTCTTCCTCAAGGGCACCGAGGGCAAGCCGCGCCACGTCGCCGTGGACGCCGTGCAGGCCAAGAGCGTGCTGTTCGAGTTCACGGAATACACGGTCGTTTCGAAGCCGAAGTAGCCTTGTCAACGCGACGGGCCGTCATCGGGACGCCGCTGACGGGGGCGGCGGCCGTCGAGTGCGTCCCGAAGTGACCATCCGGGGGAGAATCAACACGTGGACCATGTGCAGAAGGTGATGTGGAGCGAGGGGATGTTCCTCACTCCGCACCATTTCCAGCAGTGGGACCGCCACTGGGAGCACGTGCTCCAGCAGCGGCTCAAGTCCGTCGAGGCCCTGAGCTGGGGCCTGTGCGAGCTCAAGATCAACGAGGACGCGCTCACGAACGGCGAGTTCATCCTCGCGAAGGCGACCGGCCTCATGGCCGACGGCCTCACGTTCGACATTCCGGACCACGACGAGGCCCCCAAGTCCCGGCAGATCGGCCCCTCGTTCGACCCGAAAACGGAGTCGCTGGCGGTCTACCTCGCGGCGCCTCTCATCAAGACCGGCGGCGTCGCCGTCGCGGACGCCTCGTCGGGGCGCCTCGCGCGCTACCAGCAGAAGCTCGTGACGATCGCGGACGACAACACGGGGGCGAACGACCGGCAGGTCGCCGCCGCCGTGAAGGGACTCTACGTGCTCTTCGAGGGCGAGCCGCTCGAAGACTACGTCTCGATCAAGATCGCCGAGCTGGGGCGGTCCGCCACGGGCACGTTCAACCTGCGCGAGAAGTACGTTCCGCCGTGCCTCTACGTGTCGGCGTCCGCGTACCTCGTGTCGCTGGTCCGCCGCGTCGTCGAGGTCATCTCCACGAAGAGCGCCGACCTCTCCAAGCAGCGGCGGCAGCGGTCCGCGGGGCTCGTCGAATTCACGATGTCGGAGGCCGCGAATTTCTGGTACCTCCACACCGTGAACGCCTACATCCCGACGCTCGTCAACTATTACCACCGGCCGCAGGTCCACCCGGAGCGCGTCTACATGGAGATGGCGCGCCTCGCGGGAGAGCTCTACACGTTCGCCTCCGAGGGCCATCCGAAGGACATCCCGCTCTACGTGCACGACGACGTGGGGGCGACCTTCACGGCGCTGGAGGAGAAGCTCCGCCAGCTCATGGAGACGATCATCCCGACGCGCTGCGTCCCGATCCCGCTCGAGAAGACGCGCGAGTCGCTCTTCACCGGCCGCGTGGCCGACGAGCAGATGCTGGAGAAGGCGCAGTTCTACCTCGCCGTCATGGCCTCCGTGCCGGACGAGAAAATCGTCAAGGAGATCCCGCTCAAGGCGAAGATCAGTTCGCTCGACAAGGTGAACAATCTGATCGCCGCGGCGCTGCGCGGCGTCAGCCTCAAGCACCTGCCCACGCCGCCGAGCGAGATCCCCGTGCAGCCGGGTCGCAACTACTTCCAGGTCCAGAAGGGCGGCGAGCACTGGGACGCCGTCAAGGGGTCGCGCACCCTGGCGTTCTTCGTCCCGCCCGAGTTCGTCGGACTCAAACTCGAGCTGATGGCGGTGAAGGAGTGAAGACCATCGGCGTCCCGATCGTCGAGAACCTGCCCGACGTGGCGGCGGACCTCTTCTCGTTCGCCCTCCAGCTCCGCAAGATGGGGGACCCCGGCGATCCGGAAGCCTTCCGCATGAAGCTCGACGAGCTCTTCAAGGCGTTCATGTCGCGCGCCAAGCAGCTTGAGATCGCCGACACGAACGCGGAGCTCGCGAAGTACGCGATCGTCGCGTTCATCGACGAGATGATCCTCACGTCGAACTGGCCGCTGCGCGACGTCTGGTCGTCGCGCCCGCTCCAGCTCGAGTACTTCAACGACTTCAACGCGGGCGAGGTCTTCTACGAGAAGCTCGAGACCCTCCGCGGGACCGACGACCCGAAGAAGCTCGAGGTGCTCGAGATCTATTTCACGTGCCTGGCGCTCGGCTTCAAGGGCAAGCACGTCGACCTGGCCGGGATGGAGAAGCTGAAGACCCTCATGGAGGGCATCTCCAAGGACCTCAGGAAGTGGCACGGCAAGGGCGTCGAGGGGCTGTCCCCGAACTGGAAGTCGGCGGAGAACGCGCAGCCGCTGGCCGAGTCGTTCCCGGCCTGGATCGTCGCGGTGGTGTGCGCGGGCGTGCTGCTCCTGATCTACGTGGTGCTGGCCTGGCTCCTGGGCGGCACCGTCAAGGACGTCACGGACCAGCTCAAGGTCGGATGATGGGCAAAGACTCGAACGTCAGCATCGTCGCGGTCGTCGCGCTGTGCGCGCTCGTGTGGTTCGGCGGCGCCTACTTCCACATGTACGAGAAGTGGCGCATCCTCATCATCGTCGTCGTCATCGCGCTCTGGCTCGTCCTCTACATCGTCCAGAAAATCATGGCCGTGCGCGGAGCGAGGCTCATCGAGCAGCGGCTGCGCGCGCAGGCGCAGGAACAGGTCGCCTCCACGCGGCCGGACAAGCGCCCGGAGGTGGAGGCCCTCGAGCGCCAGCTGGCGGAGGCCATCGCCGCCCTCAAGCAGTCGCGCCTCGGCGGCAGCGCGCTCTACGCGCTCCCCTGGTACGTCATCATCGGGCCCCCGGGCGGCGGGAAAACGACCGCGCTGCTGCAGAGCGGCCTCAACTTCCCGTACGCCAGCCAGGGCGGCAAGATCCGCGGCGTCGGCGGCACCCGCAACTGCGACTGGTGGTTCACCGACACGGGCATCCTGCTCGACACGGCCGGCCGCTACACGACGGAGCTCGAGGACCGGGACGAGTGGTTCGCGTTCCTCGACATGACGAAGAAGGCCCGCAAGCGCAAGCCGATCAACGGCGCGCTCGTCTGCGTGCCGGTCGACACGCTGCTGCAGGCCAACGACGAGCAGCTCGAGGACATGGCCAAGAAGATCCGCGACCGCCTGGACGAGCTGGTCAAGCGCCTCGAGCTCGTCTTCCCGGTCTACCTCCTCTTCACGAAGTGCGACCTCATGAACGGCTTCGTGGAGTTCTTCGAGGACTTCACGAAGAACGACCGCGGCCAGGTGTGGGGCGTCACGGTCCCGTACAAGCCGCAGGCCGGCTACCAGCAGATGTTCGAGGAGGAGACGAAGAAGCTCTACCACCAGATCTGCGCGCAGCGCGCCGCGGCGCTCTCCGTCGACCGCTCCGCGGACAAGAAGCGCCAGATCTACTCGTTCCCGCTGCAGTACGCCCTCGCGCACAAGCGCCTCGGCGAGTTCGTGAACCTCGCGTTCAAGCCGAACCCGTTCCAGGAAAGCGCGATCCTCCGCGGCTTCTACTTCACGAGCGGCACGCAGGAGGGGACGCCCATCGACCAGGTGCTCACCGCGATGGGCTCCGCGTTCGGCCTCAAGAGCGAGTTCTCGAGCTTCATCTCGCAGGCCGTCGACAAGAAGAGCTACTTCATCACGAAGCTCTTCAACGAGATCGTCTTCCCCGACCAGAACCTCGCGCGCAGCTCGACGGCCGTCGCCAAGCGCCGCCGCCTCGTCGGCCTCGCGACCCTCGCCGGCTCGGGCATCGCGTTCGTCCTCCTGACGATCGCGCTCATCGTCTCGTTCGTCGGAAACCGCGCGCTCCTGCGCGACGTCCACGCGGCCGTCTCGCGCGTGCGCGAGGCGCAGAAGGTGACCTCGACCTCGCCCCAGGAGAACCTCGAGTCGCTCGCCCAGCTCCGGGACGTCGTCCAGCGCCTCGACGACTACGAGAACAAATCGCTCCCCATCCGCCTCCGGTGGGGGCTCTACCGCGGAAGCTCCGTCGAGTCGAGGACGCGCGACCTCTACTTCGAGCGCATGCGGCGGCTCATGTTCGAGCCGTGCATCATCAAGCTGAAGGGGGAAATCGACACGCGCCTGGCGAAGCCCGGCGTCGACCGGGACATGAAGGAGAGCGACGCGATCTTCGAGCTGCACAAGGTCTACAAGATGCTCTCGGGCCTGCTCACGGTGAACGGTCAGACGGTCACGCAGCAGCTCAACGACCAGGAACGCTGGTTGAAGTCGTTCGGCGACCCGTCGTCGATGAGCGACGAGCAGAAGCGCGCGTGCATGACGCAGCTCGAATTCCTGCTGGCGCAGTTCGAACGCGACGACATCTCGCGCCCGCCGGTCGACCGGCTCTGGGCGGAGCAGAAGGACAAGGAGCTCGAGAAGCTGGAGCGCGCCGTCGCCGAGTACCGCGTGGCCGTCGAGCGCGCCATCCAGGATCGCGAGAAGTTCGACGGCTCGATCCTCAAGTCCCAGGGCAGGGAGTTCCTGAAGTTCGACTTCGTCTTCTCAAAGCTCTTCTCCCAGGACGAGTGGGACAAGTACTTCAAGCACGTCGTGAAGGATGTGTCGTCCAAGGTCGCCCTGCAGTATCAGCAGAACGGCATCAACAAGACCGTGGACGACGTGCAGCGTCGCCTCTGGGACATCTACATCTCCGAGTACACGTCCAACTGGGACAAGCTGCTCGAGGGCGTGAAGCTCAACGAGCAGCAGAACCTCACGGAGGCGGTCGACCAGCTCAAGCTGCTGACGACCGACCAGTCGCCCGTCGCCGAGCTGGTGCGCCTGGTCTGGACGCTGCGCGTCCTGCGCGTGAACGAAAACGAGGTCGTGAACCGGCCGAACGACGATCTGTCGTGGATGAAGACGGCGCTGGCGGCCGCGGCCAAGCTCCAGACCGCGCTCGCGACCATGACGATGTCCACGAAGCCGGACCAGCGCGTGGTCACGTACATGAAGCAGGAGAAGCTCGGCCCGCTCCTCGGCGAATTCATCGCCGCGCGCAGCGCCATCGACCAGGCGCTCCAGGGGTGCGACGCGCGCCTGCGCCCCATGGCGCGCGCCGTGCTCATGCAGCTCGTCGACCGCGCCTTCACGGCGCTCCAGCGCGAGGCCCAGAACGAGATGAACAAGCTGTGGGCCGCCAACGTCCACAGGACCTGGGACATGGACGTCCGCGGGCGCTTCCCGTTCGCCAAGGACGCGGCGGACGAGGTCAACCTCTCGGCGTTCAGCAAGCTCTTCAACGCGAAGTCGGGCGCCGTCTGGACCACCTTCGCCGAGATCGACCGGCTCCAGCGCGAGTTCACGTTCGACAACAAGCCGCTCATCGAGCTGTCGCAGGAATTCACCGGCGCCATCGAGCGGGCGAAGGTCTTCCGCGACCGCATGTACAAGAAGGACGGCGAGACGATCTCCGTGAAGTTCTGGATCACCCTCACGGAACGCGAGGGCGTCACCGAGCAGACGCTCTGGCTCGGGACGAAGCGCTACTCGATCTGGGACGAGCCGCCGCCGCACCGGCTGGCCGCGCAGTGGGACGAGGGCGAGTCCCTCATCTGCAAGCTCGGCATCAAGGCCGGCGGCGTCGAGAGCTGGCACGAGAAGATCTTCAACGACAAGCAGTGGGGCCTGCTGCGGCTCGTCCACGCGGGCGACCCCAAGGTGCTCGACGCCCGGAAGACGCGGCTCACCTTCAAGTACGAGGTCGAGGGCTCGTTCGGCAAGAAGGAGTTCTCCATCGATCCGGAGATCGAGGCGGACGACAAGGACAACATGTTCTCCGACGCGTTCTTCGCCGACTTCAAGATTCCGTCCGCCGTTGCGGAGAAGAAGCCATGACCACCTTCCCCGCGGGGTGCTACGGCAAGCTGCCGATCTTCGGGGACTTCCTCCGGCACAACTGGCAGGGCCCGGAACTCCAGGCGCTCGACCAGTGGTTCCAGGAGGGCATCGTCCTGGGCAAGCAGACGCTCGGCGCCGCGTGGGACGCCGCGTACGACAAGATGCCTCCCACGCGCTTCATGTACCGGCCCGCCGGATCCCCGCGCTGCCTCGTCGGCGTCGCCGTCCCCGGAAAGGACCAGGTCGGCCGCAAGTACCCGTTCTGCGCCTTCCTCGTCGCCGACGCCGCGCCTCTCGACCGCGACGCTTCCATGGTCCCGACCATGTTCTCGCCGTTCCTCGACGCGGCCCAGGACCTGGCGCTCAAGGGCTGGATCGGCGGCGACGCGAAGCAGCTGCTCGCGAAGGTCGACGCGCTGAAGTCGACCGACCTCGCGGTGGGCGCCGCGTGCCGCGCGAAGTACGAGGAGTTCCTGAAGGGTGAGAAGTGCGCCGACTTCTGGCCCGACATCTTCGGCTCGTTCGACAACGTCGGCAAGTACCTGCTCATCCACAATCTCCTCGACGCCGTCGGCATGGTGCGCAACGCGCCTCCGGGCAAGTCCACGATCGGCCTCAAGTTCCCGCTGCCCGCCAGCCTCGACCGCGGCGCCTCCGGCCTGGAGGCGAGCCTGTGGCTCGACCTCGCGATGCGCCTCACGAAGCGCGCGGGGGTCCCGGCCTTCGCGGCCTGGAGCCAGCGCGGCAGCGACCACGACCCGTGCCTGTTCGTCTTCTTCACGCCGCCGTCGCCCCGCTGTTTCACCGCGCTCGTCAAACCCGCCCACGACAGCGACCACATCTGGGACCTCGGGAAAGGCGACGACACCCGCGCGCAGCAGGCGCGCGACCGCTACGCCGCGGCGCTCGACAACCGCGAGCTGCCGCTCACCGAGCTGATGTCGAAGGTGGGCTCGTAACGCATGGCCAATCCGCAGGAATTCGTCGCGCTCGGCACTTCCCCGGTCCCCGGCGGCAAGCCCGCCGGCAACACCGAGTACCGCTACGACTGCAGCGAGTGGGATCTCCTCAAGGGCGAGATCGACCTGCTCCAGAGCGTGTCCGGCCAGCAGCCGAGCTGGAACAAGGTCCAGAAGTATGTGCAGACGATCCTTTCCGAGAAGTGCAAGGACATCGCCGTCGCCTCCTACGGCGCCTACGCGCTCCTGCAGACGGACGGGTACGCCGGCCTCGCGGCCGGACTCGAGCTGATCAAGGGCATCCTCACGGCGCACTGGGACGGGGCGTTCCCCATCAAGCCGAAGGGCCGCGAGAACGCGCTCGACTGGCTCGGCGAGCGCGCCATGGAAGTGGTCGACAAGATGCCCACCGCCTCCGAGTCCGACCGCGCCGTCCTCACCGCGTGCATCGCCGCCCTCGACGGCCTCAACGCCGTCATGAAGGAGAAGGGCTGCTCCGAGATGTCCAAGGTCGGACCCAGCCTCCACAGCAAGGTCAACGGCATCCCCGCCGCGCCGGTCCCCGGCCAGGAGCCGCCGCCGTCGACCGGCGATTCCCCGGCGACCGGCGCGCCCGCGCGGCCCGCGGAGATCGACTCCCCCGACCGCGCGCGCGAGGCGATCACGAAGGCGGCCGAGTATTTGAAGCGCGCCAGCGCGACCGACCCGGTGCCGTTCCGGCTCGCCCGCCTGCTCGCGTGGAGCGACCTCGCGTCGATCGACCGCGCCGACGACGGGAAAACGACGATCTCCGGCGGCGACCCGGCCATGGCGCAGGGCTGGGAGCAGGCGCTCAAGAAGAAGGAGTTCCAGCGCGTGCTCGACGAGGCGGAGGCGCGCTTCGCCACCGACCGCCTGTGGCTCGACACGCAGTTCTTCGCCGTGCGCGCGATGGAAGGGCTCGGCTCCACCTACGACGCCGCGCGGCGCGCGATCGCCGACGAGGTGGCCGCCTTCGTCCGCCGCGTTCCCGACGTGCTGGCGTCGAAGTTCGACAGCGGCACGCCGTTCGCGGGGCCGTCCACCTCCACGTGGATCACCAACGAGCTGCTCCCGCCGGCGCCGTCCGCGTCGGGGGCCGGGTCGGCGAAGCTCGACGCCGTCGCCAGCGAGGCGAAGAAGCTGGCGTCGCGCAACCGGCTGCAGGAGGCGATGCAGCTGATGCAGAAGGAGATGCAGGCCGCGCCGCAGGGTCGCGAGCGGTTTCTCTGGCGGCTGGCGCTGGCGCGCGTGCTGGTCGACGGCGGCAAAGCGCAGCTCGCGGCGCCGCAGCTGGAGTCGCTCGACAAGGAGATCCAGCGCTACAGCCTGGAGGAGTGGGAGACGTCGCTCAGTGTGGAAGTTGTAAAACTCCTGTGGCAGTGCTATAGTTCGCTCTCTTCCGACAAGGCCGCCGCCGCGTACGAGCGTCTCTGCCGACTGGACCTGACGGCCGCGATGGCCTTGGACAAAAGGTAGCGACGAAAGAAGGAGAGGACCATGCCCAAGGAAGGATCCGTAGCCCCGCGCGAACGGGTAAACATCGTCTACAAGCCCGCGACCGGCGACGCGCAGGAAGAGCAGGAGCTGCCTCTGAAGCTCCTGATGATGGGCGACTACACCGGGCGGCCGGACAACACGCCGCTCGAGGAGCGCGAGCCCATCAGCATCGACAAGGACAACTTCGCCCAGGTGATGAAGGAGCAGAACCTGAAGGCCCAGGTCTCCGTTCCGAACAAGCTGGTCGACAAGGAGGGCGAGGAGCTCGCCGTCAACCTGAAGTTCGAGAACCTCAAGGACTTCGGTCCGGAGTCGGTCGTGAACCAGGTGCCCGAGCTCAAGAAGCTCATGGAGCTCCGCCAGGCGCTGGCCGCGCTCAAGGGCCCGCTCGGCAACGTGCCGGAGTTCCGCAAGAAGATCCAGTCGCTCGTGACCGACAAGAACGCCCGCGAGAAGATCCTCAAGGAGCTTTCGAAGGGCGGTGGCGAGGAGAAGAAGTAGTCCCTACAGCTGAGCAGATGAGAGGAACGATCAATGGCTGATGCCGAAAAACAGGCCGAAGGGGCCCCCGCCGCAGCGGCGGCCGGCGAAGCGTCCATCCTGGACGAGATCCTCAAGGAAACCAAGCTCAAGCCGACCGACGAGGGCTACGCCGTCGCGAAGAAGGGCGTCGAGGCCTTCATCCAGGAATTCCTCGGCGGCAAGGCGGGCGAGAAGGCCGACAAGAAGGCCGTCGACCTGATGATCGCGGAGATCGACAAGAAGCTCTCCTCGCAGGTGGACGAGATCCTGCACCACGCCGAGGTCCAGAAGCTGGAGTCGGCCTGGACCGGCCTCAAGCTGCTCATCGACCGTACGGACTTCCGCGAGAACAACAAGCTCGAGCTCCTGAGCGTGTCGAAGGAGGACCTGCTGTCCGACTTCGAGGACGCGCCCGAGATCGTGAAGAGCGGCCTCTACAAGACGGTGTACACCGCCGAGTACGGCCAGTTCGGCGGCAAGCCCTACGCGGCGATGATCGCGAACTACGAGTTCGGCCCCGGCCCGCAGGACATCGCGCTGCTCCAGAAGGTCGCCAGCGTCGCGGCGATGGCGCACGCGCCGTTCATCGCGGCCGCCGCGCCGAAGTTCTTCGGCGTCGACAACATCACGAAGCTGCCGAACCTGAAGGACATCAAGGCGATCATGGAGGGCCCGCAGTACATCAAGTGGCAGTCGTTCCGCGAGAGCGAGGACGCGCGCTACGTCGGGCTCACGATGCCGCGGTTCCTGCTGCGGCTGCCGTACCACCCGGAGAGCAACCCGGTCAAGAGCTTCGCCTACGAGGAGAAGATCAAGGGCAACCACGAGAACTACCTCTGGGGCAACTGCTCGTTCGCGTTCGCCACGCGCCTCACGGACAGCTTCGCGAAATGGCGCTGGTGCCCGAACATCATCGGCCCGCAGTCCGGCGGCGCGGTCGAGGACCTCAAGCTCCACCAGTTCGAGTCGATGGGCGCGATCGAGACGAAGTGCCCGACGGAGGTGATGATCTCCGAGCGGCGCGAGTACGAGCTCTCGGAGGAGGGCTTCATCGCGCTGACCTACCGCAAGGGGAGCGACAACGCGGCGTTCTTCTCCGCCAATTCCTGCCAGAAGCCGAAGAACTTCGGCCAGAGCAAGGAGGGCAAGGAGGCGGAGCTGAACTACCGCCTCTCCACGCAGCTCCCGTACATGATGATCATGAACCGCCTGGCGCACTACATCAAGGTGCTCCAGCGCGAGCAGATCGGATCGTGGAAGGAGAAGGAGGACCTGGAGCGCGAGCTCAACAAGTGGCTCAGCCAGTACGTCGTCGAGATGGACAATCCCGCCCCGTCGGTCCGCAGCCGCTGCCCGCTGCGCGCGGCGAAGATCACGGTGACGGACGTGCCCGGCGAGGCCGGCTGGTACAAGGTCGACATGCAGGTGCGCCCGCACTTCAAGTACATGGGCGCGTTCTTCACGCTCGGCCTGGTCGGCAAGCTGGACAAGAAATAAATCCGAATAATCCATGGGAACGGTTTTGTAGATCGGTCGTCTTACTGAGACCTGCGCGCAACGCGCGGGGCGACGTAGGGACGGGAAACTCAATCAACTTGGAGGAATCCTCATGGCGAATTACGGCTACGTGAAGGTCAAGGCCGCCAGCGACATCGAAGGCAGCTGCACCGACAAAAACTTCGAGAAGCAGATGGTCGTCTACAAGTTCGACATGAACTGCTTCTTCGACTTCGACAACGTGCAGGGCCGCACCACCAGCAACCAGCACGGCTCCCCCGTCGGCTTCGTCATCAGGCTCGACGAGTCCGCGCCGGAACTGCTGAAGGCGTTCCGCAAGGCCAACCCCTGCGAGGTCCTCTGGACCATCGTCGACAAGGACAAGAACGGCGCGCAGGTCCCGATCTTCACGATCAAGCTGATCAACGCCCGCATCGTGAAGTGGAACGTCTATACGCCGCACACCAAGGACCCCGCCACCCAGGTCCTCGACCACAGCCTCGAGATCTCCTTCAGCTACGAGCAGGTCGACGTGACCGCCGAGAAGTGGGACTCGACGTCCAAGGGCCATCCGAAGAAGATGGACACGTTCAAGTTCCGCGAGCCCACCGCGTAACCCGTCCCGGTCATTTCACGAGAGGGCCCCGCTTGCGCGGGGCCCTTTCTTTTTTCCGGCGGGCGGACCGCCGTGATATCCTCACGGGGCCATGGGCATCGAACGCACCCTCCTCGAACGGCTCGCCCGCCCCAAGTCCGCCGTCTCCCGCACGATGCAGATGAACGTCACGGAAATCGTGCGCTCCGTCGTCAACCACCTGCGCAAGATGCTCAACACGAAGCAGAACCACGCCCCGGCCCACATGGACTACGGCATCCCGGACCCCTCCGACGTCGCCCACTCGCTCCCCGACGCCATCGGCACCATGCAGAAGTGCATCCGCCAGTGCATCGAGAAGTACGAGCCGCGGCTCACCAACGTCAACGTCATCCACGTCGAAAGCGAACTCGACATCCTCACCCTCCGCTTCCAGATCACCGCCCAGCTCGTCCACTCCAAGGAGCGCGTCCCCATCGTCTTCGACACGCTCGTCGACAGCTCCGGCCGCATCAAGGTCAAAGAGTAGCGGTGTTCGCTTTCGTTTCCCGACTCCCGCGCGGCCCGCTATAATCCCCCCCTCCGGCTTCCCTGCCGAAATCCGACATCCGAAATCCGGCATCGGGAATCGGG
>Ga0187893_10004328_pt1 | contig 27237 bp, 29 predicted proteins | sample MA1701074metaG_FD_139574 | JGI IMG/M metagenome (GOLD analysis project Ga0187893, IMG submission 139574) | White microbial mat communities from a basaltic lava cave in the Kipuka Kanohina Cave System on the Island of Hawaii, USA - MA170107-4 metaG ... | reverse complement strand
GGGCCCCGAAATGGCCCCCCATGCCGACCAACGCTCGGGGCACCCCGGGGAACCCGGGGCGCCCCTCGATGACACGCTCGGTTCCGGGGCCCCGAAATGGCCCCCCATGCCCCCCCAGCCCCCGGCACCCCGAGGAACCCGGGGCGCCCCTCGATGACACGAGCAGCTTCTGACGGAGTGGCGAACCTCGTCGTACCAAGACGGTAGTGCGGCGAACTCTTCTCGGACTCGCCGTCGCCCTCACTCTGATCGGGCTGTTCACCGGCGGCGTCGCCTGGCTGCTGGACAGCCCCCGTCCGTCCCGCGGCGCGTCGCGGGCTGAGCGCCTCTACTACGGGCTCTGCGCGACATGCCACGGTGACGACGGACATGGCTCGTGGCGGGCCTGGCTCTTCCTCGTGCGACCGGGCAATCTTGCCAATGCCGGGCGCATGCACGCCCTGTCTGATCAATATCTATTCGATCTGATCAAGCACGGCGGGGCCCCTATCGGCCGGCCCGGAATGCCGGCATTTGGAGCGTCGCTCGCCGACACCGAAATTCGCGAGTTGGTTCGATACCTACGTCTACTGGGACATCCCGGCCCAGCCCGAGCCCCCTGAATCCAGCGTGCCGTTGAGCGGCGCTCCCGGCTTTTCCGACACCCCTGGGGCGCTTGCGGGCTCGTTTGAGGCGCCTGAACCTAGCGCGGAATCGAGGGGTGTCACGGCTCCGTCGGGGAACCCCTCGAGCGTCTGGGGCGCTTGGGGGGCCCGTTCGAGGCGCCTAAACCCTAGCGCGGAATCGAGGGGTGTCCCGGCTCCGCCGGGGAACCCCTCGAGCGTCTGGGGCGCTTGGGGGGCCCGTTCGAGGCGCCTAAACCCTAGCGCGGAATCGAGGGGTGTCCCGGCTCCGCCGGGGCACCCCGAGCGTCTGGGGGGCTTGGGGGGCCCGTTCGAGGCCCCCCATATCGAACGATACGGAAAAGGGTGAGCTGGCCCTCCACGGATCGCACGCTCAACCGTACCCGGTCGCCCGGCGCGGGCGCGGCCGCATCGATCTGCCCGGGCTCACCGAAGACAGCCATCAGCTCCATTGCGCCCATGCCCAAGCCCTGGACCGGGTCGTGCCGAATGAGGATCAGATTGGCCGCGGGCCTCGCGATGACTTCGCCCGTGACCTCATAGGCGGCAGGGCGGAGGACAGTACCCCAGAGGCCGACGGCGAACGCTGCCAGCAAGACTATGAAGAGCCCGGCCAGCAGCCAGCGCGTGCGCGAGGAGGTCGCCCCCGTCGTGGGCGGGGAATCTGTGCTACGGGTGGGAACTGAAGATTGCCCTGGGTGGATCGACGTCGCGATCGAGATCGCCGGGCTCGATAACCCACTTCCCTCCGCAGCCCTCGCGGAAGACCGCGCCCACCATCCGGTATTGGGTACCTAGTGTCAGGAGCATCAGGCCGGCCGAGGTGACCGCGGTCAGGCCGCACAACAGGGTCTTGCCCGGGACTCGGAACACGTTGACGGCCACCGCGCCGGCGACGGCCCCGGTTGGGTATTCACGCTCCGGCGTCTGCATGGTCGGCGAGGCGCCGCCAGCCGGCTGCGCCGACGCCGCCGACACGATCGGACCAGCCGTCAGGAGGAGGGCCACGCTCAGCGCCAGCACCCGCATAATGAACGCTATAATAGCAAACTACTACTCCGGCTGGAGGCTCCTGCCATGAAGCTCGTTCGTTTCTCCCAGAATGGTGATACCCCGCGCCTCGGCGCCCTAGAGGGCGAGCATATCCTTGATCTCCAGGCGAGCCTGGCCGCCACCCTGGCCCGGCGAGGCGTGGTGCGCGCCCAGGAAATCGCGGCCTGCCTGATCCCTGCGAGTACGCGCGGCTTCCTCGAGGGCGGAACCGCCTCCGAGGAGGCGGTGGCCTCTATCACGGAGCGCCGCACCGTTGCTGTCTCTTCGGTGCGGCTGCACGCGCCCATGGCCGATCCCGGCAAGTTCATCTGCATCGGACTCAACTATCGTGATCACGCCGAGGAGACCAACAACCCCATCCCCAAAGAGCCCCCGATCTTCCCCAAGTGGTCGACGGCCATTCTCGATCCGGGCGAGCCCATCTTGCGGCCGCGAGGGTCGAGCCAGCTCGACTGGGAGGTGGAGCTCGGAGTGGTCATCGGTCGGACGGCCCGCTACGTCTCCAAAGAGCGGGCACTCGACTACGTGTGGGGTTATACGGTGATCAACGACGTCAGCGCGCGTGACTTCCAGTTCCTCACCAGCCAGTGGGCCGCCGGGAAGATCGCCGACACGTTCGCGCCGGTCGGCCCCTGCATCGCCGACCGCACCGAGATCCCCGACCCGCACGTCCTCGACCTCCGGACGTTCGTCAACGGCAGGCAGATGCAAGCGGGGAACACGCGGACGTTCATTTTCAACGTCAACTACCTGGTCAGCTATCTCTCGGGCCTCATCACCTTGTCTCCCGGCGACCTGATCGCCACCGGAACACCGCCCGGGGTGGGCGCCGCCATGAAGCCGCCCGTCTTTATGACTCCTGGTGACGTGGTGAGAGTGGAGATCCCGGGGCTCGGCTCCGTGGAGAATCCCATCAAAGACGCCTGACCCTGTGCTCGAACTCATCGCGCCACTCGTCGTCGCGAACAACACCAAGATCGTCCTGCTTTCCCTGGACGGCCTGGGGGGGCTGCCTCGTCCGGAAACGGGCCGCTCGGAACTGGAAACGGCGCGGCTGCCAAACCTGTCCCGACTCGCTAGCACGTCGGCGTGCGGGCTCATCCGTCACGTGGCCCCCGGCATCACACCGGGGAGCGGGCCTGGCCACCTCGGCCTGTTCGGCTACGATCCGCTTCGCTACCTCGTGGGCCGCGGCGTGCTGGAAGCCCTTGGAATCGAGTTCGATCTGCGGGGCGGCGACGTGGCGGCCCGGGGTAACTTCTGCACAGTTGACGGCTCCGGGTTCATCACCGACCGCCGGGCTGGCCGCATCAGCACCGAGGCGTGTATCCGGCTGGCTGAACGCCTGCGCGCCATCCGGCTGCCCGGGGTCGAGACCTTCGTGGAGCCGGTCAGGGAACATCGCTTCGTGCTCGTTCTTCGGGGCGCTGACCTCGGAGGAAAGCTATCCGAGACCGATCCGCAAGCGCTTGGCCGGCCGCCTCTGCCTGTACGCCCTCTGGACCCAGCCTCCGCACCCACGGCGGCGTTGGTGAACCGGTTCGTCACCGATGCCGAGCGGCTTCTCCATGACGCGGCGCCGGCCAACATGATCCTTCTTCGCGGCTTCGATCAGCTTCCGGAGCTACCCCGCTTCCCGAGCGTATTTGGCCTCCGGGCGGCCGCCATTGCCGCCTATCCGATGTACCGGGGCCTCGCGCGGCTCGTGGGCATGGACGTGCTCAAGACAGGCAGCTCCTTCACGGACGAGGTGGCCACCCTGCGTCGGCACTGGGATGAGTACGACTTCTTCTTCGTCCACTACAAGGACACCGACAAGGCAGGCGAGGATGGCGACTTCGACGCGAAGGTGGCTGCCCTCGAGCGGTTCGACGCCGTGCTGCCCGAGATCGAGGCCCTGCGTCCCGACGTCCTCGTCGTCACCGGCGATCACGCCACACCGTCGATCTTGGCCGCCCACGGCTGGCAGCCGGTACCCGTGCTCGTGCACGGGCGCTACGGTGGCGCCGACGCCGTCGACGCGTTCACCGAGCGGGCGTGCACGGCGGGGAGCCTCGGCACCATGCCGGCCTTCCATCTGATGCCGCTCGTCATGGCCAACGCCCTCCGGCTGACGAAGTTCGGCGCGTGAGGGGGACGATGGCGGGTTCACGCCGAGGGCAGCCGTGACCTTCGGCTACCTCGTGGTCGCGCTGCTGGCGGTGGCGGTGACCATCTTCGCCGTGGTGAACAGCGAGGAGATCACCGTCAGCCTGGTCTTCCGAGAGTACAAGTTACCCCTATCCGCCCTCGTCCTGCTCTCGCTGGCGGCGGGCATCGTGGTGGCCGGCATCCCGCTCGGCCTTCAACGGTGGCGATTGCGCACGCGGACGCGTACGCTGGAAGCACGGGTGAGAATGCTGGAGACGGCGGTGGAAGAGCGCACGCGGGCCGTGCTCGGCCAGCCTCCGACGCCACGACCGCCCACCGGGAGCTGACCGAAGAGCGGCGCGGCGCACGGGCCCGCGGGTGATGCGATGGAGGAGCGCGAGCGGCTGACGCAGCAGATCAAGGAGCTCCTCGAGGGCGGGCAGGAGCGTCGTCTCACCGATCTCGTCGAAGAGCTCCATCCGGCCGACCTGGCCAGCGCGCTCCGGGAACTGCCCCGCGAGGACCAGGTTCGCGTGTTCCGACTGCTTCCATCTCCGCTCGCGGGCGACGTTCTCTCCGAGCTCGACGATGCCATCCAGCGCGACCTCGTCCGCTCCCTCGATGAGGCGGAGGTCTCCCGCATTCTCGACACCATGCCCTCCGACCACGTGGTGGAGGTCGTGGAAGAGCTGCCCCGGGAAGACGCCGAAAAGATCCTGGACCTCATGGAAGAGGAGAAATCCGAAGAAGTCCAGGAGCTGCTCGAGTACAAGGAAGGAACGGCCGGCCGCCTCATGTCTCCCCGCTTCGTGGCCGTCTCCGAACACACCACAGTGGCCCAGGCCATCGAGCACATCCGCAAGGCGGCCTCCGGCGAGGCCGCCTTCTACCTCTACGTCGTGGACGACCACGACCATCTGGTCGGCGTCGTGCCCCTGCACCGTCTGCTCGCGGCCGAGCCCGCCACCCCCATGGTGGCCATCCGCGACGAGGACGTGGAGAGCGTGGGTGTCGACACCGACCAGGAGGAAGTGGCCCATCTCGTCCGCCGCTACAACGTGCTCGAGGTCCCCGTGGTCGACGACAACCGACGCCTGCAGGGAACTATCAGCGTGGAGGATGTCATCGACGTGATCCAGGAGGAAGCCACCGAGGACATTCAGCGGCTGGCGGGGGTGGGAGGGGACGAGACCCTCTTCGACTCTCCCCAGAGCGTCTTCCCCAAGCGGCTGATCTGGCGGGTCGTCAACCTGGCTACCGCCATCCTGGCCGCATTCGTCATCGGTCTCTTCGAGAACTCGATCCGGGAGCTGGCCCTCCTCGCCGTCTTCATGCCCATCGTGGCGTCCATGGGCGGCATCGGGACCACTCAAACGGCCAGCGTCGTCATCCGCGGCATCGCGCTCGGCGACCTCACCAGCGGCGTGCTGCGGCGCGTGCTCCTCAAGGAGCTGTGGCTGGCCGGCACCACCGGACTCGCCACCGGCATCCTCATCGCCGTGTTCGCGTACCTCTGGAAGCAACACCTGGTTCTGGCCATCATCCTCGGCGTGGCCCTGCTCTTCAACATGGTGGTGGCGGCGGTGGTGGGTACCCTCGTTCCGGCAGCCCTCAAAACCCTGCACGTCGATCCCGCCATCGCGTCGAGCGTGATCATCACGACCTTCACCGATGTGTGTGGATTTTTTTCGTTTCTCGGTCTGGCCACCCTTCTCATGCGTTTCCTTCTGTGAGGAGAACGCGCTTGGCAACCAGGAGGCGACCGAGTAGAATGGCGGCGGTTCGCTCCCGAGGGCCACCTCACGCCGCTGGAGGGCACACGTGGACGTAGCGTTGGAGAAGAGACAGGTCCAGCGGGTGTATGAGCTGTACGCCCCCGTGTACGATCTCATCTTCGACTGGATCTTCGCCCCGGGACGGGCGGCCGCCGTCAAGCAGCTCGGGCTGCAGCCGAACGACTCGGCCCTCGAAGTCGGAATCGGGACTGGCCTCAATCTTCCGCTCTATCGACCCACCACTCAGCTGACCGGCATCGACCTCTCGCAGGAAATGCTCGACAAGGCCGTAGAGCGCGTGCAAACCCTGGCCATGCCGAACATCAGGCTCAAGGTCATGGACGCCACCTCGATGGATTTCGGTGACGACGAGTTCGACAAGGCCATCGCCACCTACACCATCTCCGCCGTGCCCGACCCCGTGGCCGTGTTGCGCGAGATAAAGCGCGTGGTGAAACCGGGCGGAGTCATCGTGATCCTCAACCACTTCCGAAGCCAGCAACCGCTCATGGGTTGGCTGGAAGACCGGGTGGCCCCCGTCTGTCGGTGGCTCGGCTGGAAATCCAACCTCGCCTTGCGCCCGCTTCTCGATCGGGTAGGCCTGTCGCCCGAGACCCTGGTCAAGGTCAACATGTTCGACGGCTGGCGCTTGGTGAAGTGCATTAATCGCAAGTAGCCCACGTACCGTTCGGCTCGCCTCGGCGCTCGCGCTTCTCGTTTTCGGCGTCGTTCTGGCCGGGCCCGTGGTGGCCGCCGTCGCCCGCCTCGCCATCACGGCCGCCTTCCTCGTGGAATTCCTGTCCGAGGGCCGTTACAGGGTCCTCTCGCGCCTGACCGACGTACCGCGGCGGCGACGGCTCACCGTGGCCGGCGCCGACATCGTGCTGGTCAGCGGCCCCCGAGGCAGCGCCCCGCTCGTGCTCGTGCATGGATTCGCGCCCCAGGGCAACCGCGATGATCGGGTCTTGGCGGCGGCCTCCCTTCTGGCGCGGACCGGCTTCGCGGTGGCCGTACCCACGATTCCGGGGCTGACGCAGGGGAGGCTCCGGCCCCACGACGCTGAGCCCGTGATCGCGGCCCTTGATCTTCGACCCGGTCCCGTCACCCTCGTGTCCGTGAGCGTGGGAGCCGGGCCCGCATTCCTCGCCGCCGCCGATCCCCGCGTCAGCGGCCGGGTCGCCACAGTGGTGGTGCTGGGCGGATACGCCTCAGCCCGTGAACTCGTCCGCTATTTCTTGACCGGCGAGTACGACTACGCAGGCCGCCGGGGGCATACCGCGCACGATCCTGACATGGTTCGCGCGTTCGTGGCCGCCAATGCGGACCTGCTGGGCCCATCGCTGCGACGGGGCCTCGACGCGGGCGATCGCCAGGCGATGGAGTCAGCCCTGCAGGCCCTCGCCCCTCTGCTGACAGCTCTCTCACCGGAGCAGGTCGCCGCGCGCATCCCCGGCCACCTCCTGCTCATCCACGGGCGTGGCGACCGCGCTGTCCCTTATACGGAGACCTTGCGGCTGGCCGCCGCCCGACCCCGCGACACGGCGGTCGTCCTGGTGGGAATGATCGGGCACGTCGAGGGTACGGCTCCCTCCTGGCACGAGCTGCGCGATCTGTTTGCCCTGTGGGGTGTCACCTACACGATGATCGCGGGGCGCTGAGGCAGAGGCTGCGGACTGCACGCGTCAGGCCAAGCGACTGTCGCTGCCTGGTCGGTGAACCCCCCACGCGGAGAGTCGGGCGATGATGGTATTGCGATGAACGCCGAGGAGCCGAGCCGCGCGGCTCACGTTCCACCCGACCGCCTCCAGCGCGCGCAGGACGTGCTGCCGCTCGAACTGCTCGCGCGCCTCGGCGAGGGGCAAGCCAGTGTCTCCGCCGCGCTCCGAACCCATCTCGGCCATAGCGACGTCCAGCCGAAAGTCGTCGAGCTGCAACACGGGACCATGGGCCAGAACGACCGCCCGATGGATGACGTTCTCCAGTTCCCGGACGTTACCGGGCCAGTCGTGGCTCAGGAGGATATCCCGCGCCCCCACCGAGATTCCGCGCACGTCACGCTTGCACTCGCGAGTGATCTTTCGAATGAAGTGGTCGACGAGGATCGGAATGTCCTCGCGGCGCTCGCGCAGTGGGGGCACATGGATGGGCACCACGTTGAGACGGTAGTAGAGATCCTCGCGGAAGGCGCGGTCCCGGATGGCCTGACGAAGGTTCACGTTGGTGGCCGCGAGCACCCGCACGTCGACGGGCGTGGGGTGCAGGCCTCCCACCCGTTCGACCTCCCGCTCCTGGAGCACCCGGAGGAGCTTGGCCTGCAGGTCGAGGCGCAGGGAACCGATCTCGTCGAGGAAGACGGTGCCTCCCTGACCGAGCTCGAACTTTCCGACTTTGCGGGCGTAGGCGCCCGTGAAGGCGCCCTTCTCATGGCCGAACAACTCGGATTCGAGGAGGGTGTCCGGGATAGCCGCCACGTTGACGGCCACGAAAGCCTGGGCGCGCCGCGGACTTTGCTGATGGATATAGCGCGCCACCAGTTCCTTGCCCGTTCCGCTCTCGCCCGTGATCAGCACGCTGGTGGTCGGCGTCTGCGCCACCTGGGCGATCAGCTGGTAGAGGCGGACCATGCTGCGATGGCGCCCCACCAACGGTCGAAACCCGCTGCGATCATCATCGCCGGGAGCCGGATCCGAGCGCAGGCCAGGGACCACTCGCTCCAGGGCTCGCTTCTCGAGGGCCCGGCGCACCGTGAGCACGATGTGGTCGACATCGAAGGGCTTGGTGAGGTAGTCGTAGGCGCCGCTCTTCAAGGCCTCCACCGCGGTGCGCACCTCGTGCACAGCGGTGACCAGCACCACGACGATCGAGGCATCGATGGCCTTGAGGCGGGGGATCAGGTCCAGACCTGCCTCGCCCGGCATCCGCTGATCCAGCATGACGAGGTCGACGTCGTGCGTCCGGAGGAGATCGAGGGCCTCTGCCCCGCCCTCCGCCTCCAGGACCTCATACGTGCCTTCAAGAATGGTCCGCACGGAGGCTCGCACGCCCGGCTCGTCGTCGACGACGAGCACCGTGCCCCGCGGCGCGAGCCTCCGCATCTGTTCCACGAGCGGGCCCTCAGTCATGGCCTGGCAGCATCCTCGATGCCGCAGTCATAGGTCAAGAGGATCCGATCCCATACACCCGAGCGTCGCGGTGGTTTGGGGTTCGGTACGCCGTGACGACCTGGGAATTCTAGCGTTGCACGCCCGGTTCCGCCAGCGAGGACAATCCCAGCCAAAGGACCCGGCGCGTGGCTGGGGTGATCGGCGCCGCCACGCTCCGGCGCACACCCCCCACCCAGACAAGCTCGCGGCCCGCCTGGACCAGGGGTATGCGTCCTCGCTCCCAGCGCGGGAACCCCGCCTCGAGCAGGAGGGCCTTCACGCGGCGCTCGCCGGTGGCGCCAAACGGTCTCAGACGATCCCCAGGACGCCGGCTGCGGACAATGAGGGGGTGGGCCAGTGTGTCGGCGTCGAAGACCACGTGATGAGCGTCCTTCGGAATGGAGAACCCACCCTCGAGGATCAGGGTGCTCTCCAGCACCAGACCTGCCTCCGGAAGGAGGACCCGGCCCGGCACAGGGATCTCGCGCGGGGCGAGCGCATGCGCGGGGCGGGTGGCCAGGCGGATGCGGCCCGCACTCACCTCGATCAGCATCCCACCCCACGCGAATGGACGGCGAGGGGGAGGGTGGGTGAGCACGCGCCGCAGGCCTCGGTGCGCCCAGGCGCGCAGCGGGCGACGGCTCCCCATGCGCGCCGCGCCCAGGCGCAGAACCTCGGCGGCCACCTCCCGCGGCAGGGCCTGCATCTCGGCCAGTGGCAAGACCAGCTCGTCGGCCATCATGGTGCCGAGCCGGTCGAGCTCGATGGCCGCCACCGCCTCGAGCGCCGATGCGGTGGCCGCGACGAGTCGCCCGGTCCGGCCAAGCGCCTCGACGATCGCGGGGTTGTAGGCGGCCGCCAGCAGGGGCAGCAGCTCGAGGCGAATGCGATTGCGCAGAAAGCGCCGATCCTCGTTCGAGGGATCCTCGATCCACTCGAGTCCAGCCTCCCTCAAGAGGACACGGAGCGAGACGCGCACCTCGGCGATCAGGGGGCGAATGATGCGACCGCGCACGGGCGGGATGCCGGCCAGACCGCGCGGGCCCGCCCCCTCCAAGAGCCGCATCAACACCGTCTCTGCCTGGTCGTCGGCGGTATGGGCGACGGCGATACGCTGGGCGCTATGGCGACTTGCGTGGACCTCGAGGGCACGGTAGCGGGCCACGCGGGCGGCCGCCTCGAGGGAGTCTCCGCCTGCGACCACCACGGTGGCGACCTCGACCGGGACCCCGAATCTCGCCGCGAGCTCCCTGACGAACTCTCCGTCGCGCGCCGAATCCGGACGAAGCTGATGGTCCACGTGTACGACCCGGAGCCGGAGATGCCAGGCCGGAGCCAGCTGAACAAGGACGTACAGGAGAGCTACCGAGTCGGCGCCCCCCGAGACGGCCACGAGAACAGTTTCGCCGCCGGCGAGCATCGCGTGGCGGCGAAGGGTAGCCTCGGTCGAGGCAACGATTCGACGGACGTCCGTCGTCACCCTCCCTGGAGACCTACCCAGACCTCGCCGTCCTCGAAGTGTTCCTTCTTCCACACGGGGATCGTGGTCTTGAGCGTGTCGATGGCGAACCGGCACGCCTCGAACGCCTCGCCCCGGTGGGCGGCCGAGACCGCGATGAGCACGCTCGACTCGCCGATGTCGAGCCGACCCACCCGGTGCAACATGGCCACCCGCTTCACCCCCGGCCAGCGTGCACGTATGGTCTGGCCGATCTCGCGCATCTTCGCCTCGGCCATCGGTGTGTGAGCCTCGTACTCCAGAAACTTGACGGGCCGACCTGCCGTCTCGTTTCGCACGACCCCCGAGAAGATGGCGATGCCTCCCGCCCCCGGATCATCCACGGCGGCCGCTACGGCGTCCGGAGAAAGCGGTTGCGTGAGTACCCGGTACGTGTCGAGGCCCGCGCCCCCGCTCACGGGCGGGAACAGACACAACTCATCGCCAGCGCTCAACCGATGGTCGGCCAGCACGTAGTCCTGATCAACGGCGAAGAGCGTGAACGGGCGATACCGCGATAGCTCGGGAATTCGATCTACGACCGCGGCCCACGCCCCCTCCACGGTGCCGCCCTCGGGGAGCTCGACCTCGATCCGCTCCCGTCCGGCGGCCTCACGATAACGGGCGAAGAGCCGGACGCCGACACGCACGGCAAACCGCTAGAAGCGGTGGGACTGACCGCAGCCGCAGCTCGACTTCACGTTCGGATTCTTGATCGCGAAGCCGGCTCCCATCATGTTGTTCTCGACGTAGTCGATCTCACTGCCCTCCAGGTACGTGGCGCTGAGCTGATCGACGTACACCTTGACCCCGCTCTGCTCGACAATGTTGTCACCGGCGGCTTCGGTGTCCTCCCAACCCAGCTCGTACGACATCCCGGAGCAGCCCCCGCCGACCACCCGGACGCGCAGACCCCACTCCGGCTTACCTTCCTCCAGACGCAGATCGGCCACCTTCTTGGCAGCCATCTCGCTCAACATGATCATAATAACCTCCCTTACATACCTGGGTTGCGTGTCAAAAGCCTATCACAGGATACCACCGGCCGGGAGGAGGGTGATCTCTTCCAGCGCGGCGTGCGGGGGGAGAACGGCCATCAGCACCACCGCCCTGGCCACGTCCTCCACCCGGAGCATCCGCCCGCGATCGGGCCCATTCGGAACGGTGTCCCACAGCGAGGTGTCCACCGCACCCGGCACCACCACACCGACCCTGATTCCCTCCCCGCGGACTTCTTCTGCAAGCACCTGGCTGAACGCGGTCAGGCCGGCCTTGGTGGCGGCATACACGGCGCAGCCCGCGATCGGCCGCCGGGCTGCGATCGAGCCGATATTGATGATCGTCCCCCGCCGCTGCCGCAACATCGGAGGCAGCACGGCGCGGCAGCACAGCATGGCTCCCCGGAGATTGACGGCCAGCATCGCCTCCCAATCGCTAGGCTTGGTCCCCGCCAGGGGCCCAAACGATGCGACCCCGGCGGCGGTCACGAGCAGATCCACGCGCCCCAGTTCGGCCACCGTCTGCTCGACGAGAGCGTCCACGGAATCTGCCGAGGCCACGTCGGCGGGGATGGCGAGGGCCCGACCCCCGGAGTCACGGATGGCCGCGGCCACGTCGGCCAGTTCGCGACGGGTGCGCGAGGCCAATACCACCGCGGCGCCCTCAGCCGCCAGCGCCTGGGCCGCCGCCCGTCCAATCCCACGCCCAGCCCCGGTCACGATGGCGACCTGCTGGACGAGCGCCGGCGAGGTCATAGCGCGAGCCCTCGACTCGACTTGATCAGTTCCATGAACTCGGCCCGCGTTTCCGGACGTTCCCGGAACATGCCCAGCATGGCCGAGGTAATGGCTTTCGAATTCTGCTTTTCCACCCCGCGCATCAGCATGCAGAGGTGAATGCCCTCCATGACCACGGCCACCCCACGCGGTTGCAGTACCTCGTTCAAGGTGGCCGCGATCTGGGTGGTCAGCCGTTCCTGCACCTGGAGCCGCCGGGCGAACATCTCCACCAGCCGTGGAATCTTGGACAGTCCCACGATCCGCCGCCTGGGCATGTACGCCACGTGAGCCTTGCCAAAGAAGGGCAACAGATGATGCTCGCACAACGAGAAGAAGTCCACATCCTTCACCACCACCATCTCGTCGTACTCTTCGACGAAGAGTGCCTCGTTGAGCACCTCCTCGACCTTCTGACCGTAGCCGGAGGTGAGGTAGCGCAGGGTCTTCTCCACTCTTTCCGGTGTTCGCTCCAGTCCCGCGCGCTGCGCGTCCTCCCCTAGTTCGTCGAGCAGCTTCTCGATCAGGGCCGCAATCATGCTCTCTCACCTCGATATTCGAATCGGTTCTTGGCTGTCTCCTCGACGGCCACCCGGGTGAGCGCCCCCCCCGGGAGGACGGGGGCCAGCAGCACCCAGAACGCGCGAGCCAGGCTCTCCCCGGTCGTGATCACCCCCGCCAGGGGCGATACCCCCTCCAGCGTCTGGTGATCGACCTTGTCGATCAGCACGCGATGCACGGCCGCATCAACCGCCGCCAGGTCGATCGCCATACCCGTCCACGGGTGGGGCTCGCCGGCCAAGGTTACCTCGAGGTAGTAATTGTGCCCGTGGAGGCGGGCACAGGGGCCGTAGAGCAAGGCGTTGTCCTCGTCCGTGAGCGCCGGGTTCTGGAGCTGGTGTGCTGCGCTGAAGTGATAGACACGCGTGACCTCGACCCGACCCGGGCTCACGCTTGCCCTCCCCGGTAGTCGACGAACAGGGTCGGATCCTCCCATATCCGCACTTGCCACAGGCAGGTGGCTCCCAGCGTGGACACCAGCAGCTCCCACACGACGATGGCGATGTTCTCCGTGGTGGGGACACGGTCCCGAAAGAGCGGATCGGCTGACAGATCTGCGTGGTCGAAGCGCTCCAGGACGACCTCGGTCACGCTTCGTTTCAGTTGGGCGAGATCGATGACCATGCCCGTCCGCGGATCGATCGGCCCGCGTAGGGTGATATCCAGCGTGTAGTTGTGGCCGTGGGGGGCGGTCAACGAACCGAACACACGATGGTTCTCCGCTTCCGACCAGGCAGGCACCCAGTAGCGGTGGCCGGCCGAGAAGGTGAAGCGTCGGGTGGTATAGGCCAGTTCGCTCATCTCGTGCACGCGGCCAGGAATTGGCGGGCCACCGGCACCACATCAAACTCCTGGACCCGTCGGCGTCCCGCCTCTCCCAGATCCTTCCTCAGCCCCTCGTTCATGAGCAGCAACTCCAGAGCCCCCGCTACCTCAGCCGGGCAGCGCGGCCGGACGAGGAGCCCGGTCACCCCGTGCAGCACGACTTCCGGAATGGCGGCGGCACGGCAGGCAACCACGGGCAGTCCGGCGGCCATCGCTTCCGTGAAGACGATTCCGAAGCCTTCCTGGACGCTCGGCAGGCAGAAACAGTCAGCGTTCACATACTCCTCGGCCAGGACTCTGCGGCTGATGTCACCGAGAAGCGTCACCGTCGTGTCGAGACCCAGTTGTTCGCGCTGAGCACGCAGGCTTCGGGCCTCGGGCCCATCTCCTACGATGCGGACCTCGAGGGTGGGGATGCGCGGGCGGAGGAGGGCGGTTGCGGCCAGGAGATCGCCCAGCCGTTTGCGCGAATACATCCGCGCCACCGCCAGCACGGTTGGTCGCGTTCGCACTCGGCGCCCCACCTGTGCGAAGCACCGCTGCCACTCGGCGAGATCGATCGGTTCGGGGACCACGGCCAGGCGGAGGGGAGGAACGCCGTAGAGGGTGCCCACCACGTCCGCGCAGTAGCGGCTGGTGACGATGACCCGATCCGCGTGCCGGAGGTTCAGACGCTCCCAGCGGGCCTGGAGGCTCAGCAAGACACGCACCCAGCCTCGCTCGTTGCGAAGCTCGTCGGCGATGATGCCCTTGGGGGCAGCGACGAAGAAGGGTGGTCGCCCGCGGCGCCGACGCCAGCGCGCCCACAGAAACCCGTCGAGATCGACCCCGATGACAAGGTCCCCGCGCGGAGGAGAGGCGGCCACCACGGCGTTGTAGAGCCAGCGGTCGAAAGTGTGGAAGCCGGTGCGGACGCGGAGCGATCGAAACGCCACCCGGTGACCGAGGGCGGCTAGTCCCCGCGCCAAGCCGTCGAGTCCCACGAACGTTCCGCTTCCCTCGACGGCGCTGGGCGGCGTCGAGCTCAGGAGGTCGACATGCACGCGTCGACTACCGGCCCTGGAAGCGTGGTGGACGCTTCTCGAGGAAGGCCCGGGTGCCCTCCTTGTAGTCCTGACTTTCGAATGCCTCGAGAGCCAGGGCACGCAATCGCTCGCGGCGTGGTTCGTCGAGCCCCTCCAGACGATACACCACCGCCCGCACGCCGTCGTCCTCGCCCAGGGCGCGACTCACCCGCGCTATCTCCGTCCACATGGCGAAGCTGATGGCATTGCGCAACTTCGGCCGGTTGAAGACGACGGTGGCGATGGGCCCGTCGCGCTCGACGAGGATATCGTTCATGCTCGGAAAGTGTAGCACTCATCCGCAGGGAGGGTGATCTCGGGTTAAAATCCTCCCTGCACGCTTCTGATCGTCCGCGCCGCGGCGGCGTAGCTCAGCGGCAGAGCAGGGGTCTCATAAGCCCCGTGTCGGAGGTTCAATTCCTCCCACCGCCACCACCCTCCCGTTAGGGATCCCTCTTCCAACACAATTCGGTCGCGACGGGCGGGGTCGTGATGTTCGTTTCGTACCTGATCACTCCGGGCGCCTTCACCGAAGGCGCCTCGCAATAGGGGACATAGCCGGCCCACAGGCGCTCGTAGGGCCGGTCCGGGCCCGCCGTCGAGTCCAGTCGCACGCGGTCGCCGTCGATGGACAACACGAGTGAGAGCGTGAATGCCTCGTCCATTGAGCAGCCGTGGTTTTCAGCGAAGGTGAATCCCGCCGGACACTCGGTCGGCGACTGGGCGTTGAGCCGCACCCGTGATCGCACGGGCCCCTCCACCACGAGAGGAAGAGCGGACAGCCTCACGTGGCGCGGAAACGGTACCGTCGCTTCGTAGTGCCGCGTCCCACCCGGCCAGGCATTCATGACCAAGACTATGCTGGCACCGACGCTCGATTCAGGGCTGAACCAGACATAGGTGTCCGCCGCGCTGCCACCGAGGAGCGTCCAGACGTCATAATCGCCGGCCTGGTTCTGGAACCGCCACGCAAACCCGTTGGCCCCTGAGAGATAATACCCCTGCCGGGCCATGTCGGGGTTGGGCCAAACGGCCTTCAGATCGATCGTTTCTTGGCCAGCCGCCGAACCGTCCAGGGCCAGGGCAAGGATGGCCACAAGAAGCCCGAGCGTGGCTCCCGGGCGAATGGCGAGCCCTACGCGCGAGCGTGGCCGGACCTCCGGCGGTCCGTCAGCGGGCCGAGGCAGGATCTCTCGGTTCGTGGCACTCCCCCGCATCGTCACACCAGGGACACACGCCCGTTTCCTTGCGCCACTCCCGCGCGGTGACGACGTAGATGACCCCTGCCAGCTCGGGACCCAGTTCGTCCATGGCCCGGGCCTGTTCCTCGAGAAAGCTCTCGCACTCCTCGTTGGAGGGCCCATCGGGGCGCAGGAGCAGGGTGAAGGCGTCCCGCAACAGCTTCTGGTACTCCCCGGCTAGTGCCACGAGCTCCAGGAGCTGCAGCTTGTGGGTCTTGAGGGCGGACTGGATGTCTGCCGTCAACACGCCGTCGGGCGCGGTTACTCCGAGGCGGTCGCCCCGTACGCGCAGAGCTGCCCCTTGGCGGTACAGAGTGGCCAACAACGTCGTCGGAGTTCTCACGGCGTGCCTGACGCTCCCGAGTTCGCAAAGCCTGTACCAAGACGGCGATGGGCCCACTTGCTTCAATAGGAGCCATTTTAGGCCTCGGCCGCGGCCAGGGGGACTGACAGCCTTGAGCGAAGTTAGGAAGTGGGCCGGCCACTTTCGGACGAGGTTTGCTATACTTCGCCGGGATCTCGGAGGCGGAGATTCCCGTGACTTCACGCCAGGCCGGGCACCGGCTCGGAGGAACCGTCAGATGCAGCTTCGAGCACATCCTTGGCACGACGACCCCGTTCTCCGGAGTGAACCCCCCGCTGAAAACGAGGATGACGAGGAGGACAAGGAGGAGGAGAACATCGAGGAGGAGGACGAGGAGCTCGACGACGATGACGACTATGACGACGATTTCGACGAGGACGACTTCGAGGAGGAGGAGGACGACGAGGAGCTCGACGACCTAGACGAGGCGGAGGAGGACGAGGAGCTCGACGACGACCCCGAGGACGAAGCGGAGTAGGGGGCGCGCCCAGGAGGCGACAAACCATGGCCTTGTTCAGCGGAGATGGCTGGCTCTTTCTGCTGCGGTGGTTTCACTTTCTCGCGGGGATCACCTGGATAGGGATGCTCTATTACTTCAATTTCGTGCAGACGCCGTTCTTTGCCAAGGCGGAAGCGCCTGTCCGGAGCGGGATGATCACCGGGGGCCTCTTGGCCAGCGCTCTTTGGTGGTTTCGCTGGGGGGCCATGTTTACCCTCATCACCGGCTGGCTGTATCTCCTCCACATCATCTTCGCCAAGTACGGAGGTTTCGCCGGGTTCTTCGCCACGGATTACGGCTGGAAGATCTTCGTCGGCGGGATGCTGGGGAGTCTCATGTGGTTCAATGTTTGGTTCATCATCTGGCCGGCCCAGCAGATCGTCATGGCCTCGGCGTCCGAGGTGGCGCGCGGCGGCAAGGCCCTCCCAGAGGCGGCGGCCCGGGGTGCCCGCGGAGGCGTGACCTCACGAACCAATACCATGCTGTCGATCCCCATGCTGTTCTTCATGGGCGCCGCGTCCCATCTCACGATCTCATCCGGCCCCGTTTCCGCGGGCCAGGGCTGGGTAGCGCTGATCCTGCTGGTGATCGTCATGGCCGCCGCCGAGATCAACGCGCTGGTCGGCCCGGCCACACCCGACAAAGCCAGCGGGGGCAAGAAGATGCTCAGCACGCTCAAGGGAACGTTCTGGGCCGGATTCGTCCTGACCGCGATCCTCTACGTGGGGCTCGACTGGATCTTCTAGCGGAGGGACCGGTCGTCCAGCACAACGGAGGCCAGCGGGCGATTCACGGGGCAGGCTCGTGCTCTCCCCGTGTTCACTCGCCGGTCCTCCGGCTGTCCTTAGCGCAGGTAGGCGGCGAGAGCCGGGATCTCTGGGGCCAGGCTGGGTGTGGGGGGCATGACCCCGGTTGGCCGTTTAGGGGTATAGCCCGGCGGGTACTCGCCCCGTACGATCTTGGCCTCCAGGAGGGCGACTGATGCTCCCTTGACGGGCGGGCCGACGGGGCCCGGCTGCGCCGCATCGCTGGCGTGACACTGTGTACACTGCGCCACGTAGATCAGGCGCCCGCGGTCGGCGAGTGGGTCGGGCGACTTCGAAGACTCCCCGCAACCAGCCCCCACCAGCGCGACCACGCTCACCAGCCACCCCACCCGCATCACGCCAGATCCTGGGCCAAGCTGCGCTTCGTCTCCGGCGAGAGCATCGTGCGGGCGTGCTCGTTGGGATGGGCCACCACGAGAGCCACCTCCATCCGCTCGAATTCCCGCCAGGTCGCCGAAGGGAGGGGAAAGCGGACGAAATGCACAGCACTGATCTTTCCCTTCTCTTCGTCGGAGTGCCCGGCCTCGAAGCGGCCGGGGATGGTGTGCGGGCCCACTTCCAGGCGCACATAGTCCCGACTGTCGATCCCGAGGAGCTTGTCCAGCACTGGTTTAATCTGGGCCGAGTCCTCGATCTCGATCAGCATGGTAGCCGCCAGCTCGCCCGGCCCCGGCAGCAGGGTGTTGTAGACCTCGACTTCCTCGCCAATCTTGGCGTCATCCACGATACGTTCGGCGCGGCACATCTCCTGGATCTGGCACCATACGGTCTCGCGGTTCTCAAAGACGAAGGAGAGATAGCGCCCGACCTGGACGCGCCGGATCCGCTTCAGGTCGATCACCGCCCGCCGGCGGGCGTCCCGCACGCGCTCGTACTCGTAGAGGTTGAGGATCTCGTGGGGCGCAATCGGCTTCATGGAGTGTCGTCGATCCCGTAGGCGGCGGCCAGGACCTGGATGGGATGGCGGGGAGCGGTTCCCGTCCCTTGCGCGATCTGGAGGGCAGCCAGCGGGCAGTCGGTCGCCACCGTCGGCGCCTCGGCGGCCCGGACGGCATCGAAGAGCGGCTTGGCCACCGCCAGCGACAGTTCGTAGTACTCCTTCTTGAATCCCCAGGTACCGTCAACGGCCGAGCAGCGCTCGATGACCGTCACTTCGGCTCCCGGGATGGCCCGCAGCACGTCGGCAGACTTGGTGCCGATGTTCTGCGCCCGAAGGTGACAGGGCACCTGGTAGGCCACCTTACCCACCGGCCCCGAAAACTCTCGGTTCAGCTGCCCGCCGGCGTGGAGGCGGGCCAGATACTCGAAGAGATCGGCCGTGTGAGAAGCGACCAGCTTCGCCTCTTCCGATCCGTCCAGCCACGGATACTCCTGCTTCAGCATGTAACTACAGGTCGGGCCGGGCGACACGATGTCCCGCCCGTCGCGCACCGCCGCCGCCAGCGAGCGCACGTTGTCCCGGACGAGGGCGCGCGCGTCGTCCATCGCCCCACCATCCAGATACGGCATACCGCAGCACCGCTGGGTGGGCAGGCTGACATCCACGTCGTTCTTCTCGAGGACCCGCACGGTGGCGCGCCCGACCGCGGGGTCGTTGTACTCCACCTGGCAGGTTGCGAAGAGGGCGACCTTGCGCGAACGCGTGGGCGGCGAGGCAAGGGTCGCGCGCGAGTGGAACCAGTTCGAGAAGGTGGAGCGATGGAAACGGGGGAGGTTGCGATCCTTGTGGATTCCCAGCACGGTCTGCATGAAGGCGCGATGCACGGAGAGCTCGTTCATCCAGTTCGAGAGCGGAGCGGCCAGGCTTCCAAGCTTGCCCACCAGGTCCGTGTTGCCGAGGAATCTATCTTGGAGGCTCACCCCCGCCGAGCGGGCGTGGGCGGCCCGGGCGCGGAGCATGAGGCGTGGGAAGTCGACCTCCCAGCGATGGGGTGGCGTATAGGGGCAGTGGTTGTAGCAGAGCTTGCACTGGTAGCAGAGATCGACCACCTCTTTCACATCGCCGGGGGGCAGCTTCTCGACGTCTCCATCCACTGCCTCTACGTCGAGCCGGTCGAACATGACCTTGAAGGACGGACAGAGCGGCAAGCAACGCCGACAGCCCCCACAGATGTCGTACACGCGGCGAAGCTCCTGGTCGAGCTTGTCCAGCTCCCAGAACTCCCCCGCCCTGAAATCCAGCTTCGCCATCTCGATTCTCCATTGCGGCCCACACCCCGGAACCTTGGAGTACTCGGCCCCCCGGGGCCACCCCGAGCGCTCGAGGAGCGTGGGGGGGGCCCTTCGGGCCCCCCCCGCGAATCAAATCGCTTCGGCCGGATCCTTCCCCGCGATCTGCGTCAGGCCCTTGCCGAAGCGGCCGGCGTGGGACTTCTCGGCCTTGGCCAGCGTCTCGAACCACTCCGCCAGCTCGGCGAAGCCCTCGTCGCGCGCCGTCTTGGCCATCCCGGGATACATCTGGGTGTACTCGTACGTTTCTCCGGCTACGGCCGCCTTCAGATTGAGCTCGCTCTTCCCGATGGGCTCCCCGGTGGCGGGGTCACCGACTTCCTTGAGAAAGTCGAGGTGCCCGAAGGCGTGACCGGTCTCGGCGTCCGCCGTGTCCTTGAACAGACCTGCGATATCGGGGAAGCCCTCGATGTCGGCGACCCGCGCGAAGTACAGATAGCGGCGGTTGGCCTGCGATTCTACAGCGAAGGCTTCTTTGAGGTTGTCGAGACTTCGGGTGCCCTTGAGACTCTTACCGGCCATGACGATGCCTCCTTTGAGGGGTGATGGTCGAGGAAAGGCCGCGCCGGCGACAGGCGCCGCAGCGACCGTAGAATTCTACGCGGTGCCTGAGGATCTCGAGGTCCGGGGGGGCCGCGCAGGGCGGTCGGTGCCCTTCGGAGGCCAGACGACGTAGATTGCGATAGACGGTCCCCAGGCTCACCCGGGGCAGGAGCCGACGCACGCGTCGGTGGACAACCGCCGCCGACGGGTGGGCCTCGGTGGCCCGCACGATTTCCAGGATCACCCGCCGCGGGCGCGCGCGCCGGAGTCCGCGCGCGCGCAAGAACTCCCCGGCCGGAGCCGATGAAGGGGGGTGATTCCTCTTAGGAATCATTCTCAAAAAGACTCACCGGGATCGTAGCGCGACGCCAGAGGAAGGTCAAGTCGCCCTCGAGTGGCGCCGGCGTTCGCCCTCCAGTACCATCCAGAAGTTGGAGGACGAGGCCATGGCGGTCGCTCCTGGGCTTCGCATCGAGGGAGCCCGGCAAAATAACCTCAAGAACATCACCCTCGAGATTCCCCACGATCGCCTGACCGTGGTCACCGGCGTTTCGGGCTCCGGCAAGTCGTCACTGGCCTTCGACACCATCTTCGCGGAAGGGCAGTGGCGATACGTGGAGTCGCTGAGCACCTACGCCCGCATGTTTCTCGACCGCGTCGATCGGCCCGAGGTCGACCGCATCGAACGGATTCGACCCGCGGTGGCCCTGGAGCAGAAAAATCCCGTGCGTACGGCGCGCTCCACGGTAGGCACCGCCACCGAGATCGCCGACTACCTGCGCCTGCTCTACGCGAAGATCGGCCACCTGCACTGTCCGCGGTGCGGTTCGCCGGCGAGCGCCCATTCCGGGGAGGGTATCGTGCAGACGCTGCTGACCGCCCACCGGGGAGCCCGCGCCCTCATCGCCTTCCGGCACCCCGTCCCCGCCGGCACGTCGCCCCCAGAACTCTGGGCCTCCCTCGCCCGACGCGGCTTCGCGCGGGTGCGCGTCAACGAGGACATCATCGACTTGGCGGCCCCCCCCGGGCGGCTGGAGGCCCTCGACATCGCGGTCATTCTCGATCGCGTGGTGATCGAGGAGCGAATGCGCAGCCGCCTGGCCGAGTCGATCGAAGCGGCTCTTCGCGAGGGCGGAGGCGCGGTCGAGGTGGACATCGTGGGAGGGCGGCCCCTGGTCTTTACCGAAGGCTTGCGCTGCGCGACCTGTGCCGTCGACCTCGAGCGGCCCCAGCCCCTCCTCTTCTCCTTCAACCACCCGCTCGGCGCCTGTCCGGAGTGCAAGGGGTTCGGTAACCTGCTCCGCTACGACGAGGCGCGCGTGGTGCCCGATCCTGCTCGCTCGCTCGCGAGTGGCGCCGTGGAACCGTGGACGCATGCGTCCGGTCGCTGGTACCAGCGCGAGCTCGTCAAGGCCGCGCGTCGGCACGGTCTCGACCCCGACCAGCCCTACCGGGACCTCACGGCCGACCAGCGCGCGCTCGTCTATGAGGGAGATGGACGATTCCCGGGCATCCGGGGCTTCTTCGAGGAACTCGAATCCTACCGCTACAAGCTGCACGTTCGGGTGCTTCTGTCGCGCTATCGCAGCCAGTCCCCCTGCCCCGCCTGTGGGGGGACACGGCTCAAGCCGGCGGCGCTGGCGGTACGGCTGGCCGACCTGACCATCGCCGACTTCTGCAACCTGACCATCGAGGAAGCCGCCCGCGTGCTGCGGGAGCTATCCCTGGCCGATCGCGAAGCCGAGGTCGCCCGCGAAATTCTCAAGCAGCTCACGGCCAAGCTCTCCTTCCTGCAACGGGTCGGGGTTGGCTACTTGACCTTGGCGCGCCAGGCGCGGACCCTCTCGGGCGGCGAGGCCCAGCGTATCAATCTGGCCAATCAGCTGGGCTCGCAGCTGGTGGGCACCCTCTACGTTCTCGACGAGCCGTCCATCGGGCTGCACGCGCGTGACACGGGCCGACTCGTCGACCTCTGTCGTGAGCTCGCGCAGGCCGGAAACACGGTGATCGTGGTGGAGCACGACCGCACGTTCATCGATGCCGCCGACCATATCGTGGAGCTGGGGCCGGGCTCGGGCGAACGCGGCGGTGAGCTCGTCTTCAGCGGGAACCGGGCGGAGTTTGCGAAGACCACCCGCTCGCTCACCGCGCGCTATCTCATGGGACGCGAGTCCATCCCCGTCCCCCCCGCCCGCCGCAGCGGTCGGCGTCAGCTCGTCCTCCTCGGCGCCCGTGAGCACAACCTCAAGGGCGTGACCATGCGGGTGCCGCTGCCCACCCTGACCGCCGTGACCGGGGTTTCGGGCTCGGGCAAGTCGACCCTCGTGCACCAGACACTCTACCGAGCGGTGGCCCGCGCCTTCCGGGCGGAGTTCGCGGTGCCGGGAGCCTACGAGGCCCTGATCGGTCTGGAATACCTCAAGGGTATCCGCCTCATCGACCAGGAACCCATCGGCCGTACCCCACGCTCCAATCCCGTCACGTACATCAAGGCCTTCGACGAGGTCCGGAAGCTCTACGCGGCCGTCCCGCGGGCGCGCGCCCTCGGGCTCGGGCCTGGTGCCTTCTCCTTCAACGTGCCGGGCGGCCGTTGCGAGGCGTGCGAAGGTGACGGGTTCCAGAAGCTCGAGATGTACGTGTTCGAGGATGTGTATGTCACCTGCCAGGAGTGCGAGGGGCGGCGTTACCGGCCGGACGTGCTGACCGTGAAGCTTCGGGGACGCAACATCGCCGACGTGCTGGCCACGACCGTGGACGAGGCCGTGGATTTCTTCGCGGGGCAGACGGGTCTCGCCCGGCGCCTCAGGGTCCTGCAAGACGTCGGCCTGGGCTATTTGCGGCTCGGCCAGCCCGCCACCACCCTCTCGGGGGGCGAGGCCCAGCGGCTGAAGATCGCCGCCGAGCTGGGGGCCCGGGCGGCGAGCGACATGCTCTATATCCTCGACGAGCCCACCACAGGTCTTCACCTTGACGACGTCAAGAGACTGCTGGGAGTCCTCAACCGCCTGGTCGATGCCGGCCACACCGTCCTCGTGGTCGAGCACCATCTCGACGTCATCAAGTGCGCGGACTGGGTGGTGGATCTGGGTCCGGAGGGCGGCGACGGTGGCGGCGAGATCGTGGCCGAAGGAACGCCGGAAGTGGTCGCCCAGACGCCGGGATCATACACGGGCAAGTTCCTGGCGGACCTGCTCCCCAAGCTCGGCGCCAGAATGGCGGCCGATCGGGCCGTTCACGCCCGGCCCCCCGCCTGAGCCGGTTCCGTCTCGCTCAGAACATCTTCAGGTAGCGCGCCCGCTCCCAATCGGATACGTGATTGTGATACTCAGTCCACTCGCGCGTCTTGAAGTCCACGAAGGTCCGGAACATCAGATCCCCGAACACGTCGCGGGCGAAGGGGTCAGCCGCGAAGGCCTCGATGGCATGCAGCAGCGTACGCGGCAGGACCTCGATGCCCAGCGCGCGGAGGTCGTCGGGAGTGTACTCATACATGTTTTCCATGTGCGGCGGGCCCGGGTCGAGCCCTTGGCGGACGCCCTCCAGCCCGGCGCTGATGAACATGGCGGCCGTCAGGTACGGGTTGCAAGCGATGTCGGGAGCTCGGCACTCCACGCGACCACCGCCCATGGGAATGCGCAGCATGTTGGTGCGATTGTTGCCGCCGTAGCAGATGTACACGGGTGCCCACGTGAAGCCTGACATGCTCCCCTTGAGGACCAGGCGTTTGTAGCTGTTGACCAGGGGGGCCGCCACCGCACAGATAGCCGGGGCATGCCGGAGGATCCCGGCGATGAATTGATAGCCGAGCTTGGTGAGCCCGCATCCGCGCGGATCGTCAGAGGCGGCAAAGAGGTTCTGACCGGTCGCGAGGTCGGCCAGCGACATGTTGAAGTGGGCGCCACTGCCCGTGCGGTCGGGGCGAGGCTTCGGCATGAAGGATGCGAAGAATCCGTGCCGGCGCGCGATCTCGTGCGCCATGAACCGAAAGAAGGTGAGACGGTCGGCCATGGCGAGAGCGTCGGCATAGGCGAAGTCTGTCTCGAACTGCCCGGGCGCATCCTCGTGGTCGAAGGAAAACACGTCCCAGCCGAGACTGTTCATGGCGGTCACGATCTCGTCGATCACGGGATAGTAGTCGAGCAGGGTCCGCACGTCGTAGGCCGGCTTGTCAAGGTGGTCACGCTCGCTCACGGGGGCGAAGCCACCGTCGGCAGCCTCCTTGAACACACAGAATTCCGTCTCCACGCCCAGGTGGAAACGAAAGCCCAGGGCGGCCGCCTGCCCGAGCGCGCGCTTGAGGATGCCGCGGCTGCACGCTTCGAAAGAGCGGCCGTGCAACATGAGATCGCTGGCGAACCAGGCTACCTGCGGATTCCAGGGCAGCACGGTCAGGGAGGCGGGGTCGGGGAGCGCGGCCACCTCATCGTCGTTCACAGCCTGGGGCACGCCGTCCAGGGCGGCCCCCGTGAACATCTCGGACGCCCTGAGCATGCCGGCGAGGTGGTTGATGGGAACCGCCTTGGCCTTGGGGATGCCGTGCAGGTCCACATAGGTAGCCAGGCCGTACTTCACGCCGCGGTCGTGAAGGCGCCGTCCGATCTCGTCGAGCGATGCAGGGCCCGGCTCACAGGACACGGTCGAGCACCCAGTTGTCGATCTCGTGAACCAAGCTCTCCCTAAACGAGAACCGTCCGCGCGCGGCCAGCGGGGAACTGAGTCCACGCTGCTGCCACTCTGACGCCACGATGTCCTCCGCGATGGTCGTGTCCCAGCGATGATAGTAGCGCGCCGCCACCGCCTCGAAATCCGGGCGCTGAACGGTGGCACGCGGGAAGCATCCGCCGTGGACGAGGGTGGTCCGGTCGGGGCCGTGGGGCGTGAGTTCCAGGTACCACATACAGTCGACGGTGCAGGCGAGCATCGTCATGGGGTACAGCATGATGAAGTAGGTACCTTCGGCCGCCTTGCCTTCGAGGGTGGGGATGCGGGGAAAGCCGTGGTCACCCTTGAGGAGCGCCATCGACCCCTCGTGCCGCGAGTAGAGCGCGCAGTATTGGCCGCGGGCCGACTCCGGCGCGTGCGTGTCGGTCGGTGCGTACGTCTGGATGGTCTTGCGATGCACGGTGGCGATGTGAAGCTCTTCCATGGCGTTCTCCACGAAGAGCTTCCAGTTGCACCTGACTTCAAAGGCCCGGCGGCGTGCACAGACCATGTCTTCCAGACGATAACTGGCCAGCTTGTCCCCGAGGTCTCCGAAGTACTCCGGCACCGGGGGCTGGTCGCCCGCCAAGTCAACGAAGAGAAAACCGTTCCACGTCTCGAGTCGGATGGGGACCAAGGAGTAACGCGCTGGCTCGAAGTCCCGCGTGTTGTGCATCTCGGGGGCGGCCCGCAACCGGCCATCGAGCCCGTATGTCCAGCTGTGGTACGGGCACCGAAAGGCTCGTTCGTGCCCATCCCCCTCCACGAGCAGCGAGCCGCGGTGACGACAGGCGTTGGCGAAACCGCGGACATGCTCATCATGGCCCCGCACCACGATCATCGGCACCCCCGCACACACTACCGTGACGTAGTCACCCGGTCGTGCAATCGACTCCGCCCGGCCGATGAACATCCACTCGCGTCGAAAGATCCGCTCCACCTCCCGCCCGTAGAAGGCCGCATCGGTGTAGGCGGTCGGCGGAAGAGTCTCCGCCTCCGCCAGGGGCCGCCGCGTGGTGGCGTATCGCGCAGGATCCAGATCGTCCGGCATGGGTGCATCCCCTCGCCGCTCCGCCCGCGCGCCTCCGCGGCGGAGCTGGTCGTTATCATAACCGCGCCTTGTCGTGGCCCTCAAAGGGCCGCATACTCTGGAACTCGTGGCTGCGCTCCTCCGTCGGTCTGGGCGGCGTCGACCCTCGTCGGCGGCCGGCGCCCTTCATGTGCACGTCGACAATGCGCGTCACTACGACCAAGTCTTCTGGATCACCCCCGCCCGCTGGGCGGCCGCCTGCCGGCGCCATCGTGGCCTCGGCCGACGGCTACGCCCGACGTTTGCCTGGGATCAGGAAGGGCTGCATCAGGCGCTGAAGACGGCGAAGATCCTCATCGGATGGGAGTTCGCCCGCCCGGCTCTGCACGAGCACGCGCCTCGTCTGGGCTGGATCCATCTCACCGGGGCCGGACTCGAGCACGTGGCCCCCTTCGACTGGGTGCCGGAGGGGGTGATCATCACCAACAACAGCGGGGTGCACGGACCGAAGGCCGGTGAGTACGCGGCCATGGCCATCATGATGCTGAACAATCGCATCCCGTTTCACGTGACCAATCAAGCCCGCGCGCGCTGGCAGCAGGCCTTCCCTGCGCCGGTGGCCGGCAAGACGCTGCTCATCGTCGGGGTCGGCGAGATGGGGCGCGCCGCCGCCGCCCGCGCCAAGCAACTCGGCATGCGCGTCCTCGGTATCCGGCGCGGAGGGCAGCCCCGGCCCCACGTGGATCGGATGGCCAGGCCGGGGGCCATCGAGCGGCTGCTGCCGGAAGCGGATATCATCCTGGTCACGGCCCCGCTGACGCCGCACACGCGCGGTCTCATCGGGCGACGTCAACTGGGGCTCATGAAGCCAGGAGCGGGGTTGATCAACATGGGACGCGCGGGCGTCGTCGACTACGAAGCCCTCGCCGAGAAACTGACGAACGGGGAACTGGGCGGCGCGGTTCTCGACGTCTTCGATCCGGAGCCGCTGCCGGCGTCGTCCCCGCTGTGGCGCACGCCCAATCTGATCATGACACCCCACTGCTCGTCGGACGCTCCGGACTACGCCGATCGGACGCTCGATCTCGTATTCGGCAACGTGCGCCGCTACCTCGCCGGTCGCCCTCTCCGCAATACCGTCGACCGCCAGCTCTGGTATTGACAGCGCGCGCGACGTCGAGGTTCGGCCCCACCCGGCCGGATGGATGCGTCGGAAAATATGCGAGAGCGGGGCGTGTCGTCGGGCCACCCAATCTCCACGTGTCGACGAGGGGCACCCCGGGTTCCCCGGGGCGCCGTGTCGTCGGGCCACCCAATCTCCACGTGTCGACGAGGGGCACCCCGGGTTCCCCGGGG
>Ga0187893_10004327_pt1 | contig 27241 bp, 26 predicted proteins | sample MA1701074metaG_FD_139574 | JGI IMG/M metagenome (GOLD analysis project Ga0187893, IMG submission 139574) | White microbial mat communities from a basaltic lava cave in the Kipuka Kanohina Cave System on the Island of Hawaii, USA - MA170107-4 metaG ... | reverse complement strand
GGCACATCGCCAAGATCCATCAGCACGGCGCCGAAGCCTCCATTGTGCAAGATCAAATCGGTCACCTTCAGTGCTTGTTCCAATCGTGTCCAGGGATTCTGCCGTTTTTCCAAAGGATGTCGAGGCAGGGGTGTCTGAACTCGCGAGGGAATTGTCTTTTCCTTGGCCTGTCGTCTGGCCAGGACCTCGTTTCCACGGCGGGGAGGCATACGATCAATGGACACTTGCTCTTCCTCTTCGCACGAGGATGCTTCGGTTATGGGTCGTGTCATTTTCCCGAAAGTGTTGGCTGAGGCTTCATTCCGGCAGGCACCTGGCGGGTTGAGGAAATCATTGATTTTCATTAAACCCGAGATGGCCTGGCTCAAGCCGCGAACCTCGTCGCGCGGGTGCCGTCCGCTGGTCAAGACTTGAGGACGATGAAGAGCTTCCGGCCGGAAATCTGGGAGTGAGGCAGAATGACAGGCAGAAGTCAGATCTTCAGCGGTAACCGCGTTGCTGCACCGTACCCAGAGCACGCGGTTCAGATGAGCCCCAGCAGCCGCCAGCGATTCCGGGTCGAATGAATCCGATGCGTCAACAATGGTGCAGACTTGTTGCTGGCGAGTTATTTCTGCCAAAAACGAGAGTGCCAGCGTGGTGCGGCCAGAAGAGGCCGGGCCGTAGATCTCAGTGAGCGCTCCGCGCGGCAGCCCCTGGATGAGTGCATCGATTCGTGGAATTCCTGTCGCCGTGACTTCTGTAATCTCTGAGGTCTTGGTAATAAATGCGTCCGGGATTTTTGCAGCGACGATGGATTGAAGATGATTTTTGATTGTGTGCATTTAAATGATATTCGCTTTTTATTCGCCTATCATGCGACGGGACGGCGGGTGCTGTCAAGACCGGGATTAAGGAGACGAAATTACGGTCGCGAGATGCCAGAGTGCGCCTGAAAAAGTACTCCCTTTCCAGGATGTCATCATTGTGTGGGTTCCGGAATTTGTGAGGTTTGCTTTCACGGGGCCGAGCCGGTTTCGATTTGTTTGTGTAACCTTGCCAGTTCAGTTGAATTCCTTTACATTGCCGGCATGAGCGCATACTTGCAATGCATTGAAGAGAATTGCCAGAAAAAGATTTCGGCCAGCACCAAGGCCCACGTCTGCCCGGATTGCAGCGGTCTGCTGGATGTCATGTACGACGTTCAGATCACCGACCCGGACAAGGTGAAGCAGACGTTTCAGCAACGGCGGCTTTCCAATGACCCTCTGGATTTAAGCGGTGTCTGGCGTTACCGGGAACTGCTTCCTTTTTGCTCAGACCCAGCCAAGGTCGTCACCATGCAGGAAGGAAATACTCCGATCTATGAAGCGCCGCATTGCGCGGGGTATGCCGGACTGAAAAAGTTGCACTTAAAACATCAGGGGTTGAACCCAACGGGATCCTTCAAAGACAACGGGATGACAACAGGGGTAACACAGGCCCGTCTGCTGAATTCCAGAATGGTGGCCTGTGCAAGTACTGGAAACACTTCCGCTTCAATGGCTGCTTACGCAGCCCGGGCGGGCATGAAGGCTGTAATCTTTATTCCCGACCAGCAGATCGCGTTCGGCAAGCTGTCGCAGAGTTTGGATTATGGTGCTTTGACCCTGCAGTTGGAGGGTGATTTCGATGAAGCCATGAAAATGGTGAAGGAAATCACCGAGGAATCGGAAGTTTATCTGCTGAACTCGATCAATCCATTTCGGTTAGAGGGACAGAAAACCATCATCATTGAAATGCTGGCTCAGCGCGGCTGGAAAATTCCCGATCGCGTTGTGGTGCCGGGCGGAAATCTTGGCAACAGCTCATCCTTCGGCAAAGCAATCAAGGAACTGCATGATCTGGGTTTCATCGACAAGATGCCCATGGTGACGATTATCCAAGCGCTGCGCGCTAATCCACTTTACAAGACGCTCATTGATCGTTCGGCGCGTCTCATTCGAGTAGAGGCACATACGCTGGCAACAGCCATTAAGATTGGCAACCCGGTATCGTGGAAGAAGGCGATGCGAGCCATGGAGTGGACCCGCGGCTGGTGTGACGTGGTCAGCGAGCAGGAAATCGCTGATGCCAAGGCCATGATTGGCCGGGACGGGGTCGGCTGCGAGCCGGCGTCGGCCACCACGGTGGCGGGTATCAAAAAGCTGATTCAGACCAAGGAAATTGACAAGGACGAAGACGTCGTGGCTGTGCTCACAGGGAACCTGTTGAAGGACCCCGACTACACGGTGAACTACCACCAGAATAACCTGTACGAGAAGGCTGCATACAAGAACGAATTGATTGAGCGCAAAGATAAAATCCAGTCTACCTACGCGAACGCCCCGGTTAAAGTTAAAGCCAGAAAAGCAGAGATCCTCAAGGTGCTTGGTCTGTAATTGTTCAATGCCCCTCCCGCCTGGCGTCACGCCTTGCCCCAAGCGGATATGCGTGACTTTCTTCCTGCCTGTTTTGCCAAGTTTTCTCTTAGGGATTACCTTGCCATCTGCTATATTGGATGGATTCTTTTGGCCTTGTTCTCTTGTGTTCAGTAGCAGAAGTCGGCTTTTAGAGAGGGCCAAAAGTGCGCTGCTATTCAACGAAGCTTAATTTTCATCGAGGAGGAAAGTTTTTGCTAAAGATCAGATTGACTTTGATGGGTTCCAAGAAGAAACCGAAGTACCGTATCGTGGTAATTGAAAAGTCGCGCGCGCGCGACGGAAGATACGTCGATGTTTTAGGGCAATACGATCCCAAGAAGAATCCGGCCGCATTCAATCTCAACAAGGAGAAATACGCCTATTGGGTATCCAAAGGAGCGCAACCGAGTAACACAGTAAAAAGCTTCTTGGCCAAAGTATCATAAAGCTTGGGCGGGCCTGCTCTCATTCCCGTGCACCAGACCAATCGACTGGACGACTCCTAAGGAGGCTGCCATGAAAGAGCTGATTGAGCAAATTGCAAAAGCGCTAGTGGACAATCCTGATCAGGTATCCGTGAAGCCTATCGAAGGTGAGCAGACCACTGTCCTCGAACTCAGAGTTGCTCCCAATGACCTCGGCAAGGTCATTGGCAAGCAAGGCCGCACAGCTCGTTCAATCCGCACCATCCTGGGCGCAGCAGGAATGAAGCTTCGCAAGAGATTCACGCTCGAGATTCTGGAGTAACCTGTCTTGCAGGCCTCACAGCGTATTTCTGTCGCCCGCATCATAAAGACCCAAGGAAACCGGGGAGAAGTTGCTGCCGCCATCCTCACCGACTTCCCAGAAAGGTTTCAATATCTCAGCACAGTTGCACTGGAGAAAGAAGGGCAGCCTGCTCTCGAATTACACCTGGAGAATTACTGGTTTCACAAACAGCGCGTGATTCTGAAATTTCGGGGGATCGATGGGATCACCCCTGCAGAGCGTCTGGTCGGATACGAGGTGACCATAGACAACTCGCAGCTGATGGTTCTTGAGCCCGGCTCTTACTACCAGCATGAGTTGGTGGGTTGCCGTATTGAGAATGAGGACGGTTTCCCGAGAGGACATGTTGTCGAGGTCTTAGGTGCTCCTGGCAACTATCTTTTGAAGGTCAGCCGTGAGACGGGTGATTTTTTGGTTCCTTTTGCAGAAAGATATTTCCCCAAGATTGACGTACAGAACAAGGTCTTGGTTTGCGACCTGCCTGAAGGGTTGGAAGATCTCTAGGAAATCCCGCCATCTGTTCGTTCCCGCCTTCGAGTGATCATGGATTTCGATATCATCACGATTTTTCCAGATTTCTTCGTCGGCCCGCTCTCACATGGCATGGTGTTTCAGGCGCAAAAACGAGGGCTGGTGGAAATCAGGACCCACGATCTCAGAGATTTCGCAACCGATCGCCACAGAACAGTTGACGATCGCCCCTTCGGTGGAGGCGCTGGGATGGTGCTCAAGCCCGAACCGTTGTTTCGGGTCATTCGAAAAATTCGCACAGAGAAGCCACGGTCGTCCTGCAAGGTTATCTTGCTTTCCCCTCAGGGCAGCCGGTTTGATCAGCGGATGGCCTCTGAGTTTTCAGTTCTCGACCAGGCCGTTCTCATTTGCGGCAGATATGAGGGGGTGGATGAAAGAGTGAGTGAATGCTTGGTGGACCATGAGCTTTCCATCGGGGATTATGTGCTGAGCGGAGGGGAGCTGGCCGCCTGTGTCTTTGTGGATGCCGTGACACGGCTGTTGCCAGGTGTCCTGAACAACACGTCCAGTGCCGCCAATGAGTCTTTTGCCACGCTTGGGCCCGCTCTGGTGCCGGCCGAAAACCTTGTTCTGGACTGTCCGCACTACACGCGCCCTGAAGACTTTGAAGGGATTCGGGTTCCAGACGTGTTGCTATCTGGCGACCACAAACGGGTCGATCGCTGGCGGAGGAAAAAAGCGTTAGAAAAGACTTTGAAAAACCGCCCCGACCTATTACAATACGCAGCCTTATCGGAAGAGGATAAGCAGTTATTAGGATAGAGTTTAGTGACACTGTCCGGCATCCTAGGGGTGGTTATGAACGCATTGAGTGCTGTAGAAAAGAATGAACTGAAGTCGGATGTTCCCACCTTCGGGGTCGGAGATACCGTGAAGGTGCATGTGAAGATCAAAGAAGGTGATAAGGAGCGCATCCAGATTTTTGAGGGTGTCGTTATCGCCCGTCGTAACGGTGACTTGAGGTCCTCGTTTACCGTGCGCAAGATTTCCTTTGGCCAGGGAGTCGAAAGAATCTTTCCGTTGCACTCGCCGGTTATCGACAGGATCGAGGTTTCTAAGAGGGGCAAGGTTCGCCGGGCCAAGCTCTACTATCTGCGCAACCTGAAAGGAAAGGCAGCCAAGATCAAAGAAGTTAAAAACACCTAGGCATCCTCCCCAGTCGGCAGGTTTAGCGCTCCGATGTCGAGCTAACCTGCCCGTTTCTGCCTCCAGCTCTGGGTTTCATCTGCATATCTTCTCTGTTTTCAGACTCCATGCCGCCGTCGCGCTACCAGCTGGCGTCGTCTACACGCGAGAGTTTCATCTGCGGTCAGACTTTTGAAAATTGGGCCCTGCTGTCTGGGCATCAATCAGTTGCTGGAATCGACGAGGTCGGCCGGGGCGCCTTGTTTGGTCCGGTTTGTGCTGCGGCGGTTATACTTAATCTTGAGAATCTGCCGGCCGGGATCGATGACTCGAAGAAACTAAGTCCTAAGCAAAGAGAACTTTTGGCCGAAAAAATAAGAGGCACCGCGCTGGATTTCTCCATTGCGTTTGTCGAGGCCAGCGTGATTGACGAAATCAACATCCTGCAAGCCACACTTGAGGCTATGCGCCGGGCGATCGCGGGGCTCCAGCGAGCTCCGGAGTTCCTGCTCTGTGACGCCTTGATGATTCCGGGCTGCACTATCCCTCAACGGTCGATTATTAAGGGAGACGCACAATCCGTTTCTATTGCCGCGGCCTCCATTCTTGCGAAGGTTGAACGTGACCGGCTGGTTTGCCGCCTCGATGCAACATATCCTGGCTACGACCTCGCCAATAACATGGGATACGGCACCGAAAAGCACCTGAAAGCCTTGTCAACACTAGGGCCGACGGAACTGCACCGTCGTACGTTTCAGGGCGTGCCGTTGACAGCCCTACACCTGGGTGCTAGATTTTCATCCTAAATTCTTGCGTGTTCTTAGAAGGATCTGGAATGGCTTTAAACAAAGCCAAGGTTCTAAAATCGGCTGAAAAATACGTCATCCAAGGGAAAATCAGCCACGCGATCGCCGAGTACCAGAAGCTGATCAAAGAGGATCCGACGGATCTCCCTCTAGTCAACACCCTAGGCGACCTCTACGTTCGGATTGGCAACATCCCCGAAGCGGTTAAGTGCTTCACCCGATTGGCTGAAAGCTATGACAATGGCGGATTTGTCGTGCGTGCCATTGCTATGTATAAGAAGGTCGGAAAGATCGACTCGGGCCAAGTTCAATCTCTTTCCCGCCTTGCCGACCTTTACCTTCGCCAGGGTCTAAATAGCGACGCCCGAGCACATTATCTGCAAGTTGCCGACTACCTCATCAAGAGAGGGGAACTGGAGAACGCCATTACCGTCTATCAGAGGGTAGCTCAGATCGATCCCGAGAACCCTGCGGTGGACGGAAGAATGGGGGAGGCTTTTCAGAAACTTGGTAAGAAGGAAGACGCTGTTCGTTCCTACCTCTCCGCGGGCCTGAAGTCGCGGCGCAAGGGTTCTTTGGATGAAGCTGCGGGCCAGCTGAAAAAAGCTCTGGAGCTCGACGAAAATGACGTTCCGGCTCAACTGGCGTATGCTGAGGTATTGAGCGACCTTGGCAGATCGGTTGAAGCGCTGGCGGCGTTGAATCGGATTCCGCTTCACGATTTCAAGCCTGAAGTCCTTGAGACCAGCTTCAGTATTCACCTCAAAGCGGGCAATGCGGCCGAGGCCGAGAACGTCGCCAATCAGCTGCTAGAACTGGATGGCCAATATTTCAAGCTGTTTCTGACGCTAGGGAATTCGGAGATTTCAGAAGGCGATCTGGATAAAGCTGCTCTGACAACCGGAAAAGTTGCCGAGCTATCTGTCAAACATGGCGAAGGCAAACTCGTTGAGACGCAAATCAAGAGCATTCTTCAAAAGAATCCTGAACACGTTCCTGCGCTGCTCGAACTGGTGAAATTCTACACAGTCTCCAATCAGCGGCAATATGTGGCGCCGCTGCTGGAAAAAGCGGGTGCCATCTACATTCGCTCCGACCGGCTCGCGGAGGCTGCCAGCGTCTACTATCAGCTGGTTCAGTTGGAGCCAAATGATGCGGTTCATCGAGAAAATCTGAGGCAGGTTCAGGAACGCCTAGGGCTCAGCGGTGAGGACACCCCCCTCCCGAAGTTAGTCCCGGGAATGGGAGCCTTGGCCGACAAGTTCTTGTCCGAACCAACGCTGCAGACCATTACTCCTGAACAGACCGCAGACGAGGATGATCAGGCTGGGCTGCACGGGGCAGGCCATGAAGAACTCAAAGGATTCATCGTTGAGGGAGATGTCTTCGCCGGTTATGGGTTGTATCAGAAAGCGATTGAACAGTACCAGCGTGTGATCGATGCCGTTCCACACCACATCGAGGCACACGAGAAGATCCGTGAGATACATGCCAAGAATGGCGAGCTCTCCAAAGCTGCCAACGAATGTCTGATTCTGGCGAATATCTTCACAGCTCGTGGAGAATCGGAAAACGCCAACCGGAATTTTGTGCTGGCCTACCAATACGATCCTCAGCTCCACCAGTCGCCAATCTACGAGGGAGTGGCCAGCCCGCCCGCTGAGCCACCGATGCCAGTCCTGGAACGAGATGGTGCCTCCAACCCCCAACCCGAAACTCCTCCTAAGAACCTGGATGAGCTCCTGCAGGAAGTGGACTTCTATTTAGACCTCGGGTTTGTTTCGGAAGCCAAGGCTTCAATTGATCGGTATAGGCAGACCGGGCCGCTCCATGCCGAGTTTCAAAAACGCCTGGATCGATACGAAAGGTTGCTTCAATCTCAGGGAGGCGCTGCTGCGGCTGCCGAAGTGGAAACCACTGAGGCCGACGTGAGCGTCGATGATGCCTCCGAAGAAATTGACCTTTCAGGCTTTGAAAGTACCAGCCATGCTCCGGTTGAAGAAACAGTTGGAGGCTCTGAAGCTGTCCAAGCAGAAGGATTCGAAAGCACATCGGTAGCGGATGTTGCCCCGCCGTCGCCTCAGGCCACGGTTAAGGCACCTCTTTCGGAATCGTTCGACGAGATGATGATCGACTTGAACGAAGAGCTGGTTGAGTCGACCCTCGAGAAGACCGCAGCTCCCGTTCACCCTGCCGCTGCCCCGAGCAGTCCCCAGGTTCCGACCAACGACTCTGCGCCTGCTGGTGCCCTCTCCGACGTGTTTCAAGAGTTTAAAGAGGGAATGGAAGATGATGGTGACAGCGGCGACTACGAAACTCATTACAATCTGGGCATTGCGTTCAAGGAGATGGGACTTATGGAGGAAGCCATTGGAGAGTTCCAGAAGGCACTCAAGTCCGTGGGTTCCGATGTTGCGAGCGAAGAGTTCGTGAGATGTTGTAACATGCTTGGGCTCTGTTTTGTGGACAAGGGCTTGCCCCAAGTGGCGGTGAAATGGTTTGCCCGCGGTTTGTCAAGCCCGGGCCGAAACGAAGAAACCTACCAGGCGCTGCGTTACGATATGGGCTGCGCGCATGAGATGGCAGGCAATGAGAAAGCGGCTCTGGAGACCTTTCTGGATGTCTACGGTGTCAATATCAATTACCGGGATGTCTCAGAAAAGATTGAGAGCCTGAAGAATCGGATTCATGGCTAATAAGATTCTGGTGATCGTCTTCATTTTTTTCTGTTTTGAGCTTGGATTCTTCCTGATTGTCTTTCCATGGTCCCAGTATTGGGAAAACAACCTCTTTCTTAGTTATCTTCCTTCGCTCCGTGAACTCGTTCTTAACAACTACTTCAGGGGCGCCATTACCGGTCTGGGCATCGTGGATATAGGCTTGGGTTTTTGGGAAGCACTGCACTTCAAACTGGCGGTAGCTCAGCTAAGCCAGAAGTGAAATGCCACTGGCTTACTACATCACTGATCGTCACAGCTGTTCCCTCCCGATTCTCCAGCAGATCCAGCAAGCCATCGATGCTTCGGTCGATTTCATACAGATTCGGGAAAAAGACCTTACCACTCGTTCGTTGCTGGAGCTCGCTTGTGGAGCTCTAAAGCTAGCCGAGAGAAGCAGAAGTAAGATTCTCGTCAATGACCGACTGGATATCGCCCTGGCGCAGGGACTGGATGGAGTTCAGTTGGGACATCATTCGGTAGACCCCGCGGCTGTGCGCAAACAACTTGGGGAAATGAATCTGTCGATCGGTGTGTCAGTTCATTCGATGAGCGAGTTTCTACTGGCGGAAGCCGCGGGGGCAAGTTTTGCGTTAATGGGGCCCATTTTTGCCACGCCCTCCAAATCGGCTTATGGACCGCCCCTCGGCCTGGAAGTGTTGGCAACTGCGTGTGGGCGTGCTTCCATTCCGGTTTTTGCCTTGGGCGGGATCGGTCTTGAGAATTATCGATCCTGTCTAATTGCTGGTGCCACTGGTATCGCGGCCATCCGGCTTTTTCAGACGCCAGGCATCTTGGGTCGAGCAGTTCGCGCTATCCATGATTTCCTTCCCGACCGGTAAGCATTGGGCTCCGTCATTATGGTGCTTTCGTCTCCTGCCATCGCATTACACTCGGTGAGAAAGTCGTTTCGCACAGTGGTGGCTGTGGATGAAGCTTCGTTTGACGTGCAGCGCGGAGAAATTCTTGGTCTGCTGGGACCCAACGGCGCCGGAAAGACGACGTTGTTGCGGCTCATCATGGATATCTTTCGGCCGGATTCTGGCACGATCCAGGTTTTCGGTCGTCACCTTCTTAAGGAAGACAAGAATCGCATTGGCTACCTGCCTGAGGAACGTGGACTCTACACGCGTCAAAAAGTTCAATCTGTCATTGAGTATTTGGTGCAACTGAAAGGAGTACCGCGATCACAGGCTCGGACGAACGCGTTCCAGTGGCTGGAGCGTTTGGACATGCTCAAGGTTAAAGAGCGGCGGGTCCAGGAACTCTCGAAAGGAAATCAGCAGAAGATCCAGTTTATCGCTACCGTAGCGGCGGAGCCCGAGATCCTGCTTCTTGACGAGCCGTTCTCCGGGCTCGACCCGGTCAATGCCCGCGTGCTGATTGAAGTAATTCAAGGTTTGGCGGCAAGCGGAAAGACCATTGTTCTTTCGACGCATCAGATGAATCTGGTCGAATCTCTTTGCCGTCGCGTGTTCATGATCCACCATGGGCGCCAGGTTCTCTACGGTGATCTGGAACAGATTCAAAGGGAATATTCTGCCAAGGCTCTGTTTGTTCGTTCCAACGCTGATTACGCGGATTGCCCTTTCATTGAACACACGACAGCTAACGGACGTGGCACGCAAATCCTATTGAAGGACAATAAGCAACCGCGTGATTTGCTGTCTTGGCTTGTGGAAAAAGGCGCCGACGTCCAATCGTTCGAGTGCGCCAGGACGCCTCTTGAGGACATTTTTATCAAGATTGTGCGGCAGTGAAAGCCGGGCGTTGGTTCTGAAGGCTTGATCTTTTATGGACAAAGTCTGGGTGATTGCCAAACGAGAGTTCTTGGTTACGGTGACACGCAAGAGTTATATCTTTGCTGTAGTCGGCATGCCGTTACTTTTTGGAGGTATCTTCGGCATTAGCTTTCTCACAAGCGGCACTTTGGAACAATCCATCAGATCTGGATCCGAACCCATGGCGGTTGTGGATCGATCGCACACCCTGGACTTTGAGTTAGCAGGAAGCATTGAACCTGTCCGCGAACCTTCGGCTGCGGCCACTGAGATTCTGCAGAACGCCGCAGGCAGCAGACCATCCGGGATCGTTCCTTATACTGACATGACTCGTGCCATTCAGGACTTGAAGGCGGGAAGACTTTCGGCCGTTTATCTGATCGAATCGGATTACATGAGCACGGGGCAGATCGTTGCCTACTCTCCGGAACGGGGGATGTTTTCAGATTTGACGCCTCCCGACCGAAGCCGGCTTTACAACCTCATTCGTGCCAGCCTCGTCAAAGGCCGAATTGACGACGAAACTCGCGAGCGCGTACTTGCGCCGGCAAAGTTAAAACAGATGAAGATCTCAAAACATGGGGATGTTGAAAGTGCCAGCGACGCGTTCCAGAAAGCTGCGCGTTTTTTCGGCCCCTTCAGCATGTTCTTGTTGCTAACCATGTCGATCTTTTTTTCCTCGGGCTACCTGCTGCAGGGTATCGCAGAGGAGAAGCAGAACCGGGTTATCGAGGTCATCTGGGCGTCTGTTGACCCGATGGAACTGCTGGCTGGAAAGATCATTGGATTAGGCGCGGCGGGCCTGCTGCAGGTGGCCTTTTACGCCGGTATGCTCTTCCTGCCGGCTGTCGCCGTTTTTGCCCTTTTTCAGGTGAGTGTCACGGGCCTGGTTCTGTCGCTCGTCTACTATCTTCTCGGTTATCTCCTGTTTGCCGGGCTTATGGCCGGCACCGGAATTCTTGGGAACTCACCGCAGGAGAGCGGACAGTTATCGGCCTTCTGGACTCTGCTGAGCATGATTCCCATGTTCCTGCTTGCACCCATTACCGAGGCACCCAACTCTTGGATGGCGCGCGGGCTATCGTGGTTCCCCCTTACCGCTCCCGTAACCATGTTGCTACGAATCACTTCAGGCCAAATTCCGTGGGTCGATGTTGGGATTTCGATTGTCGTGCTGGTCGTATCGATCTACCTGGCTGTGAGGGGTGCTGCAATTATGTTTCGGGCGGCAGCGCTCATGTACGGTAAGCGGCCCGGTTTTGGCGAGATCCTGAGGTGGCTGAAGGAAGCGTGAAGTTCGACGCGCCGACGTTCATCCCCGCCGGGGTCGGCTAGTTACTTCGACTCAGGGGGTCAGAAGAATTAGAGCGAGATGGGGACCGGCATGTTATCCCACTGCCAAACCACTCGTGCGCATCGGCCAGAACCAGAAACACGTCGTCAACGGATCTGGGGAATTCAGTTGTTGCACCTCTAACATGAATGTGAAGGACACAATCTTCATGGCGCAGGCACTGGCCCAGGCTCGCCGGGCTTTTGAGCTGGAGGAGGTTCCGATCGGGGCCGTCGTTGTTGTTGATGGGAGGATCGTCGGCCGGGGATGTAACAAGAGCATCCGCCAGTGCGACCCGACGGCACACGCGGAGATGCTTGCGCTACGCCAAGCGGCGCGGCGTTTGGGAAATTACCGATTGACTTCAGCCACGCTTTATTGCACGCTGGAACCCTGTTCCATGTGCGCTGGAGCCTTGATCTGGGCTCGTTTCGCTCGATTGGTTTATGCTGCCAAGGACCCCAAAGCCGGCGCTATTGATTCTCATCTGAGACTCGCCCAAACCGGATTTTCGAATCATCGTTTCGAAGTGGTTTCGGGGATTATGGAAGGGGAGTCAGCGGCGTTGCTCCGACAGTTTTTTCAAGTGCGCCGTCGTCGTCCTTGAGCTGCTTGAAAACCTGCAGTTTTCAACTCACCACACCGGAGAGGTACCGAAGTGGTCGTAACGGGGCCGCCTCGAAAGCGGTTTGGGGGCTAAACACTCCCACGCGGGTTCGAATCCCGCCCTCTCCGCCAGCCTTAAACATCAGAATGACTCCTTAGTTTCTCCCTATGCGTGTGAGGCATTAATGAAATTCCCATTTCGGTTAGGCAGTGTACTGGTGTGTGTGGCGTTCTTCAGTGCGATCTTTGCTCAGGAAAGTCCGGATTCTGTGACGCGATCAACCAAGCAATTCAATAAGAAAGTTCTCGTCTCCGGGCTGGAAGGACCGTGGGAACTCACGTGGGGACCTGACGACATGCTTTGGGTCACCGAGCGCACTGGGAAGCGAGTGACGCGCATACATCCCGCCACTGGCGAACCGAGTGTTGCGATCACCATTGACGAGGTTTCCGCCCCGGGAGGTCAGGACGGACTCTTGGGTATGGCATTGCATCCAGGACTCTTGAAGAACACTGGTAGCGACTATGTGTACGTCGCGTACACGTACATCGACGAGAAAAAAGGAGCCGACCCGAACGTGGCCGACCCGGTAAGTGCGTACCGCTATCTATATGGAAAGATCGTGCGTCTCCGCTACAATGCGACGAGTCGAATCCTGTCAGATCCTGTAAACATCATCACGGGGTTGCCTGCGGGTGACGACCACAACGGCGGGCGGTTGAAACTCGGTCCTGGAAATAAACTCTACTTCACCACCGGCGATCAAGGTCACAATCAGTTCGCGAACTTTTGCCTCCCCATCGAATCTCAGCGGTTGCCGACACAAAAGGAGATCGATGCTCAGAACTATGCTTCCTATGTTGGGAAAACCCTCCGGATCAATCTGGATGGTTCGATACCGGCAGACAATCCCAAGCTAAACGGGGTTATCAGCCACGTGTACACCTACGGACATCGCAACCCTCAAGGACTCGACATCGCCGCGAATGGAATACTCTACTCATCCGAACACGGGCCGAAGACCGATGACGAGATCAACGTCTTAACGTCCGGATCCAACTATGGATGGCCACATGTCGCCGGGCTTCTGGACGATAAGGCATACAAGTACGCCCGATGGGCGGATTCACGCACGCCCTGCGCCCAATTGAAGTACGATGATCTCGCGATCCCTTCTTCGGTGCCGCAGGATTTGGAGTCGGCCTTTCGGAGGCCGTTTGTTAACCCACTTACGACCATGTTCACAGTCGCAACCGGGTTTAATTTTGTAGACTCGGCATGCAAGGGCGTCGAATTCGTTTGCTGGCCGACCGTAGGCGTTTCCAGCGTGGAGTACTACGAATCAAAAGGGGCAGGTATTCCGGGTTGGGACTATGTTCTGCTCGTACCGACCCTGAAGCGTGGCTCGCTCTATGTTTTGCCACTGAGCCCCGACGGAAAGAGGGCCGCTGGGCATTTTTCGCGCTATTTCCAGTCGGAGAACCGGTATCGGGACACGGCTGTGAGCCCGGATGGGAGGACGATCTATATTGCAACCGATCCCAGTGGCGTTGCCGCAGCCAAAGACGCCGGTGTAGCCTCCAAAATGGAAAATCCTGGCGCCGTCCTCGCCTTTACCTATGCTGGCGAGGGGATGCCTGAGGCGCCTCCCGAGGTAAGCGAAGTACGGAGACCCGAGGAAATGGTGAGTCCCGCGCCAATCGTCAATGGAGTGCCGCCCCAATTCACGGCCGCACAGGCAGCCAGCGGCAAGAAAGCCTATAACGCAACGTGTGCCGTTTGTCATGGGAGTACGATGACGAACGGCGCCTATGCCACGCCTCTTGCAGGTGAATACTTCAAGACCAAATGGTTTCATCGGAGTGTTCGCGCCTTCTACGATCGCGCTCGAACTACCATGCCGCCATCGCAGCCTGGTTCACTGCCGGCCGGCACCTACGCCGATATTGTTGCCTACATACTCCAGGTCAATGGATTTAAGGCTGGCAACGCTCCTATGAAGGCCACTGGTGAAGCTCTCGACAAGATGGTCCTTGAGTAGTGCGGTTGTAGCCGCCATGCAGATCCTTGCCCTCCGTCAGCAGCTGGGCGTACTCAAGCGAAAACGTCCTCGCCCTCGGCTGCTAATCCATGATCGGATATTTTGGGTTCTGCTCCGCCGTGTATGGCCTGCATGGCGCCACGCCTTGGTTATCGTCAAACCAGAAACCGTTGTCGCCTGGCATCGGGCTGGCTTTCGGTGGTTCTGGCGCCTTCGATCGCGGCCCAAGAGCCTAGGCAGGCCAAAGATCGATGCCGAGGTGCGAACTCTCATCCGGCGGATGGCGAACGAGAATCTCTGCTGGGGCGCTCCCAGAATTCATAGTGAGCTTCTGAAACTGGGCTTCAACGTCTCTGAACGCACAGTCTCTCGCTATCTCCACCGCCTGTTTTCTCCCGAGCAGGCACGGAAACGCTGGGCTGCTTTCCTGCGCAATCACCGCGAGGCCATTGCTGCCATGGATTTCTTCGCCGTGCCATGCGGTATTCTTCCATCTCACGTGTGGTCGCCAATGGGCTGAAGTTATGGTGCTGGCGCACGATCTCGCTGTAAGACTGCCATGAATTGATGACCAGCGTGGTATAAATACTTGCGTGCGTTCCTCCCGATCTTCGCAAAACAATATTCGTCGGATGTTCAACGGCTTGTCGAACAAAAGACGGACTATCTGTTCGCCAGACTGAGATCGCCCAGATCACAGCTCACTGAGCGTATTCAGCTCCCGGAACGAAGGTGCCGTCATTCGACAGATTGTCGACGACAACGGCGTAGCAATAGGCCAGTGCGCTAGTCCTCCACCGAATATAGCCATTCGTCACATTCGTCGGAACCCCGACTTGCGCCCAGCTTCGCGCCGGAAGTGTCAAGGTCACCGTGTTTAGCAAGGCTCCGGCTGCGCTGTAGACATCGGCATTGATCACATTCGTGCTGTCTGAGTCGTTGAAAGCGCCAATGTTAGTGCGGGTATTGCCGTCCACGGTGATACCCAGGCTGTAGGCCTCGCTCAAGTTGGAGACGGCGTCGAGCAAGGCACCCGAAGTGACTACGGTCTTGTATTTTCCGCTGGGACTGTCGGTGAAAACTTCGGCGGAAACAATGAAGTCATTTGCTGCGCTTCCACCTGGAACGCCTGCGCCACTGTTAAAGACGACGGAACCCGCGCCGGAACGTCCAAAGATCTGTTCCAGGAAATTGTCGTAGTTGCGAACTTGGCCGGGCAACATGTTGATGGTCGCTTGCCCAACTTGGCCGGTGCCGTCATAGAGCGTCACTTGAATTGGGTATCCCAGCGGGGTTGGATTAATAATGGCCACCTTGGTTTTGAAGAATGTTCCCGCAATCTGGCCAGGATTGTTGGCCATAACTGGGATAACCACGGTGGGAAACGCGGAAAGGGCATTGCGAGGCAGGTTGCGGTCGGCTGCTGAAGCGTTGAGCGCAAGCAGCAGGCTGGCTGCAGCTACAAGAAGTTTTTTCATGAGAGTGAGTTCCTTTCTTCAAGAGTTCAATAAGAGTCGATTTGTTGTGCATGGCGACACGAATCATGCCGTAGCCAAGACTAAGATTTCTCTGGCGCACTAGAGCCAATCCCGCTGCATTCCTATCTTCACGGGAACGGAGGTGTGGAGTCGTCAATAGACTTCAAAAACCGGACCAGTTGTTTGCGCGCTGCCGGATTGCTCAAGAATGGCGAAGTGCCAACATGGGTTGGGTTGTTGAGAATGTCCTCCAGATCCGCCACCGTGCCGTTGTGCAGATAGGGACCAAAGGCAAAGACTCCGATCAGCGACGGCGGATTGAAGCCTGCTTGTCCTAGGGCCTGCTTTCCCATGTTTGCGCTGTTACCAATCACTTCGAACGGATCTGCTGGATTGAAGGTGCCGACCTGCTTGAAATTCTTGAACAGTTGTTCAATGCCGAACTCGGCAAGTCTATCGCCCGCCGCCGGAGGCGGTGTGAAATCAATCCTGCTACTGGTCCAAAGCGGCCCATTGTGGCATTGGACGCACCCAGCAAGTTTGAAGACCCTGCGGCCGAGCTGAGCACCAGTATCGCTGTCATCGATGGGCGAGATGGGTGCACGAATCCCAAATTTCAAATACTCCGTGATGCTATCGCGGTCAGCGTTGCGTCCAGCCGAAGGAGGATCGTAGCGTCTGACCGTGGGATCCGGAGTACCGTTGGCCAGAAGGATCAGGCCACGTCCGCCAGCCGTGTTCCGTGTATTCAGCTCAAAGTCTGCAACTTCATCAAAGATGGCTGACCAATTGAGCGCACGCTGAATGACTGGACCCGGTCCCTTACTGAAGGTGCTATTGAGTGGTGTGGAAAAGCGTGGGCCTGAGGCAAAAAACCAGACGTTGCCGTCAGTCAGTCCATCCGGATGACAGCTGGAACAAGACACCCAGCCGTGGTCTGACATCAGTCCTTCGTTAACGCCATTCTTGGGAACAATCGGACCGATTGAAGTGTTGAACAGCTCTTTACCGCGCTGGACGGTGATTCCTTGTGAACTCGTGGGTTGTGCCGCCGCCACAACCGTGTTGATAACGGTGTCGTTAGTCAGGTTGACGATGGTGACGTCGCGTGACACGTAGTTCCAGATGTAGCCCCGTGTGTCGCTGGAGTTAATCGCCATGGCCCGCGGGTTCTTCCCAGCCAGAATGCGTTTAACGTTGGCCGGGGCGTTGATCGTGGGAACACCACCCGCGTCGAGGTCTACCTTGACGGCCATGTCTGAGGCAGCGGAGATGATGTAACCCGAATTCGAATTGTGCCGGAATGCCAAATAGTAAGGGTTGGTCACAAAACGCTTCAAAGGCCGTCCGTTGGCATCGTCGCCATCGGTTTCGTTCTGGATGCCGTTGTTAAGATTCACGGTCTTGCCAGTATCTGTGTCGTTGAAAGTGTCGACGACAGAAACCAGACACTGCACGCTGACGTTAAAGATATCCGGGCCGTTAGGGGAAGAGCCCGTCGCCGGTACATAGAGTCTGTTGTTCTTGATCGCCAGACTTGCCAGAATGTTCGGAAAGGCGCCGGTGGTAAACAGAGTGGGTGGAGTGCTCGGCGGAACCTTTGCCAGCGCGCTGCCATTCGACTTGAAACCGGTATCGGCCAGAGGCTGGAGTTCAATGGTGTCTTCCACCTTATTGGTTTGGGTGGAGATGACCGATACCAGGCCCACTTTGCCGTCGTCAGCTCCGGGTTTGATTTCACCCGGGCGGTACTGCGCCAGGAAGCTGGTGACGTAGACCTTCTCGTCGTTGTCGTCCGCGTCACCGTCATCAGTGATGGCAATGGCGCGTGGCCGAATGCCGACGTTGTAGATGTTGCGAACTACTTGGTCATTGTTTGTGTTGATCACTGAGACCGTGTTGGAGGAAGAATTCGCAACATAAGCAAAGTGGCCGTTGGGTGTGAGGGCCACAGCCCAGGGTTCAGTTCCGACGCGAACGGTCTTGACGACGGCATAGCCCCCACCGCTGTGAACGGTCACTGTTCCGTCAACAGCGTTGGCCACGTATGCCTTGGTGTTGTCTTTGCTTAACGCTACCGATTGCGGTTCCTTACCGGTCGGGATTTCGAAAAGCTTCTGAAAGTTGTCGTTGCCAACCGTGATAGCAGTCAGGGTGTTGTCGTCCGGGTTGACAACCAACAGGAACTGATCGTTGCTGCCGAGCACAATGGGACTGGAACTGATGCCGCCAGCCGTAGACGACTGGGCCCGTGTGCCCTTCAGCCAGGGTAGGGCGGCTCCGATGGCGCCACACGCAGCCACAGTGAGCAGTAGTCGCCTCCATCGCGAGGGGACTTGTGTCATGAGGGTTTCTCCATAGATAGGTTGAGAGAAGGGCCTGCCAAGATACCGGGCAGGCCTTGCGGTGCGAAGGCACGGCGTCTTCGTTGCAACGTCCGGCCCACCCTAAGCAGGCCAGGCGCCATCTTTGCAGAACTGTGAATCTCGCTGAGCACGGCCTTCAACTAGAGCGATTTGGTTACAACGTTGGTGAGCCGCAAGTGAAGGTGGATGCTTCGAGACTGTCACACTTCGTGGCAAGTGGTCAGTTGCACTGTCACAAGGAGTGCCAGACAGTACAAAGCCGCGAGGGTTTCAGTACGTAGGTGGGAGGATGTAGACGAGATTCTGGGATCACTGACTGCTTAGGAAGTTCAAACTTAGGTCATAGATAGTATGAGGTCGCTCGCTACAGAGTAGCGCGCTCGAGCGGGGATACTGGAACACGTGTGCACTCCCAGACCGCGGCCTGGCGATGCGTTTGGAAACTGGCTGCAGTCAGAGGGCGGCGTTGGAAAGCAAAGCCTCTATTTTCTGGAACAGCAAGGACAGCTGGATGGGTTTCTGAATGGTGTCATTGGCGCCCTTGGTCAAGGCCTCGGCGCAAAGTGACGGGTCGAATGCCGTCATTACCAGGATAGGGAGATCTCGAAGTTCCTTGAGACTCCGGATCGATTGCACGAGCTCGATGCCGTTCATCCCCGGCATCTGGATGTCAGTTAGGACGATCGCGGGACGGCTTTGTTCGGCCTTCTTCAGGGCGATCCTTCCGTCGGTCGCTTCTTCCACAGGATATCCTTTGCTGCGAAGCGAGAAACAGAGCACCAAGCGCGTGTTTGGATCGTCTTCCACCAGAAGGATGGGCGGTCGGGTCAATGGGAGTGTTGAAGAATCTGAAGGTTTGGTGTTCACTGTTGCCTTCACGGAGGTCTCGGGACTTACCGGAACTGAGTACCCATTTCACTTCCCCGTCACCATACCTTCATTTCGAGTGGGCTGGATTCCGCCCTCCGTTACTTGAAGCGTAACTTCAGATGTATTGCTGCATTTTGAGCTTGTCCGAAGGATTGAGGCCCTGCAACGCATCGGAGTTCCCTGAAGCATCGCCGATTCCAGAAGCAAATAGCGGTCCGGAGTATTGTTATGCGGCTGAAATCCTTGATCTTATGTATTAGTGGGCCGGTCCGGGCCAAGACGCTAGGGGACGAGATGTCTCGTATAGTTGCAGGCGGGAAAATCTTCGTGCCACAATAGGGGACATTTTCTGCCCAACTTCAGTCGTCGGTCGCTCTCGGGCGGTCCCCCGCGAAAGTATCGAAACAGTGACAGCGAAGAGTTGAGATGATCACACGTATTCTCATTGTTGAGGACGAGCCGCAATTCGCGTTCATTATGAAGACCCTGCTGGAGGGGGAAGGCTTCTCTGCCGAGATTCTTCACAAGGCTTCCGAAGTGCGTGATCGTTTCATTCCCGGCCGCTTTCAGGCGGTGCTCCTGGATCTTTTTCTTAGTGGAGAGTCGGGACTTCAGGTTCTCCGCCACATCAAGCAAAGTGAGCCACAACTCCCGGTCGTGATCATGACTGCTAACGGATCAATGGATACCGTGGCAGAGGCGCTCCGGCTGGATGCCTTCGACTATGTAACCAAGCCCTTCGAGATCCGGTCGATCACTGAAATTCTGCGCCGAGCTTTGGCGCGACGGAATGAGGAGGCCTCACCGCAGAAGTCCGTTGAGGCACCCAGGTTTACTTCCATCATTGGCAAGAGCCCACCAATGATCGAGCTGTTCAAAGCTATCGCACGGGTTTCACAAACAGACTCGACCGTGTTGATATCCGGAGAGAGCGGCACGGGGAAAGAGCTCGTGGCGCGAGCCATTCACGACAACTCACCACGCAAGGACAAGCCGTTCATTGCCGTGAATTGCGGTGCACTCACGGAGACGTTGCTTGAAAGTGAATTGTTTGGGCATCTGCGCGGGGCGTTCACAGGCGCCCAAACAAACCGAAGCGGGTTTTTCGAGAGCGCTTCGGGAGGCACGATCTTTCTGGACGAAATCAGTGAAACAGCGCCGGTCTTTCAAGTGAAGTTGCTGCGGGTGTTGCAGGAGAGAATGATTCGCCCCGTGGGCTCCAGCCAAGAACGGGCAGTCAATGTCCGGGTCATAGCGGCTACGAATCTGGAGATTCAGGCTCTGCTGAACTCCAGCGCGTTTCGCCGCGACCTCCTCTATCGTCTCAGCGTGATTCATATTCATCTCCCCCCACTTAGGGAGCGCCGCGAAGATATTCCGCTACTGTTGTGTTCCTTTGTTCACCGCTTCAGCCAGCGCCAGAACAAATCGGTACGCTTGCCCGAGAAAACGATCGAATGGGTCCAGCAGAACGCGTGGCCAGGCAATGTGCGCGAGCTGGAGAATGCTGTGGAGCGTGCAGTAACCATGAATATCAGCGGCAGTCTCCTGGCTGAGGACTTTCTGCAATTCGGATTTACTTCGGCGGAGGAGCTAGCGTCTGAGGCTGAGAGACGGGTGCAGAAGCTTCAGACTGCTGAGGCAGTGGCTGTAGAGATTAGAGTGGAGAGCAAGGAATCTGTCACTGACCAAGCCCCGCCCGCATCTTTAGACATCATGACCCGCGGGCACATTCTGGAAGTGCTGCACCACACCAAGGGTAACAAAGTCCGCGCCGCCGGGATCCTGGGGATTGGTCGCTATTCCCTTTACCGGATGGCCAAACGGCTAGATATTGATCTCGATCACTGGAACGCGGAACCCCGTTCCGGGCGGCAAAAGCGCGTGTCGACTCCAGCCAGCGCCACCACCGTTCCCGTTAGTCTGGAGGCATTCGACCATTTGGATGACATTGTTTATACGCGGGATTTCGCTGGCTTGATTACGAGCATCAACGCGGCAGGAGAGCGCTTCTTCGGCATTCCGCGCGAACAGATCGTCGGCAGGTCTTTGCATAGCTTAGTCGATCCCGCCATGGAGGACAGCCTCAGAACGACCAACGACAAACTGCTGACCGAGGCGCACGATCGTTCCGAAGTGATTGTGCGGGATCGCCAAGGCCGCGTTCGTGTCCTCGAGTTCGATGCAGCGCTCTTCCGCGACGCGGCAGGACAGCCAGCAGGGGCGCGGGGCATCATGCGCGACGTGAGCGAAGCTAAAGAGCTCGAGTCGAGGTTGCGTAACCAAGCGCGCCTGCTGGAGGAGGCCAACGAGAAGCTGAAGGAACTCAATCGGATCAAGGCAGACTTTACGGCAATGCTCGTCCACGACCTGAAGACACCCATCTCGACCATGATGATGGCTCTTCAACTGTTGCAGGAGACTCTACCCTCCGAAGCGAATGAGGACCTGCATAAGGTGGTTGCAGGCGGCCTGGCCTCGGGCCGCTCGATGGTTCAGATCGTGGAAGATATGCTCGAGCTGTTCAAGTTCAATTCCACCGAGCTGCTACTGGCGTCCGATCGAGTCCCGGTCGGGGAGCTCATACAGGATCCATTTAACGAAGCACTGGTTCAAGCTCAGCTCAAGGGCATCGACCTAACACGACAAATCGAAACTGGACTTCCCGATGTGTTGGTTGACAAGATCAAGATCTGCCGGGTGCTTTCCAATCTCTTGAGCAATGCGCTCAATTTCACTCAGCCGGGCGGTAAGGTTCGTATTGAGGCACAGAAGTCCCGGTTCCAGAACTGGGTACCCTGGATGCGAAAGGGAGACTCTGTTCATATCGAAGGAATGGCGGAGTGGAAAGCTTCCGCAGACAGGAGTAAGGCGTTTGTGCAGTTCTCTGTCTGCGACACCGGCGCGGGGATTCCACCTGCTAACCTATCTTATCTCTTCGATCGCTACTGGCATTCCAAACGGGAAGGGACGGGGCTGGGCCTGGCGGTAGTAAGACGCATTGTTACTGCCCACCGTGGCTTTCTAGCGGTGCGGAGCCGCCTCGGCATCGGCAGCGAGTTTTATTTCACTCTGCCTGCGGCGGAAGAAGCTGCTCAAGAGGCAGATTCACCCATGAGCCTCTCCGCTGCGAACGGGTGCTAACTACAGTCAAGTCGCAGACAAACATCCAAACCACCAACTCCCTTTACATGGCGCTCTCTTCTCGAGCGCTGGCTCAGTCTGAGTCAGGTAACTGTCCCCCTATGGTCCAAAAACTTAAATGAACGGCGTTCGTTGCCCAAGGAAGACGATCTCTTCTTGAATCAATGGTAGTTACTTGTCTGAGGTCTTCGAGGGTCAACGCCTGACTTCAAAGCTTCCGCTTGCTGCAAGAAGCGCAGCAACCACCGTGCCTCACAGACGACTGATTTCACGAACCAGCAATCTCTCCGTTCGGGACTTGTCGATCACTTCTCAGCTGACCAGCACTTTGGGTCTTACGTGGCTGAACGAATTGCGCTTCCAATTCGCCCGCCGGGGCTTGGGTCTCACCACGAATGGAACTTCGGTCGGCGTAGAAATTCCAGGTGTGGCCTCTATCGGAGCAGAACCGTTCGCGCCAGCAGATCGAGTTGAGAAGCGCTGGCAGCTCAGCAACAACGTTTCACATGTTCGAGCTTCGCATTCCTTCAAAGCTGGCCTTGATCTGAACCACATTCCTGCCGTGGACCTCATTCCCGCTCAACCAAGCCGGCCTATATGCATTTCCGGTCACGCAGGGGATTGACTCTCCCGTAATTGCTTCCATTTTGGGGCCTCCACTAACTCTCGCTCTGAAATCCGCTGGAGCACCTGCATTCTCGGCTGTTCAACTCTATGGCATGGGTCTGCCCGAATCGTTCCTTCAGCAATTTGGCGGACCGGACCGTGCCATGGCCCGCTCAAGAAATACCACCTTGGGCGGGTTCATCCAGGACTCCTGGAAGCCTGCCAGCACCCCGCTGTTTCAGCAGGCAGAACACGTCTGTCGTGCAGTCCATCCCCAGAGACACCAACAATGTGGCCCCGCGAGTTGGGTTCTCCTGGGATCCACTGAAAACCGGAAAAACGGTCCTGCGCGGGTCTTATGGAATCTATTATGGCCACCCCCTCACGGCGCTGAATTTTCTGGCTGATGTCGTCGATGGGGCAAATTCGCCTTTCCTGGTGGCCTCGCAGCTCACAGGAGTCGAGGATCTATTTCAGGGAAGAGCATTCACTCCGATCGGCACACGCTGGTCATTCCTTCGCTGGGCTACAAGCCTGATGAACAGCGCTACGATCCCCTTTCCCCGGTTTTTCTTGACGCCAATCGTGCACTCGCCACGAGCCCGATTCTTCCCACCACTCTGCCAATAGAACGAAATTTTCGATACACTTATTCTCAGCAGTCCACTTTGGGACTCGAACGTGAAATTCGGGATGACTGGACCATTTCGGCGGACTACACCTTCATTCGAGGTACCCACATTGTCAGGCCGCGCAACATTAACCAGGGGAATTTCAGACTGATTTCCTTTCCGTGAACCGCTGAAGGCATTGTACGGTGCTCTTGGCCGACAACTGGGGGAAGTGCTTAAGCAGTTGGCAATGCAACGAGAGAGCCGGATAGAAGAAGGGCACCTGATGCGGGACCATGTGCATATGCTGGTATCGATTCCACCCAAGTATTCGGGTATCGCAGGTGGTCGGGTACATGAAGGGAAAGAGTGCGATCCACATCGCCCGAACGTTCATGGGGAAGGCGAGAAACTTCACGGGTGAAAGTTTCTGGGCTCGAGGGTACTTTGTTTCGACTGTGGGGCGAGATGAGAAGGAGATCCGCGAGTACATAAAAGAAACAAGAGCAGGAAGACCAACGAATCGATCAGCTAACACTGTTCAACAAGTAGCCACTTCGAGTGGCTCCAAAAACAGACCGCTTTGAGCGGTTCACAAAATCAAGCCTCCGGCTTTGCCGGAGGTCTTTTGACTACCAATCTGAGCTTACAAAAGGCTGGATCGGCTTGAGAGCAGGCCGTTCACACAGGAACTTGTGAATGAGATCGTTCTGTGGAAGCTTAACCGGTATGTATCTCTCGATGAGGCAGTACTGCGGGATATCGAAGAACTAAGGGCGTTAGACACTGGAAGGCACAGACAGAGTGAATCCGCCCTTCGGTCTTTGTTGGGAACGCACGGTGTTGATCTTCCGATGGCTTCAACTATTCTCAGGTTTCGGAACGCCAGAACCTTTCAGATCAGAGACCGTCACGCATTTAGAGCCGTCTACGACGAGGACTATCCACTCTATTCGTCAAGCTCAACTCAACAAAAAATCAAAGTCTATTTTGCATATCTGGACCAACTCGTAGATCTCTGCCAGAAAAAAGGCCTGGCATTTGAGACAATCGATCGTCTGCTCTACGTCTTCGACAAACGTAAAAACGGCAAACTCAGAAAAGAGAAGGACTCTCGACAGCTTTGACCCCAGCATTCAGCTGACCCTGCAAAAGCAGTGGACACCACTCAGCTCTTGTCCGCCGGGTCGCAGCCCATCTGGCACTACTGGAAAAAATTGACGATTGACGTATGCCAACCCTCATAACGCCAGAACGTCCTGACACTCCTGACGCCACAGCCTTGATTGCCGAGCTTGAGGCGTACCTTGAGCCGCTCTATCCGCGTGAAAGCCGTCATGGTTTCAGCGTGGAGAAGTTGATTGCCGAAGGCGTGGTCTTCTTTCTCATCCGTGATGGTGGCGCACCCGCTGGCTGCGGCGGCATCCAATTGATAGGCACTGACTATGGAGAGATCAAGCGGATGTATGTGCGTCCCCAGTTTCGTGGCTTGGGTTTTGCCAAGTTGATGCTGAACCATTTGGCCGACTATACCCGGAGCCGGGGGGTCAGGACACTACGCCTGGAAACTGGAATCCATCAGCACGCCGCCATCGCCTTGTATGAGCAGATGGGCTTTCAACGGATTCCACCCTTTGGCGACTACAAGTACGACCCACTCAGCAGGTGCTATGAGAAACGTATTCTGTGAATCTTGCTAGCAAAGGGACGCTGCCGGAGAACACGAGTGCTGTTCGAGACAAATTTCCTGAGAGAGACAGAAGCACGCAGGTGCTTCGTGTGGGTGTTCGTCACCATCGATTAGGCCGCCCTTACAGGGCTTGGGTCGAGGAGTACGCTCACCCATGGCGTTGCCCTGGACTTTATTGGTTTGGCCCTTTGGGTCAGGGCTGCACCACAATTGCCGTCGATTGCTTCCGATTGTGGTGCGGGCGTCTCGTGTGCACTGAGAAAGGAACTGCAAGCCGCAGATCGAAGGCGCAGCGGCTTTCGTGTAAGTGTTCGTCACGAATAGCCCAGCTTTGGAGGCTGATTACCCCTTCACGAGGCGTTCTACACTGTTTTTCCATTTTGCAGATTGTTTTCGAAGTCAGTGCAATGGCCTGAAAGGCCGGAAATAATCAAGCCCAGGGCAACGCCCTCGGTAGAAGCCCCAGCGCGGGCTTTGCCCTAAAAGGGCAACCTATCGGGGACAGGAGTTTCTTGTGCCCCAGTCATTAGCCCAAGTTTTGGTTCATCTGATTTTCAGTACCAAGAGCCGCGAACGCTTTCTATCCGATGATATTCGGCCAGAGTTGCATTCCTACATGGCTACGATTCTGAAAGGCATGGACTCCTCGGCCATCCTGATTAACTCCCTAGAGGATCATGCCCATGTCTTGTTCCATCTCTCAAAAAACCCGTGCCTTGTGTGATGTGATCGAGAATGTGAAAAAGGACTCGTCGAAATGGATCAAGACGAAAGGAAGAGCCTTTCGAGATTTCCATTGGCAAACCGGCTACGGGCCCTTTTCGGTCAGCCAGTCCAACGTGGCCCAGGTGGTTAAGTACATCGAGCAGCAAAAGGAACACCATCGAAGGCGCACATTTCAAGAGGAGTTTCGTGCCTTCCTAAAGAGATACCAAGTACCTTATGACGAGAGGTATCTGTGGGATTGAAGCAATAGGCCGCCCCTTTCAGGGCTCTTGGCCGAGGTGCACGGTAACCCAGGGCGTCGCCCTGGGCTCTATTACTATGGCCCTTTGGGCCAGGCCTGCACCACGAATGCAGCCCATTGCTTCCGGTTGTGGTGCGGGCGTCTCGCCTGCACCGAGAATGTGGAAACTCCAGGCCGCGGATGAAGCCGCAGACCGTAGGGGCTACGATGAGGATTGCTTACCTCAGGACGGGCTCGCTGATTTGAAACCCTTGCTCGTTGCCGGTCACTTCGCAGCCGCGGCAGACGAGTTCGGAAGGAAGCACGCCAAACAAGCCAATAACGAACCTAGAAGGAGTGAGCCACCTCATGCCTCCTGGATTCCCGCAGGCGCGGGAATGACGAGAACCCAAACGTGATCGAAGATTCAACTTGACCGGTAGCAAGTGAAACAAGAAGGAGGGAGCAATCGTGCGATCTATGAAGCCCATTCTCTGCAGCCTTATCATTTTTGGTGTCTGCGTGACAGCGCAACAGGTTTGTTCAAAGACTCCTGCTTCGAGCAAACGGATCGTGATTGCGGCCAGCGCGGTGTTCGATGGCAAGGGCCGTGTGTTGCGCGACACCCGCCTTGTGATCGAGGGCTCAAAGATCGTGGCGATTGACCCAAAGGCCGGGCCGGTGGACTATGACCTGCGTGGCCTCACCGTGTTGCCGGGATGGATTGATGCGCACATTCATCTGACTTGGAGCTTCGGCAAAGATGGGAAAAATGTGGGTGGAGGAGAGACCACGCAGGACGCCGCCTATCGAACAGCTTCCAATGCCTGGCTGACGCTGATGGGAGGCCTCACGACAGTTCAAAGCGTGGGCTCGCCCCTCGACGTTCCATTACGTGATGTGATCGCTCAAGGCTTGCTCCCTGGCCCGCGCATCCTGACTTCCGTCGAGGGGTTGTCCGGCCGAGGCGAGCAGACAGGGACGCCGGAGGAAATCCGTGCATACGTACGGAAGCAAAAGGCAGCGGGCGCGGACGTGATCAAAATCATGGCGTCGGGGGGCATGCTGCAAGGCTCGAAGACCCTTTCCCAGGAGCAACTGAACGCAGCCTGCGATGAAGCGAAGAAACAGGGCTTGCGCACGCTGGTGCACGCCTACCGGGATGCGGTCCGCGCCGCAACGCTGGCCGAGTGCACGCAAATCGAGCACGGCCTGGGAGCGACGGACGAAGATCTGAAATTGATGGCGGAAAGAGGGACATATCTTGATCCGCAAGCGGGGTTGACGCTTGAAAACTACGCTCTGAACAAGGCTAAGTTTGCCGGCAGTCCCTATTTCCCGAAAACCGAAGCGGAGATTGTTGCGAACAATGAGAAGATCCTGCCTCTCAACCGCGACCTG